>Ga0163144_10005488_pt1 | contig 28167 bp, 31 predicted proteins | sample OliLak19BULKMAT1_FD_123175 | JGI IMG/M metagenome (GOLD analysis project Ga0163144, IMG submission 123175) | Freshwater microbial mat bacterial communities from Lake Vanda, McMurdo Dry Valleys, Antarctica - Oligotrophic Lake LV.19.BULKMAT1 | ecosystem: Environmental > Aquatic > Freshwater >... | reverse complement strand
TCGATGCGGCGGTTTTCGCCCAGCGCACCGCCGGGGGCCACGGCAAGATCGGCCATCTGCCAAACCGCCTCGACCACGGCGCCACTCCGCTCTGGCCTGTCCTCCGGGGCGAGGTAAGGATCGGTTGCGTTCGCAAAGGTCAGCTCAGCGCCCGAGCGTTCCAGCAGGGTCTTGGCGATGAACAGGCCAAGGCCCATTCCCTCATAGCCCGGCCGCGCCTCGGGCAGCGGGACAGCACGGCGGAAACGGACGAAAGGGTCGCCGATCCGCCCGATCAAATGCGGCGGAAACCCCTCGCCATCGTCGATGATCCGCACCGTCACGCTGTGGTCGTTCCATTCGCCTTCGATCCAGACCGTGCTCCGGGCAAAGTCGACCGCGTTCTGGATCAGGTTCCGCAACCCGTGAATGATCTCGGGTCGGCGCAGGATTGTCGGCTGCCGATCGGGGCTGCCGGTCATCGGGGAGAAGCTGAACTCGACCGTCTTGCCGCGCGCCAGATGCGGCTCTGCAGCCTCACGCAGGGCGGCACTCAGCGGGGTTTGCCGCAGATGCAGATCGTCCTTCCCGGCCCGGCCCATATTGCGCAGGATGTCGCGGCAACGATCCGCCTGCTCTCGGATCAGGCGGGCGTCCTCTTGCAGCGCTGGCTGATTCTTGAGCTCGGAGATCAGTTCGGAACTGACCAGCTTGATCGTGGCCAACGGGGTCCCAAGCTCATGCGCCGCCGCCGCCACCACGCCGCCAAGGTCGGTCAGCTTCTGTTCGCGCGCCAGGGCCATCTGCGTGGCAAGCAATGCGTCCGACATCAGCCGCATCTCGGTGGCAACCCGGCGCGAGTACAGCCCCAGAAACAGGATGCCGATCACGATCGACAGCCAGAACCCGAATTCGAACAATCGCGGGATCGCCAGGGCCGTGCCGTCAGCCAGCCGCAGCGGCATGCTCCAGAACGCAGCGACCGAAATCAGCATGATGGCAATCGACCCAAGCATCACGGTCGTCTGCAAGCGGAGCGCCGAGGCGGAGATCGTGACCGGGGCTAAAACCAGAAGCGCAAAGGGATTGGCCAGCCCGCCGGTCAGCACCACAAGAAACGCCAGTTGCGCCAGATCGAACAGCAGGGTCAAGAACGCCTCCCCCTCGCTCAGTCGCTTGTTCTCTGGCAAAAGCGTGATCGCGAACAGGTTGGCGACAACGGCGGCGGCGACGGCCAGATAGCACAGGGTCAGTGGCAGTTGCATGCCGTAGATCCGGTCGGCGACCAGAATGGCGCTGACCTGCCCACCAATCGCCATCCAGCGCAGCGTGATCAGCGTCCGCATCCGGATGCCGTTCGTGCTGCCTTTCTGGACAGGAAGCAAAAGGTCCGCCGTAACCATTCTGTGACCCGGATTGTTTTTGCCAGCGCCTGGCATTGTTAAGCCGCGCCGCATCTGGGATCAATGCGACCGGAACGACGAAGGGAAAAGACTATGACCAGACTTTACGCAACTGTCGCAGCAGCAGCGGTGATAAGTGGCCTTGTCGGGCTTTTCGCCTATGCGCAGCTGAATCAGACCGACGACCCGTTTGCACAGTGCCGCCAAGGTCAGGTTGCCGGTGGCGAGATTGGCGGACCCTTCACGCTGGTCAATCCGGCGGGTGAAACCGTGACCGAGGCCGAGGTGCTGCAAAAGCCGTCGCTGGTCTATTTCGGCTATACATTCTGCCCGGATGTCTGCCCCTTCGACGTGGCACGCAACGTCGAGGCTGTCGATATCTTGGCCGCGCAGGGTTTGGACGTGACCCCTGTCTTCATCTCCATCGACCCGGAGCGGGATACGCCGGAAGCGTTGGGCGACTACGTTGCGAACATGCATCCAAAGCTGATCGCCCTGACAGGCACTCCGGATCAGGTGCGGGTGGCCTCTTTGGCCTACAAGACCTTCTACAAGCGGCAAGAGACGGAGGATGAGTTTTACCTCATTGACCACACCACTTTCACCTATCTGATGCTGCCCGGCACCGGCTTTGTGGATTTTTTCCGCCGTGACATTAGTTCTGAACAGATGGCCGAAGGGGTTGCCTGTTTCGTGCAGGCAGCGGCGCCGTAAGGCGGGCGCAGGTCGATCTTGAAAGGGTGCTTTATGCCGGAAGATCACGACGCAAGGTTGGGTGCGGATCGCTCGCTTCTGTTGGTGGACGATGACGAGGCGTTTGTGAAACGTCTGGCCAAGGCGATGGAAAAGCGGGGCTTTCAGCCGGATACCGCGCAAAGCGTTGCCGAAGGGCGGACCAAGGCCATGGCAAATCCCCCCGCATTTGCGGTCGTGGATTTGCGGCTGGAAGACGGCAATGGCCTTGAGGTGATTGAATCGCTGCGCGAGCGGCGGCCGGATTGCCGGATCGTGGTGCTGACCGGCTATGGGGCGATTGCGACAGCGGTGGCGGCGGTAAAGATCGGGGCAATCGACTATCTGTCAAAGCCCGCCGATGCGGATGACGTGACCCATGCCCTTCTCGAAAGTGGCGAGTCGTTGCCAAAGCCGCCAGAAAATCCGATGTCGGCAGATCGGGTGCGGTGGGAACATATCCAGCGCGTCTATGAGATGTGCGACCGCAATGTTTCCGAAACTGCCCGCCGCCTTTCGATGCACCGGCGCACCTTGCAGCGGATTCTGGCAAAACGCAGCCCACGCTGATTTAGGTTTGTTGCCAAACCGTGATGATCCGCCTATTTAGAGCGAATCTGAATGGATGGAGGATACTGTTTTGAACATCGATCTGCATGAACTTTCCTTGAAAGAGCTGAAAGACCTGCAATCTCAGGTAGGCAAGGCGATTGCAAACTTTGAAGATCGCCGAAAGCGCGAAGCCCTTGTAGAGCTTGAAGAAATGGCGCGTTCCAAGGGCTTTTCGCTTTCGGAACTGACCAGCGTCGCCCCGATGCGCAAGCGCACGCCATCAACGGCGAAATACGCGAATCCGGCCAACAAGGCCGATACCTGGTCGGGCCGTGGCAGGAAGCCGCGCTGGTTCTCCGAAGCGCTTGCCAAAGGCAAGAAGCCAGACGACATGTCGATCTGATCAGGCCCGGTTTGATCAGGCCCAATCTGATCAGACCTGTGATCGCAGCCATTTGAGGAAGGCCCGGGCAGCGGCGCGTTGCGGCCCGGGCAAGGTGATCACGAAATAGGCCGGCAGTTTCTCTCGGCTTTCGTGCACCACGCAAAGACGGCCCTCGGCGACATCGGCCTCGATCAGCGCCATGCTTTCCACAACCAGCCCCAATCCTTGCCGCGCGGCCGCAATGGCCAGCTCCTCACCCGGGAATTCGGTCGCGCTGAGGGTTGCGGGATCAAGGCCGAGGTTGCGCAGGAAATTGTCCTGTTCTGGCCAATTTCGAGCCAGGATCCACTCCATTCCCTGCATTGCTTCCGGCGTCAGCGCCTGATCCTTGTCCAGTAGCGACGGGGCCCCCGCAACCACCAGCCGGGCCGAAGCGAGGTAGCTTGCCTCCAATCCAGGCCAGTCGCCATTGCCATAGCGGATGCCAAGGTCCATCCGCTCCCGATGCAGGTCCACGACCTTGCTATCAGGATGCAGCGACAGCCCGATATCCGGGTGCTTCTCCCAGAAATCGCGCAACCGGGGCATCAGCCATTGCGCGGCAAAGCTGGCCGTCAGAGTGACCCGCACCGGCTGATCCGCCTCGCCCGACCGCAACGCCTCGACCCCGCGCTGAATCACGGCAAAGCCCTCCCCCAAGGCGGCCGCCAGTTGCTCTCCCTCGACCGTCAGACTGACCCCCCGCCCCTCGCGCTGTACAAGGGACCGGCCGAAGTGATCCTCCAGCGCCCGCACCTGCTGGGCCACTGCGGCATGGGTCACGTTCAACGCCCGCGCGGCCTGCGAAAAGCTGCGCAACTCTGCCGTCGCCGCAAAGGCCCGCAGCGCGGTCAGGGACGGGAGAGCGTGCCAGTCAATCGCCATATGTTAGGCCACCTATGATAACAGCAGAGTTTCTGAGTCGTATCATAGCGCAATTTCAGGCAAAAGACCGGCATGCACGAAGAAATGGAGAAAGAAGATGTTGAACATATTCGCCGAAGCCCTGTTGCTGGCTGCCCGCCTTGACCGTCCGAAAACGCTCGATCACCGCCGCCAGCCCCTGGCCGAGTTTCACGACGACGAACCGAAACGCCCCTCGCACGTCCGGGCAAACGGTCGTTGAACGTGGCAGCCCAGCCTCAGCCGCAGTCCTGTAGCAACGACTGCACCCGCGCCACGTAGTCCGCCCGCACCTCAGCGGGCGGACGCAATCTGATCTCCAGATCTCTGATCACCTCTGGTGCAGGCTTGCCGAACAGCTTGTCAGCCTCACCCTCGCGAAATCCCGCAATAGTGACCGCTTCCAACCAGGCACTGACCTTGTCCGCCGCCTTGATCGCCTTTTTGATCGGCGAGGGCAGGACCGCAGGCAAGCCAAACCGCAGATGGATCGCCACCGACAGACGCTGGTCCAACTCGCCATAGCCCGGACCGACTGCCGCCTTGACCGGGCTGATCATGTCGCCGATCACATATTCCGGCGCGTCATGCAGCATGGCCGCCAGCTGCCAGCGGGTCCCGATGCCAGGATTCGCACGGGTAAAGATCGCCTCGACCAACAGGGAGTGTTCCGCCACCGAGTAAGGCCAGTCGCCGCGCGTCTGCCCGTTCCAGCGCGCGACGAAGGCAAGGCCATGGGCGATATCCTCGACCTCGATGTCCATTGGTGTCGGGTCCAGAAGGTCCAACCTGCGCCCGGAAAGCATCCTTTGCCACGCCCGCGCCGCCATGCCCTGCCCCTATAGCCGGGCTTGATACGGGTCAGGAAACCGCGCCAGAACGGCGGTCGCATTGGCTCCGGCCAGATAGCTGTCCATGGCCATCCGGATGTGCTCCTTGATGGTCTGCATCCGCGCTTCGGGGGGCGGTGCCAGGTCTGGCAGGGCCTCGGGGGCAAACTCTGTCATGAAATGACGATACGTTGCATTGAACCGCGTCGCCAGCTTGCCTGTCGAGACGAGATTGGGCTTTCTGTGCGTGATGAAGTGATGGCAAAAGACCGGATGATAGTGGCTGAAATGCGGATACATGAAATCCGCCTGCCAATTCCAGCAGGGCGAAATCTGCGCAAACTTGCCACGCAGCGCAAGGTTGATCAGCGTCTGGTCACCAAGTCTGATCCGTTTCTTGTAGGTCTTGCAGACGTCAAAGGACCGCCGCTCCACCTCCTGTTCGCGATAGGCTTTGGTGTCGATGATCTGAAAGCCGCTGTTGAAATACAAAAGTGCCGGCAATCCTTCGGCCACGAATTCCTCGGCATGGTACGTGGACCAGCGAAAGTAGCAAAAATCCAGCGCGGCCCCGATCGGATGCGGCCCAAGATCGATGTCCAACAGACGGTTGATATCGCCGCCTTCCACAAACATGTCGCTGTCCATGTAAAGGATGCGGCGATAGCGGTCGCCCAGCTCTCGCGCCAGCATGAGGCGATAGAGGGTTGAGTTCGACCCATGGAACATTGCCGGTTCGCTGCCATCCGGGACCGGCCCGCACCGATGCAGGATGACCCCGTGAGATTTGGCCCAATCCGGCACGGCAAGATCGTCCTGCGTTGCGATCACAAAGTCGAAGCGCCGATGCGGATTGAGGTGGGCAATCTGCCAGATCACGAACAATGCGAGATGAAAGAACTTGCGGTCGACACAGAAAGCGACGGCGAACTCGTGTCTTTGCAGGTCAGGCATGCATGCTCCTTGGTTTTCTTGCACTCTCCACAGCTTCGGCCTGTTGGCAAGCCTGCGGTCTTGTCAGCCGGGCAGGCACGTCCGTTACAGGACCGCGCGATAGGGGTCAGGATACCGGGCGAACATCGCGCTGGCGATCTTCGCCACTTGCAGGTCGTCGAACAGCATCCTCGCCTGCTCCTTGAAGGAAAGCGGCTGCGGTTTCGGCGGCGGAGCAAGCTCTGCCAGTGCCTCTGGCGCGTATTGCGTAAAGAAGTCCCGGTAGGCCTGATTGAAACGCACCGGAAACAGGCCGTTCGACACCAGATTCGGCTTTATCGCGGAAATGAAATGATGGTGGTAGACCGGAAACAGATGGGCCAGGTACGGGTGTACCGAATCCATCTGCCAGTTCCAGCACGGCGATAATTGCGCAAACCTGCCTTTCAGGGCCAGATTGGTAAGTGTCTGGTCTCCATAAGATATTTTGCTCTTGTGGGTCCTGCAGACGTCGAATGCCCGCCGCTCAACCTCCTGGTCCTGGTAGGCTCTGGTGTCGATCACCTGAAAACCGGCATTGAAGTAGGGCAGCAACGGCAAACCCGCCGCACGGTAGTCTTCGGCATGAGCCTCGGCCCTGATGAAGAACGGACAGTCCAGAACCGCACCGATCGGATGCGGGCCAAGGTCGATGTCCATCAGCCGGCCAAGATTGCCGCCCGCCACATACATGTCGCTGTCCAAATAGATGATCCGGCGGTACCGATCCCCAAGTTCGCGCGCCAGCATCAGCCGCAACACCGTCGACATCGACCCGGCATAGCGCGCCGCCTCGGCAAAAGCGGGCAGGCTGCCCGAACGATGCAGCACGATCCCGTAAGGCTTGGCCCAATCGGGAATCTCCAGATCATCCTGCGATGAGATCAGGAAGTCGAACCTGCGCTGGGGATTCAGGTGGGAGATCTGCCAGATCATGAACAAGGTAAGCGGAAGGAAGTTGCGGTCTATGCAGAACGCAACGACACTATCATGTTTTTGCAGATCAGGCATGGTCACTCCCAACACTTGCGGGCAGGTCGCACGACCCAGTCAAGTTCACAACCCCCCGGTTGCCGAAACGGCCTCACTTTGCCGGTTCCGGCTACAGACGCGCAAGGTAGGGGTCTGGATACTGATCGATGAGGGAGCTTGCCACATGTCCTGACAAAAGGTTGTCCACCATTATTCTCGCCTGCTCGCCAAAGCGCAGGGGTCGTGGCATCCCGCGGGTCGCAAGCTCGGCCACAGCCTCAGGAACATGCTGGGTCATGAAGTCCCGGTAGGCCTGGTTGAACCGCACTGGCAGCCGCCAGACCGGCATCCGGTTCGGTTTCCAGCCCGCGATGAAATGATGGTGGAACACGGGGTAGTAGTGGGCGAGGTAGGGATACTTGTGGTCAAGCTGCCAGTTCCAGCACGGCAAGCTGCGCAAAGTTTCCCCTTAGTGCGAGGTTGAGAATTGCCTGGTCACCCGCAAACCGCTTTGTGTAGGTCTTGCACATATCAAAGGCTCCCCGCTCTACCTCTTGTTGCAAATGGGCCTTCGTATCGATGACCTGAAAGCCGGAGTTCAGGTACGGCAACGCTGGCAATCCCGAGACCCGATACTGTTCGGCATGCGAATCAGCCCTGATGAAATGGATGTAATCCAGAACCGCACCAATCGGATGCGGTCCAAGATCAATCTCCATCAACCGGCCAAGATCGCCTCCGGCGACATGGATGTCGCTATCCATATAGATGATCCGACGGTAGCGATCCCCCAACTCTCGCGCGAGCATCAGGCGAAAAAGGTTCGATGCGGTGCTTTTGAGACGCGCATGCCTTGCGTATTCCGGCACGGCACCAGGGCGATGCAGCAGGATACCCAAGGGCTTCGCCCAATCCGGTACCACCAGATCATCCTGGGACGCTATGACAAAATCGAACTGCCGATGCGGATTGAGCTGGGAAATCTGCCAGATCATGAACAAGGAAAAGGGATAGAACGTCCGGTCCACGCAGAAGGCAACTGCGCAATCGTGTTTCTCGGGGTCCGTCATCCCTGCCCTTTCCTTGACCCGCCTCACCACAGCTTTGGTGTGTTGGCGCGCCTTCGGCATTGATGCACGTTGCATCAGCATTCCGGCAAGAGCGTTGGCGGGGGCCAGACCGTCAAAGAATGGCGCGATAGGGGTCCGGATACCGGGCAATGACAGCGCTGGCGACCTGTCTGGTAAGCAGGCCGTTGACGACCATCCTGACCTGCATTCTGAAGGGGAGGGGCTGCGGCGAAGGCGCTGCGGCCAGATTGGTCAATGCATCCGGGACGTGTAGCGTCATGAAGTCCCGGTAAGCCTGGTTGAACCGCACCGGTAACCGGCTGGTCGACACCAGGTTCGGCTTGTTGTGCCAGACAAAGTGATGGTGAAAGACGGGGACGTAATGCGCGAGCTGCGGAAGCTTGTCATCCAGCTGCCAGTTCCAGCAGGGGGCAAGCTGCGCAAATTTGCCAAGCAAGGCAAAATTGATCAGGGTCTGGTCACCTTTCTTGATCTGCCGCTTGTAGGTCTTGCAGACGTCAAACGACCGCCGTTCCACCTCCTGCTCCTGATAGGCTCGGGTATCAATGACCTGAAAGCCACTGTTTAAGTACGGCAGCAGCGGCAGACCTGCGGCCAGAAATTCCTCGTCATGCGGCGCCGCTGCATAGAAAAACTGCCCGTCAAGAACCGCACCGATCGGATGCGGGCCGAGGTCGATGTCCATCAACCGGCCAAGGTCCCCACCCGCCACGTACATGTCGCTGTCCATGTAGATGATCCGGCGGTACCGATGCCCAAGTTCGCGCGCCAGCGTCAACCGGAACAGGGTCGACATGGACCCCCGAAAGCGTGCCGCCTCGGCATAAGCGGGCAGATCGCCTGAGCGGTGAAGCACAATGCCATACGGCTTTGCCCATTCCGGAATCGCGAGATCGTCCTGTGTTGCGACCACGAAATCGAACCGCCGGTGCGGATTGAGGTGGGCAATCTGCCAGATCATGAACAGCGCAAGCGGAAAGAAGTTGCGGTCCACGCAGAACGCGACGGCGCAGTCGTGCTTTTGCGGGTCTTGCATGAGGTCTCCTGCGCCTTCTTGCGCAGACATCAGGGCACTCGGTGCAATATTCAAGTGGATTTGTCCGGGCGTCGGCCCGCCCGGACGCAATCCGCTTGTCAGATCGCCAGCACCACGCGCCCGTCGATCTGGCCCGCGCGCATCCTGTCGAAGATCAGGTTGATGTTCTCCAGCTTGTCCCAGCTGAAATGCGACGCGACCTTGCCGTCGCTGGCAAAGGCGAGCGCCTCGGCCAGATCGTTTCGGGTCCCGACGATGGAGCCACGCACGGTGATCCGTTTCAGCACCACCTGAAAGATCGGCAGCGGGAAGTCGCCGGGCGGCAGGCCCACCAGCGAAAGGAACCCGCCCCGGCGCAGCATGGCCACACCCTGCCCGAAGGCCGCGTTCGAGACCGCCGTCACCAGACAGCCATGTACCCCGCCCATCAGCTTTTGCAGCTCCTCAGCCGGGTCCACCTCGGCCGCGTTGAAGGTCAGATCGGCCCCCAGCGACCGCGCCAGCGCCAGCTTGTCCTCGGCGATATCAATCGCCGCGACGTGCAACCCCATCGCCTTGGCATATTGGACAGCCATGTGACCAAGGCCGCCGATGCCGGAAATCGCCACCCAGTCACCCGGCTTCGCCTCTGTCTCCTTCAAGCCCTTGTAGACGGTCACCCCGGCGCACAGGAGGGGGGCTGCCGGACCGAAGTCGATATTGTCCGGCAAGCGGCCGACATAGTTCGCATCTGCTCGGACAAACTCGGCATAGCCGCCATCGACGGAATAGCCGGTCATCTGTTGGCTTTCGCACAACGTCTCCCAGCCGCCGACGCAATGGACGCAGCGCCCGCAGGCGGTGTGCAGCCAAGGCGCGCCGATCCGGTCGCCCTCCTTCAGATGGGTGACACCGGCACCCACTGCGGCCACCTCGCCCACGCCTTCATGCCCCGGGATGAACGGCGGCTGCGGCTTGACCGGCCAGTCCCCGCTCGCAGCATGCAGGTCGGTGTGGCACACGCCCGAGGCGCGGACCCGCATCAGGATCTGGCCGGGCCCAACCTCGGGCACCGGCACTTCGCGGATATCCAGGGGCGCGCCCAGCGCGGTGACAACTGCAGCTTTCATGGTCTTCGGCAACGACATGCTGAACTCCTGTTCGCGAAGATGCTATGCGGCCGAGTCTAAGCGCTGCCCGCAGTCCCTGCCTTGATTTGCCGCAAGTCCAGCCGATTGCCGCGCCCTTCCCACCATGCTATCTGCCCCGCAAACCCGTGGATCAGGAGTGCGCCAGATGGCGAAGGACTATATCGTCAAGGACATCGCGCTTGCCGAATTTGGCCGCAAGGAACTGACCATCGCCGAAACCGAAATGCCCGGCCTGATGGCCTGCCGGGAAGAGTTTGGTGCTTCCAAGCCGCTGAAGGGCGCGCGCATCGTCGGCTCCCTCCACATGACGATCCAGACTGCCGTGCTGATCGAAACGCTGACGGCCCTTGGTGCCGATGTGCGCTGGGCGTCCTGCAACATCTTCTCCACCCAGGATCACGCCGCAGCCGCGATTGCCGCTGGTGGCACGCCGGTCTTTGCGGTCAAGGGCCAGACCCTGACCGAACATTGGGATTACCTCGACAAATCCTTCATGTTCCCCGTCAATAAAGATGGCATCGGCGCGAACATGATCCTTGATGACGGCGGCGACGCGACGCTTTACGTCCTGCTGGGCGCGCGGGCCGAAGCGGGGGAAGAGATCATTCCCGTGCCGCAGTCCGAGGAAGAGGAAGTCATCAAGCTGCAGATCGCCAAGCGGATGAAGGAAACTCCCGGTTTCTTCACCAAGACCAAGGCTGCGATCAAGGGCGTGTCGGAAGAAACCACCACCGGCGTCCACCGCCTCTATGACCTCCACAAGAAGGGTCAGCTGCCGTTCCCGGCGATCAACGTCAACGACTCTGTCACCAAGTCAAAGTTCGACAACAAATACGGCTGCAAGGAATCGCTCGTCGACGGCATCCGTCGCGCCACCGACACGATGATGGCCGGCAAGGTCGCCGTGGTCTGCGGTTACGGCGACGTCGGCAAGGGCTCTGCCGCGTCGCTGCAAGGCGCCGGCGCGCGCGTCAAGGTGACCGAGGTTGACCCGATCTGCGCGCTGCAGGCCGCGATGGACGGGTTCGAGGTCGTGCTCCTGGAAGACGTCATCGACACCGCCGACATCTTCATCACCACCACCGGAAACCGCGACGTCATCCGGATCGAGCATCTGAGGGAGATGAAGGACATGGCGATCGTCGGCAACATCGGCCACTTCGACAACGAGATTCAGGTCGCTGCGCTGAAGAACCACAAGTGGACCAACATCAAGGACCAGGTCGACATGATCGAGATGCCCTCGGGCAATCGCATCATCCTTTTGTCCGAGGGCCGTCTGCTGAACCTTGGCAATGCGACCGGCCACCCGTCCTTCGTGATGTCCGCGTCGTTCACCAACCAGGTCCTCGCGCAGATCGAGCTTTGGACCAAGGGCCAGGACTATGCCCCCGGCGTCTACATTCTGCCCAAGGCGCTCGACGAAAAGGTCGCGCGTCTGCATCTGAAGAAGATCGGCGTCAAGCTGACCGAACTTCGCCCGGAACAGGCCGACTACATCGGTGTAAAGCCCGAAGGCCCGTTCAAGTCGGACCACTACCGCTATTGATCGGCGCGCCCCGGCCCAAGTCAGCCGCCGGCTGACCTGACCGGGGGGCAACCCCTAAGCATCGGTGCTGACTGGCTGGGAAACGGGCTGGGTCCGGCCCTCGCCCGTGGGCGCAGGACCGGTCTGGTTCAAGAGCCCCCAAAGAAACCCGTTGGTGACCGATTGCACCCCAAGGGCCGTCAAAACCGCCACCAGTGACGCATTGCGGGTGATCGGGGCGGGATCGAGCGGACCAAACCCGCCGTAGGCCCAGACGCCGAACACGCTGACCGCGACGACGACCGCGGCCAGCAGGAAGACCGCCCCGATCTGGCACGCCACATCCACCGACAGCCGTGCGCGCAACGCCTCAAACCTTGGGGAGGTCGGCAACAGATTGCTCCGCACCGTGAAGAGCCGCGCCAAGGCGTGAAACCAGATCAGCTGAAAGCCGGTCATGATGAAAGTCGCGGCAAAGATCATCGTGCCCGACTCCAGTGTCACCTGGCCAAGGGTCACCGGTCCGAACAACAACGGCACGAATAACAGCGTACCAAGCCCCAAAAGGGCGAAGCCGGGATAAAGGAACAGGCTGAACGGCGCGAAGGTCAACAGCAGTTTCAGATGCCGCCAGCCATCGCGCCACGACCGCAGATGTGGCGGGCGCGACCGGCCGTCGGGCGACAGCGTTGTCGGCACCTCGGCGATCTTCAACCCGGCCAGTGACGCCTTCATCACCATTTCCGACGCGAACTCCATCCCCGGTGTCGTCAAGCCAAGCCGAAGGATCGCCGCCCGGGAGAACCCGCGCAATCCGCAGTGAAAATCGCCGACCGGGGTGCGGTAAAGGACCCGGCCCACCGTCGACAGCACCGGGTTGCCCAGATACCGGTGCAAGGCCGGCATGGCCCCCTTCGCAATCCCGCCCTTGAACCGGTTGCCCATCACAAGATCTGCCCCGCCACGCAGCTTTTCGACAAAGCCGTCGAGCCGGGAAAAGTCATAGCTGTCGTCGCTGTCGCCCATGATGACAAAGCGGCCCCGTGCCGCCGCGATCCCCGCACCCAGCGCGGCCCCATAGCCGCGAACCGGAACCTGCACGACCACCGCGCCCAGCCCTTCGGCAATCGCCTGACTGCCGTCGGTCGATCCGTTGTCGGCGATCATGATCTCGCCATTGATCCCCGAGGCATCCAGATAGCTCCGCGCCTTGCGGATGCAGACAGCCAAAGTCTCAGCCTCGTTCAGGCAGGGCATGAGGATGGTAAGCTCGATCATCGCCTTGTCCTTCTGACATGCATCTTGACGCTCAGCGTCAGTTATTTCAGTACCGCTTGGCATCTAAACCCGCGACTGCGCCCAGAATGGGACCCAATATGGAAACAAAAAAGGCGAAATGACAGGCCATCCTGCAAGCTACAGATTTTGCCACAGTCATGTCCACTTCCGGTTGCAGAGAGCCAAAAGCCATGCCACGACCCATGCAAAACCATCAGCACCGAGACGTGACCCTGCGATGAAGCTCCCCTCTCAGAAGAATGCTCGGACGGTCTGGTGGATGTGCCTTGGGGCCATCGCGATCACCCTGCTTTACGTTGTGCGAATGCTTCCGCAGCCATCTGACATTCTGATGGGCGATGGCGGCGACGATGTCATGCGCCTGCAACAAGTAAGAGACTGGCTGGCCGGGCAATCCTGGTTCGACACCCAGCAGTATCGCCTTCTGCCGCCCGAAGGGGTTTCGATGCATTGGTCGCGCTATGTCGACCTTGGGATTGCGGCCTTTCTCGTGCCCGCTTCGTGGTTTATGTCGCAAACCGGGGCAGAGCTTGTCGCAGTCATCCTCTGGCCGATCCTGCTTGGCTGCCTTGCCATTCTCGTCATCGCGCACGCCACCAACCGCTTGATGGGACCCGCCGCTGCCATCGGTGCTCTGGTTACGTTCCTCACTTGGGGCAGGCTTGGCGGAGAGTTCACCCCCGGGCGGGTCGACCACCACAACCTGCAGATATTGATCATTACCGTGATCTTCTATCTTTCGGTCATCCCAGGCAGGCCACGCTTCTTTGGCGTGATGGCAGGGGTCCTGACGGCAGGCTCGCTTGCTGTCGGGCTTGAGATGTTGCCGTTCCTTGCCCTGATCTGGGGAATGATGGTCCTGCGTCATGCCTTTGCCGAGCCGGATGTCGGCACCTGGCTTGCCGGTTTCTGCCTTGCTTTTGCAGTTGCGGCACCCCTGCTTCTGGCCGGACAGACGCCGGTTTCGGGATGGTGGGTCAATCATTGCGACGTGCTGGCACCACCGGTGCTTGGCCTAGCAGCCATCGGAATTGTCGCAACGCTGGTGCCGGTGATCTTTGCGTCTGCCCTGCCGCATCCCGCCGCGCGGACCCTGGTGCCGCTAGCAATCACGGCAGGCGGGCTTTGGCTGGCCCGGCCGCTTTTGCTTCCTTGTCTTGCGGGACCTTACGCCCAAGCTGGCGAGGACGTCCGCATCATCATCGAAACCCGGATCGTAGAGGCGCTCCCTGCCTCGATGCTTCTGAAGTCGAATCCCGAGATGTTTCTGCGGGTGGTCCTGCCGGCCCTGGTCATCGGCCTGCTGGCAGCGGGTGCCGTCTGGTTGATGCGCGACCGGATTGGCAGGACTTTGGGCATAGCACTGGTCCAGGCCTTCGTCGTCGCGGTCGTGGGGTTTGCCTTCGCCCTCTTGCAGATCCGTGCGTCCAGTCTCATGACCCCTGCCATTCCGCTGCTGGCGGGGTTTCTGGTCCATACCTTTGCCACCATTCCCCGCGACAGTCGTCTTCGTATTCCAGCTGTCCTATTGCTTTTGCTTGCCGTGCCTGCCGTGGTCGAGGACATCGGTGTGCGGATCGCCGCGCCCCAGAAAATGACCGCCTACTTCCCGCGAAATGCTGCGCCCTCGGGTGTGACCACTCCCGGTCAATTCATCCAGTGCCGGACCAAAAGGTCGATGGATGAGCTTGCGAACCTGCCCAAATCCATCGTCTTCTCGTCGCTTAACCTTGGTCCGGCCATCATCGGCTTCACCCAGCATTCGGCCACCTCAGCCGGATACCACCGCAGCACTGCGGCGTTCAGCAACGGGGTCATCGCTTTTCAAAGCCGGAACAATCTCCGCGATGCCCTGTACAGTTCGCGGGCTGACTACCTGGTCATCTGCATCGCGGCCGCCGAGGAGGGGATGATCACCCACCTGGAGGATGAGGGGTGGCCGGACTGGCTGATTGATGTCAGCGACAACCGACAGACCGTAAGACTGTTTCTGGTCGACAAGGCCGCACTGGAGCGAGAGATTGGAAGGCCGTGACCCTGCACAGGATTTTCCACAATACCTTGTTGCGTTTCCTGTTTGTCGGCGGCGCCATGGCGCTGGTCTATGCGGTTCTGGCTGCCTTTGCGACCTCGCAACTGCCGCTACCCAACACCGTGTCAGCGGGCGGGGCCTGGCTTTTGTGCATCCCGCTGGCCTATTGGTGGCAGCGCCGTTTCACCTTTGCAGACAGCGCCCCGCACCGCCTGGCGCCTTTGCTTTACGCCGGGACCCAGGCCATCGGGATCGGCACTGTCGCCACAGTGAGCCATTTTCTGGCCAAAGGGGCATTCTGGCCCGACCTCATCGTCCATCTTGGTGCATCCCTGCTGGCAGCGGTCTTGAGCTATCTGATCAATCGGACCTTCGTCTTTCCCAAGGCCTGACCACCCGAAAATTCCTCTATGCCAAAGGGTTTGGCCCGATTACCGTTGCGATTGTCGGTAACCGACGGACCATGAGGGGGGAGAAAACCGGATGGGCAAGCGTGACGAACTGATCGCCAGATATGCCGAAGACCTGAAGACGAAATGCAAGGTGACGCCGGATGTGGCGCTGTTGACCAAGGTCACCATCGGCTGCGGCCCGTCGATCTATGACAACGACGCCCAGACCGTCGCGGCATCCGACAAGGATGAGCTTGAACGGATCAAGGCCAATTTCCTGATGAAGAAACTGGGCCTCAAGGACGGTCCAGCCCTGATGGACGGAATAAATGCCGCCATCGACACCTATGGCAAGTCCGAACGGAACAAATTTCGCGCCGTGTTCTACTATCTCTTGGTCAAGCACTTCGGCCGCGAAGCCGCCTACACCTAACCTGCGTCAGCACCATTTTCCGCCCTCCCCCTTTGTAGGGGAGGGTCGGGTTGGGGGGGCACCCCCAACCAATCGCGCAGCATTTGAACCAAACCGGCAGCACTTGCAGATTGCTGTACCCTGATGATTCGGGGCATCACTGTCTGGTCAGGGGCAGGATGCCCGGGACCCTATACAAGATCACGTGCGGTGCTTGGGGTGTGCACGTGGGTGGGTAGGGGGTCCGGTAGGGGTACGGGGCCCCCTGTTCCATGCGCGGCTCCAACCGACCCGGCGCTCAGAATGCGTTCAGCACCGCACCGATGATCGTGCAGCCGACGATGGAGTTGACGCCGTCGATGACGGTGAGAGCCGGTTTGCGCAGGGCAAAGCCATAGTTCATCGCCACCCAGGGTGTGATGAAGAACGCCCCGATGCCAAATCCCGCAATCGCCCCGCCGGTGACTGTCGTCACATCGGCCGTTCCCAGCAAATGCCGCATCATCCCCGCGACCAGCACCATCGCGACCAGCCCGATGACAAAGGGCATCGCTCCAGCGGCCTTCTGCTGCGCTTCGGTAACACCGGACGCAGCCATCCACGGCTTAGCCATCGCGATGTACCAGACGGCACCAAAGGCAAACGCCGCCACAGCGGCCACGATCACGTTCAGGACTTCCATTGCACTCTCCCCCGATTTTGCCGGAAAGTGGCGCAAATTCAGCCACCGGGATAGGGAAAAGATGCAGGCGGTCTGGTGAAACCGTCAGGGATCGACGCCACCCATCCGGCAGACGATCGTCCATTCCTCCGGGCTGACCGGTTGCACCGACAGCCTTGTGTTGTTGACCAGCACCATGCCCCCTAGCCCCGGCTCGACCTTGCACTCCTCCAGCGTCACGGCACGCTTGAAAGGCCGCACGGCCTTGATCCATACGCAATCCCAGCGCGGGTCGTCGGTGGTGGAGTCGGGCGTACTTTCCCGGCAGACTTCCACGATGCCGACGACCTCCTTGCCGATGTTGGAGTGATAGAAGAACCCGAGGTCCCCCACCTTCATTGCCCGCATGTTGTTGCGTGCCTGATAGTTGCGGACGCCGTGCCATTCCTCGCCAGCATCGCCTTTGGCGACCTGATGGTCCCAGCCCCAGACATCCGGCTCTGATTTGAAAAGCCAGCGGTTCATCCGATCACCCGCTTCCATTCCTGGATCATCACCGACGCAAACAGCCCCGCTCTGGCATAAGGATCGGCCGTGGCCCAGGCTTCTGCTTCGGCACGGGTGGCGACGCCAAGGACGATCAGGCTGCCGCACATCTGCCCCGCCGCGTCGATGAAGGGACCGGCCTGCTCCACCACGCCCGAGGTCTGGATATGCTCCAGATGCGCGGGCCGGTTCTCGACCCGGGTCTGCAGGGCGTTCGGCTTGTCGAGGCAAACGAGGACATAGCGCATGGTCATTCCTGCTGTCATTCGGGTTAAAGCGGGCGGCGCATCAACTGCTCGATGGCATCATCCAGCGCTCTTCGGCCCGAAGCAAGGGCACCGGCACCATGCGGGTAACCAGCGCAGGAAAAGTCATGCCTTGGCGCCTTTCTTGCCCGACCCCAACTGCGCCGGCGCCCGGTCATCCAGCGGCCAGCGCGGTCGGGCGACAAAGTCCAGCTCGACCGGCAATCCGGCTCGCAACCGCTCGATCCCGACCCAGGCAATCATCGCGGCATTGTCGGTGCACAGCCGCAGGGGCGGGGCGACGAAGGGCAGGCCGGCCCGCGCCGCGACCCCTTCCAGCCCGGAACGGATGGTCCGGTTCGCCGCGACGCCGCCTGCCACGCAAACCGCACGAAGCTGCACCCCCGCCATCGCCACCGCCCGCGCGGTCTTGATTGCCAGAACTTCGGCCACCGCCGCCTGAAACCCGGCGCAAAGATCGTGCCTGTCCTGCCGGGTGAGTCCGCCTTGGGCGGCAATCAGCGTGTCACGCGCGCGCAGCAAGGCGGTCTTCAGACCGGAGAAGGACATGTCGCACCCCTCGCGATCGAGAAGCGGCCTTGGAAACTGAAAACGCGCGGGGTCACCTGACGCAGCCTCCTCCTCAACCGACGGTCCACCCGGTTGCGGCAGGGCAAGAAGCTTTGCGGTCTTGTCAAACGCCTCACCCGGGGCATCGTCGATCGTGCCACCAAGGCGGCGAAACCGATCAACCGCTTCGACCAGAAGGAATTGGCAATGCCCGCCCGACACCAGCAGCATCAGATAAGGAAAATCCACGTCATCGGTCAGCCGGGGGGTCAGGGCATGCCCCGCCAGATGGTTGACGGCAATCAACGGCAGCCCCGTGGCCGCCGCAAGCCCCCGCGCCAGCATCACCCCGGACAGCACCCCGCCGATCAGCCCCGGCCCCGCCGTCACCGCGATCGCATCCAGATCGCCCAGCGCCACCCCGGCCTTGGACAAGGCGTCTTCTACCACGCCATCCAGCCGCTCGGCATGGGCGCGGGCGGCAATTTCTGGCACGACCCCGCCAAACGCGGCATGAAGCGCGATCTGGCCCAGCACGTCGGATGACAGGAGTCTCGGCCTGTCTGCGTCCAGACGCACCACCGCGGCGGCCGTGTCATCGCAACTGGATTCGATACCAAGAAGGGTGAGGGTCCGGTCCATCGCTGCCGTTGTGAAAGGGGTGCATTGCAGGTAACACCCTGCAGATGACGACACAATCCACAGAACCGAACCCGGCGCCGGACCGGGTCTTGCCAGACGAAACCGGCGTGCCGTTGATCGTGACCCGGCCCGCAGACCAGTCGCGCTGGTTCACCATCGCCATGAAAGAGCGTTTCGGCAACCGCGCACGCCTGGTCCTTTCACCGCTGATGCACACTGATTTCCCGCAGCCCCGGCTTCCGTCGGGCCCATATTCTGCGGTCATCTTCACGTCGGTTACGGCAGTCGCGGCCTTGGGGCAGTTTGACCACAGCAGCCTGCCGAAACACGCAATCTGCGTCGGCAAGGCCACGGCAGAACGCGCACGAAACGCCGGCTTTGCCGCTGTCTCGGCGGATGGCGCGGCCGATGCGTTGATCAGCCATGTGGTGTCGCTGAATTCAGGTGGGCGACTTTTGCATCTGCGCGGCGAAGTGGCGCGGGGTGAAGTTGCGGCACGTCTGTCCGCGTTGGGCGTTCCAACCGATGAGGTCGTGGTCTACCGGCAGCTTGCACAACCCCTCAACGATGCGGCCGTGGCAGTGTTGCGCCGGAAGGGCCCGGTGATCGTGCCCTTCTTCTCACCCCGGAGCGCAAGACTGTTCCAGGACGCGCTGCCGCAAGGGCTTTGCGCCGACCTGTATCTGGCGATGATGAGCAACGCCGCCGCCGAGGCCGGATCGCGAATCCCGGCGCGGCATGTCATCGTCGCATCCAGACCCGAGGGCGACAGCATGCTGGATGCCATCGGCAATCTGCTGGATCGGATTGCCCCGCCTTGAAGGATAGCCCTCTGGATGCTTAGGTAAACCGCACCGAGGGCGAAAGGGCCGCTGCCATGACCAGACGCAAAACTCCGGTGACCGAGGACCCGTTGAGTGCTTCCCGGGGAGATCCGGTGGAAGTGGTTGTTGACGAATCGGCAGTAATCGAGACGAACGCCCCCCCGATTGACCTTCCGTTGCCTGATCCGTCCGAGGCTACTCCCGCGCCAACCCCTCCTCCGGCGCGACCCCCGGCACGCGGGCTTGGGATCTTCGGTCCAGTTCTTGGCGGCATTTTGGCGGCACTGGCGGGTTTTGGTGTGTCGGAAACCAATCTGCTCGGCTTTCGGCCTGCCGACCAGACAGCTGCATTGGCCGCGTTGACTGATCGGCAAACCAGCCTCGACGCAGAGCTGGCCGAACTGGTTGACCGCATCGCCGCTGTTGAATCGATGCCTCTGCCTGAGCTCCCTGATCTGTCGCGTCTTGATGATCTGGATCAGCGCCTGCAGGTGGTTGAGGCCGTGCCGTCCAGCGGTGGCGGCGATACCCAGGACCTCGCCGCGCGGCTGGCCGGGCTGGAAGAGGCCGTGGCGAATTTGCCGACCATCCCCGGCAACCCGGCCGAGATCGATGCCGCCCTTGCCCGTCTGGCCGAGCTTGAGGCAGCGGCCGAAGCCCAATCCGCAGCAGCCGCCGAGGCGGCAATGGCTGCCGAACGGGCCCGCGCGCTTGAAGCACTGGCAGAGGCGGTTGCCGCAGGCAGCGGCTTCGAGGTCGAACTTGCAGCGGTAACCGACCCCGGTCTGCAGGCAGCTTTGGCACCGCATGTGGGCGGCGTGACCCCTCTGACCCAGCTTCAGGCCGAGTTTCCCGATGCCGCCCGCGCGGCCTTGCAGCTTGCCCGCCAGACAGATGGGGACGACGGCTGGGGCAGCCGCCTGTCCGATTTCCTTGCCGACCAGACCGGTGCTCGCTCTGTCACCCCGCGTGAAGGGGATGACCCCGATGCGATCCTGTCGCGCGCCGAATTCGCGCTGAGCGAGGGCAGGCTGGCAGACGCTCTGGCCGAACTGGCGACGCTGAGCCCCGACATTCGTGCGCCGTTGGAAGACTGGATCACGAAAGCCTCCGCCCGCGTGGCGGTTGATGCAGCACTGATGGAGGCGATGTGATGCTGTGGTCCCTGACCAGGGTCATCGTCTTCATCGTTGCCATTGCGGCGCTGGCGCTGGGGGCAATCTGGCTTGCCGACGTCGGCGGGGCAATGCGGATCATCGTCGCCGGGTGGGAGTTTACCATCGGCCCGGTGCAGGGGGTGGTTCTGGTCATTCTGGCGCTGGTTGCCGCCTGGTTGATCTTCAGGATCATCGGCTTTCTCAACGCCACCTTCCACTTCCTGAACGGGGATGAGACCGCCATTTCCCGCTATTTCAACCGCAACCGCGAGCGCAAAGGCTATCGCGCGCTGTCCGAGGCGATGATGGCGCTGGCCTCGGGCGAGGCGCGGCAGGCGTTGACCCGCGCCCAAGCGGCCGAAAGATTGCTGCAAAAGCCGGAACTGACGACGCTTTTGGTGGCTCAGGCGGCCGAAGCGGCTGGCGACCGCACCCGTGCGACGGAGGCCTACAAGGTGCTTCTGGCTGACGACAAGACCCGTTTTGTTGGCGTCCGGGGTCTTCTGCAGCAGAAGCTGGCGGAAGGTGACCGTGAGGTGGCGCTGAAGCTGGCGGAAAAGGCGTTCCAGTTGCGCCCAAGGCATGCCGAGACGCAGGATATTCTGCTTCGTCTGCAATCGGACGCGGGCGATTGGTCAGGCGCGCGCAACACGCTTGGCGCCAAGCTGAAGGGCGGAACCCTGCCGCGCGATGTCTATCGTCGCCGTGATGCCGTCCTGGCATTGCAACAGGCCAAGACGGTGATTGACGATCATGCCAGCATCGAAGCGCGTGAAGCCGCAATCGAGGCGAACCGCCTGTCACCGGATCTGATCCCCGCCGCCGCCATGGCCGCCCGCGGGCTGGCCGAGAAGGGCGACAAGAAAGGCGCGACACGTGTGCTGAAGAAGGCGTGGGAGGTGCTGCCCCACCCCGACCTCGCCGCTGCCTTCGCCGAGATCGAACCGGATGAGACCAAGGCCGGGCGTCTGAAGCGGTTCAAGACCCTGACCAGCCTGCGACCGGAGTCGGACGAGACGAAGATGCTGCAGGCCGAGCTTCTGGTCGCGACGGAGGATTTCCCGGCAGCACGACGTGCGCTTGGCGATGTGGCAACCCGCCACCCGACGCAGCGGTCGCTCGCGATCCTCGCCGCCATCGCGCGCGGTGAGGGGGCAGAGGATGCGGTCGTGCGCGGTCTCGTGGCCCAGGCCATCGCCGCGCCGCGCGGTCCGCAATGGTGCTGCGACAAATGTCAGGCGATTCATGCGGCCTGGGCCCCGGTCTGCGACAATTGCGGCAGCTTCGATACCCTGTCCTGGCGCGAACCGCCCGCCACCAGCACCACGCCGCCGGGCCTTGCGGAACTCCTTCCGCTCATGGAGTCCCGCCCCACCCCAAAGGACCGGCCCACCACCGACACCACGCCGGACACCGTGGAGGACAACACCCCCGATGATATTGGGCCTGACGACATCGCCCCAGACGACATCGCGCGCCGCGCAAATTAGGGCTACACACAGCAAGGACGCAGTGTTACACCCCCGCCCGCGATCAGGAAGAACGCCGCTGTAGCTCAGCTGGTAGAGCACGTCATTCGTAATGATGGGGTCGGGGGTTCGAGTCCCTTCAGCGGCACCAGTCTTCCGGACGCAGTTGATTTTGGGGCCGGTGAAGACCGATTCCCGGATTTCAGCTTCAGACCTCGCTGAAGTAATCCTCATCGACCGAGCGCAGCACATAGGTCTTGCGCGCCCGCACCCCCACCTCATGCGCAATCATCAGCCGCGCCAACCGGTCGCCGTTGATGAGGACGATCCGGTGCTGCACCTTGTTGAGGTAGTCCCGCGCTTCCCGTGAAGAATCTGAGGTGGTAACGAACACGCCCCTGTTCGCGATCTTTGCGATCATTGCTCGATAAGGCGGGACAAGTTCGTCGTATGATTATGTTCTAGGGCTTGAGCCGCAACAAAGCCATGACCTCGCAATGCGGCTTGATCCACCGCGCCTTGTCCTGCGAAAGCCAGCGAATGAGCTCCATCGACTTGGAGTAGTCGCTAGATATATTTCGGTGAAAGATCGGCTCGTGATGGGAAATGCGATTGCGAAGGGCACAAATTTCACCAATTTTATCAAAGAGATCGACCTGATTGAGATGGCCTGGAAAATCTGGAAAGTGTGGATACAGCGGGCTCCACAGGTCAGCCGCGTACTTGGGTAGCAGCATTTTCTCCCAAAAACCAAAGCTTAGATCTGCTGTCAGACGGCCGCTGTCGACGATCAGGCCTTTCTGATTGATCTTTGTGACCGCTCGAAGCACAATTCCCTTGCCTGTTTTGCCCAGCAACAAGATGAACGCCGGATTGCCCCACCAGGTTGCGCCATAGACATCGCATAGTGGTGCCGCGATCCGGTTTCTTAGCGCCACCTCGGCTGCCGCGAACAAAGGAAAAAAAGCTGCCCCAACTTTCATATTCCAAGCATACAATTCAAGGGTCCGGTCAGGATCGAACGCAGCAGCGGTCAGGTATGGCCCGAGCCGTTGCTTTGAGATGATCTCTTCGAGTTTTGAGTTCAATCGAGCCAATGGCGTTTGAAGTAAACTTGGCACAGGTAAAGTAAACTTGACAAAGCTGTGAGTTCCGCATTTGTGACGTGTTGTCGAGAGCAACTCTAAGCTCTCAATCTTTCAGAACCCCGCGACAGCCGCAAGGTCCTCGCGGGGTTTCGCTTTTGGTGGGTTTCAAAAGCGGGGTTGGGCTTAACCCTACGCCCGCATCCCCACCACTGCCACACCGAGCACCCCTAGCACCTTCCCCTCGATCTGCCCTGCCTCCATGCCAGCAACCCGGTACATCGCCTCGGGCGAGGCCTGGTCGATGAAGATATCGGGGAGGACCATGCTCCGATACTTCAACCCCCGGTCAAAAACCCCCCGCTCGGCCAGAAGCTGCGCGACGTGGGAGCCAAAGCCGCCGACAGCCCCTTCCTCGATGGTGATCAGTGCCTCGTGACGGGTCGAAAGCTGCAGGATCAGGCCGTCGTCAAGGGGTTTGGCGAAGCGGGCGTCGGCCACCGTCACCGAAACCCCTCGTGCCTCCAGTGCTTCGGCGGCTTTCAGCACCTCCGACAGCCTCGTGCCGAAGGACAGGAGTGCCACGCGGCTGCCTTCGCGGATCACTCGACCCTTGCCTATCTGGAGTGGCATGCCACGCACCGGCATTTCTACCCCCACGCCATCGCCGCGCGGAAAGCGGAAGGCGATGGGGCCGCTGTCATGCGCGGCGGCGGTGGCGACCATATGCACCAGCTCGGCCTCATCGGCTGCGGCCATCACCACGAAACCGGGCAGGTTGGCGAGGAAGGCCACGTCAAAGGCCCCCGCATGCGTCGCCCCATCGGCCCCCACCAACCCTGCCCGGTCAATGGCAAAGCGCACCGGAAGCCGTTGGATCGCAACGTCATGCACGACCTGATCGTAGCCACGCTGCAGGAAGGTGGAATAGATCGCGCAGAACGGCTTCATCCCCCCCGCTGCAAGGCCCGCGCTGAAGGTCACCGCGTGTTGTTCGGCGATGCCCACATCAAAACACCGCTTCGGGAACCGGTCCTGAAACAGGTTCAGCCCGGTCCCGTCCGGCATCGCGGCGGTCACGGCGACGATCTTTTCGTCCCGCTCCGCTTCGGCCACCAGGCTTTGTGCGAAGACCTTGGTGTAGGCGGGCGCATTCGACGCCGCCTTCGCCTGCACGCCGGTCAGCACATCGAACTTGCCCGTTGCGTGCCCCTTGTCGCGGGCCGCCTCGGCGGGAGCGTACCCCTTGCCCTTCTTGGTCAATACATGGATCAGCATCGGCCCCGTGGCCCGCGCCTTCACGGTGCGCAAGACTGGCAGAAGCGCATCAAGATCATGCCCGTCGATCGGGCCTAGATAAGAAAACCCCAGCGCCTCGAACAGCGTCCCGCCGATGGCGAGACCCTTCAGCAGGTCCTTCGCGCGCTTGGCACCTTCCTGAAAGGGTGGCGGCAACAGGCTCACAAACCCTTTCGCCACCTGCTTGAGGTCCTGAATCGGGGCTTCGGCATATAGCCGCGTCAGGTAGGCAGACAACGCACCAACTGGCGGGGCGATGCTCATATCATTGTCGTTCAGGATAACGAACAACCGCTTGCCCAGATGCCCGGCGTTGTTCATCGCCTCGAACGCCATACCCGCCGACATTGATCCGTCGCCGATCACGGCAATCGCATCGCCCGGATCGCCGCCAAGCTCGGCCGCCATGGCAAAGCCCAAGGCGGCGCTGATCGAGGTTGAGGAATGCGCCGCCCCGAACGGGTCATACGGGCTTTCCGACCGTTTGGTAAAACCGCTGAGGCCGCCTTCCGTCCGCAGCGTCCGGATCCGGTCGCGCCGCCCGGTCAGTATCTTGTGTGGATAGCACTGGTGGCCGACGTCCCAGACCAGCTTGTCGCGCGGCGTGTCAAAGACCGCATGCAAAGCCACCGTCAACTCCACCACCCCCAGCCCCGCCCCCAGATGCCCGCCGGTCACCGACACCGCCGAGATCGTCTCGGCCCGCAACTCATCGGCAAGCTGGCGCAACTGCCGGTCGCTGAGGGCCTTGAGGTCGGCAGGCAGGGTGACACGGTCCAGAAGCGGGGTTTGTGGTCGGTCGGTCATCCTGCCCTCCTCGGGCTCTAGAAGTCTGGCCTCAACTGTCCCGAGCGATAACAAAGCGCGCGGCGGCGATCAAGTTGGCGGCGGCGCTCCCGTACCCCTGCAAAGCTGCCTCCGCCTCGGCCACCAGCGCCTGCGCCCGGTCTTTCGCCGCCGAAAGGCCAAGGATCGACACAAAGGTCGCCTTCCCGGCCCCGGCATCCTTGTGAAGCCGCTTGCCGGTCTTCGCCTCATCCCCGGTCACATCAAGGATGTCGTCGGCGATCTGGAAGGCAAGGCCCAACGCCGCGGCATAGCGGCGCAATGGCAGAGGGTCAGCCCCGGCGATCACAGCCCCTGCCTCGGCGGCAAAGCCGATCAGGGCACCGGTCTTGCCGGATTGTAGTGCTGTAATCTCCTCCAGCGTCAACGCCCGCCCGGCCGTTTCCGCCGCGATATCAAGCGCCTGTCCCAGAACCATCCCGTCAATGCCCGATGCTTGGGCCAAACCGGCGACCAGGTTGATCCGCACCTCCGCGGACCCAAGCGCCGGGTCGGTCAACAGCGCAAAGGCCAGCGTCTGCAAGGCGTCACCGGCCAGGATGGCGGTGGCCTCGTCCCAGGCCACATGCACCGTCGCCTGCCCCCGGCGCAGATCGTCGTCATCCATCGACGGCAGGTCGTCATGCACCAGAGAGTAGGCATGCAGCGCCTCGACCGCCGCTGCAGCGCTGATCGCCCGCGCCTCCGGCAAACCATGCATCCGGGCACCTTCGAGGACAAGAAACCCGCGCAGCCGCTTGCCACCCCGCAGCGCATAGCGCATCGCCTGCGTCACCGGCTGGTCGGCCTTGTCGGCCAATGCCGCCAGAAGCCGATCCTCGATCAGCCTTGCATCCGCCGCCAGCCGCTCCGGAAAACTCACATCCCCTCCGCCGGGGTCGTGCCGACGGCGCGGCCTTCCTGCGCGCGGATCAGTTCGACCTTCTCTTCGGCCTCGGCGAGCTTTTTCGCGCAATGCGCCTTCAGCGCCGCCCCGCGTTCGTAAAGCGCAATCGACTGGTCCAGCGGCACTTCACCCCGCTCCAATGCGCCGACCACCTGTTCCAGCGCGGCCATCGCTTCTTCGAAGCTCATGCTCTCAACAGCTTTTTCGGTCATCGGCCCCGCTCCTCCAACACGCCAACATGTGCCGCGACCGAGGCCGCAAGTGCATCCAGATCATAGCCGCCCTCTAGTGTCGAGACCACCCGCCCCCCGGCAAGATCGCACAGCTGGTCGGTAAGCCAACGGTAGTCATCAGCCTGCCATTCCAGCCCGGCGAGGGGGTCATCGGCATGCGCATCGAACCCGGCCGAGATCAGCAGCAGTTCCGGCCCCCAGGCCTCCAGGGCCGGGAACACCACCCGCTCGTATACCTCCCGCATCGCCGCACCTCCCGAACCTGCCCGCAGCGGCACGTTCAGGACCTGCTCATGCGCGCCCCGTTCTTCCGGCCTTCCGGTCCCTGGGTACAGCGGCATCTGGTGCGATGACACGAACATGCACCTTCCCTCGTCCCACAAGAGGTCCTGAGTTCCATTGCCATGATGCACGTCGAAATCTACGATGGCGACACGGGACAATCCGTGGTGGTCCAAAGCTCTTTTCGCGCCGATTGCGACGGTTCCAAAGAGACAGAACCCCATGGCCGTCTCGCGTTCCGCATGATGACCGGGCGGGCGACCGGCGACAAAGGCGGTCTTCGCCTCGCCCAGAACCACCGCATCCACCGCCGCGCAGATCCCCCCGACCGCCCGCATCGCCGCCTCAAAGGATCCCGGCGACAGGAACGTATCGCCGTCGAGTTGCGCCCAACCCCCTACCGGCACCGCCGCCTTCACCCGATCCAGATACCGCGCCGGATGAACGCGCAACACATCCGCCACCGCGCCGACCGGGGCTTCCCGCAGGTCCACCGTCAGCCCGGCCAAGCCCCGGTCAACCGCCGCCAACCGCTCCACCCGCTCGGGATGACCAGGCGGCGTAACGTGCCCGGCAAAGGCGGCATCGGTGAACACCAGGACCATGGTACCCTCATTCTTCGTCCACAAATATCCCGGGGGTGCGGGGGCTGGCCCCCGCTTGCCCTGGTGATCGGGGGCTGGCCTCCGCTGGCCAGCCAAACTCAATCCGGCTGCAACATATAGCCTTCACCCCGCACCGTCTGCAGATAGCGCGGCGCCTTGGGGTCGTCCTCGATCTTGCGACGCAACCGGGTGATCTGCACATCTACCGCCCGTTCCTGTGCCGGGTCGGGGCGCAGGCCGTCGCCCGCCAGCCTTCCACGCGTGATCGGCACCCCCGGCTCGGCCGCGAAGGTGCGCATCAGCTGCACCTCGGTCGCGGTCAGCCGCACCGGGGCATCGCCCCGCCACATCTCGCCGCGATCAAGGTCAAAGCGCACCTGCCCCAGATGGAGGATCTGACGCACCGGCTCTGCCGCCTGCACCACGGGAACCCGGCGCAGGATCGCGTTGATCCTCAGAAGCAGTTCCTTCGGCTCGAACGGTTTTGCCAGATAATCATCCGCCCCCGCCTCCAGCCCCTCGATCCGGTTTCCCGTTTCGCCCCGCGCGGTCAGAAGCATGATCGGCGTCGTCATGCGTTTCCTGAGGTCGCGGGTCAGACTGACGCCATCTTCGCCGGGCATCATCACGTCCATCACGATCATGTCGAACTCAAGCCCCGCCAGAATGCGTCGTGCCTGAGCGGCATCGCGCGCCACCGACACCAGATAGCCGTTGCGCATCAGGAACTTCTGCAAAAGCCCCCGGATGCGTTCGTCATCATCGACGATCAACAAATGCGCGTCGTTTGCCGACATCGGCCACCCTCTTTCAGCCGCCCTCTTTCAGGCGGTTGTACTGCTGGCGGTTGGCCGGGTCCATCATTGCCTCAAGCACCTGACGAAAGCCCTGCACCGCCACAGGCCCCGCCGCCCGATAGGCCGCGCGCATCCGCGCCCGCTGCGCGTCCGAAAGCTCGCGCTCCAGCTTCTGGCCGGTCTCGGTGAGGTACAGGTGGCGCTCGCGGGCATCGACGCGGCCCTTTTCGGTGCGCACCAGACCGTCTTCGATCAGGGTTCGCAACACGCGGTTCAATGATTGCTTGGTGACGCCAAGGATGGCGAGCAGGTTTGACACCGTCGTTCCGGGAC
>Ga0163144_10005485_pt1 | contig 28184 bp, 32 predicted proteins | sample OliLak19BULKMAT1_FD_123175 | JGI IMG/M metagenome (GOLD analysis project Ga0163144, IMG submission 123175) | Freshwater microbial mat bacterial communities from Lake Vanda, McMurdo Dry Valleys, Antarctica - Oligotrophic Lake LV.19.BULKMAT1 | ecosystem: Environmental > Aquatic > Freshwater >... | reverse complement strand
TCGCCGGCGCCATCCACCACAACTCGCTGCGCACCGGCCGCAATTTCGTGAAGGTGAACTGCGCGGCGCTGCAGGAGAACCTGCTCGAATCCGAACTCTTCGGCCACGAGAAGGGCGCCTTCACCGGCGCCGACCGCCAGCGCATCGGCCGCTTCGAGCAGGCCGACGGCGGCTCGCTCTTCCTCGACGAAATCGGCGACATGAGCCCCAGCACGCAGGCCAAGATCCTGCGCGTGCTGCAGGAACACGAGTTCGAACGCCTCGGCGGCACGCGCACGCTGAAGGTCGACGTGCGGCTGATTGCCGCCACCAACCGCGACCTGGTCACGATGGTGTCGACCGGACACTTCCGCGAAGACCTCTACTACCGGCTGAACGTCGTCACGGTGGAGACGCCGCCGCTGCGCGACCGCAAGGAAGACATCCTGCCGCTGGCCATGCACTTCATCCGCAAGTTCTCGCAGGAACTCAAGAAGAAGCTCGACGGCGTGAACCCCGAGGCGGCGAAGATGCTCACCCGCTACAACTGGCCGGGCAACATCCGCGAGCTCGAGAACGCCATCGAACGGGCCGCCCTGCTGGCCGAACTTCCGCAGATCATGCCCGACGACCTGCGCCTCGGCGACACGGTGCAGACCCCGGGCGTGAAGGACAACCAGTCGGTGGTGCGCATCCCGCCGAGCGGCATCGCCCTCGAGCAGATCGAACGGCAGGCGCTCACCGAGGCCCTGCGCATGGCCAACTGGGTGCAGAAGGACGCCGCGGAACTGCTCTCGATCAGCCCGCGCGTGATGAACTACAAGATCAAGACACTGAACATCGAGCTGCCGCGACGGCGGGTGATGGCGTCGGCCGACATCGCGTAGGGACAGGCCGGCGGCTCGACGTGCGCCAGGGCCTCTCAGGGAGGACAGGGATGACTCGGAACATCGCCAGGACACAGGGTCGCGTGATGGCGGCCGCGATTGCGGTGGTGCTGTTGTGGGCCGCGGCGCCCGCCGAGGCCCAACGGGGCTGGGGCCGGCCGCGCCCGCCGCGCGCCGGGGCCTGTTTCTACCAGAATGCCAACTTCGGCGGCGACTACTTCTGCGTGCAGGCTGGTGACGAGTACGACGTGATGCCCGAGGGGCTGAACGACCGCGTCTCGTCGATCCGCGTGTTTGGCGATGCCAGCGTCGTGGTCTACCGCAACCCGAGCTTCGGCGGCCGGTCGACGCGGTTCGACGACGACGCCGACAACCTGCAGTCGGAGGGCTGGAACGACACGGTGTCGTCAATCCGCGTGCGTCTCGACTTCGCCCGCGTGACCCGCGACGAGGCGGAGAACATCGTGCGCCGCGCCTACCAGTCGGTGCTCGGCCGCGACCCAGACAGCGGCGCCAGAAGCTGGGTCGATCGCGTCATGCGCGACCGGTGGACGCAGCGTGACGTCGAGCGCGAGCTGCGCAAGAGCGCCGAATACCGCGATCGCCGTCCGCCCCAGAACGAGTAGCGGCGAGCAACTCGACTCATTCGCTCTTGTCGCCGCTCTTCGCGCGTGGATGCGCGCGCTTGTAGACGTCGATGAGCTGGGCCGCGTTCACGTGGGTGTAGCGCTCGGTCGTCGTGAGCCGTGCGTGGCCGAGCAGCTCCTGGATGGCTCGCAGGTCGGCGCCGCGCTGCAGCAGGTGCGTGGCAAACGAATGCCGCAGCGCATGTGGGCTGATGCCGGTGCGCTCGCTGCAGCGCCGCATGTAGAGCACCACGAGACGATGCACGCTGCGGCCAGAGAGCCGTCCACCACGGGCGTTGACGAACACCGGTTCACGGTCCATCCGGCTGGCGCGTCCGCGCCCGGTGGCGCGGGCTTCGCCGAGCCGGGCCCGCGGTTGGGCGGCGCGAGCGGCGGCGCGTGACTCCGGCGGCGGGTGCACGCCGCGCAGCTGCTCGCGATCGGGCAGCCATTGGCGCAGGGCCGCTTCGGCGCTGCGGTTGAACGGCAGCAGCCGCTCCTTCCCGCCCTTGCCCATCACCCGCACCATGCGCGCCGACAAGTGCACGTCCTCGAGATCGAGACCAACCAGTTCGCTGAGGCGCAGGCCGGCTGCGTAGAAGAACTCCAGCATCGCGCGATCGCGGCGCCCCAGTGGCGTGGCGGCATCCGGCGTCTCGAGCAACCTGGCCATCTCGGGCTCACTCAGGTGCCGCGGCACGGTGCGATCGAGCTTCGGCGCCACGGCGGCGGCCGATGGATCGCCGGTGACGAGCCCCTCGCGATGCAGATAGCGCAGGAACGCCCGCGCGCCAGACAGCTTGCGCGCGACCGACGCGCGCGCCTGCTGCGTGCGGTTCAGCCCGATGACGAACCCGCGCACCGAGTCGGCATCGAGATCGGGATAGCGCAGCGCCGACACCTTGGTCCCGCGGGCAGCCGCCGTGTGCGCCAGATACTGCTCCACGTCGCTCGTGTAGGCGCGCACCGAGTGCGGCGACAGATGGCGGTTGAGCGCCAGGTGCTGGAGAAATGCCTTGAGCGCCTCTGTCATCGCATCCAGGCCGCAAGATCGGTCAGCGCGCGGTCGGCCAGCGCCTGCTTGCGCAGCGCCTTGTCACGCGGCGGATCGTCGAGTGGCGGCATGATGCCGAAGGTGATGTTCGACGGCTGATAGTGCGCCGGGTCGGCGTGCGACACGTAGTAGGCGAGCGCGCCAATCGCGGTGGTGCGCGGCGGTGCCAGCGGCGCGAGACCCTGCGCCCACAGCGCGGCGTTCCGGCCCGCGATGAGGCCCGACGCGGCCGACTCCACGTAGCCCTCCACACCCGAGATCTGCCCGGCGAAGAACAGGTCGTCGCGCACCTTGGTCTGCCACGTGGGACGCAGCACCTTGGGGCCGTTGATGAAGGTATTGCGGTGCACCATGCCGAAGCGCACGAACTCCGCGCGTTCGAGACCAGGAATCAGGCGGAGCACGCGGGCCTGCTCGCTCCACTTGAGCTGCGTCTGGAAGCCGACCAGGCTGAAGTGATCGCCGGCGAGGGTGTCCTGGCGCAGCTGCACCACCGCATAGGGCCGCCGGCCGGCCCGCGGATCCTCGAGCCCCACCGGCTTCATCGGGCCGAAGCGCAGCGTGTCCTTGCCGCGATGCGCCATCACCTCGATGGGCAGGCAGCCCTCGAAGAAGGTGGCCGTGTCGAAGTCGTGGATGGTGGCCGACTCGGCCCCGACGAGCGCGTCGTAGAACGCGTCGTAGTCGGCCTTCGTCATCGGGCAATTCAGATAGTCGCCCTGGCCGTCGTCCACCCCACACGCCGGCCCCTCGGCCGCGACGGCAGCCGCCACGGGCGCGGCATCGGTGCGGGCGGCGCCGGCCCCCGCCGTGTCGCGGCGCAAGCTGCGGCCCCACCGCGACTGGCGGAACACCTTGTCCAGGTCGATCGACTCGGCCAGCACGATCGGGCTGATGGCGTCGTAGAACGACAGGTGCTCGTCGCCCACGAAGGCCTGGATGGCCTGCGACAGCGCGTCGGAGGTGAGCGGCCCGGTGGCGATGATCACCGCGTCGCCGGGCGCCGACGGCGGCGGCACGCTCGTCACTTCCTCGCGGCACACCGTGATGTGCGGCTCGGTGGCGAGCCGGGCGGCGACCTCGCGCGAGAACACCTCGCGATCGACCGCCAGCGCGGCACCGGCCGGCACGCGCGCCACTTCGGCGGCGGCCATCACGACCGAGTCGAGCCGCCGCATCTCTTCTTTGATCAGGCCGACGGCGTTGTCGAGTCTGTCGCCGCGAAACGAGTTGCTGCACACGAGCTCGGCCAGATGATCGGTCTTGTGCACCAGCGTGGCCTGTACCGGCCGCATCTCGTAGAGCGTCACGTCCTGCCCCTGCCGCGCCGCCTGCCACGCGGCCTCACAACCCGCGAGTCCACCGCCGATGATCCGTATCACCCGTCCAGTCTACCGGGTCTGGACCGCGCCGTCCGGGACTCAAGGCAGCACGCCGGGAAACAGCAGGTCGACCAGTGACTGACGCGAGCGCGCCGCCGGATCGAAGCCGGTGGCGCGTTCGTAGCGATCGATGACCGCGAGCGCCTCGGCCACCGAGGTCTGGCCGATCGCCTCGAACTCCACGCAACGCACGGCCCGCGCGCCGGTCGAGGCCGTGTAGTGCACGACCTCGCAATCGGGGAAGTACCAGACCTCCAGATGCTTGCGCACCTCACCCGCCCACACGACGCCGAGGCGCGCCGTAAACGCGTCCACCGTCGCGGCCTGATCGCCGGCGTGGTGCCCGAGATCGAGGTTGATCTCGCCGCGCACCTCGGGGTCGGACGCGAGCGACTTGATGGTGAGGTGGTGCAGCTCGGGGTCGAAGCGATGGCGCAGGATGTAGTGCCGCGCCCGGCCGTCGTCCGTGAGGAAGTAGCGATCGCGCACCTGCAGCGCGGTCTGGCGGGTCGGCCCCGCGGCCTCGAGGGCCCGCCGGAACGCCGCCAGGTCGAAAGCGGCGTCGAGCACGAACTTGTGTTCGATCTCCGTGAAGCGCATCACATCCACCATTTGAACCGGCCGTATCGTGACACACGGGTGCGCACGCGCGCCGGCCACTGTGCCAGCGACGCGGGCGCGACGCGCAGGTTGCCTGGATGCGCGCGCAGCTCGTTGAAGATGGCCGCCACCGGCGCCACCGCCCGGGGATCGCGGCTGGCCAACATGGCCTCGGCCAGGCGGTCGTGCGCGGCGTCCTCGAAGTTGTAGCTGCCGAACGCGGCCCAGGCGTCATCGACCAGCACCAGCTTCGAGTGTTCGCCGTGCCGGTTCTCGTAGAGCTGCACGCCGGCCTCGAGCAACCGCGGATAGGTGGCCGCGGCGGCAATCCACGCCAGGTCGGTGGCCGGCAGCGCGTCGCGATGCGAATGGAACACCTCGACCGACACGCCGCGCCGGGCCGCGCGCACCACCGCGTCGAGAAGCGGCCCGACCGGCTTGAAGTAGAAGCTCGTGATCCGCGCCGACACCCGCGCCGTCTCGAGCATGTCGATCATCCGCTCGGTCACCACGTTTCTGCCACGCCAGCCGAACGGTCCACGCCACCCCTGCACGGAATTCGGATTGCAGAACCAGTAGTCGAGCGCGAGGTCTGCGGACGCAGCGTCGCGCGGCTGGCGCAGGTGCGCGACGTGCGCGGGGGCGACCACGGCGCCAACGGCGCTGAGGCTCTCGAGCAGATCCGCCGCGACCGGGCCGCGCACGGCCACGGCGTATTCGTTCCACGCCGCGAACGACGACTTGGTGATGTTGCTGCTGCCGAAGATGGCGTCACCGCTGTCGGCGACCTGGATCTTCACGTGCTGCCCGCCGCCCAACCAGCGCTGCACCCGGCGCGGCGGCGCGTAGAACGACACGACCCCGCCCTCGCTGCGCAGGCCCGCGAATTCCTGCGCCAGGTCAGCGCGCTGGCTGGCGGTCATCAGCACGCCGCCCAGGCGCTGGCCGAACGCGTCGATGACGAGCGTGACCGCCACGCCGCGACGCTGTGCAGCGCGCAGCGCGGCCAGCAGCGCGACGCCGTAGTCGTCGTGCTCGAGATAGAAGGTGGTGAGGTAGAGGAACGACCGCGCACCCGCGATCAGCGCGAGGCGCGCCTGCCATTCCGCCGTGCGCTCCCACAGCGGCACGAAGGCCGACGCGTGGGTCATCAGAGGCGGTAGCCACCCGCCACGTCAAGGTTCACGCCGGTGACATAGCCGGCCTCGAGCAGGTAGTGCACCGCCTGGGCGATGTCGTCGAGGCCGCCCGAGCGGCCGAGCGGCACCCACTGGCTGATTTCGTCTGGCGGCGGCAGGTCCACGGAGTTGTCGAGCTGTCCGGGCGACACCATGTTCACGCGGATCTGGCGCGGCGCATACGCCTTGGCGAGCGCGCGCGTCAGCACGAGCAAGCCGGTCTTGCTCACGTAGTAGTCGGCGCCGCGCGTGTTGGCGCGAATGCCTTCGAGGCCGGCCATGCCGATGTTGACGATGTTGCCACCCGCGGGCATCAGCGCCAGGGCCTGATAGCAGCAGTAGTAGGCGCCCGAGAGATTCGCGGCGATCGTCTCGTCCCACACGTCCGGGTCGAGCGTCGTGACCTCTTGCGGGTTGTAGTTGCCGACGTTGTTCACGAGCAGGTCGACCCGGCCCTCGCTCGCGGCGATGCCGGCAAACGCCGCGGCCACGGCCTGCTTGTCGGTCACGTCGACCTTGACGGCGCGCGCCCGGCCGCCAGCCGCGGCAATCTCCTGCGTGAGCGACCGGGCGTCGTCGTCCGACGACCGGTAGACGATCACGACGTCGTAGCCGCGCGGCGCCAGCGACCGACACAGATGCCGGCCCAGCCGCTTGGCGCCACCAGTCACCACAGCCACGCGGCGCTCGCTGACGGCGCTCATCGGCGGCGCTCGACGCGCACGAAGGCGCTCGTCGCCGCCGGCACGGCCGCTGGCTTGCGCACGGCGATGCGCACCGCGGTCGCGACGGGCACGCGCAGCAGCAACAGGACGGCGGCCGCCTCGGCCATGGTCTCGATCAGCTGGAAGCGCCGCTCCTGCAGCAACCCCGTGACGCTGGCCGCCACGTCATCGTAGTCGACCGCCCCGGCAATCGCGTCGGTCGTGGCCGCGGGCGCGAAGTCGTAGTCGAGCTCGATGTCGAGGAAGACGGACTGCGCCTGCACGCGCTCGTGCGGGTAGATGCCGACGATGCAGTCGACGCGCAGGTTCGTGAGTCCCGTGGTGCCGGTCATGCGTGCGTGTCCTTCCGCGCGATCCAGATCTGTTCCTCGGCCGTGGCCGGGTTGAACGGCGTGCCGGCAAAGTCGCCCAGGCACGCCTCCACCGTGAAGCCCGCGTCCGCGAGCAGGCCCGCGGCGGCGGCGGGCGTCATCCAACTGAGTGACAACGTGCGGTAGCGCCGGCTCGTCATCGCGCCGTCGGCGTCGAGCGTGTCCTCCCAGGTGACGACGCGCATGGTCTGCGCCGCCTCGTTCACGAGTGAGGTCACCCACAGCAGCGTGTCGTGGCCATCCGGCGACACGTACTCGGCCCGTAGTTGCACCTGCCTCATGTGCTCCAGGCGCGCGGCGGTCATGAAGAAGTCGTCGAACACGAACCGGCCACCCGGCCGCAATTGCGCGTGGATGTGGCGCAGCGCGTCACGCTTCTCGTCGAGCGACGTGAGGTGCCCGAGGCTGTGGTAGGGCAGCGCGATGAGCGACGCTGGCTCCGGCAGCGCAAAGGTACGGAAGTCGGCCTGCAGCAGCGTGAGGCGGTCGCCGACGCCGGCCCGCTCCGCCCGCTCCCGGCACAACTGCAACATCGCCGGCGAGAGGTCGACGCCCACCAGCGGACGGCCGCGCACGGCTGCGGCCACCGCAATGCGCCCGTCGCCCACGCCCAGTTCCACGACCGGGCCGTCGGCTGCGAGGTAGGCCTCGACATAGAACGCCTGATTGGCCCGGGTGGCGCCGGCCGTGGCGGTCCACACGCCGTAGATGTCGGCGAAGCGCTCGTAGTCCACGCTAGTAGCGGTCGCCGTCATGCTTCGGCGACATCGGCCAGGCTGGCGACGTCGCGCCGTTCACCGTGAGGCCGCCCTGCGAGAACATCCCCACGAACGTGAGCATGCCGGCCGGGAAGTTCAGCACCGGTGCCGACACGGCATCCAGCGCGGCGATGTGGGCGGGCGAGAGCGTGACGTCGAGCGCCGACAGGTTCTGCGCAAGCTGATCGGCGCGGCGCGCGCCGATGATCGTGGAGGTGACCCCAGGCTGCGCCTGCACCCACGCGAGCGCGACCGCGGCCGGCGAGCACCCGAGTTGGCCGCCGATGCGTGCGAGCTCGTCGATGATCACGTAGCTGCGCTCGGTCAGGAAGCTCGTGACGCGTTCGCCGCGATCGGCCTTCTGCACGCCGGCGTTCTCACGCGTGTACTTGCCCGACAGCACGCCGCCGCGCAGCGGCGACCACGGCGTGATGCCCAGGCCCAGTTCGAGGGCCATCGGCACGAGTTCGCCTTCGACCGTGCGCTCGATGAGCGAATACTCGATCTGCAAGGCAATGAGCGGCGCCCAGCCGCGGAAGAGTGCCTGGGTCTGCGCCTGCGCCACCTTCCAGGCCGGCGTGTCCGAGAAGCCGACGTAGCGCACCTTGCCGGCGCGCACCAGATCGTCGAGCCCGCGCATGGTCTCGTCGATGGGCGTGTGGCGATCCCAGCAGTGCAGCCAGTAGAGGTCGATGTAGTCGGTCTTGAGCCGGCGCAGCGACTGCTCGCACGCCGCCATCATCGACTTGCGGCCCGCCCCGCCCCCGTTGGGGTCGCCGGGGTAGAGATTGGACAGGAACTTGGTGGCAATCACCGCGCGGTCGCGCCGGCCGGTGCGGGCGAAGTAGTCGCCGATGATCACTTCCGAATGCCCTTTGGTGTAGGCGTTCGCGGTGTCGATGAAGTTGCCGCCGCGCTCGAGGAAGCTCGCGAGCAGGGCTTCGGACTCCGCCACCGACGAGCCCCAGCCCCAATCCTCGCCAAAGGTCATGGTGCCGAGGCACAGCGGGCTGACGCGAAGACCTGAACGACCGAGGGTGACGTAGGCATCGAGGCGCATGGCCTCTAAGGCTACCGCTTCTTGCTGTCGAGCGCTGCTGCTGCGGAACCGGATGCCGCGGGATGCTCGTCGCCGCTCGTGGGACCGGTGCGAAGCCCGCCCGGGCACACCGGTGCCCCGCTGTTCCGGAGGGTGAAGGGCTGGTTGAAATAGCCGGTGTTGTCGGCCCAGGTGCCGTTGAAGTTGTTGCCGGAGCTGAAGTAGGCGCGCGTGTGCAGGCCGCGGCCGGTCTCGTTGATCGAAGTGAGGCCAAGCATTACGGTGCCGTTGGCCTGCACGACGGCCGAGCCTGTGAGCGGCAGGCTGTTGTTGCCGCCGCACTGCGCCTCGAAGCCTTCCACGATGAAGAGGCTGCCCTTCTGCGTGATGGTGAGATTCAGCACGCTGCCGAGCGGCGCGAGCTGCCAGTAATAGGTGCCGAGGAGCTGGGCCTGCGCAGGCGTGGGCGCGGTCACCACAACGAGGGCGGCCAGAACGAGAGCAGAGATGATGCGCATGGAAAGCTCCTTGAAGACACTACGGACGTGGCGGCTGCACGAACTGGACTGACACCGATCTTAGCGCCCTCGCCGGACGCCGGCCCTCACGGGCCGGAACTAGCTTTTCGCGGCGCTCTTCTTGGCGCGCTTGGGTGCCGCTGACTTGGCCGCGCCGCGCGCCGGCGCGCGCTTCTTCGACGACGGCGCGCTGGCCCGCGCGTTCATCAGGTCCACGGCCTGCGCCATGGTGAGTGACTCGGGCGCCGTGCCCTTGGGCAGCGACGCGTTGGTGGTGCCGTCGGTGACGTAGGGCCCGTAGCGGCCATCGAGGATGCGCACCGGCGCGCCGCCGGTCGGGTGCGGCCCGAGCGCCTTCAGTTCCTTGGCGGCCGCGCGTTGCCGGCGCTGGCCCTTGGGCTTGGCCAGCAGCTCCTGGGCGCGCTCGAGCGTGATCGTGAACACGTCGTCGTCAGCTTCGAGCGAACGGTACTCGGTGCCGATCTGCACGTAGGGACCGAAGCGGCCGCGGTTGGTCAGAATCATCTGGCCGTCGTCTGCCGGACCCAGCTCGCGCGGCAGCGACAGCAGCCGCACGGCGTCCTCGATCGTGACGGTGTCTTCCGACATCTCGCGATCGAGCGATGCCCGCTTGGGCTTGTCCTTGCTGCCTTTTTCGGGATTCTCGCCGAGCTGCACGTAGGGGCCGAAGCGCCCGTGCATCACGTAGACCGGCAGGCCGGTCACGGGATCGGCGCCGAGCGACCGGGGGCCCTCGGCCTTGGCCTTGAGCAGCTTGAGCGCCTCCTCGAGGCTGAGGTCGGCCGGGCTCATGTCCTCGGGCACCGACGCGCGCGGCGCGTCCTCGCTGGTCTCGCCGAGCTGCAGGAACGGACCGTAGCGGCCGATGCGCACGCGCACGCGCTTGCCCGATTCGGGATCGGCGCCCAGGTCGATCATCGGGTAGTCGATCGACTGCTCCTTGCCGGCCACGATGGTCTCGAGCCCGGTGTGCTTGCCGTCGCCGCGATAGAACGCCTTGATGAAATCGAGCCAGTCCTTCTGGCCGTTCGAGATCTCGTCGAGCATCTCTTCCATCTCGGCGGTGAAGCCCACGTCGACGTAGTCGGCGAAGTGCTCACGCAGCAGACGGGTGACGGCAAAGGCCGTGAAGCTCGGCACGAGCGCCTTGCCCTGCTTGCTCACGTAGCCGCGGCGCTGAATCGTGGCCACCGTGGGCGCGTAGGTGGAGGGGCGACCGATGCCTTCCTCTTCCAGGCGCTTCACGAGCGACGCTTCGGTGTAGCGCGCCGGCGGCGACGTCTCGTGGCCCTTGGGGTTGAGCGACTTCAGGTAGAGGCTCTCGTCGAGCTTATCCGGCGCGTGCACGCGGTCGCCGACCGCGAGCTTCGGCAGGATGGTTTCCTGCTCGCCGAGTTCGGCCGATGGGTCGTCGCTGCCCTCCACGTAGGCCCGCAGGAATCCAGCGAACTCGATGGCCTTGCCGCTGGCCGCGAACACGCACGGCGTGTTGTCCACCGACTGCCCGGTGATTTCGACCGCCGTGCGCAGCAGTTGTGCGTCGGACATCTGCGAGGCCACCGCGCGCTTCCACACGAGCTCGTAGAGCTTCAACTCGTCGCTCTCGAGCACGCGCTCGAGCGCCTGCGGCGTGCGGCGGAAGTCGGTGGGACGAATCGCTTCGTGCGCTTCCTGCGCGTTGCGTACCTTGGTCTGGTACTGGCGCGCGCCCTTGTGGTAGGCGGGGCCGTACATCTCGCGCACGGCCTTGCCGGCCTCGGCCAGCGCCTTCTCGCTGAGGGTGGTCGAGTCGGTGCGGTGATACGAGATGAGACCTTCGAGGTCGCCGCCACCGAGATCCACGCCTTGGAACAGGCGCTGGGCCACGCTCATCGTGCGATCCGATGAGAAGCCGAGCTTGCGGTTGGCTTCCTGCTGGAGCGTGGAGGTGGTGAAGGGCGCCGACGGCCGCTGCACGGTCGGCTTCTCTTCCACGCTCGTGACGGTCCACGGCAGGTGCCGCTTGAGGCCGTCGGTGAGGGCTTGGGCCCGCGCCTGGTCGAGCAGCGTGACCGTGGTGGACTGCAGCACGCCCAGATCGCTGAAGTCCTTGCCGATCGCGATGCGCTTCTGCGCCACCTTGATCAGCGTGGCCGGGAATTCGCCGCCCACGGCGCTCTTCAGCGTGGCTTCGATATCCCAGTAGCTCGCCTTGCGGAACGCGAGCCGTTCTTCTTCCCGCTCCACGATGAGGCGTACCGCCACGCTCTGCACGCGGCCGGCGCTGAGCCCGGTCTGCACCTTCTTCCAGAGCACTGGCGACAGGGTGTAGCCGTAGAGCCGGTCGAGGATGCGGCGGCTCTCCTGCGCGCGGACGAGGTTCTGGTTGACGTCTTCGGGGGCGTGGTCGAGGGCTTCGCGAATCGCTTCCTCGGTGATTTCGTGGAAGTGGATGCGGCGCACCGGCACTTTGGGCTTGAGCAACTGCTCGAGGTGCCAGCTGATCGACTCGCCCTCACGGTCGGGGTCGGTCGCCAGAATGAGTTCCGAGGCGCCCTTGATCGCGTCCTTCAGGGCCTGCACGTGCTTCTTCTTGTCGGCCGGCACCACGTAGTGCGGGGTGAAGTCGCCGTCGGTATCCACGCCCATGCGGCCCCACGACTTGCCCTTGATCTCTTTGGGCACCTCGGCGGCCGACTCCGGCAGGTCGCGGATATGCCCGTAGCTGGCTTCGACCCGGTAGTCGTCCCCCAGGAAGCGGGACAGGGTGCGAGCTTTGGCGGGCGATTCGACGATGACCAGCGGTTTAGGCATGTGGCGCGGACAACCTCAAGAATCGCTTACGTTAGCACGCGGCTCCGGCTCCCCATGAAGCGGCCCCCGCCAATCCGCTGGATCCGGCCCTCGACCTCGAGGGCCCCCAAACGGGCACTTATGGCGGCAATTGGCCTGCCCGTGGCCGCCACAACCTCATCCGTAGAAAAATCTTCCACGGTCGGTTCCAGGCCCAGTTCGGCCGCCAGGTCGGGGGCCAGACGACAGGTCCCGGGCCCGGCGACGACTCGGGGCGCCCAGCCCAGTTCGGCCAGCACGTCGTCGGCGTTCTCGACCAGCCGGGCGCCGTCTCGGAGCAGCGCGTGGCCGCCGCGGTGCCGTCCCGGACCTACCGGTCCGGGCACTGCCATCACCTCGCGCCCCTGCTCGAGCGCCGCCATGGCGGTGATGAGCGAGCCGCTCTTCTCCGACGCCTCCACCACCACCACCGCCGCCGCCAGGCCGCTGATGATGCGATTGCGCAGCGGGAAGTGATAGGCCAGGGCCGGCGTGTCGGCCAGGTGCTCGCTCACGACCGCCCCGCGCGCCGCCATGGCCTCGGCCAGGGGTTCGTGCTCTGACGGATACAAGCGATCGAGGCCCGACCCGAGCACGCCGATCGACGACCCGCCCTGCGCCACGGCCGCGTGGTGCGCGGCGCCGTCCACGCCACGGGCGAGCCCGCTCACGACGGTGACGCCGGCGGCGGCGAGCCCCGCGGCCAGGTCGGTTGCCATGGCCAGGCCGGCACGGGTGGCCGCGCGCGCGCCCACCACCGCCACCATCCGCGGGGCGGCCAGTGCCTCGGCCGAGCCGCGCACCCACAGCACGGGCGGCGGATCGGCAATCTCGCGCAGCAGGGCGGGATAGCCGGGCGCGTCGAGGCCCACGGCCTGGTGGCCGCGCCGCGCGGCGTTTGCCAGCGCCCGGTCAGCGGCCGACAGCAGCACACCCGCCGCGGCGTCGGGGCGGCCGTCGGCGGCACAGCGGCAGGCCCAGTGCAGCAGCGGCTCGCCGGGCTCGCGTTCGGCCAGGGCGTCCACCTCGGGCAGCGCCCGGTCGAGACAGGTGCGGATGAGGGCACCGAGGATTCGGCGCCGGGGATAGCCGAACATGGCGAGGGCCACGGCCTCTCGATCGGTCATGCGGGACTCCGCGTGTGCGCGGCCCCACGCGGGGAGCACGCACACATCGAACGGGGCGGCGACCGTTGACCTCGGCTGAAGTGATTATGCGGCCGCCGTTGGCCGCTGACAAGACGCATCCCCTCTTTCCTTGCCCGGGGATGGGCCGAGGGCTATAGTGATCCTTCGGACCATGAATCATCCTCTGGCCGTCGCCTTCCTGCTCTCGGCGCTCGTGACAGCGCCCGCTTACGCCGATGCACGGGGAGACGCACGCAGACAGGTGGAGTTCGGCATCGCCGTGGCCCAGAAGGGGCTGTGGCGCGAGGCGATCTACCGGTGGCAACGCGCCACCGAGCTCGACCCGACGTTCGCTCAGGCCTTCAACAACCTCGCCATTGCCCACGAGCACGAAGGCGAGCTCGACAAGGCCCGCGCGGCCTACGAGAAGGCCTTGCAGATCGAACCGTCGAACCCCCTCATCAAGCAGAACTTCGATCTGTTCAAGGAAATCAATGATCGCATTGGGCGCAAGGACGGTCGCTAGCTTCATCCTGATTGCCGCCGCGAGCGGGTGTTCGGTCGGCTACGTGGAGATTCCCCTTGAGACGCCAATCCAACCGAAGATCGACGTGCGCCCCTTCTCGCGGGTGTTCGTGGCTGGGTTCATCACGGCGGGCTCTGAGGAGGTCGACGGCAATCTCGAAACCGTGCGCCTGCTGCGCAGTCAGCTCCGCAACAAAGCGGGCGCGCTGCGTGTGATCGACGCCGATGCGCTGGCCCTGGCCGACCTGGCAGCCCCCGACAACGGAGCGGCGCCGACGGGCGCGACGAGCGGTGCCGCCGGCAGCCCGCCGCCGCCTGCGCAAGCCACCGGCGACACCACCGTCAGCGACGAAACCGCCTTTGCCGCCTACGACAAGATCTTCGCCGACAAGGACTACTGGAAGAAGGTGGGCGAGGAGCTGCAGCAGCCGCTCATCGTCACCGGCACCATCCTCTTCCGGCCCCAGCAGCGCAGCGGCTTCGTGCAGCGCGAGCGCGAGACCTTCGACTCGCTCGGCCGCCGGCGGGTGGAACCGGAACGCACCTATCAGGAGCGCAAGGGCTTCATCCTGCGTCCGAGCTTCATCTTCATCGACGGCCGCACCGGCGAAACCCTCCACACCGAGACGTTCCGGGAAGAGATTCTCTACAACGCCAATCAGACGACGCCGCCGCTCTCGTCCTACTTCGAGCTGATGGACCGCCTGCTGCCGAGCTTTCTCAACACCCTGACGGCCCAGAAGGTCAGGGGCAGCCGGACGCTGCTGAAATAGGCGGAGCTCGGGCCTCGGGGCTTAGTTCTTCTAGCAGCCGGCCTCCGAGATCTGCTAGTCTTAGTGGTTCTGGCCCGGCTACATCCGCCCACGGGGGGCGGCGCCCGATTCAAGGGCATGCCGGCGGCCCGACGATTCCACGGAGAACTCCCGTGTTTGCAGTAATTCAGGCCCAAGGACATCAGTTCCGCGTGGAGCCGGGTGTCGAGATCGAACTCGACGGCACCGGTGAAGCCGGCGCTTCGGTGTCGTTCGACAAGGTGCTGCTCGTGGGCACCGACGGCGGCGACGTCATGACCGGCACCCCCACCGTGGCAGGCGCCAAGGTGGTGGGCGTGGTCGTCGACGCGCACCGCGGCCCCAAGGTTCGCATCTTCAAGAAGAAGCGCCGTAAGCAGTACCGCCGCACGGCCGGCCACCGCAGCGCGCTCACGCGCGTGCGCATCACCGAAATCGTCGCGTAATCGCCGAAGTCAGAGAGATGAGGCCTGCCGCCGAGTGCGGCATGGGATTCGGGCATGGCTACCAAAAAAGGTCAGGGAAGTTCACGTAACGGGCGCGACAGCCAGTCCCAGCGGCTGGGCGTGAAGCGCTTCGACGGGAACGTCGTCACCGGCGGCTCGATTCTGGTCCGCCAGCGCGGACGCAAGTATCGGGCGGGCCTCAACGTGGGCATCGGCAAGGACGACACGTTGTTTGCGAAGGTCCCCGGCACCGTGAAGTTCGAAGATCACGGGTCGCGTGGACGGTTCGTCACCATCCTGCCGCTCGAATAGACCCGCCCGGGTCGTCCTGGGGCTAGCGATCACGGGTGCCGCACCCGCCATTACGATCCCCATGGTGTTCAGGTATACATGTTCGTTGACGACGTAGACATCGTCGTGGAGTCGGGGCATGGCGGCGCCGGCTGCCTGAGCTTCCGCCGCGAGAAGTTCGTGCCCCGCGGCGGTCCCGACGGCGGCGATGGCGGCGGCGGCGGATCGGTGTACCTGGTCGCCGATCCGCACCGCAACACCCTGCTCCACTTCCGCTACAACCCCGAACACCGGGCCGAGCGCGGCCAGGGCGGCGCCGGCGTGATGCGCACGGGCCGCAAAGGCAAAGATCTCGAGATTCCGGTGCCGCCCGGCACCACCATCGCGGTTGCCGATCCCGAACTGCCCGGCGAATGGCTGCCGCTTGCCGACCTCACCGTGCCCGGTCAGCGCGTGCTCGTCGCCAAGGGCGGACGCGGTGGCCTCGGCAACGCCCAGTTCGTCAGCGCCACCAATCGCGCCCCGCGCAAGGTGCAGCCCGGCGAGCCCGGCGAAGAAAAGCGGCTGCGGCTGCAGTTGAAGCTGCTGGCCGACGTGGGTCTCGTGGGCTTCCCGAACGGCGGCAAGTCGACGCTCATCGCGCGTGCCAGCGCGGCGCGACCCAAGATTGCCGACTACCCCTTCACCACGCTCACGCCGAATCTCGGCGTCGTCAGCCTGAGCGGTGACCGCACCTACGTCATCGCCGACGTACCCGGCCTGATCGAGGGCGCCCACGAAGGTCACGGCCTCGGTCATCAGTTCCTGCGCCACGTGGAACGCACGGCGGTGCTGATTCACGTGGTCGATCTCTCGAGCGCCACCGGCCGCGATCCGGCGGCCGATCTCGACATCGTGCGCCGGGAACTCTTGCTCTTCGCGCCGGCCATGCTCGACAAGCCGCAACTCGTTGCCGCCAACAAGCTCGACGCGCTCGACGAGCCCGAGCGCCTCGCCGCGCTGCAGGCGCGCGCCGCCGAACTCGGCCTGCCCTGCCTGGCGATTTCCGCCGCCGCCGGCACCGGCGTGCAGAAGCTGCTCGAAGCCGCCTGGCCGTTCGTAGCCGAGGCCAAGGCCGCCTACGCGCGCCAGCTCGAAGCCGACGCCGCCGAATCCGGGCTCGCACCGAGCCACGACCGCTGATGCCCACGCGCCTGGGAGTTCTGGGGGGCACGTTCGACCCCGTGCATCTCGGTCACCGCGCCGCCGGTCTGGCCGCCGCCCACGCGCTGGCGCTCGACGAGGTGCGCCTCGTGCCGTCGCGCCTGCCGCCGCACCGGCCGCTGGGCCCCCACGCCTCGGATCACCACCGCTTCGCCATGACCGCGCTCATGGCCATGGACGAGCCGGCCTGGACCGTGTCGGACGGCGAAGTCGGCCGCGAGGGGCCGTCCTACACCTTCGACACGCTGACCGCGCTGCACCACGGGGGCCTGACCCCAACGCAGATTTTCTTCCTTCTCGGGGCCGACGCCTTTGCAGAAATCGCCACGTGGTCGCGCTACCCCGCGGTGCTCGATTTGGCGCACTTCGTGGTCGTGGCGCGCCCGGGGGTCACGCTGGAGTCGGTCATGGCCCGCATGCCGGCCATGACCGCGCGCCTCACCCCGCCCGCGGCTTTGGCGGCCCGGCCCGCGCCGGGGATTGCGCTGCTCAACGCGCCCACGCCGGACGTGTCGTCCACCGACATCCGGGCGCGCGTCGCCGACGGCCGGACGCTCTCGGGATTGGTATCAGCGCCGGTTGAGCGGTACATTCGACGGCACGGGTTGTACGGATCGCGTTCCACGATGGTAGGTGCCTTGCATGGCCAAGACGAGTAGCGGAAAGAGCACGACGACGACAGCGCCTCCCAGGCCGCCTCCCAAGCCGCCCGCCAAGCGCACGCGCGCGCGGGTGCCAGTGGCCATCACGGCCACGGTGGCCGCCATGCGCGACAAGAAGGCCGACGACGTGCTGGTGCTCGACCTCAGGCAGGCGGATGCATTCACCGACTTCTTCATCCTGGCCACCGGGCAGAACCGCCGGCAGACGCAGGCTATCGCCGACGCGGTCGAAGCCGCGCTGCGCGTCAAGAAGCAGCGGCCGACGCACGTGGAAGGCTACGAGCGCGGCGAGTGGGTGCTGCTCGACTATTTCGACTTCGTGGTGCACGTCTTCACGCCGACGGCGCGCGCGTTCTACGGGCTCGACCGCCTGTGGGGCAACGCGAAGCCGCTGGCGCTGCCCGACGCCGAGCCCGCCACCGACGACTGACGCCGGCCCGAGGCCGCGCGGCTGATGCTGCGCGCGCTCGCCGACGCCGTGCTGGCCGCCGTGCTGGCGCCACGGTGCGCGGTCTGTGCCGACGTGCTCGAGCGGCCGCTCGACGGCGCCGTCTGTGCCGCCTGCTGGGCGCGCGTCACCCGCTTCACGGCCCCGTGCTGCGCGCTGTGCGGCGCGCCCCTGCCCAGTGCGCGCGTGGCCGAGACGAACGGGGCACGCTGCCGCGTCTGCACGGTCGGGCTCGGCCCCATCCGCGCCGCGCGCTCCGTCGGTCCCTTCGAGGGCGCGCTCGCCGATATCGTGCACGCGCTCAAGTACGGCCGGCGGCCATCGATCGGCCGTGCCTTCGGACCGCTGCTCCGTGACGCCGCCGGTGACCTGCTCGGCTCGGTCGACCTGGTCGTGCCGGTGCCGCTGCACCCGCGCCGCGAACGCGAGCGCGGCTTCAACCAGGCCGAGCTGCTGGCCGCGGCAGTCGGCCCGCCGGTGTGCCTGGCGCTCGCCCGCGTGGTGCACACGGCACCGCAGGTGGCCGCCTCTGGCCGGGCGCGGTGGGCGAATGTGCGTGGCGCGTTTGCACCCGGCCGCGACTTCCGCCAGGTCAGCGGACGCACGGTGGCGCTCATCGACGACGTGCTGACGACCGGCGCCACCCTCTCGGCCGCCGCCGCGGCGCTGCTGCCGGCCGGGCCGGTGTGTGTCGTGGCGCTTACAGCAGCCCGAGCCGAGCTCGCACGCGAGCCGTCACTTCGGCCCGCACCGCTTCGGGGGTCTGCGTCCCGTCGATGAGGTGCCAGCCCGGTGCCTGCGCCTGGCGGCGATAGCTGTCGCGCACCCGGGCCAGCAGCGGCAGGTCGCGCTCGAAGCGGTCGCGAGCGGCGCGCTTGCGTCCGAGCGACGTCTCGGGCGCGATGTCGAGCACGAGCGTGAGGTCGGCCGGCGGCAGCAGGCGCTGCGTATCGGTGAGCCACGGCACGTCGAGACCGAGCGCCTCGCCGTAGGCCAGGCTCGACGCCGCGTAGCGATCGGCCACCACCACGGTCCCTTCCACGAGCCAGCCGCGGATCCGCGCCGCGTATTCGTAGCGATTGGCGATGTAGAGCAACTGCAGCACGTCAGGGCCGTAGGCGCGCTGCCCCTGCAGCGCCTGGCCGATCTCGGCGCCGATGGTGGTGCCGTAGTCGGGGAACGACACGGTCCGCACGGCGCGGCCCGCCTGCTGCAACGCCTCGGTGAGCCACTGGGCCTGCGTCTGCTTGCCGCTCTGGTCGAGGCCTTCGAAGGCGATCAATCGTCCGGGCGTCGTCACGGCGCCTCGCTAGGCCTCGAGCTGCAGCAGCTCGTCGAGCGTCTGCCGGCGGCGGATGGTGGTCCACGCGGCGCCATCGACCAGGGCTTCGGGCGGCAAGGGACGTCGCAGGTAGGTGGAGCCGAGCACGGCGCCGTAGGCACCCACATCGCGCACCGCCACGAGATCCCCGACCTCGAGCGGCGGCAGCATCCGGTCGCGCGCGAAGCAATCGGTGCTTTCGCAGATCGGGCCGACCACGTCACACGCCACGTCGGCGCCGGCACGGCGCACGAGCGGCTCGATGCGGTGGTAGGCACCGTAGAGCGCCGGACGCATCAGCTCGGTCATGCCGGCGTCGAGCACCACGAAGCGCCGGCCCCCGGGCACGTGCTTCACGTCCACCACGGTGCTGAGCAGCACGCCCGCGGGCCCGACGATCGACCGGCCGGGCTCGATCGCCATGGCCAGACCGCTGCCCTCGGCCGCGGCCACGAGCGCGCGCACGTAGTCGCCGGCCTCGGGTACCGGCGATCCGTCGTACGAGATGCCCAGCCCGCCGCCGAAGTCGAGTTGCTCGAGCGGCACGCCCTCGGCGACCAGTGCGCGGCCCAGTGTCGCAGCCGCCGCGGCCGCCTTGACGAGCGGCGCGAGCGTGGTGATCTGCGAGCCGATGTGCACGTGCAGGCCCACGGGCGTGAGGCCGGGCCGGCGCGCCATGTCGAGCACCAGGTCGCGCGCCATCGCAATCGGCACGCCGAACTTGTTGTCGCGTAAGCCGGTCGAGATGTGCGGATGGCTCTGTGCGTCGATGTCGGGATTCACGCGCAGCGCCACGCGCGCCTGCACGCCGCGGGCCGTGGCCAGGCGGTCGAGCCGGTCGAGTTCGCCGGGCGATTCCACGTTGATGGCGTGGAAGTCGAGCGACACGGCCCGGGCGAGTTCGTCGGCCGACTTGCCGACGCCGGTGAAGACCATCTCGCGCGGCACGAACCCGCAGCGCAGCGCCACGTCGACCTCACCCATCGAGTTGGCGTCGACCCGGCTACCGAGCGCGCGCAGGAGGCGCACGATGGCCAGCGTGGAATTGGCCTTGAGGGCGTAGTGAATGGCGTGCGGCTGGCCGCCGAAGGCCTCGTCGAGCTGCCGGTAGGCGGCGCGGATGGCGCCGGCGCTGTAGGCGTAGCAGGGGGTGCCGAGGGCGGCGGCCACGTCGGCCGCGGCCACCGCTTCGATCGTCAGGCCCTGCGGGGCGTGCTGGAAGGTCGCGTCTGCCACAACGGAAGTGGTCGATGATACCGTGAAGGGAACGGCCGGATCGAGGCCATCTTCCGTGGTATTCTGACCGGCGCCCCGCGCCTTCCCTACCGATGTCCCTTGACGCCTCGTCGGTCGAGCCCGACGCCATCGATACGCTGATCCAGCGCTGTCTGGCGGGTGACCAGGCGGCGTGGGAAGAGATCGTGCGCACCTACCGCCGGCGCGTCTTCAACATCGCCTACAAGTTCACCGGGCGCCACGACCTGGCCGAAGACCTCACGCAGGACGTCTTCGTCAAGATCTTCAAGTCGCTCGACACCTTCGACCGGCGCGCCAACTTCCAGACGTGGCTCGTCAGCGTGAGCCGCAACCTGTGCATCGACCACTACCGCAGCGTGCGCAAGGAACGCGAGGCCATCGACCGCGACGTCGATCCCGAGGATCTGGCGCCGGTGTCGCCGACCACGAGCCCCTACCAGTCGCTCGAAGCGAGCGACCGGGCCACGCTGCTGCGCCGCGGCCTGGCCGAACTGGCGCCGAGCCTCAAGATGGCCGTGGTGATGCGTGACCTGCAAGAGATGTCGTACCAGGAAATCGCCGACACGCTCGGACTGCCGGAAGGCACCGTGAAGTCGCGCATCAACCGCGGACGTAACGAACTGGCGCGGCAGATCAGCCGTATTCGCGAGAGCGACGACCGTGCGGTCGCCGCGCGCACCACGGGGGGCGGCCCGGATCCCCGCCGAAGCGGAGTGGCAGGATGAACTTCACCATCGACCGATCGAATGACGTGGCCATCGTGCGGTTCGACGAGGCGCGCCTGATGTATCCACTGCTCGCCGACTTTGCCGGGGCGGTCACCGGGCTGCTCGAGGCCGGCGACAAGAAGGTGCTGCTCGACTTCTCGAAGGTCACCTACGTGGACAGCGCCACGATTGGCTGCCTGATGGATCTCTACCGCCAGGCCACCGCCAGGGGCGGCTCGCTCAAGCTGGCGACGGTGCAGAAGCGGGTCGAGACGATGCTCACGATGACCGGCGCGCACAACTTCCTGGCGCTCCACGCCGACGAAGCCACGGCGCTGGCGAGTTTCGGGGCCTGATGCCGATGCGCACGATCACCACGAGCGCGGGCGTGACCATCGAGCTCGACGGCGACCTCCAGTCGGTGTTCGAAGCTCTCTTCAAGACCCTGTGGGCCGCCGACAGCGAGCGCTCCTACGAGCACACGGCCCACGAGATTCAGCACCTGCTCGGCCAGCTGAGCGAGACCGAGTGCCGCCAGTACCTGGCCGAGTCGCTGTTCTTCAGCTTCACCGGCTACGAGAACGACCGGCTCGGCTCGGTCATGAAGAAGCTCGATTCGACCGCGTCCATCGAACCCACGGAACCCTGAGGCTGGCGCCGCGATGTCCCTGAATCATCTGGCCGAACGCTTTACCTGCTCGTGGCCCTGGTCCACGGCCATTCTGCTGTGCGACGGCCGCATCTCGTGCGGCTGTTCCGACCCCTACGCCAAGCGGGTGATGGGCGACGTGCGGCAGGCCACGCTCACTCAGGTGTGGCGCGGCCCGCTGGCCACCGAACTGCGCGAAGACCTCAACACCGGCGGATCGTGGTTCTGCGGCGACTGCCCGCTCAAGGAACCGCTGGCCGCTGACCAGCCGGCGCCGGTGCGCGATCTGAACGTGGGCCCGCTGCCCAACCGCCTGTACGTGGAATGCACGGCCGCCTGCAACATCTCGTGCTTCCAGGCGTGCTGCGCGCCCGAAACCGGCATCACCCGCACGCGCCAGGCCGGCATGCTCGACTTCGACGTGTTCACGCGGGTCATCGACGAAGCCGGGCCGACGCTCGTGCGGGTCGACTTCTTCAACTACGGCGAGGCCTTCCTGCACAAGCGCGCGGTCGAGATGTGCGAGTACATCAAGACCAGGTTCCCGCACATCTATCTCTACACGAGCACCAACGGCGGCGCCCTCAACGACGAAAAGTCGCGCCGGCTCGTGCACTCGGGCATCGACGAAGTCACGTTCTCGATCGACGGCGCGTCGCAGGCGGTCTACGAGAAGTATCGCCAGCGCGGCAAGTTCGACCTGGCCACGGCGAACATGCGGGCGATGGCCGAGGAAAAGGCCCGGCACGGCCGCGATGTGCCCCAGATCAACTGGCGCTACATCCTCTTCAAGTGGAACGACTCCGACGAAGAGATGGACAAGGCGCGCCACATGGCCGCCGAATTCGGTGTCGATCGGCTCACGTGGGAGATCACCGACCACCCCGAGGATTCGTTCTCGCGCCGCTTCGCGCCGGGCACGGCCGACTTCAGCCGCATCCAGCACGAGGTCTGGGATCAGTCGGGCTTGGGCAACGCCATCGCTGGCGCCACGCCGCGCGCCGAGATCACCGTGCAGGCCGCGAGCGATGTCCTCAGCGGCCGGCCCGGCGAGACCATCACGGTGCAGACGCACGTGAAGAACCTGTCGTCACGCCCCTTCCGCAAGCACGCCAGCTACGGCCGCCGCCTGGTGCGTCTGGGCGCGCAACTGGTCGGTGCCGATGGGGCGCTCATCAACCGTGACCACGCGCGCGCGTGGCTGCCGGGCGACATCCCGGCCGGCGGCGCGGCCGACGTGGCCATCGAGGTGCCGCTGCCTGAGGCGCCCGGCCGCTACGCACTGAAGTTCGACCTGGTCAGCGAGGGCATCGACTGGTTCGAGAAGGCCGGCTCGCCCACCACGTCGCGCGACGTCGTCGTGCAGTAGCGGCGACGCGGCACTTCACGCTCACGGCGAGTGGCGTGCAATGGGCGGCCTTCGGCCATTCCGGCCGTGGAAGCTGCCGGAGCTGTGGACGCTTTGCCCGCGGCGGCTTCAGACGGGCAACGCGCCCACAGGCTCCGTGGAAACCACACAGCGGTTTCCACAGCTCCCACAGCCTTCATCCTCCTTCTTCCGATCTGGATTCTTCAATACGACTGCGCCGCGGTAGAGCACGTCGATCGCCCAGGCCAGATCGAAGCGTGTGCCGTCCCAGGTCGGTAGCTTCCCGGTGACGAGTGGCTCCGCGTCACCGAGCCCGGGCAAGTCGAACGGGGCGGCAGGGACGGCTTGAAGGGGCGCGCCGTCGGGCCGCAGGAAGGTCAGCACGCCACCGAGCCCGCGAATCACCGCGAATCCGCCCTCGTGGACGGCGCGATGATGGCGTCGGCACAGCAGTACGAGGTTATCGAGGCTCGTGGCGCCACCATCTGCCCAGTGATGTACGTGGTGGGCGTCGCATCTGCGGGACGTGCAGCCCGGGAAGCGACAACCTGTGTCACGGGCGCCCAGAGCTCGGCGGATTGACGGCGGGATCGTGCGCGTCTTGCGGCTCACGTCAAGCACGACGCCACCGGTGTCGTGACGCATCTGCACCAGCGAGGCGTCGCACGCGAGTCGTTGAGACGTTTCCATCGAAACGTACAGGGCGCCGTGGTCGACCTCGACGACGCCTTCGAATGCGGCAGCGCTCGCAGGCGGGGCCGACGATTCGAACCGCGTATCGGCCGCGTCGTCGGCATTCACGTGCAGCACCGCCTGGTAGCGATCCCCCGCGGTGCCGCCATCGAAGTTGGCCGCCAAGGCCGATTCGGCGAGCAACGCCAGGGCGTCGGCCCGACGCTGAGCCGGCGTCACGTCTTCGGCCATCGCATCACCGGTTGATGCCCCGCTCGTCTCGCGGAACAGGCGATCGGCCGAGGCTGCGAGCGCGCGCTGCACGACAGCGCCCACTTCGGGCGTGGGCCGTCCGCGGATCACCACCATGCCGTCGTCGTCCACCCAGGTGGAGAGTTGACGATTCAGGTGCTTCGCCTCACCTTCTTGCGCCGCCTGCACGCGGTCTACGCGGCGCCATGCCCGCACGAAGCGCTCGACGTGCGCGCAGTTGCCAGCCCGCGCCAGGTCGAGGAGCGACGCTTCGTTGTCGCCGGTGGCCACTCGCGTGAGTGCCCGCACTTTGGCGCAGGAGACCTGCCCGTGCTGCATGGCCATGCTGATGCGCGGAAGGGCCGGCAGCGCCCTGGCCACGCGCACCTTTTCGCGCGCGGCGCCAAGGTCGGTGCCGGTTCGCCAAGCCGGGGCCCCCGACGCGCGTGGTGTGCGCGTTGGGGTGGAGTGCAACCAGTGCGCGCACGACAAGAAGCCGTTGTTCCAGCCGCTCTTGGCGTCGAACTCGCGCAGCAGCACGAGCAGTTCGCAAGTGGCGGCGTGAAGACGCCGAGCCAGGGACGCAATCGTCTCGCCGAGGTCGTCGGTTTCCGCTCGACGAGACAGCACGAGGGCGTGTGGCGAGGCGTGATTGACGGGAGATTCGACGGGGGACGCTGAGAGCATTTCCCATCGTAGCGTGGCAGTTTTTGCCGTCGGAGAATGGCGCCAGCGAGGCGAACGACCCGCACACCACCTGCAACCATGACGGTCCCCGACATCGCCGCCCTGGCGACAACCTGACGCGCGAGAAACCCGGCACACACGCGGGGCCGGACTTTACGCCGGTCGCACTCGAAATCCTGTCAAGCACAATCGTTGCGCAAGCCTGATGTCAGTCGGCTAGCGGTTGACCTCGCGGTAGTAGCGGATCAGGTCGAGCGGCGGCGGCACATGGCCCATCGCGCGCATCATCGCCGCGGCCTGACCGCGATGATGGGTCGCGTGGTTCACCACGTGCAGCACGATCTGCCAGAGCGGTGTCGTGTGCGGCTTTCCCTGCAGGTCGTGGTACGACGCGAGCCCCGACGAGTCGCCCGGCGCGTCCACCCATGCCTGCCAGCGGGCGAGCAGCGCCGGCCACTCCTGCTGCAGCACGGTCAGCCGGACGTCCACCTCGGAGTCGAGGAACACCGTCGGCGGCGCCCCCTGGATGCGACCGAACCACGCGCGGTCGGCCGCGTAGACGTGCGCCAGCGTGCCCAGCACATGTCGGTCGGCGCTCTTGAAGTCGCGCGTCAGCTCCTCGGCGGTGAGGCGCGATGCTGCAGCGACGATGCGGGCCGACGCCCAGGTGGTGTAGCGCAGATGCAGGCGGAGGACATCGACGGGCACGCTCATGAACGATAGGATACCCGCAGCGACGACCGACCTGCGTGCGAGCTGTGGGCCGACGATCGGAAGAGCGAGGGGAGCGAGGCGCGTGACGGTACCTGACCATTTCCTGCTGCTGTTTGCGGCCGGCGCCGGCGCTGGCATGATGAACGCGGTCGCTGGCGGCGGGTCGTTCCTGACCTTCCCGGCGCTGGTCTTCGCGGGCCTGCCCTCGGTCATCGCCAACGCGTCGTCAGCCGTGGCGCTGGTGCCCGCCACGCTGGCCTCGGTATGGGCCTACATGTCCGGCGCGCATCGTACCGGCCTCGTGGACATCGGCGGCGTGCCGATCGGTCGTGTCATCGCCGTCAGCACGGCGGGTGGCCTGACCGGTGCCGTCCTGCTTCTTTCTACGCCGGTCGTGCTGTTCGACGGCCTGGTCCCGTGGCTGTTGCTCCTGGCAACGCTGGTCTTCGCCTTTGGCGGCCGCGCGAGCGCCCGGCTGCGGCAGCATGCCCACCTCGGCCCAGGGGCCGTGCTTCCGCTGCAGTTCTCGCTCGGCCTCTACGGCGGCTACTTCGGCGGCGCCGTAGGCATCATGACGCTCGCGGCGTGGTCGCTCGTGACCGTGCACGACATCAAGGCGCTGCATCCGACGCGGATGCTCACCGTCGCCGCCATGAACGGCATCGCCGTGGCGTGGTTCATCGCCGCCGGCCAGGTGCAGTGGCCAGAGACGCTCGCCGTGCTCGCCGGCGGCCTCGGGGGTGGTTTCATCGGTGGCCGCATCGGCCAGCGCCTGCCGCTCGGCATCACGCGCGCGATCATCATGGCGGTCACCGCCGCCATGACCCTGCTGTTCTTCAAGCGCGCCTACTTCTAAGGGCTCGTCCAGCGACGGCCGCGGCAACGAGCTGCTGGTGGTGAAGAAGCTGGGCTGACCGCGCGGCTGGCCAGACGGCGCCAAATGCATCACCATGTGCACATGAAGACCATCTCCATTCGAGAATTGCACTTGGAGACCGGACGATGGGTGCGACGGGCCGCCAGCGGCGGTCCCATCATCGTCACCGACCGCGGCCGTCGGGTGGCGGCCTTGCACCCCTTCGACGCGACGATCACGGCTGGCCGCCTTCCCGACCGTGAAGCGGCGATTCGCAAGCGGTCCCGCGTGCCAGTGGATTCGGTGACGTATCAGGCCGCACTGCGCGAAGACCGATGATCTACTTCGACGCGGCCTACATCGCCAAGTGCTATCTCAACGAACCGGGTGCCGAACTAGTCCGCACGGTGTCCCGCCAGGCCGACGGCCTCGCCTCGTGTGAACTGGCCCGACTGGAGTTCGCGTCGAGCGTTCGACGCCATGCCCGAGAGCGTCACATCACGAAACGCGAGATGGCCGCCATCGTGAAGGAGTTCCACCAGGATGAGGCCGACGGCGTCTGGCGCTGGTTCGGCCTCACATCTGAATTGCTCGAGCAGGCCCGCACCGCCGTGCTGGGACTGCCTGATGGCGTCTTCCTGCGCTCCGGTGGCGCGCTGCATCTGGCCTGCGCCCGGGAGCACGGCTTTCGCCAGGTCTACACCAACGACCGCCATATGCGCGAGGCGGCGCAGCACTTTCAGATCGCCGGCGTCGATGTCCTGGCCGATCTGCGGTAGCCAACGCCAGGCGTCGACATGGATGAATCCCTGTGGTTGCGGCTCACGCTCGACACGGTCGGCAAGATCGACTGGCCGCACGACCGTCAGGGCCGCACGGCCTTTCCCGAAGGCTTCGAGGCACTGGCCGTCAAGCGCGGCGCGCCCCTGCATCCGCCTGCTCGCGATGTACGGTGCATCGTGTCGGTGGGCATGCTCACCGAGGGCTGGGACTGCAACACGGTCACGCACATCGTGGGGCTGCGGCCGTTCATGTCGCAACTGCTGTGCGAACAGGTCGTCGGCCGTGGGTTGCGTCGGCGCACCTACGACGTGGGCGACGACGGCTTGATGACCGAGGAAGTCGCCAAGGTGTTCGGCGTGCCCTTTCGCGTGGTGCCGTTCAAGGCCAACGCTGCCGCCCCGGCACCGCCGGTCGCCAGGCGGCATCACGTGCAGGCGCTTCCGGGCCCCGCCGCGCTGGAGATTCGCTATCCGCCCGAAGTGGAGATGAAGGCATCGCTGCCGAACAACGCCGGGCGGCATTCTCTGAGCGGACCGGGCCGGCTCGAGCGTGTGGATCTCAATCCCTACCGTGCCGGACGCCGCATGCAGTCGCTGGTGTTCCAGCTGGCCGCTGCGCTCACGAAGAGCTACGTCGAGAGTGGACAGTGCGAGGCGCCCGCGCATGCGCTCTTTCCGCAGATCGCCGCGATCGTGCAGCGCTACGTCGACGACAAGGTCGTGCCGGTGAAGCCGGCCGAGAAGGTGGACGCGTTCCTGTCGCCCTATTACGGCTGGGCCATCGAACGGCTCACGGCGCCCGGGCTCCACGGCTGACGTGGACTACTGGACCAGCAAGGACGTGCGCGAGGTGGTCAACAGCCACTTGATGGGCGCGGTGCGCGAAATTCTGGACGCGAGTTAGCCCTGGGTTAGCCCGGCTACTTCGCCATCGACTTCCTGATCGCCTCGACCGTCACCTGCGTGCGGAACGCAACCATCCGCTTGCGTTCGGACATGCGGATGGCGTCGGTGCCACGGTGGCGATGATGGCCGAGATGTCGTGGTCGTCGCGCAGGCCTTCCATCTGCTCGTGGATGCCGAGTTCGCGCGCTTCGAACGCCTCGACATCGGCCTACCGCACCGCCTTGCAGGTGGCCGGCGAGAGCACGATCGTGCCGGGCGACAGGCTGGGCCGGCCATTCCCCTGCGTCCCGGCAATCCGCCCTGTCGCCAGGGGATTGGGTGGGATAATCAGGGCTCTGTCAACCAGCGCTAATAGCAGAGCGGCAGAAGAATGACGCGACGAACACGACTAGCACTCTTGTGCCTTGCGTTGGCTGGGGCGAGCCTTCACGGGCAGGCCCAGGCGCCGCCACAGGTGCCCGGAAGCAGCGCAGCGCTCACCGTCGCGCAGACGCGCGATGCTTTCAGTCCGCCCGACTGGCATCCGGCGGGTCATCCGCCGATGCCTGAGGCAGTCGCACATGGCCGACG
>Ga0163144_10005484_pt1 | contig 28188 bp, 18 predicted proteins | sample OliLak19BULKMAT1_FD_123175 | JGI IMG/M metagenome (GOLD analysis project Ga0163144, IMG submission 123175) | Freshwater microbial mat bacterial communities from Lake Vanda, McMurdo Dry Valleys, Antarctica - Oligotrophic Lake LV.19.BULKMAT1 | ecosystem: Environmental > Aquatic > Freshwater >... | reverse complement strand
GGTGATTTTCAAAGTCCATCTGTTAGAAGCTGAATGGCACGAGCGGGCCGGGCGCTGAGAACCGTGCTGAAATTAGCCGCGCCCAGGACGTAACCGGGGAGTTCACAGTTGGCGTGGTTCTAGCGATTTTAGAACTCGCCGCGACGCTCCATTTTGTAGCGCTCGGTGATGGAAAACTCTTTTGCAGCGTGTCGACGGTGCGAATGCCGGATCGCGGGGAGTTGCCGAAGGTGAAGGGCCCGGCGCAGCGAAAGCTGTGGCGCCAAACCAACGGGCGAGCGTCTGTTCGTATTGGCGGCAGCGACAACGGTGAAGGGTTTGCCGCCTTGGAAGGTGGTCAACAGGCAAATTTGCCAGGACGCCGTCCGCCAGCGGAGCAACTTCTTCTCCTTCAACGCCGGAGCCTGATAGAGATCCGGGATCACGGTGCGATGCGGCACCTCGGAACCGCTGAGGCGGGTTGATGTTGGCAAGTGTTTCAGCGAGAACAACATAGGATTCTATATCTCGACATCACAGATCGAGTGTAGTATACATTTTTATTCCTCGACCCGTCCTTTTGTAATGATATTGTAACCAAATGGTAATCTGTCCCCGGATCTGGATCGTCCCGATTGGCATTTTATTGATTGGATGCGGCGATTCGCCGGCGCCGATGACGGTTGCGGCGGAGGGGACGGCGGCTCCGACGGTGGCATTTACGCTGCTGAAGAAGGAGCACCTCTCGCGGGAGGTGGTGCTGACGGGCGAGTTTCGGGCGTACCAAGTGGCTGATTTACATGCCAAAATAGCGGGTTTTTTGCGTCAAATCCGCGTAGATGCGGGTAGTTTTGTGCGTTTTGGAGAGGTTTTAGCAACGGTTGAGGTACCGGAAATGGACTCCGACATCGCTCAAACGGTGGCGGAGCGGCGGCGGACGGAGGCGGAACTGGGGCGGGCGCAGGCGGAAGTTGGACGGGCGGCGGCGAATTTATCGCTGGTGAATCTTTCGCTGAACCGATTGTTGGCGGCGGACAAAGCGGAACCGGGAATTATTGCGCAGCAGGAGATTGACGAGGCCAAGGCGAGGAAGGCGGCGGCGGAGGCCCAGGTGGCATCGGCGAAGGCGGCGATTGGAGTGGAGGAGAGCCGGATTGGAGTAGCGAAGGCGGGGGAGCAGCGTTCGCAGACGATGAGCGGATACCGGACGATCACGGCGCCGTTTGACGGAGTGGTGGTGAAGCGGTATGCGGATGTGGGGGCGTTGGCGCAGGCGACGCCGGTTTTGCGAGTGGCGGATGTGAGCCGGTTGCGATTGGCGGTGCAGATTCCGGAATCGGTGGTGCCGCTGGTGAAAGTGGGGAGTGCGGTGGCGGTGAAGGTGAGGGCGATCAACAAGAAGTTTGGGGGGCGGGTGGCGCGGTTGACCGGGGATGTAGCGGCGGCGACGCGGACGATGGAAGTGGAGATTGATGTGGCGAATCCGGGGCGGGAGTTGTCGCCGGGAATGTTCGCGGAGGTCACGCTGCATGGGGAGAAGTTGGCGGAAGGCTTTACGGTGCCGGTAACGGCGGTGGCGAATGGCGGCGGGAACCGGACGGTGATGGTGGTTTCTCCGGCGGGAGTCATCGAAGAACGGATGATCAAGACAGGGATCGAATCGCAATCGGGATTTGAGGTATTGGAGGGATTGACGCCGCAGGACCGGATTATCGTGTCGAACCGGAGTTTATTGCGGGTAGGGCAGAAGGTGGAAGCGCGGCCGGCGGGTGACCGCTGATGCCGGGATTTTCGATACGGAATCCGTATTTCATCATCGTTTGCGCGTTGATTATCTGTCTGGTGGGTGTCACGATTTTGGTGCGGATGCCGGTGGACATGTTTCCGCGGATGGATTTGACAGCGGTGGTGACGGCGACGCTTTATGCGGGAATGCCGCCGGAGCAGGTGGAGAAAAACATTACGGAGCGGCAGGAGCGGTTCTTCACGCTGGCGCCGGGGATTGAACATATAGAAAGCCGGTCGATGACGGGGGCGGGGATCATCAAGATCTTCTTCCAGCCGGGGACGAATCCGGATTCGGCGGTGTCGACGGTGGCGAATCTGGCGTTGGCGGAGATGCGGCGGATGCCGCCGGGGACGCTGCCGCCGTATGTGCTGCGGTTTGACGCCTCGAGCCTGCCAGTCTGCCTGATTGCCTTGCGCGGAGAAGGAATGACGGAAGCGGCGCTGCGCGATGTGGGTCATTACCGGGTGCGAACGCAGGTGGCGAAGGTTCCGGGCGCGGCGGTGCCGCCGCCGTTTGGCGGACGGTACCGGCAGATCATGCTGTACGTGGATCCGCAGAAATTGGAGGCGTACAAGCTGTCGCCGATGGACGTGGTGCGGGCGGTGAATGAAGCGAATGTGATTCTGCCATCGGGGAACATACGGATTGGTCCGGTGGATTATCCGATCTTCACGAACTCGCAGTTGACCGATTTAGAGGGTGTGGCGCGGTTGCCGGTGGCGACGGTGGGAGCGTCCCAGATCACTGTCGGCGATGTGGCCGATGTGCGGGATGCGGCGCAGATTCAATACAACACGGTGCGCGTGGACGGGCAGCCATCGGTGTATCAGCCGGTGTTGAAGCAGGGCGGTGATTCGAACACGATCGCGGTGGTGAACGCGGTGCGCAAAGAAGTCGCGAATTTGCTGGATGTGCCGAAGAATCTGGACGCGCGGGTAGTGTTCGACCAATCGACATTTGTGAAGAACGCGATTCAGACGCTGGTGCATGAGGGGAGCATCGGGCTGTTCCTGACTTCGCTGATGGTGCTGATTTTCCTGGGCAGTTTGCGAGGGACGCTGGCGGTGTTTTTCTCGATTCCGCTTTCGGCGCTGGCGGCGTTTATCTGCTTGTATGTGAGCGGCGGTTCGATTAATTCGATGACGCTGGGAGGGCTGGCGCTGGCGTTTTCACGGCTGATCGATGACTCGGTGGTGGTGCTGGAGAATATCTTTCGGCATTTGGATATGGGGAAGTCACCGGAACTGGCGGCGAAAGAAGGCGCGAATGAAGTGGCGCTGCCGGTGTTGGCGTCGACGCTGACGACGGCGGTGGTGTTCTTTCCGGTGGTGTTTTTGTATGGGGTCAGCAAAGATCTGTTTACGGCGCTGGCGTTGACGGTGGTGTTGGCGCTGATGGCTTCGTACTTCGTGGCGATGACGATTGTGCCGCTGTTTTGCGCGCGATTCCTGCATCCGCACACAACGGAGCGAATGCCGCGCTGGTTCTTCCTGTTCAATACGAGCTTTGTGAGGTTGATGATGGTCTACGATGTGATGCTGGCCAAACTGCTGTTGCGGCCGGTCTTCACGGTGGGGACGCTGCTGGCGCTGTTTCTGGTGAGTTTGTTGGTGTATCCGCGGCTGGGAACCTCGTTCTTTCCGCGGACGGATCCGGCGCAGTTTGTGATGAATATCAAGGCTCCACTGGGGACGTCACTCGAGGGCACGGAGCGGTTGATTGGGCGGGTGGAGCAGATTGTCCGGCAGGTGGTGTCCGCGGAAGATTTCGAAATAATGGTGGCGAACGTGGGCGTGGTACCCGATTTTTCGGCTATTTTCACTTCGAATGCGGGGCCCCATACGGGGTTTGTACAGGTCAGCTTAAAGCCCCAGCATGCGGTGGGGAGTTACGAGTACATGGCGCGGATGCGGCGGGCGCTGGCGAAGGAGTTGCCGGAGTTGACGGTGTATTTTCAGTCGGGCGGGTTTGTGGATTCGGTGTTGAATTTCGGGATGCCGGCCCCGATTGACGTTCAGATCAGCGGGCCGGATTTGAAGTCGATTTTCGCAACGGCGACGGGGCTGGCGCCGCAGATTCGGGCGTTGCCGGGGATCTCCGATGTTTATATTCCGCAGGACCTGGATTTGCCGGCGCTGCGGGTGGATGTGGATCGGCGGCGGGCCTCGCTGTTGGGGCTTTCGCAGCGGGAGATTGCCAGTAATCTGATTACCTCGGTCGCCTCGAACTCGATGATTGCGCCGACGTTCTGGACGGATCCGAAGTCGGGGAATGACTACTATTTGTCGGTGCAGTATGCGGAGAAATCGATTCAGTCGCTCGGCGATTTGCGAACGCTGCCATTGCGCGGTTTGGGTGGCAAGACCATCACGAGTTTGGACGCGGTGGCCGATATCAGTCGAGTGGAAGCGCCGACGGAGATTTCGCACTACGGACTGCGGAAAGTTGTGGATGTGTTCGTGAACCTGGAGACGGAGGATCTGGGTCATGCGGGAACTCAGATTGAGGCGCTGCTGGCACGGACGCAATTGCCGACGGGCGTACGAGTGGATTTGCGCGGGTCGTTGGAGGGGATGCGGGCGTCGTTCAAGAGCTTCGCGCTGGGGCTGATATTGGCGGTGGCGCTGCTGTATTTGATTCTGGTGGCGCAGTTCAAATCGTTTCTGGATCCAGTGATCATTTTGCTGGCGGTGCCGATGGGGTTAATGGGAACGCTGATGCTGCTGTGGGCAACGGAGACGACGATCAATGTGCAGTCGCTGATGGGCGTGATCATGATGGTGGGGATTGTGGTTTCGAACAGCATTTTGCTGGTGGAGTTCATGCGGCGGTTGCGGGAAGAAGGCGTGCCGATGGAGGAGGCGGTTCCAACGGCGGGACGGGTGCGGCTGCGGCCGATTCTGATGACGTCGCTGGCGACGATTATCGGGCTGGCGCCGATGGCGATGAAGTTAGGCACGGGCAGTGAGGCGTATGCGCCGTTGGCGCGGGCAATTATCGGGGGGATGACGGTGTCGCTGGTGTTGACGGTGTTCATTGTACCAGCGGCTTACAAGCTGGCGTATCGGAGGGCGGCGTAGGTGCGAGTCTGGCTGGTGGTATTGGGAATGACGGCGGCGGGGCAGACGGCGTTGACGCTGGCCGAGGCGGAGGCAATGGCGCTGCGGAACCATCCGCGAGTGCAGTCATCGCGGCTGTTGGCGGAGGCGGCGAAGGAGTTGCCGAAGCAGACGCGGGCGGGGCTGTCGCCGATTGTGGCGGGGAATGTGACCGGATCAGTGGCGGAGAACGGGACACGATTGGGCGCGGGGAATTTGAATGCGTCGAGTTTGTTCTCGCGAACGGCGGCGGGGTTTGCGATCAATCAAGTGGTTTGGGATTTTGGGCGGGTGAGGGCGTTGACGGCATCGATGGAGGCGCGGGCTTCGGCGTTGGGCGAGACGGCGACGGCGGCGCGCGGGGAGGTTTTATTGCGGGTGCGGGAGAGCTATTTCCGGGTGTTGCTGGCACAGATGCAGGTACGAGTTTTGCGGGCGAACCTGGAGGCGCGGCAGTTGACATTGCGGCAGATTGGAGCGTTGGCGCAGAGCAATTTGCGATCAACGCTGGATGTGAGTTTCGCGGAGCTGAACGTGGCCGAGGCGGAGTTGGCGTTGAACCGGGCGGAGAGCGATGTACGGGCGGGGGAGGTGGATCTATCGGCGGCAATGGGGTATGCGGAATCGAAGCAGTTTGTGTTGTCCGATCCGGGAGATCCGGCGGGGCCGTTGGCGGCGTCAGCGGATGAATTGGTGACGGGGGCATTGGGGCAGAGGGCGGAATTGGCGGCGCTGCGGCAACAGGCACGGGCGGCGAACAGCTTCGCGGAGAGCGAGAAGCGGCAGTCACTGCCGACGCTTTCGGCGACCGGAGTTGCGGGTGTGTTTGGGTTTAAGGATGCGAATCTGCGGCAGAGGTATGGGGCGTTGGGAATGAATTTGAACATTCCGATATTCAACGGCGGGCAATTTACTTCGCGGCGGGCGGAGGCGGAGTTGCGGGCGCAGGCGGCGGGCCAGGATTTGCGGGAGATGGAAGTGCGGGTGTCGCGGGATGTGCGGGCGGCGTGGGTGGAGGCGGATAATGCGCGGCGGCGAATGGGATTGACGGCGCGGGTGTTGGAGCAGGCATTGAAGACGGTGCGGCTGGCGCAGACGCGTTATGAATTGGGGTTGGGGACGATTGTGGAGTTGAGCGCGGCGCAATTGAGCCGGACGACGGCAGAGGTGGGGGCGGGGGTGGCGCGGTTTGAATATTTGCTGCGGCGGTCCGTTTTGGATTTTCAGATGGGGACGTTGCGGTAAAACAGGGGCCGATCTGGTAAGATCGGAGGTTGAAAATCAACTCCCCGGCATTTCAATCATGAAAATCACATTCTTGTTAACATTGCTATTTGTCATTTCCGCGACAGCCCAGGCGCAGGACTCAAAGGCGCAGGCGGCGCCGGCGCACATTGGCGCATTGTCTGAGCAGCCGGGATTGACTATGGAAGGAATACACGCCGCGGCGGAACGGTCGGCGGTTGCGCTGGAAGGTTTGGAATTTATTATTCCGCAATTCATCGTCGGCGGTGAGTGGAGCACAAGTGTCCGGCTGACAAATCGGGGGACAGCGGCAATTACCGCGGGACGGGCGCTGTTTATCGACAATGCCGGTAAGTCGTTAACACTCTCGTTTCAAACGATCACGGGCTCGACCATAACGAGCAGCGGTTTCTCGTTTACGATTCCGCAGGGCGGATTTGTGGAAGGCACGATGCTGGGAGACCGTAACACAGTTTTCGGTCATATCATTATCGATCCGGCGTCGTGTCCGTCGACTACGGCCTGTTCGCTGTATGCGGAAGCGATATTGAAGAACAAAAATTCGACGCGACCGGACTTTGAATCCGTGTTTCCGTCGGAGGAGCCGACGAACTTACAGTACATGCTGTTCGATCACCGTAACGGAAACAGTACGGTGCTGTATCTGATTAGTTCGAATACGACAGTGACGACGGTGGAGCTTGAGTTTCGAGGGACGACAAACCAGCTTATTCGAACGTTGAGTGTGACGTTACAGCCGGCCGAATCCCAGATACTTTCTCCTCACGCGCTGGCGCCGGAGACGATTGGGCAGCAGGGCACGATGATCATACGCGGGACGAACACGGCGACGCGGGCGTTGGTTACCGCGACGGCGCTCCGGATTAATCCGTCGAACAGTTTCACGCCGATTCGGGCGTTCACGCCGCGGCCGTAGTTTGATCTTGTTGGCGAGACCATCGATCTGATCGGGGCCCATTTGGACCTGGCTGCGGATGCCGCCTTTGATGAGTTTTTCCTGAAACTATTCGCGGATGGCGCGGCCGTCTTTGACCGCGGAATCGTAGTAAGCGCCGAGGGCCTGGGAGACGTCGCCGAATTTGTTGATGTCATCGATGTTGATGGAATCATCGCGGTCTGGCATTGCGGCCCAAAGGCGGCGGCAGACAACTTGGGGCTGCATGGGTTCGACGTAGCTCCCGATGACGGGTTCCTTAACGTAGGCGCCGTCGGGGTTTTGGATTTTGACGACGGCGAGATTGTTAAAAAGGGCGTTGTCTGGAAATTTGCGCCCGCCGGTATGGGCGGTTTCGCGCATCGTTTCCTTGGCTTTGTCAATGTTTAGAAAGTCGAGGCGATAGCGGCTGCGGAGGTGGTTGGGAAGTTGAGCGAAGTGGGAGCGGGGCGAGGAAGAATTCGATTTGATTGGTTACGTCGGTGGGGTTGACGCGGAGTATTTCTTCGAACTGGTCGAAGATGAGGAGCGGTTTTTTGGGTACTTTGTTTTTGGTGACGAAGGTTTTCAGAGTGGTTTCGTCGCCGTCCTTTTTCCAGCCGTGAATGGCGCTGCGGACGTAGCGGTTTGTCGTTAGGCCTGGTGGCGGTTCGGTGTTGACGCGGGTGGGTTCCCAGACGTCGAAGCGGTCATTGAGTTCGGGGATGAGGCCGGCGTTGACGACGGAGCTTTTGCCGGCTCCAGAGGGGGAGTAGAGGAGGACTAATCGTTCGGCGGTGATGAGATGGCGGAGTTCGGCGATTTCGCGGCCGCGACCGAAGATGGGGTTCGATTTTGAGAGGGGGCGGGGGCCGACGAAGGGGTTTTGCATTTTCGGTCCTACTGGGGGATGAAGCGGCGGATGAAGTGGGACAATTTGGATTCCGGCCGTAAATCCGCTGCTCGTTTGCGCAGAGACTGGAGTTTTTCCGCTCTGTTCTTGAGCGGAACTACGGTGCCATTTTCGGTAACCGTGGCACCGCCGATCACTTCGATGAAGTTGATGAGGAGTTCAGAATCAGCCGGGGAATCTGAGTCGATGAGAACGTCCCAGACGCGGGCTGTGCCGTCCGATCCGGCGGAGACGACGCGGCGGCCGTCAGGGCTGAATCTGGCTACTTGGACTTCGTCCGCATGCCTGAGCGGTTGGCCGAGGGGGCGGCCGGTGGCGACATCCCAGATCCGGGCCGTGTGATCCAGGGAGGCGGTAACCACGCGAAGACCATCGGGACTGAAGGAGGCGAAGCGCACCCCTTTGCCGCTGTGCCTCAACCGATTACCGACGGGCTCTCTGGTGGCGGCGTCCCAGACCTGGGCGGAGAAATCCGCGGATGCGGTGAGGACGCGTGTGCCATCGTGATTGTAAACAGCGCTAAAGACTTGGTCGTCATGGGAAAAGGGGGATCCGAATTTCGCGCCAGTGGCGGCGTCCCAAATCTGGGCGTGATGATCCAAAGAGGCTGTTAAGAGATACTTACCGTCGGGGCTAAAGGCCACGGACCGGACAAGATTGCCGTGCTCCATGGGATCGCCGATAGGTTTGCCGGTCATTACGTCCCAGATGTGCGCCACGTTGTCTGACGCCGTCGCGAAGCGGCGGCCGTCGGGACTGAAAGCGACGCTGGCAACGTCTCCTTCTGTTGGATGGATCTCTTTAGCGATGGGGTTTCCGGAAGCGGCGTCCCAGACCTGCGCCGTGCCGTTCTTCGCTTTCGAACCGGTGACGAGCCGGAGCCCGTCCGCGCTAAACGCAACGACCCAAACCCTTGCGTGAGGCAAGGGCGGAACTGTACTTCTGCCGGTAGGAACATTCCAGATTTGGACGGCTTTTTCTTCAAGCGCGGTCGCGAGACGCTTTCCATCGGGACTGAAAGCGAACGCGCTGACCCTCGTGGCGGGCGTTAGCGGGTTGCCGACGGGAGCTGCGGAGGACGCATCCCAGAGGAGGGAGGTGTTTTCCATCGTGGCCGTGGCGACCAGAGCACCGTCAGGACTAAACGCGGCATCCCGGACAGCAGACTCGTGATTGATAACGCGGGTGTATTGCTCGATTGGGGGGAAAGTCCAGATTTCAATGCTGTTGCCGGATTCGACAAGGCCGATTGGAACTTGCCCGCCGTCGCCGGCGAAGGCCACCGCCGCAGGCAGGACGCCAACGAGGGGACCGCCGATGGGTTTGCCAGATTCGGCGTCCCAGACTTGTGCTGTCCGGTCATCCGAAGTGGTGATGACCCGCCGGCCATCGGGGCTGAAGGCGGCGAGGTGTATGGTATCCGTATGGGACATGGGAGCACCAATTTTGGAGGCGGTGGCCGTGTCCCAAACTTGCGCTTCATTGGCCACAGAGACGGTGACGATGCGTTTTCCGTCCGGACTGAAGGAGGCGGCAACGCCAGCATTGTTAAGCTCGAGCGGCTCTCCGATGCGTTTACGAGAAGCCAAGTCCGCGATCAGCACCTTGGTATCCGGACTGGCGGTGACGAGGCGCTTTCCATCGGGGCTAAAGGCAATGGAGTTCAAATTAAAGTCATCCGCGATAAGCGGGCCGCTCGGTTGCGCGGAGGCAGTACTCCATAACCGGATGGTTGCATCAATGGCGCCTGTGGCGACCAAGTTTCCGTCGGGGCTGAAGGCCTGCGTAACGATGTCACCGTCGTGGGTGAGGGGTACACCGATTCGTGTGCGGTCGCCGACGCGCCACAGTGACGCCTTGTTATTCGCCGTGACGACGATGAGACGTTTGGCGCCGGGGCCGAAACTCGCGCGGAGGATCGACGCGTCGTGCGGCAGGGGCTTGCCAATGGGAGAGCCAGTGGCGGCGTCCCAAATTTGAGCTGTCTTATCGGCGGAGGTGGTGACGAGGAGATCGCCTTCAGGGCTGAAGGCGGCGGTTCTGATAGTTTCCGCGGAAGCGGCGGACTTACCGATTTTGTGTCCATTCGCGGCGTCCCAGAACTGTACGGTGTTGCCGTCGGTGACCGTGAAGAGGCGGCGGCCATCGAGACTGAAGCTCGCCAGTTTTGGCTTCTTACTCAGGTCGAGACGATTTCGTGGAAGCCACCAGTAAGAACGGAGGAGTAAGTCAGCGGCCCAGGTACGGGCGGCGATGGACTCGGGATGGAGGCGAAGGGCACGGGCTATGTGGGCAAGCGCGTGATCGGGCCGCGAAAGTGAAACAGCGTTGGCGGCGTCCTGGACGGCGCTGTGAGTCAGTTGCAGGCGCGCTTCGTTTTTCTGTGCGTTGGCAACGCTCCATTGCCAGGCGGCGAGGCCGAGGCAGAAGGTGGCCCCGGCGATGAAAATGCGTGCTTTTTTCAAGGAACTGGCGAGGCGCGAGTTGAGGAGTGCCTCACGTTGAACGGCGGTTTGTTTGAGCTGCGATTGCTGGATGAACTCTCGTTCAGCGGGGGTGGTTTTGTTTGCGGCGGCCCATTGTTCAGCGGCGCTCAAGTCTTCGCCGGCGAGCAGGAGTCCTTCCAATCTGTTTTGTTTGATCCAGAGCGAAGCGCGGCGCTGGACCTCGTTCAGGTTCGCGTTGAACCAGGCTTCGTTCGACTGCTGGACGGGTTCGATGAGACGGTCATGGGCGAGTTCGAAAAATTTCGAGCGGCGGCGCTCCTCGGCGCGGACGAGGTGGGTGTCGAGGAGTTTTTCGATGACTTTGTTGGAGAGGCCTTCGCTCTGTTCGGGGCCCATTTGCACCTGGCTGCGAATGCCACCTTTAATGAGCTTTTCCTGGAACCATTCGCGGATGGCGCGGTCGTCTTTGACGGCGGAATCGTAGTAGGCGCCGAGGGCCTGGGTGACGTCGCCGAATTTTTGGATGTCCTCAATGTCGATGGAATCATCTTCGTCCGGCATTGCTTCCCAGAGGCGGCGGCAGACGACTTGGAGTTGCATGGGCTCGACGTAGTTTCCAATGACGGGTTCTTCGGCGTATGAGCCGTCGGGGTTTTGGACTTTGATGGCAGCGAGGTTGTTGAAGAGAGCGTTGAGGGCGTCGTCTGGAAATTTGCGGCCGCCGGTGAGGGCGGTTTCTCGCATGGTTTCCTTGGCTTGATCGATGTTCAGGAAGTCGAGGCGGTAGCGGATGCGGAGGTGGGTGGGGAGTTGAGCGAAGTGGGGGAGGAGCGGGGCGAGGAAGTCTTCGCGGATGACTATCAGGGCCCAGATTTGCGGGTCACTGAAGAGTTCGGCGAGTTGGCGGAAGAATTCGTTTTGGTTGGCTACGTCGGTGGGGTTGACGCGGAGGATTTCTTCGAACTGGTCGAAGATGAGGAGAGGATTTTTGGGTCCTTTGTGGTTGGTGACGAAGGTTTTCAGGGTGGTATCGTCGCCGTCTTTTTCCCAGCCGTTGATGGCGCTGCGGACGTAGCGGTTTGTCGTTAGCCCTGGTGGCGGTTCGGTGTTGACGCGAGTGGGCTGCCAGACGTCGAAACGGTCATTGAGTTCGGGGATGAGACCGGCGTTGATGACGGAGCTTTTGCCGGCTCCGGAGGGGGAGTAGAGGAGGACTAGTCGTTCGGCTGTGATGAGGTGGCGGAGTTCGGCGATTTCTTGATCGCGACCGAAGATGGGATCGGTTTTGGTGAGGGGATGGGGGCCGACGAAGGGGTTTTGCATGGGCTGCCTAGCGTTGGAGGAAGCGGCGGATGAATGGGGGGAGGGTACCGGATTTCGGTTTCAATTTATCGATCGTTTCAAAAACGGTAGTGAGGGGGACGGCGACAGGATTTCCATCGTCATCGATTTTTAGACCGGCAACCGCTTCGGCAAGGAGTGCGGTATCCCCTGTATCGTCGAGTGTGCCGGCAACGTTCCATAGACGGGCTGTTCCGTCCTTGCTCGCGGTGAGAACATGTCGCCCATCAGGGCTAAAGACGGCGGATTCGACGAAGCCGGCATGAGTGAGGGGACGTCCGATTTTGGCGCCAGTCGCAGCGTCCCAAATCTGGGCGGACTTATCTCTGCTAGCAGTGACAATGCGCCGGTGGTCCGGACTGTAGACAGCGCGCCGTACCCAGGCTTTTCCCGCGTGCTCCATGGGCTTACCGATGGACGCACCGGTTTCGGCGTTCCAGATGCGCGCGGCGCCATCGGCGGAGGCGGTAAGAACTTGTTTCCCGTCCAGGCTCCACACTGCGTCCCAAACGGTATCGTTGTGTTGGAAGGTCCGGATCGATTGAGACTTGGCTGTGTCCCATACTTGCGCGGTCGAATCCTTTGACGCGGTGAGGACACGAAGACTATCCGGGCTGAAACGGGCGCTATAAACGACGTTCTTGTGAGCGAACGGCTTGCCGAGGAGGGTACCGGCATGGGCGTCCCAAACGCGGGCGAAGTTGTCTGAGGAGGCGGTGACGACTTGAAGGCCATTGGGGCTGAAGGCGACGCTATTGACGGCGGCGCCGTTGGGCAGCCTTTTGAATTTGGACTCGGAGGTGGCGGAGAGATCCCACAGGAAAGCAGCGCCGTCCTCGGCACCGGCAGCCAGAAGTTTTCCATCGGGGCTAAAGGCGATGGTCCAGAGGGAACTCTTGCATTCCAATCTGGCAATCAGTTGGCCGGACGCGGCGTTCCAAACGCGGGCGAAACCGTCAGCGGAGGCGGTGGCGATGCGATCGCCGTTGGGGCTGAACACGGCATCCTGAACGGCGGCGTCGTGCGGAAAGCGGAACGCGGCGCTGCCATCGGCAACACTCCAGACTTTCGCCGAATAGTCAGCGGAGGCGGTGAGGACGTGTTGGCTGTTGGGGCTGAAAGCAGCGGTCCACACGACGCCCTGATGTTCGAGTTTTCTTTCGTTTAGCTCCGTAAAGTACCAAAGAGAGGCTTTTTCCGTTCGGACGAGAGCGACCGGGCGATGTCCGGGGTCAGAGGAAAACGCGACAGTGCCGGGCTGCACGTTTGCAAGAGGAGTGGCAAGGGGCAGACCGCTCGACGCGTCCCAGATGTGCACGGAGCCATCCTCGGTGACCGTGGCTATTCGTTCGCCGTCAGGGCTGAAGAAGGCGGTATGAGGGAACCTATCGTGCGACATCGGGGGGAAAACAGGCTGGCTGGTTTCGAGATTCCACACGTGCACGATGTCGTCGCGGGAAGCGGCGAGGAGACGGAGCCCGTCCGGCCGGAAAGAGAGATGCGTGACGGGCGCCTGGTGACTAAGCGGGTTCGCGTTTTTGGAAGGTTTGGCGGTTGCGGTATCCCAGAGTTGAACGGTGTCGCCGGAGGCGGTGGCAAAGCGCGAACCGGCGGGGCTGAATGCGGCGGCGAGGACGAGGTGCTGTTGCGGGAGAGGCTTGGCGATCGGCTCGGCCGAGGCATCCCAGAGGATGGCTTTGCGGTCTGACGCGGTGACGACGCTTCGACCGTCCGGACTGAGCGCAGCGGTGAGAATCGGGTCAGTGTGAGGGAGCGTTTTGGCGGCAGGGTCACCGTAGGAGAGGTCCCAGAGCAGGGCGGTGTTGGCGGCGACGGTAAGAAGGCGCTGAGCATCCTGGCTGAAAAAGGCTTGGGCCACTGCTGCCGTATGGGGCATTGGCTTGACGGTTTGCGCGCCGGAAGCAGTGTCCCAAACGCGGGCAATATTGTCCTGAGAAATGGTGACGAGACGTATTCCGTTGGTGGAGAAGACGGCGAATTGCAAACGGCTGGGAAGGGGGAGCGGCTTGCCGAGAGGAGCGCCGGTGGCCGCGTCGAACAGTTGCACGGCGCCGTCTTCGGACGCGATGAGGAGACGGCGCCCGCCCTCGTCGATTTTTGCGAAGCGGATGGGACTGCCGAGCTTTAGGTCCGGCCGGGGGAACCACCAGGGAGACCGATCCAGGAGATCGGCGGCCCAGCCGCTAGCGATTGGGGAGAGCGGATCGAAACGGATGGCGCGGGCGAAGTGGGCGAGGGCCAGATCCTCGCGATGTTCGTCGACTGCATTGATGGCTTCCTGAACAGAGATGCGGGCCATGGAGACTCTGGCGACTCGGCCCTGCTCTTCGGCAACACGCATGTGTCTGTCGGCGGACATATATTGCCACCAGGCGACGATTGCGGCGACGATCGCGATGCCGGCGGTGACGAGGGCGACCCGCAGCCAGAGGCGGACCCTGCGTTCGTGGGCCTGCTCCTTCTCAGCAGCTTTTCGAAGAGCGATGGAGGCGTCAATGTACTCCCGGTCCTCCGTAGTCACGAAAACCGCATTTTGATCCGCCCATCGTTCGGCGGCAACGAGTTTTTCACCGGTAAGAAGAAGCCCTTCCAGCTTATCCTTTTTGTGCCATTCATCCGCCATGCGTTGGGTTTCATGGAGGTTACTATTGTGCCAGGCCGCATTGGAGGAAAGGACAGGTTTGATCAGGCGGTCATGAGAAAGTTCATACCAAGTGAATTTTCGGCGCTCCTCGGCGCGGACGAGGTAAGTGTTGACGAGTTTCTCAATGATTGTGTTCGCAAGGCCGCGGCTATATTCGCCTTCCCTTTGAACTTGGCCGCGGCTGCCGGCGGCGGTAATCAATTCAGCCTGAAACCAGTCCCGGATCGCCCGTTCAGGGAACTTTGCGTCTTTTGCCAGTTTTTTGATGGATTCGTTATAGTAGGCGGCAAGAGCGTCATCAATACCGGTGAGTTTTCCAAATTCCGCAGGGTCGAAGTGCTGATCGGCATTCGGCAGTTTCGGCCATAAGTGGCGGCAAACGACCTGTAACTGCAAGGGCTCAACATATGCTCCATCGACAGATTCTTCGGAGTAACTTCCATCCGGGTTTTGGACACGAATTGCGGCCAAATTTCTGACGAGCGTTCCGACCGCTTTGGGGTGCAGCTTCCGTCTGACGGATTGGGCAGTTTCGTCGATGGCGAGAGTTGCCTGATCGGTATTCAGGAAGTCGAGACGATAGCGAGTTCGAATGTGGGTGGGCAGAATGGCGAAGAGCGGGAGAAGCGGCGCGAGAAAGTCCTCGCGGACTACGAAGAGAGCCCAAATGGAAGGATCGGAGAGAAGTTCGGCGAGTTGGCGGAAGTACTCGCTACGGCCAAAGGAGTCGGCGGGATCGGCGCGAATGATCTCTTCAAACTGGTCGAAGATGAGGAGTGGGTTGTTACTCCCTCTGTTTTTGGCGACGAATGCCTTGAGGTTTGTTTCTTCGCCGGATTTCTTCCAGCCGTTGATTGTACTCCAGACGTATCGATTTGGTGTGTTCGGAGGTGGATCCTGATGGACGCGAGTAGGATCCCAGATGTCGAAGCGGTCTTTGAGTTCAGGGATCAGCCCCGCGTTGATGAGAGAGCTCTTGCCGGCACCCGAGGGGGAGTGCAGCAAGACCAATCGTTCTGCCGTGATGAGATGACGTAGTTCCGCGATTTCGCGATCACGGCCGAAGATGGGATTGCCTTTGATGAGAGGGCGGGGACCGACAAAGGGGTTGGGAATCATTGGAATCCAGCCTCACTCCCCCTGTTGGAGTTCGATAGTTTCGACCGGTTGTGGCCGTACCTGATACTTGGGGTCCTTCATGTGGTCACGAAGTTCCTTAAGGAAGTCGCTGCTGTTCCCCCAGTAGATGCTAATTCTGGCGGCATCGCCGAAGTACTTTACGAGAAGGGGTTTGAGACGGGCGGCCTCCGCTGGCGTGTATTGTTCGGGGTCGACTTGAACGCCGACATGCTTGTAGTTCTTGAGTAGCTCACGGCCGCCTCTGGACATGATGATACGGAAGAGAATCCGGAACTTCCAATCGTCGAGCGAGAAACCAAGAAAGAGGAGGGACCCGGCGACGAGCTTTTCGCCGACGAGCGTGGGAAGCAGTTTGTAAGTGGAATGCCGAATCAGGAAATCGAAGAAATCGTCTTCGGTCAGCACCCAGGTATTTTCGTAGCGGGCCTTGCCGTAGACGTAGTAGAGCACCGGAGTTTCGATGCTCCAAGGCTTCTTGTTCATCTCGCTGGGTTGAATGTGGACAGTTTCGCGCCATTTGCGAACGGTCTCGATTGCAGGCACACCGGGGTTATCGAGCAATTTTTCTTCGACATTGTCTACCGCGGATTGAACGCTGAGGGGAATTTCCGCATCCAGACTATTTTTCCAGGTACTGAAGACTCTGGCGACGGGGGCGTCCGGGGATTCCTCGAAAGCGGCAATCAACGCATCGGCTACCTTTATCAGCCGGCTCGTATCCACAATGCACTCGTTGCGCCAATCGGTAAAAAGCTCAACGGGAAACTTTTTTCGTTTCTTCAAGAAGCGTTTGAGGATTATGTCCAACGCACCGGAAACGAAGACTTTGATGGGTAAATCAGCGAGGATTCTGAATGGGTCGTCGGGGTCCTTCGAAAGCTGGTCGACAATGAAATTGAGCAATTGCGGATCGCCGAGTTTTTCGAGATTGGGAATTTCCGGCAGGCCGGCCGCTACCTGGAGCCGGAGCGCCGTTCGGCAAAGTCGCTCCGACGCCATCCGTTTTGCGCCTTCGCGAAGGACGGTAATGTCGGACTTAGTGTGAATGGTTTGGGCGATCTTAGCGCTATCCGGTTTTTCGTCCGGCGAGATGGCAATTTTGAGATCGAAAGCAAGAGCGGCAGCAAATTCCGTCGAAGTGCCGAGGATGTGCTCGGCCAGATCTGGTCCGATGATGGGGACAAGTTCTAACTTCGCGGCCGCTATGCAAACGGAGTCCCAGGAGACGTCATCGGCTTTGGCGGTGCCGCCAAAGCCTGGCTGGTACCAGAGGCTCCCGGACTTCAACCGAAGGTAGAGGGCCGGAACCCACGCGTCCAACTCCGTGCGGACGGATCCGCGGGCGACGGCCATGGCGCGATCGATTTGGCCGTCTTTGAGGAGTTCGGAGAAGAACACGGGCATGGCGAGTTCGACGGTGCGCATGCTGATTTTGGCTTGCATGGCGATGATGGCGGGAACGCCGTTTTCGGCCAGCATCGGAGCGAGAGCGGAGTGGGCGAACATGCCGTCACTTCCGCCGCTTTCGCAACTGGCGAGGACCATGAGGCGGGGCGGCTGAATCAGGTCGCTGAACGATTGTGCGAGGTCTTTGCCCATTACCTTGTGGGTCCCGCCATCCTCATTTTGAAGCCATAGCCGAGCAACTTTGTCCTCCTCGGGGAAGGATCCGTGGCAGACCAGATAAACGATGTCGACACCTGTACGGATAGCGGCAATCAGAGCTTTGAGGGTGACCGGTTCGTTTTGGCCAAGCACAATTGTTTCAATGCCGCTGAGCGCCTTGAGGGCAGCCGGGATTTCGATCTCCTTTCTAACCTCCGCCATTCCGCCCGACAGATTGTTGGGAGCGGATACGGCGATGAGCGCGCGGAGCTGGGATTTGGCGCGGAGTTTGATGGGGCGCCAATCGCGGGTGAGGACGAAGCGCGAGAATTTGATTCGCTCCGACGTGGTGAGCATATGCCCGGTTTCCGGGTCTTCCAGGAGTTCCCAGCGAAGGCTGTTCAGCTCGATTGCGTTGGCATCGATGAAGAGCCGCAGGCGGAGGGCGGAGCCTTCTTTTCCTTTTTTGGACGTTACGAAATACGCGAATATTTCGGGTTCGGCGAACAGCGCGCTGGTGAGAAGCTTGCCGTAGTCGGAATTACGGAACGCCTTCTGAAGGGCTCCAAAATCAAAGGTCGCTTTGCCGGACACAGGTTTACCGAGGGCATCGTTGTCGGGGTCGTCGAACCGGAGTTCCACCCTGTACAAATTCGGGCTGAGCTGGTCCAACTTGATTTCGAGTTCACGATCAAGGAGAGGGGGCATGATTAGGGACCTGAGAGAAGGGTTTGCATGAGTATACCCGAAGGCAATCGCACAATCCTCCTTCAAAGCGTCAAATTAATGACAGGCGGGCCAGGGCATAGATTATAATTGAGCTTCTTTCGAGCCCCTATGGAACCGGTCCGCAGTGAACGGCTTAAATCCATTTTCCTCCGTGCCGCCGAACTGACGGGCGCGGCGCGAGAGGAAGCGCTTGTGATCGATTGCGGCGAGGATGAGGCCTTGCGGGCCCGTATCGAGGAACTGCTGGCACGGCACGACGAGACGGGGTCGATGGAAATTGTGCCGCGGGAAGCCCCGGGCGCGGTAACACCCACGTTGGCCGCGGGGCGACTGGTTTCGGGGCGCTTCCGGATTCTTCGCTTCATCGGGAAGGGGGGAATGGGGGAAGTCTACGAGGCGAGCGATGAAGAACTGGGCGGGAGACTGGCGCTGAAAATCATCCTGCCGGGGTTGATTCAGAACGAAGAGATGCTGGCGCGTTTCCGCCGTGAGGTGCATTTGGCGAGGCAGGTTACGCACCCGAATGTGTGCCGGATATTTGACGTCGGCCGGGACAGGATCGCCGGAAAAGAGCTGCTGTATCTGACGATGGAGTTAATCGACGGAGAAACTCTATCGGAGTATTTCAAGCACGAGGGAAAGTTGAAACCGGCGGACGCGCTTCCGTTATTGGAACAGATAGCGGCGGGGTTGACGGCGCTGCATGAGAAGCGGATTGTCCATCGCGACCTGAAGCCGAGCAATGTGATGATTGTGCGAGCATCCGGCGGGCCGGTGCGGGCGGTGATTGGGGATTTCGGACTGGCGCGGGCGGTGTTGGAGGAGAGTCTGGAGGACGGACTGAGCCGGTCCGGCCTTGTATTGGGAACTCCTGGATATATGGCGCCGGAGCAGTTGGCGGGAACGAAGGTAAGCCCGGCGACGGATCTGTTCGCGCTGGGGGTGGTGGCTTATGAGATGGTAACCGGGAAGCGGGCGTTTCCCGCCCGGCAGGGGAATACGCCGCCGCCCGCGCCAAGAGAAGTGGCTCCCGAGTTGCCTGTTTCGTGGGAACGGGTGATTTTGCGATGCATGGAAATTGACCCGGAAATGCGTCCGGAGTCTGCGTTGGCGGTGGCGGAGGCTTTGGGCGGGCATACGAAGTTGGCGCGGGCGCGGAAGGCGGCGGGGAGTTCCAGGCGGGGATGGTGGTTGGGCGGGGCGGCAGCGCTGGTGCTGGCGGGGTTGGCGCCATTCGCCTGGCAGAATTCGCAGAACGGGAATTCGCCGGCCGTTGGCACTGGAGTGAACGCAAAGTATCTGGAGGCGGTGGACCTGCTGGATCATGCGTACCGGCCGGGGGCGGCGGAGAAAGCTATCGCGCTATTGGAGCCGGTGGCAAGTGCGCCCGGAGCGACGGCGCTAATGCACGCGGCGTTGGGAAGGGCGTATTTCCGGCAGTTTCGGGTAACGCGCGATGGGGCGTGGCTCGAGAAGGCTACGGCGACGGGCGAGCGGGCAGTCGCGCTGGACGGAAAGCTGGCGGCGGCCCGCGTGGTGCTAGGGCGGGTCTACACCTATTCGGGGAAATCGGATTTGGCGGCACAGGAGTTACAGGCGGCAATTCAGCTGGATGCCAGGAATGCGGATGCTTACATCGCGTTGGCGGAGTTGTCCGAGAAACAGGGGCGGCCGACCGAAGTGGAGATGAATTTGCAGAAGGCGGTTGACCTGGCTCCGGACTATTGGAGTGGGCACGCTTCGCTCGGAATACATTTTCGCGATACGAATCGACCGGAGAAGGCTCGTCAGGAATTTCAACGGCTGATCGAGTTGGCGCCGGATAACGCGTCCGCACACGAGTATTTGGGCATTCTTGATACCCAGCAAGACCGTTTCGAAGATGCGCGCAAAGCCTTCGAAAAGGCGATTAATCTGGCTCCGGATTTTCGTACTTTTACAAATTTGGGATACGTCCTGCGGATGGAAGGTAATTTCAATGAGTCGGCTAAAGTCTTTCGAAAAGCGATCGCGCTGAATCCTCGCGACAACAACAGTTGGGGAAACCTTGGCGCCGCGCTGGCACAGATGCCCGAGCACAAGGCAGAAGCGATGGATGCGTACAGAAAGGCGATTGCCTATGGAGAGGAATCCCGGAAAGCGACGCCGAACGATCACAGGCTCCTTGCCCGTTTGGGGCTCTTCTATGCGAGACTTGGAGACGCAAAAAAAAGTATTCCCTTTTTGCGCCAGGCGATTGCGCTGGACGGAGAAACAGCCGAAACGGCGTATCGGGCGGGAGAAGCTTACGAGGTGCTGGGGCAGCGAGATGAGGCGCTGCGTTGGGTTGGAATCGCGATGAAACGGGGCTACTCTCCGGAACAAATCAAGCGAACTCCTAGTTTGGCCCTTTTGCGGAAGGATCCGCGCTTTACATGGACGCAGAAGTAGAAAGTCAGAACAAAAAAGGAGTACGAAATGACAAAAGTTACGAAGACAGAAATTCTTGTGCCGATAGCCGGCGATGCGATTGATGTCGAGACAACAGAGATCAAGATGGTTGCGGGCGATACGGTGACGCTGACGCTAGCGCCTTCCGTAACCGGAAAACTGACAATTGCCGGCTCCAGCGACGGGATCTTCATATCGTTCGCGGAAGGTCCTTTCGAAGGACAAGACGATCCGCCGCCCAACATCGGCTAGCCACCCCAGGTAATCCCCGCCGGCGCCGTTCCAGAACCACCCCGGAACTGGCGCCGGCCCCGAAGGATCTAATTGATGATCGAAAATCTGGACGAAATTAACGGGATCGACTTAGAGACCGGCGACTTTCTCGATGGTCCTAAAACGGACGCTGATTTTGCGAGTGTCGCGCGGGGAGAACCGCTCGACACAGAGCAGTCGGAGCGTGCAAAGCAGCATCTGGCGGCAACGTCAAGCGAGCACCTCGGAACCGTTCCCGGAATCGACGCCAGGGAGTTATCGCAGACGGGATGGGGCGTAATCTTCTCGTCAGATGAGGATCAGGCGGTAATCGACGCGCTTCGAATACTGCTGGATTGGCGGCAATCGAAGGCCGGTCCGCTCTACAAAGAATTCAAAAAAGAAACAGGCTACACGCCCAAGATGACGAAGGCGGAGTTCCTCAAGGACGCCGACGGATTTGGGCCGGTGAATCCGAAGCACGGTGTCCCTTACTATTTGATGATTGTCGGGAGCCCGGAGAAGATTCCGTTTCGTTTCCAGTATCAGGTGGATGTGCAGTACGCGGTGGGGCGGATTCACTTCGACACCATCGATGAGTACCGGATGTATGCCGAGAGCGTGGTGGCGGCGGAAAAAGGAAACCTGACACTGCCGAAAGAAGCAGCGTTTTTTGGCGTGGCCAACCCTGGGGACACGGCGACGCTCGGGAGTTCGCAGCAATTGATCCAGCCGCTTCGGGATTTCACCCTCGGGCTGGAACAAGGCTGGAACGTCAACTGCCCTCCTCCCGAAGAGACGACGCGAGCAAAGTTGATCGAAATCGTTAACAACGCGCCGGCATTAGTGATTACGGCGAGCCACGGATTGGGCGTGTCGATGGACCATCCAAAGCACTTCACGCATACGGGGGCGTTGCTCTGCCAGGGGCCCAAGGGGCCTTTGTCGAACGACGTGATTTTCGCGGCAAAGGATGTTCCGGATGAGGCACGACTACACGGATCGATATTCATGCTTTTTGCCTGTTATGGCGCGGGAATGCCGAGCCACGAAGAGTTCTTCGACGCAGACCTGAAGCGGAAACAAAAAGCGAAGCAGCCGTTCGTTAGCGCGCTGCCGAAGCGACTCCTGGCGCATAAGGGCGGCGGTGCGCTGGCCGTAATCGGACATGTAGAGCGGGCCTGGCCAAGTTCCTTCAAGGGGAAAAGGAGCAAAGGGCAGTTACAGACATTTTCCAGCACTTGGCAGAATCTGCTGGAAGGCTACCCGGTCGGCTACGCGATGGAGCATTTCAATATCCGCTTTGCCGAGTTGAGCTCGATGCTGAGCGATGCCCTGCAAGATGACTTAGGGACTGAGAAGCAATTCAGGGATCCAAGCTCACCCTTGCTTGCAAACCTGTGGAAAGCCAGCAACGACGCACGAAACTATTGCGTGATTGGGGATCCGGCGGTGCGGTTACGAGTTTCGGCAACGCCGAGCGGGCCCGTGGCGATTCAGCGCGAAGCGGCGTCAGTGTTGAAAACGGTGAAGGAGGAGAAGGCCGTGGGAGAGGATCCGATGGCGGAGTCGTTTGCAATTCAATCGTTGTTCGGGTCCAGTGAACCGGAACCGAGTGGACTGGCAAATGTTCTGGAGAAGATGGTGGGACGCATTGGGGCCACGATGGAGAAGGTCGTGGAAGGGTTGACGACAGTTGAGGTGGCGACCTATACGAGCGACAACCTGGACAATGTGGAGTTTAAAGACGGCCAGTTTACTGGAGCGAAACTGCGAGCGCGGACGCGACTGGGTATGGACGGCAAGACCGTGAATCTTATTCCGGAGCGCGATGGGAAAGTGGAAGAGGACCTGTGGGCCGTGCATATGGCGTCGGTCGACAAAGCGGTGCTGAATCGCAGTGAAATGATCAAGTTGGCGGCGAACGCCGCGTCGAGTTTGTTGGCGGTCATGAAGAAATGACGGAGGCGGAGTTGTTCGATGCGCTGGAGCGAATTCAGGGCATCGAACTCCTTGCCGGAGAGCCGAGTGAGGGCTCTTTTGCGGAGAGTCCGTGGACCGGTTGGGAGGAGGCCAGCAGGCGGCTGGCGGAGGTCCTTGAAAACGCCGCGGAGGACCTGCGCGCCTTTATCCGGGTAACGGACCCGGCCGTTGGAATCGTTTTGACCGACTGGACGGGCGATGTGAGCTGCGTCTGGAATGGGCGAGTGAATGAGGCGGCCAAAGAAAGGCATCTCGTGCAGTTCGAAAAGCAATTCCAGTTCCGCATTCGGTTGGGACAGACGCTGGCGGCGGCGTTGCGTGCGGCGTTGACAATATCGCGTTCGGTGGCGGCGCCATTGACGGCGCTTTCCGCAGTGCACGCGGCGTGGGCGTTAATCCGGGAGTTAGAAATGCTGCGAGCCGCGGCGCAAGGTTAATCTACTGGCGATCCTGAGCGGGATGAGAATCGGCCCTAAGGACCAACCGAAAATACAGCTGGCATAGCTGACTGAAAGTGGCGGCGAGAGATTTCACGCGGAAGAACTGGGATCGTCCATGCTGGCGGGGGAAATGCGAGACGGGCACTTCAACGACGCGCATCCCGCTGGCTTCGAGCTTCTTCACGAGTTCGACGCAAATCGTACCGCTGGACGAACTCAGCTTCGCCCGCTCGATCAGCGAGCGGCGGATGAGCCGAAAATCGCAATCGATATCGCGGAGCTTTACGCCGAAAAGAAAACGGGCAAACTGGTTATAAACCGCGCCAATGGCGATCCGATGCCACGGGTCGTGCCGACGAGTTTTGTAGCCGTTGATGAGGCCGACGTCGGGCCAGACCGCGTCGAGAAGCGTTGGAAGTTCACCCACATCGTACTGCCCATCGCCATCGGTGTAAAATACGAAATCCTTCGTAGCCGCCTCAAAACCGGTGCGAAGCGCGCCACCGTAGCCGCGATTTTCCGGATGGGTGATCACCCGGAGGCGCGGGCCATGCACTTTGCTCAGGCTCTCCAGCACGGCTCCGGTTTCATCGGCGCTGCCATCGTTGACGACGATGACTTCGAAATCACGGGCGTGCCGTTCGAGTACGGCAAACGTTTTTTCGATCAACCCAGGTAGCGATGGCGCGTCGTTATAGGCCGGGAAAAACACGCTTAATCCGTAGGGGAACAGATGGTTTGAGATGCGCGAAGTCGCGCGCGACCGTGTAGCTGTTTCGGGCATGGCAAGTACGAACTACTGACTGTAGTCGAGCTGGAGCATCGCTGTCGATACTGTAATTCCTGTATTTGCTAAGAAACGATTCCGCGACGGACCGCACTGAGGACCAGTTCAGCGGCACTGTGGAGTTCCAACTTCTCCATAATCCGCGAGCGGTGCGTCTCCACGGTATGGAGGCTAAGGGAGAGAAGGCCCGCGATTTCTTTGTTGCTATTGCCCTCGGCGAGCATCTGGTAAATGTGGCGCTCGCGCTCGGTGAGACGATCAAATCGATCATCCGGACCATTGACGTCAATCAGGTCCGAGGCGCCGCGACGCTGAACGAAACGATGCACTTCCGGGCTGAAGAATCGAGCGCCGCGCCGAACGGCGGAGACCGCTTCGATGAGTTCCTGCTCCACGCAGTCCTTGAGCACATATCCGCTGGCGCCTTCGCGAACGGCGCGAAGCACGTACCTTTCGTCGGCGTGCATACTAAGCATGAGAACGGAAAGGGAGGGCAGAAGGCGACGAAGTTGCGCCATGGCTTCCAAGCCGTTTAGACCCTTCATGCCGACATCGAGAAGGGCAAGATCGGGCTGATGCTCCCGCGCCAGTTCGATAGCCTCCGTGCCCGAACCGGCCTCGGCGACGACTTTCAGATCGGGCTGACTTTCCAGAATCCGGCGAAGTCCCTGACGCACCAGCGTGTGGTCGTCCGCGAGCAGTATTCTGCAAACCATTACCGACGCTCCGCGTAGGCGGCAGGCTCGGCCGCTACGGCATCTTCAACTGGCAACAGCAGCACTACGCGGGTACCAGCGCCAACACGAGTATCGATAGTCAAAGTTCCACCAAGCTTCAAGGCTCGTTCCTTCATTCCCAGAATTCCGGTTCCACGCGAAGGAAGCCCTCGGCGGTCCAGTGAAAACCCACATCCATCGTCTTGAATTTCCAACGAAACCCGGCCGTCATCGTGTTGGAGGACAACGCGAAGTCCGGCGGCTTGGGCATATTTCTCGCAATTATTGAGCGTTTCCTGAGCGATGCGGAAGACGCACGTCTTAACCGGATCGGACAGATGCTCGCCGACGTCGGCGCCTTCGAACTCATACCGTATTCCGCTGCGCAGGGAGAACCGCTCCAAATGCCAATGGAGCGCGGGGCCGAGACCCAGATCGTCCAACAAGGAGGGACGGAGCATCAGCGAAATGTCGCGAACGATCTGCACGGTTTTCTCAACAAGTTGCCGGGCGCGCTGGAGGCGTTCCCGCGCGGCCGATTCCGGAACGGCGGCAATTACCTGGGAGATCTCCATGCGGAGCGCGGTCAGCGTCTGGCCAACTTCATCGTGGAGCTCTCGGGAAAGCGTTCGCCGCTCCAATTCCTGCGTCTCCAGGAGTCGCGCGGAAAGATTTTCCAACTCTTGATTAGCGAGAGAAATTTCTTCGAAATGGCGCTGCCTTTCCCGCGCCAACCGGGTGGCGTAGCGAAGGCTGGCGAGCGCGACAAGGACGCCGAAAAAGAGCGCGGCGCCAAGAAGATAGATCAGGTTTCGCGCGGCTGACGCCCGATCGGCGTCGTAGCGGGCTTGGGCGGCCACGAGTTCCTGCCGAACCGCCCCCCGAAAGTCTTCTAACATCGCCAGGAGTTCGAGACGGCGGGGAATCAAAATTTCTTCGATGAAATCCGCTGGCGGTGGAATTCCTCCGGCAGGTGCAGACTCCAGCTGGTGCAGTTCTCTCAGGAATTTCTCGAAACTAGGTTCAATTTTCAGGTTCCTGACCGTGGCGGGCGATGAATCACGAAGTATGTTGAGGGCCTCGAAACCGCTTCGTTCCAGTTCGCTCACCTGCGCGGCGAAGCGCTCGCGGCCGGCAGAATTACGAGTGAGGAAAAAATCCCGGGAATAAATGCCGCCTAGCCAAACCGTGCGGCGTATAGCCGTGATGGCATTATCCTGGCGGATGAATCGCCGATACGCCAAGCCCTGCTGTTCTCCGCCGGCCATCTGTAATTGGGAAGCCTCGAATGCGGAATAGACCAGCAGCGCCAGGATCAGGGCGAAGCCGCAACTGAGGACTTGGGTACTGTTTAGTCTTTTCATTTTGCCGCGGGCGCCACAAAAGCAAGCGTACACCCAAGTGCGCCGACCGCATACCGCCAGTACAGATTTTAGTGTATTGCCGGAAGGGCGACGAGGCTCTTTACTGGGACAACAACCACGTTTCAAAACATTGCGGCGCGCGGGGCGCCAAAGGAGAGTTGTGCCGTCGAGGAGTCAAGCAGCCCAGTCGCTGGCGGTGAAGCGCGCCCAAGTCGAATATCACAATTTCGCGTCGCTTGGGGAGCCGGGCCGGGCCATTCAAACATACGCCGAAGAGAATATCCGCCGCGGCGCCGTGATCCGAAATCACCTGGACTTTATTGGGCCGATGACGCCCTTCCTGGAAATCGGCGCAAACGCGGGCCACTCCAGCTACATGTTGTGCAATGAGTTCGGGGCGGAGGGATTTGCCTCCGACCTTTCGGCCGATTCCCTGCGCCATGGGATTGCGTTGATGGACGCGTGGGATCTGCCAAGGGGCCCGGTTCGGATCGCCGCCGACGCGCTACGCCTGCCGTTCGCCGATAATTCGCTGCGCTGCGTGATTGCGTTTCAGATGCTGAGTCAGTTCATGGATATTGAAAGCGTGTTCCTGGAAGTGAAGCGTGTCCTGGCGCCGGGCGGCGTCTTCCTCTTCGCCGAAGAGCCGTTGCGACGAAAGCTTTCGCTGCGGATCTACCGCTGTCCGTATTGGGAGACGATGAAGCCGTGGGAACGCAGGCTCTACGAATGGGGACTGTTGGGTTATCTGGTGAAGGATGTAATTGGGGCCGCTCAGGAAGAGGGATTCGGTATCCGGCAGAATCATTCCATGAGCCTGCGGGACTGGCATAGCCTGCTTCGGCGCCATTTCGACGCTCATGAAATCGAGTTGTTCGTGCCGGAACGCGGCATCGGCGAGCGGTGGGCGAAGCGACTTCTGCGCCGGATCGACAAGTTCGGTTCAGACTGGCTGCCGGCGCGGATGCTCGGCGGCACGATTGCCGCGTTCTGCAAAAAGTCCGGCGAAACGGCGGCTGTCCAGGGCCCACTGCTGTCGATTCTGCAATGCCCGGACTGCGGCGGGACGGTCCAGCCCGACTCGGATTTTGCGCTGTGTTGCGCCGGCTGCGGGTATCATGCGCCCATCGAGGGAGGCGTCTATAATCTTCTATCCAGCTCCGAAAAGGAGGCGTTATATCCGGGCGACCGCGATGACGTCATCGATTTTTCAATTCCCGGACACGAGAAGAAACTGGGGGAAGGCTGGAACGAACTAGAAGGCGTTTATGGCAACAAATTCCGCTGGATTGGCGGCGCCGCGACCGCGACTCTGCGCGACGTACGCGGAGGCGAGCAACGACTCCGAATCCGCGGTCATGCGCATGAGAATTTCTTTCGTGGAGGGCAGTCGCCTAAGATTCGCATCGTCGTAAACAGTTCGCCATGCGGGAGTTGGAGCCTTGATCGCGTAGGATTGTTCGTCCTGGAGGCCGATGTACCGGCCGCGCCACAATACTCCATTCAGATCGCCGCTGCACCGGTGTGGGAGGTTGAAACAGACGATCGCAAATTCACGGTGAGCCTCTCCATGATTCGCCTGGATCCGCGCGGCTAGCACCGATACAGAAAGTTCAGTATTGCGTGTAACGAAAACCGTGTTCTACTAGTTGCAATCGTGACCGGGGAAATTCAAATAACAGCACCGCCTCTGGCAGTGGAGCGGACGGCATCCGTCTATTCCTGGCCAATTCGGGGATTACTTTGCTTCGCTGTACTTGCAGTACTCGCGACGCTTCCGTACCTCCCTGTGTTTGTGCAGCCCTTCCTTTCCGACGACTACGGGCAGATCGATTTAGGGCGAAGGTACGGGCCGGTTTCGAGTTGGGGACACCTCTTCGCCGATCCGCTATATCGGTGCCGGGCGACCTCTATCGTCATGACTTACTGGACCGAACGGTGGTTTGGAACGGCGCCATTGCCGTTCTATGCGTCCAGCGTACTCCTCCATATCCTGAACACGTGGATGCTATTCCTGGCCGCGCGTCAGTTGGGCTTGGGCGCCGTCCGCTCTTATATTGCCTGTGCCTTTTTCGCGGTGTATTTGGGGCACCAGGAAGCGGTGATGTGGTACGCGGCGCTGCCGGAACTGCTTTTATTTTTCTTTTGCGCCTGCTTCCTCCTTAGCTGGAACAGCCACATTCGAAACCGGTCCAATGTGCAGTTCGGATTGGCGGTTCTGTGGTTTGTCCTGGCGCTGCTGTCCAAGGAAGCCGGCGTTGTCCTGGTTCCGATCGCCGCGGCCATGGCCTATCAACGCGGACGCAGTATATGGCGAGTGGCGCCGCTTGC
>Ga0163144_10005482_pt1 | contig 28191 bp, 21 predicted proteins | sample OliLak19BULKMAT1_FD_123175 | JGI IMG/M metagenome (GOLD analysis project Ga0163144, IMG submission 123175) | Freshwater microbial mat bacterial communities from Lake Vanda, McMurdo Dry Valleys, Antarctica - Oligotrophic Lake LV.19.BULKMAT1 | ecosystem: Environmental > Aquatic > Freshwater >... | reverse complement strand
TTGTTGAGGTCATTTGCTCATCACCGACATCACCAATCGCGAGGGATACGTTGGATTGTGGACCACGGTCTGATGAGCGATCCGAAAGTCGTTCTCCGCCGCGAGGGCCGGCTCTACGGTCGAGTTGGGATTGCGGTCGAACCGGGGAAAGTTGGAACTGCTGATCTGTAGTCGGATGCGGTGCCCGCACGCAAACACTCGTGCTGTCGACCCCAGGTCGATCACGTACTCCTCGACGTTGCCGGGCTCGGCGAATTGCGCCCTCTCAGTGGACTGCCGGTAGCGACCGCGGCGGATCCCGTCGGCCACAGAGAAGGAACCACCGCCGGGATGAACGTCGGTGAGTCGCGCCGTGAAGTCGGTGTCTTCGGCATCAGTTGAAGCAAACAGGTGAACGCGCAGGGGGCCGATCACAACAATGTCTTCAGTGAGGGGAGCACTTGTGTAAAGGAGCACGTCCTTGCGCTCCTCCACGAGTGTTTGCGGCTGTTCGCCCGAGAGTCGGGAGATGAAGAGGCCCGGAAGAAAATTCGGTCCACCGACAGTGGGGACGGGATGATTGGGGTCATACGCAAATGTGTCGGGCGCCCCGTCTACCGAGACGTCTCCCAACGTCCCGGCCCCAAGGAACCAGTCACGCGGGCTGGACTCGGATGGAGGCCAGCGGTCGAACTCTCGCCACCGGTTCTCCCCCATGACGAACAGGCAAACCTCCTGCGAATCGTCGATGGAGCGACCGAGTACCGCGTCGAAGAACCGAAGGTGCTGGGCCGTCATGTCGAGCGCAGCTTCGGAAGCGGCGCTCCCGTAGTCGGCCGCTCCAACCGTGTCCATGAGATTGCCATGCGCCCAGGGCCCAACAATGAGACGCTGGCGTGCCGCACCAACTACTAGCCGCGCGAAGTTCTCGAGCGTGCCCTTCAGGAAGATATCGTGCCAACCGCCAATGTGGAGGGCAGGCACATGAATGTCGTCGTACCGTTCGTTGATTGCGACCGCGTTCCAGTAGACGTCACGCCGCGGGTGGTCGATCCAATCGCGGTAGTAAGGGGCCAGAAGACCGACTCCAGGGAGGTCGGCGTAGGGGGTGTAGGCAAAGGCCGCGGTGGTGTCGCTCAGGAGGGTTTCAAGAGCGGGGCGCAGTGCCGCCTGCTCGGACAATGCGAGGCGAGCCAGTTGCACAGGTGCGAGGCCTGCCATCACCCAGAACAGCGCGAAGCCGAGCTGGAACGCCCCGCCCTCGTAGGTCCACCCCTCGTAGTACTCGGATGCCGTGAGGTGGGGGGCGATTGCCTTCAGCGCCGGGTGGCTCGTTGTTGCCGCAAGAAGCTGAGTTGCGCCGAAGTACGACTGGCCGTACATCATGACGTTGCCGTCACTCCAAGGCTGCGCCCAGAGCCAGGACAGGGTGTCCTCACCATCCAATGCCTCGGAGCGGAACGGATCGAAGTCACCGTCGGAGGCGAACCGACCACGGACATCCTGCACGACCACGATGTAGCCAGCCTCCACTGCGCGGATCGGCTCAAGGGCTGCGAAGACGATGGCCTGTTGCGAATCTGCTTTGTTGTAGGGAGTGCGTTGCAACAGGGCGGGGTGCGCGTCCGAATCATCGGGGCGCCATACGTCTGCACGGAGGGTCACCCCATCGCGCATGATGCAGTTCACATCGCGATCTACTCGAACGCGCCTCACCTGGATCACCTCTTGATCTGACATCGTTATCACATCGGGCGATCTTTACCGTGCCACAGTCGACCAAAGATGTCAAGTGCGAGTTTCGGACGAGGGAGATCGCCTACGGTGTGGACACGCTCTCGCGCGCAATGAGGGTCGGCTGCATCACGACGGTGCGGGGCAGAGCATCCCTATCTTGACCATCAAGGCGGCTCACGAGAAGCTCTACCGACTTGAGAGCCATGCTTTCCCAGGGCTGCGCGATCGTCGTTACCGCGGGCTGAACCATCCGCATCCACGGCACATCATCGAACCCGACAACGGAGACCTCGGTTACCCCGCCGGGGTGCGACTTCGAGAGTGCGAACCAGACCGACTCGGCGATAATGCTGTTGGCCGCGATGATTGCTGTCGCGGCGGGGCGCGACCCGAGAATCTGGAGCATCAGCGCTTCTTGACCTCCACGCTGGAAGCTTCCCGCGTGAACTAGCGCAGGATCCACATCGATGCCATGGTCATCGAGAGCCTGTTCGTATCCACGGAGTCGGTCTCGCGCCGTGTCGATGTGCAGCGGGCCGGTCGCCATCGCGATACGACTATGACCCGCGGCCACGAGATGCTCGACGGCGAGGCGGGCACCCGCTTCGTTGTCGAGAACCACGGCGTCAGCATTGAGACCCTCCACGCGACGGTCGACCTGCACGACCGCAGTTCCCGCGCGAATGAGGCGGGTGAGGAGCTCGATGTTCTCCTGTCCCGGCGTGACAATCAGGCCGTCGACCCCGTACTCCGCGAGGGCCTGTAACTGGTCCGCTTCTGTCTTAGGGTCATCATTGGAACTGCACAAAAGAACACGGTAGCCCGCCAGAGCGCTCGCGGCCTCGATGTGCTTCGCGAGCGTTGAAAAAAAGGGATCGTCGACATCCGCGACCAAGAGCCCGATCGTCATAGAACGTCGCGTACGCAGACTGCGTGCCGCCTGATTGCGGAGGTAGCCGAGACGTTCTGCCTGAATCGCGACCTTGTGCTGGGTGTCTGTGCTCACATACCCCCTGCCTGCAAGGGCGCGGGCCGCAGTGGCCTGAGACACTCCTGCGGCGGCGGCGACATCGCCGATGCTGACTCGGCGTTCCGCTCCCTCACCTCGTGCCACAACCACGCCACACCCTTCGCGCTCGAACCTAGTGCTGAACCGTCCCCGGTTCTTCCCCGCTCCTATGCGGGCGCCATCTTCGGTTTGACAGTAACGGTTGCGCGGTTCGCTTGCTAGCCCTGCTCACTTCTGACGACCAGAACGTCCTGAAACTTGTAAGGATCGTTATGAACGAGCGCGATAACCCGGAATGGCGACGCATCCCGCAACTACCAACGGAGAAATGGCTGAATCCCCGTTTCTAAGGGTTCACGATGTCGTGACACATCACAGTCGTTGCGGGGAACAGAAATTTAACCTGCGACTTCATAGGTTATGAGCCGAATGAGCCACCGAGCTACCTCACCCCGCGACGATGCGGTGAGGCTACGTGGTGCCACGCCCGGATGCAAACCCGTTGCCGGACCGGCGACGGGCGACCCCTACCGTGGCGGTCATGCCGCGCCCGCAGCCTCCCGTGACCTCACTGCTCACCGATCAGTACGAGTTGACCATGGTCGAGGCGGCCCTGCGGTCCGGCGCGGCGCAGCGTCGCAGTGTCTTCGAGGTGACCGCCCGGCGGCTGCCCGCCGGGCGCCGCTACGGCGTGATGGCCGGCATCGACCGGCTGCTGGCCGCGATCGGCCGATTCCGGTTCGACGAGGAGGAGCTGGACCACCTGGGCGCGGCAGGGATCGTCAACGCCGAGACGCTCACCTTCCTGGCCGGCTACCGCTTCAGCGGGCACATCTGGGGCTGCCAGGACGGTGAGGTGTACTCACCGGACACGCCACTGCTGGTCGTCGAGGGCAGCTTCGCCGAGGCGGTCGTCCTGGAGACGCTGGTGCTGTCGGTGCTCAACCACGACTGCGCCATTGCCGCCGCTGCGTCACGAATGGTGAGCGCTGCGGGTGGGCGCCCCCTGATCGAGATGGGATCGCGGCGGACCCATGAGATGGCCGCGGTCGACGGCGCGCTCGCCGCCTACATCTGCGGGTTCGACGGCACCTCCAACCTCGAGGCGGGCCGCCGTTACGGCGTACCCACGCTGGGCACCAGCGCGCACTCCTTCACGTTGGCCCACGACACCGAGCGCGAGGCGTTCGCCGCCCAGGTGGCAGCCCTGGGGTCCGGGACCACCCTGCTCGTCGACACCTATGACGTCGCCGATGCTGTCGCGACGGCGGTCGAGGTCGCCGGGCCCGGCCTGGGCGCTGTCCGGCTGGACTCCGGGGACCTGCTTGCGCTGGCCTTCGACGTCAGGGCGCAGTTGGACGAGCTGGGCAATGTCGACACCCGGATCGTCGTCACCGGCGACCTGGACGAGTACGCGATCGCGGCCCTGGCGGCGGCACCGGTGGACAGCTACGGCGTTGGTACCTCCCTCGTCACCGGCTCCGGTGCGCCGACCGCCGGGCTGGTCTACAAACTGGTGGCCCGCGCCGTCGACGGCGACCCGGGGGCACCGGTCGAGGCAGTCGCCAAGCGAGCACCGGGCAAGCCGAGCCGGGGTGGCCGCAAGACGGTGTGGCGCCGGCTGGCCGGCTCCGGTCGAGGGGTCGCCGACGTCGTCCGCGTGCTGGATGCGGCCGAGCCCAGCGACGCCATCGCCGCCGGCGGGCCGGGACGCCCGCTACTGGTTCCGCTGATGCGAGAGGGCCAGCCGGTGTGGACCCCGGGCACGGCGGAGTCCCGCAAGCATCACGAGGAAGCCATGGCGCAACTGCCCGCTCACGCCCGGCAGCTCTCACCCGGCGACCCCGCACTGCCCACCCTCATCACCTGACGCCTTCCCGATGGGGCTGATCATGGTTGGCTGAGTGGAGCCTAGGGGGTCTCACCGGCCAGCCCGGCCTCTGCCGCCAACGCCCGCTCGATGGCCTCTTGCAGCCGGTCCTGCGCCTCGCCGTAGGCGGCGAAGTCACCCTGCGCCAGTGCCGCCTCGCCGTCGACGATCGCCTGCTGAGCGTCCTGCAGCGCCGCGTCCAGCCGTGCCGCCGGGTCACCGGTCTGCGCAGGCGGGGACGTGGTTGGGGTTCCCGTCGGACTGGACGTGGGACTGGGTGTGGTCGCCGACGAGCCGGGACTGACGGGCGGAGTTGCGGTGGGTGTGCCGCCGCCTGCACCGGCATCCGGTGCCTGCACCCCGGAGTCGCCACCGAAGACGTCGTCCAGCGCCTCGTCCAGTGTCTCGCCGAAACCGATCTGGCCGCCGAAGGCCACGAGCACCCGGCGCAGCAGCGGGAAGGAGGTCTCCCCCTGGGACTGCACGAAGACCGGCTGCACGTAGAGCAGTCCCCCGCCGATCGGCAGCGTCAGCAGGTTGCCGCGCCGGACGGTGGAGTCCCCGAGCTGCAGGATGTTCAGCTCGTTGGCGACCTGGCCGTTGGTGTTGAAGTCGTTCTGGATCTGCCCCGGGCCGGGAATGGAGTCACTGGTGAGCTCCAGCAGCCGCAACTGCCCGTAACCGGGCCGGACCACGCCCGCCTCGTTCCCTGCGTCGCCATCCGCGGCGAGGAAGCCGGTGAGGATGTTGCGCGACGGCGCCTCCCCCTCACTCGTCGGGATGAACGTCGAGGTCAGGCTGAAGGCCGGCGTCTCCTGGTCCGGCATCCGCAGGCTGAGGTAGTAGGGCGGCTGCGGCGGCAGCCCGCTGGCCACGGTTCCGGAGGTCTGCAGTGTCGGGTCGTTGGGCACCGACCAGAAGTCCTGGCTGGTGAAGAACGTGCCCGAGTCGATGACGTGATAGCGCTGCAGCACCTCACGCTGCACCTTGAACAGGTCCTGGGGATAGCGGAAGTGGCTCATCAGGTCACCGGAGACCTCGGACAACGGTTGTACCGAATCCGGGAAGACCCGCTGCCATGCCCGCAGCAGCGGATCCTCCGCGTCCCACGCGTACAGCACGACCTCACCGGTGTAGGCGTCCACAGTGGCCTTGACGGAGTTGCGGACGTAGTTGATCCGCTCGGGCAGCAGTTGCTGAACAGAGGCGTTCTGCTGGTCCGTGACGGAGGTCTCCGTCGCCTCGTCGAGGCGGGCCGAGGTGGAGTACGGGTAATGCGACGTGGTCGTGTACCCGTCGACGATCCAGAGCACCCGGCCGTCGACGACTGCGGGGTAGGGGTCGCCGTCCAGGGTGAGCCAGGGCGCCACCTTCTCGACCCGTTCGCGGGGGGAACGGTCGAAGAGGATGCGCGACTCACTGTTGACCCGGTCGGAGAGCAGGATCTCCTCGGCACGGAACCGGATCGAGAACAGCAGCCGGTTGAAGGGGTCGCCGACGCTCACTCCGCCGTCACCGGTATAGGTGAAGTTCTGCTGCTCGGCGGTGCCGTCGGTGTCGGGTACGTCGAGTTCGACCGGGGCAGCGCCATCGGGCGCACCGACGATCGAGTACTCGGGACTGTTCTCCCCGAAGTAGATCCGCTGCTCGAAGTCGTCACCCAGGTCACCGGAGGAGGGGATGCCCGACTGGAAGAACCGGGGCTCACCGGCCGTCGTGCGCTGGTTGCCGTAGGCCGCGACCACGCCGAACCCGTGGGTATAGACCGTGTGGTCGTTCACCCAGTTGCGTTGGGCGCCGGGCAGGCCGTTGAGGTTGACGTCACGGACCGCGATCACCGTGTCCCGGGTCTCGCCGTCGATGGTGTACCGGTCGACGTCGAGTGGGTTGGGAAAATGGTAGTACTGCCTGATCTGCTGCAACTGCTGGAACGTCGGGCTGACCAGCGACGGGTCCAGCAACCGGATACCGGGCAGCGTCCGGGCGTCTGCAGCGAGCGCACCCTTCTCGGCGCTCAGTTGGGCGTCGTAGCCGACCTTCTTGGTCGCGTCGATGCCATAGGCGATCCGCGTCGCGTCGATGTTGCGCTGAATGTACGGGCCCTCGCGCTCCGCGGCATTGGGAGCGACCTGGAATCGCTGGATGATCTGGGGCAGGACGCCGCCGGCGACGACGGCCACGAGGACGAGCAGGCCCACCCCCAGCGCCGGAATGCGCCAGTTGCCCCGCAACGCGGTGTAGGCGAAGGCCAGCGCCACCAGGACCGCCGCCGCCGCCAGCAGGGCGCGCGCTGGGATGACCGCGTTGACGTCGGTGTAACCGGGCCCGGAGAACGTGGAGTTCTCGTTGTTCATGATCGCGTAGCGCTCCAGCCAGTACCCGGCCGCGCGGACGAGGAGGAACAACGCAGCGATGGTGGCGAGGTGGATCCTGGCCTCGGATGTCGTGCGGGGACCGGGGCCGCCAACCCGGACGCCGCCGTACAGGTAGTGCGTGACCAGGGCACCGATACCCGACAGCAGCAGTACGGCGGTGGCGAAACCGACCGTGAACTGCAAGAACGGCAGCGTGAAGACATAGAACCCGGCGTCAAGGCCGAACTGGGCGTCGGTGGTGCCGAACGTCGCCCGGTTGAGGAAGAGCAGGACCGTCTGCCATTGGCCGGCAGCGGCGGAGCCGGCGAACAGGCCCAGGGTGGCCGGCACCGCGATGGCCACCAGCCGCCGCAACGGCTCCAGCGTCTCGCGATAGCGGTCCAGGCTGGCCTGCTCCGGCGTCGACGGCGCGTACACAGGGCGGGTGCGGTAGGCCGCGGACAGGCTCACCCACACGGAGATGCCCATGACCAGGGCACCCGCGATGAACAGCAGCGCCTGGGTCAATAGCTGGGTCCGCAGCACCTCACCGAAACCGAGCTGGTCGAACCACAGGAAGTTGGTCCAGATCTCGGCGAACCCGACGAACGCCACGATCAGGACACCGAGGACCACCAGGGTGGGCAGCAGCGGCCCACGGCGACGACGGCGTGGTGGGACGACTGGGGTGCGGTCCGATCGGGGCGGCCATTCCTCGCTCACAGTGGTGACCGTAGCTCAGTGACCTGGGTCAACCGCAGTCCGGCAGACCGGCAGTGTCACCGTCGGCTATCGCTTCGACTGCGGCGACCGCGTCGTCGAATTGCGCGATCCGGATCACCTGTAACCCCTCGGGCACCGCTGCGGAGACATCGGGGCAGTTGTCCGCCGGTGCCAGGAACCACGATGCGCCGTGGCGCCGGGCAGCGATCATCTTCTGCTGGATGCCGTCGATCGGTCCCACCGCACCGTCCTCGGTGATCGTGCCGGTGCCGGCCACCACCGTCCCACCGGTGAGCTCGCCTTCGGTGATCTTGTCGTAGATACCGAGCGCGAACATCATTCCCGCACTGGGCCCGCCGATGCCCGCCACGTCGTAGTCGACCTGAAAGGGCAGGTTGTACTGAGGAGACAGCAGGACACCGATGATCGTGCCCTCATCGCCCTGCGACAGCTCGACATCGAGCGTCAGTCGCTCGCCGCCCCGATCCACCGTGATCGGCACAACATCTCCGGCAGAGCGCTGCCGGACCAGGTCCACCAGGTTGCCGCTGCCATCGATGGCTACGCCGTCGAACGCCACGATGACGTCGTCGACCTCGATGACGTCACCGGCTGGGGCGTCCGCAGTCACCACCGTCACCTGCAGCCGGACCGGCACGTCGATGCCGGCCGCGGCCAGCGCGGCGACGGCGGCCGCCTGCTGGGCGGACTGCATCTCCGCCGCACCCTCCTGCTCCGCCTCGTCACGTGTCTGCTCGGCCGGGTACACCGTCTCCACCGGCCGCACCGATCGAGTCGGGTCGATCCAGGCCTGCAGGAAGTCGAGGATACTGAGATCACCCAATGGGCCACCGGTCACGCTGATCGTCGTCAGGTTAAGCTCGCCCGACGTCGGATAGAGATCGGTGCCATCGACCGCGATCAACGGATTCCCGTCCGGAGCGTCCCCCAGGGTGTTCCGGACGGGCCCCGGGGAGAAGATGACGTATGGCACAGGGAGCAGCGCGATGACCGTGGCGAGAACGATCGAACTCACGCCGGACATCACCAGGATGATCGACCTGGGGGACAATCGTCGTGGGGACGCCGCATCGACGAGGAGCGGCACGGTCATGGGACACAAGGGTAGGCGGCCGTGAGCAGCCAGCCGGGATGGCCCGGTGGCTTCGACCCCTCCTCCCTCGGGGAGGTGTTCGGTCAGCTGCAGCGCATCTTTTCCGCCGGGGAGTCCGAGGGGCCGGTGAACTGGCAGCTGGCTCGTGAGACGGCGCTGGAGACGCTGGAGGCGACCGAGCCCGGCGCTGGGGCCGGCACGGTCACCCGCGGACCCCGAATCGGCTTCGGGTCCGAGCAGGCGGGCGGCGGCGCGGCAGCGACGCTGACCCCGGCCGAGGCCGAAGGGGTGGCGGGTGCGGCCCGGGTGGCCGACACCTGGTTGGACGAGGTCACTGCCTTCCCGGCGATCGAGACCCCGATCCAGGCCTGGACGCCCCGGCAATGGATCGACAAGACGTTGCCGACCTGGCGCAATCTGGTCACCCCAGTGGCGGCCCGGATGGCGGAAGCGATGGGCGCGGCGGTCAACCCCGGGGGCCAGTTGCCGCCCGGCCTGCCGCCGGAGGCCGCCAGCATGCTCGCGGGCGCAGGCCCGATGCTGCAGCGCCTCGGCGGCGGACTGCTCGGGATCCAACTCGGTCAGGCCATCGGCGCGCTGGCCAAGGAGGTCACGGGGCCTTTCGACGTGGGTTACCCGCTGGCGGGGGCCACCGCGGCCCTGCTGCCGCGGGCCGTTGCCGCCGGCGCCACGGACGCCGGCCTGCCGCCGGAGGAGGCCCGGCTGTTCGCCGCGCTGCGCGAGCTGGCGCACGCGAGGCTGTTCAGCGCGGCGGCCTGGCTGGCCCCCACCCTGCTGTCGGGCATCGAGGCCTACGCTGCCGGGATCCAGGTCGACCCCGAGCGCCTGCGCGACCTGGCCGCCCAGGTGGACCCGGCCGATCCCGCCAGGCTGTCCGAGCTGATGTCGTCGGGGGTCCTCGAGCCACCGAGCTCACCGGCCCAGCAGGCCGCCATCGCCCGCCTCGAGCTGCTCCTTGCGTTGGTGGAGGGCTGGGTCGAGACCGTCACCGGCGCTGCGGCCCGGGCGCACCTGCCGCACACCGACTCGCTGCTGGAATGGCAGCGGCGGCGGCGTGCCGTCGGCGGTCCTGCGGAACGCACGTTCGGCGCTCTGGTGGGCCTGGAACTGCGTCCCCGGCGGATGCGCGAGGCCGCTGCCTGGTGGGCCGCCGCCGACCCGGTGGAGCGTGACAAGGCATGGGCGCACCCGGACCTGCTGCCCGAGGACTTCACCGCGGCGGAGCCGCCGGACGAGTCCTCCGCTGCCCGTGATGCCGACGTGGACGAGGAACTGCGGCGGATGCTGGACGGGGATCAGTAGTCCACCTCGTCCTCGGCCGTGTCGGTGTCGATGTCGATGTCGTGGGAGCCGGCTCGCGATCCATGGTCGTATCCATGGAGCCAGCCTCGGGCTCGCTCGGCGCGCGGGTAGGCCTCCAGGAGGGCCCAGAACGCCGGCGAGTGCGACGGTTCGACCAGATGTGCCAGTTCGTGCAACAGGATGTAGTCGAGTACCCAACCGGGCAGGTCTCGTGCCCGGTCGGAGATCCTGATGGTGCCGTTGGACGGCGTGCAGGAGCCCCACCGATGCGCCTGCGAGGCCGACCACGTCACCGCGGTCGGCTCCGGTGCGGCCGCCAGGTACTGCCGGGATAGGGACCCGGCTCGTCGCGTGAGCCGGTCATCGGTGGGTCGTCGGCGCCGCTCGCTGCGATGCAGCCGTTCGATCATCCGTTGCACCCATTGCTGCTCCTGGCCGCGCGACATTCTGGCCGGCAGCAGCACGATCACCGTGGCACCCTCCCGGTACGCGGAGACGGTGCGGGTGCGGCGGGTGCTACGGCGCACCTCGACCGTCTCCTCACCGACCGGGTACGTGGCCACCTGAGCAAACTAAGCGAGGGGGCCGACCGTGGTGGCCGCGGCCCACGAAGCTGTGGACCGCGCACCGGTGACCCCGACGGCTGTGGACGGCCGCCGCCGACCGATCCGGGGCGCTGCCACGCTTGCGGCATGGCCAAGGTGAGCATGACGAGTGACCTCGACCCGGCGCAGCCCCGCCCGGCCGAGGGGCCGCGGAAGCTCGCGCCGCACCTGGTGCGGGCCTGGCGCGGCAAGGACCAGCTGCAGATCGGATCCTCACCGTCGACCGCGGTGGTGCTCGACGGGCTCGGGCCCGACGACCGCCGGACGCTGGACCTGTTGTCGCGCGGCGTCAGCATGGCAGCCCTCGACACCGACGCCCGGCGCCGCGGTTGCGACCCACAGCGGCGCCATGATCTGGTCGCAGCGCTGGCATCGCGCCGGATGCTGGTCTCAGCGGACGCCGGGACCACATCGACCGAGGCCGTGCGGCTACGGGCCGAACGCTGGTCCTGGCTGGTCGATCAATCCAGCGAACGCTCGGCTGCGGCTCGGCAGCGCCCCGGTCAAGCGGTCTCGGTGATCGGAGGCACCGCCCTGGCAACCCCGGTCGCCGCCGGATTCGTGGCCTCCGGTGTCGGTACCGTGACCGTCGTCGGCGAGGGCCCGGTGACGCCGGCCGACGTGGTCGTCGGGGGTCCGGCAACCGCTGATGTGGGGCGGCCGCTGGCTGCGGCGGCGCACGAGGCCCTGGCCCGGCTCTCGGCCCGCAACTCCCCCACCGTCCGGCCGAGGGGCGACCTCATGATCGTCATCGGCCGCGACGCGCATGACGCCGCGGCCACGGCGACGTGGATCGCCGACGACGTGGCCCACCTGGCCATCCTGATCAGGGATTGCGAGATCGTCGTGGGCCCACTGGTCTCGCCCGGTCGAGGCCCCTGCCTGCACTGCCTGGACCTGCACCACAGGGACAAGGACCCACAGTGGCCCCACCTGCTGCCACAACTTCGTCGGCCCGATCCGGGCAGGCCCGCCGCTGTCGTCCCAGGACTCGGCCAGGTGGCAGCGGGTCTCGCCGTGCTGATGGGTCTGGGCCACCTGGACCGCAGCCCCGACCCCACACCGGGGACATGCGCGACGGTGTCTCTGCCCCTGGGCGAGGTGACCTGGCGGCTGTGGACCCCGCACGCCGGGTGCGGGTGCATCGGCCTGGACGCCCCCGCGGGACCGGGCACCCCTTAGCGGGCCCGACGCAGCGGATGACACGATGCCGAGGTGACCAACCTGCCCCGCAAGGCCGTGACGCGGACTGCCCGACTCGCCGCGCTGCCGCTGGGCATGGCGGGACGGGCCGCATGGGGGCTCGGGAAGCGGGTCGGGGGGCGCCCGGCCGAAGCGGTCGCCGCCGAGATCCAAGCCCGTACCGCAGATCAGATCTTCCGGACCTTGGGTGAGCTCAAGGGCGGTGCCATGAAGTTCGGGCAGGCACTGTCCATCTTCGAGGCCTCACTGCCTGAGGAACTGGCCGGGCCATACCGGGCGACGCTGACGAAGCTACAGAACGCTGCGCCGGCCATGCCGGTCTCGACGATGCACCGGGTGCTCGCCGAGCAGCTCGGCGCCAACTGGCGGGACCACTTCAAGGATTTCGACGACCGCCCGACAGCGTCGGCATCCATCGGCCAGGTTCATCGGGCGGTCTGGTCCGACGGGCGTGATGTCGCCGTGAAGGTGCAGTACCCCGGTGCGGCCGAGGCGCTGCTGTCGGATCTGGCCACGGTTTCACGGATGAGCCGGCTGGCCACCGCGTGGGTGCCGGGCCTCGACATCGGACCGATCCTGGCCGAACTGCGTTCCCGGATGGCCGAAGAGCTGGACTACGAACTCGAAGCCCGCTCGCAGCGGGCCTTCGCTGCGGCGTTCGCCGGGGACGCCGCATTCGTCGTCCCCACCGTGCTGGCCAGCACCTCCCACGTCCTGGTGACGGAGTGGCTGACCGGTCGGGGGATGGCCGATGTCATCGCCCAGGGGACCCAGGCCGAACGCGACCTGGTCTCGCGCCGCTACATCGAGTTCCTGCTGGCAGGGCCCGCCCGGGCCGGCTTGCTGCATGCCGATCCCCACCCGGGCAACTACATGCTGACGCCGGACGGCAGGCTGGGGGTTATCGACTTCGGTGCGGTCAAGCACCTGCCCTCGGGGATGCCCCGTTCGATCGGCAGCCTGCTCGGTATCGCGCTGGCCGGTGACGGTGACGCGGTGGCGCACGGCCTGCGCCGCGAGGGCTTCATCAAGGAGGCGATCAGCATCGACGGCCAGGAGTTGTTGGCGTATCTGGCGCCGTTCATGGCCTTCGCCCATACCGACCGGTTCCGGTTCAGCCGCGAGTGGATGCGAGAGCTGTTCAACCACGTCCGTGACCCTCGCCGCGCGGACTGGTCGGTGGGACTTCGGCTCAACCTGCCGCCGGAATACTTACTGATCCATCGCGTGTGGTTGGGCGGCGTCGCAGTGTTGTGCCAGATCGAAGGCGAGGTGGCCGTCCTCGACGTCTTCGAGGAGTTGCTCCCGGGGTTCGACAAGCCGGGCACCACCACGCCGCCGTCGGCTGTGGACGACGTGACGGCCGACGGTGCGGCCGGGTACTCGCAGTACCCGGCCACACCGACTCATGGCGCCAGGACCACCACGTCGGCCGGCAGCGACTGATCGGCTTCGCGGCGGGCCAGAGCATCGTTCAGCCTGGCCCTGGCACGATCGACCGCAGCTCGCTGGGTACGTGATCGCCTGGAGGCGCTGATCAGCCAACCGACTCCGGCGGCATCGATGTCAGCCCGGTGACGCTGGGTGATGATTTCACCGTAGAGCAGCGGATTCATGCCGCGATCTCCTTTCTTGGACGGCCACGGGGCCGCTTGCGCGGCACCACGGCACCGGACTGGAAGAGCTCGCCGCCCCAAACGCCCCAAGGCTCACGGCGCAGCCGCGCCGTCGTGAGGCATGGGGTCATGACGGGACAGTCGAGGCACAGCGCCTTGGCGCGCTCCACCTCATCAGGGGACTCTGCAAACCACAGCTCAGGGTCGTAGCGGCGGCACGGCAGGGTCCTGGGGTCGACGCTCGCGAGCGGGGTCTCCACCGCGGTGGTCATGGATCTCCTCACCTTCGAACTGGATGGAACGGGGTATCGCAGTGATGGCAAATTGGGAGCGGACATGGAAATGGCCGCGAACCCTGTCGGGTCCGCGGCCTGAGTCGGCTGATCTGATGATCGTCAGCCGGTGGGCAGAGGGACCCCTGGGACGTTGCGCGCGGCGTCGATGGCGACACCTGTGGCGTCAAAGCCGGTGGTGTCACCGAGGAAGACACCTGCGGTGCGAGCAGCGGTGCCATATGCGATCGCGGACGACCGGCGCTCGCGGTTCGGGCGCGGCTCGACCATGACGTGACTCGTCCACTGCTTCGTCATGCTTGTCGTCACGTCGGTCTCACCTCCGTCCTACCGTCCGGGCGCAACGCAGAACGCGCCGTGCACTCGTGTGCGAGGGTACCGACAACCGGCGCGGTTGCGCCAGGCATTATTCTCCGGCGCTTGCCTCGAGACGCGTCTGTTCGCCGACCAGCGCGAGCACCTGCTGCCCGTACCGTTCCAGCTTCACGGCTCCCACCCCGCTGATGCCGACGAGTTCAGCAACCGATCGTGGGCCCCTCTCGGCGATCGCTTCCAGCGTGGCATCGGAGAACACCACGTATGCGGGGACTTTGGCGTCGCGCGCCTGGGTCGCCCGCCATGCCCGCAATGCCTCGAAGAGCCGGCTGTCGTATCGCGGCGGGCACCGCTCGCACCGGCCCGCGGTGCGCTGCGCCGCGGTGGCCAGCGGCGCGCCGCAGGAACGGCAGACGGGTGGCTTCGCCGGAGCCCGGCGCGCCGGGGAACGTTGGTCGCCACCGGGTCGAGCATGGGTGGCGCTGTCCCCGGGCAGGATGCCGTCGAGGAAGCGAGAGGGCCGGCGGGTGGCCCGACCACCAGGGGTGCGTGATCTCGCCCAGGACAGCCGCACCGCTTCCCGAGCCCGGGTGACACCGACGTAGAGCAGTCGCCGCTCCTCCGCCAGTTGCTCTGTGGTGGTGGCCATCGAGATCGGCACGGTGCCGTCGGCGAGACCCGGCAGGAAGACGACGTCCCATTCCAGGCCCTTGGCGGCATGCAGCGTGCCCAGGGTGATCCCGTCGGCACGGGGAGCGTGCTGGGCACGTGCCCGGTCCTCCAGGTCGGCAACGAAGGCCGGCAGCGTGGCGTCCCCCGCTTGATGCTCCGTGGCGAACCTGTCGGCATGACTGACCAGCGCGGACAGCGACTCCCAGCGCTGCCGGACGGCACCCCGATCGGCCGGTGGGTCCGGTCGCCAGCCGGTCCCGGACAGCACCGCCCGGACCTCCGATCCCAGCTCCGATGGGCCGGACAGCGAGTCGGCAGACAGGGCCGCTTTGGCGGCACCACGCAACAGGATGGTGGCCTCCTTCACCTCCCGCCGGGCGAAGAACCGCTCGCCGCCGCGCACGACATAGGGCACCGACCTGGTCGCCAGGGCCTCCTCCAGCGCATCCAACGCAGCGTTGGCCCGGACCAGGACGGCCACCGCCGCGGGCACCAGCCCGCCGGCGAGGAGCACGGCGATCTGGGCCGCCACCGCCTCGGCCTCGGCGACCTCGTCGTCGTACCCGGCGAAGGCGACCTCGGTGCCGGCCGGGACAACGCGTTTGGCAGCGGCCGCCCGAGCCGGGACCAGTGAGGTGGCGGACGCGCCCAGCACCGCGCGCCCCAATGCCACGACGTCAGCGGTGGAGCGGTAGTTGCGGGTCAAGTGCACCACGGTCGCCTCGGGGTAAGCCCGGCGGAAACCCACGAGCAGGGCGGGATCGGCGCCGGCGAAGGTGTAGATCGTCTGATTCGGGTCGCCGACAACGCAGACGTCGCGACGCTGCCCGACCCATGCCGCCAGCAGGCGTTGCTGGGCTGCTGAGACGTCCTGATACTCGTCCACGGTGAACCACCGGTAGCGCGAGTGCACCTGGGCCGCGATGTCGTCGCGACGTTCCAGCATGCCGGTGGTCAGCAGCAGGACATCCTCGAAGTCGATGACCCCGCGGGCAGTCTTGGCGCCTTCGTAGGCCTCGATGACGCGCGCCATCACGTCGGTGTCCACCCCGGCGGCGTCCGATCGACCGGCGGCCCGAGCGGCGGCGGGATAGGTGGCCGGGGTCAGCAGGGTGACCTTGGACCACTCGATCTCGGCCGCCAGATCCCGGACGGTCGCTCGGTCGGTGGCCACGCCGACCCGGGAGGCGGCTTCGGCGACGATCGGCGCCTTGTGCTCGACCAGGCTGGGAGCCGATCCACCGACGGCCATCGGCCAGAAGTGCTGCAACTGACGCAGGGCGGCGGAATGGAACGTCCGGGCGGTGGACCCGGTGACGCCCAGGCCGCTCAACCGCTCCCGCAGTTCGCCGGCAGCGCGAGCGGTGAACGTCACCGCCAGCACGTGCTCGGCGGCGACCGCGCCGCACGACACCGCGTGCGCGATTCGATGCGTCACCGTGCGGGTCTTGCCGGTCCCGGCCCCGGCGACGATGCACACCGGCCCCGTGACGACCTCAGCTGCCTGCCGCTGCTCGTCGTCGAGAACGGCCGCCCCGGCACCGTCGATGGGGTACCGGCGAGCCGCGGTCACGGTGGTTGTCACCCTGGCATCGTCGCAGCAGGGCCGGACACGGCACGAGTCCCAGGGCGACGGTGTGGAGCACGCGCGACGCCGAGACGCTGTGGAACACCCCCGCCGAGATCGGCGTTGACGGCGGGTGCGAGCGGGAAGCGGTCGTGCGAAGACAGGGAGACGGGATGGACGCGCCAGTACCGGGCAGTGTGAGGATGTACTCGACGACGTGGTGTGGGTACTGCCGACGCTTAAAGTCCCAGCTGACCCGTGAGGGGATCGGTTTCACCGAGGTCGACATCGAGACCGACCCGGACAGCGCTGCCTACGTGATGAGCGTCAACGGCGGCAACCAGACCGTGCCTACTGTCGTGTTCCCGGACGGGACCGCGGCTACCAACCCGTCATTGGCCCAGGTCAAAGCCCGGATCGGCTGACCCCCTCACCGCCAGGGCGTGTCCTCGCCCAACTCCGAACGCGCCCAGCGCTGCAGCATCTGGCGGGCGATGGACACCCGCGGCGGCAGCAGTACGGTCCCGTCGGCCACCGCACGCGCCAGATCGTCGCGGCCGTACCAGCCGGCCTCGACGATCTCGACACCGTCGACGACGATGTCGGTGGTGATCGCGTGTGCCTCGAACGCCAGCATGAGCGACGCCGGGAACGGCCAGGGCTGGCTGCCCAGGTAGCGCATCCGGTCGACGGTGACGCCCGCCTCCTCGTAGGTCTCCCGTGCCACCGCCGCCTCCAGAGATTCACCCGGCTCGACGAACCCGGCGAGTACCGAGTAGCGGCGCGGTGGCCAGGTGGCCTGTCTGCCCAGCAGCACGCGATCCTCCGGGTCCAGCACCAGCATGATCACTGCTGGGTCGCTGCGTGGATGGTGCGGCGAGGAGTCCACGGTGCAGCGGCGCTCGTGGCCGGCGGCAGTCGGCACGGTGACGGCGCCGCACCGAGGGCAGCGGGTGTGGGATCGATGCCAGTTGTCCAGGGCGATCGCCTCCACCGCGAGCCCGACGTCACCGGCGCTGAGCAGTGAGCCGACCTCGCGCAGGCCCGCCCATCGCGCATCGACCCCGATGACCACGGGCGGAGGGTCGTCAGCGGTCAGGGTGAGCGCCACCACCACGGCGCCGGCAAGCGACCCGAGCAGGATCGCGATCGACCCGCCCCACTCACCGGTTGCGGCACTCGGCATCGGCGTGGGCAGCAGATGCAGGACCATCGCGTCACCGGCCGGCTCGACGGGGACGGTTCCCTCCCGGACCAGCAGGACCTGGTTGCCGGGAGCCGCGAGGACCTCCTCGATGATGCCGGGCCGCGAGCGGGCATACGCCATGCGGTCGTGGCCGGAGCGGGACAGCGCCAGTTCCGGCAGGAGCTGGGCGGGCGGCACGATCGGGCCGAACACGTCCGACATCGCCACGGGTCCACCGTACGCGGGCCCCTTCGGCTTAACGTGAGAGTCATGAGTTCCGCTGTCGCCCGGGCATCCGAGCCTGGGGCCGGTAGGCGGGCGCTCGAACTCGCCGCGCTGGGCGTGGCCGCTGTGCCGGGTATCGACCCGGTGTCGGTTGTGGCTACCCGCCCTACCCGAGACGGCGTGGACACCGCGGTCGTGCGGGACCGGTCCAGCCGGGACTGGGTGGTGGCCGCGCCCCGGATGGGCGCCGCGGGCGCCGGCCTGGAGGCCGAGATCGCGATCCTGCGGTTGCTGGCCGGGCGGATGCCCTTCGCGACACCGGACCCGCGAGGGTTGGCTGTCATGCGCGGCGGCGGCCGGGCGCTGGTCTACCCGGCGCTGCGTGGAACGCCGGTGTCGCTGTCCGCAGTGTCCGCAGACCGCGTGCTCGCTGAGGCGGTAGGACGTGCGATCGGCGCCATCCACAGTCTGGACATCGAAGCTCTCACGTCGGTGGGCGTGCCCGTGTACGACAGTGAGAGCCTGCGGCGTCGCTGCCTGGCGACGCTGGACCGGGGAGCGGAACCAGGAATCGTGCCGGCAGGACTGCTATCGCGCTGGGAGGCGCTCCTCGAGGACGTCTCGATGTGGCGGTTCCACCCCTGCTCGGTACACGGCGAACTGGTCTCCGATCGGGTCCTCGTCGATGGCAGTGGCGTCAGCGGCGTCCTGGACTGGGCAGGCGCCCGCGTGTCGGACCCGGCCGAGGACCTGGCCTGGATCGCGGTCGGTGCCGACTCCAACGGATTGGATCAGGTACTGACCGCATACCGTGCCGTGTCGCCCCCAACCGACAGCCACGTCGTGGATCGAGCGGTGCTGCATGGCGAGATGGCTTTGGTGTCGTGGCTGATGCACGGGTTGCGGGCCGGGGACGAGCGGATCGTCGCAGACGCCACCGTCATGCTCGAGGAGTTGGCGACGTGGCACGAGTCACAAGCTCCCAAGGTCACCCCGTCCCTGCCCACCATTCCGCCGGCCGGCCCCACCCCTGCCTCGACAGGTGCCGCGGAGACCGCGCGGGCGCCCACCCCGACATCACCCCCGAGCAACTCGGCAGCCACCACGAAGCCGGCGACAGTGGGCGGAGGCTCCGGGCAGGACGAGGCGGCCACCGAATGTGAACCGATCGGCACTGGGACTCCCGGGCCAGACCCCACTGCCGTCTCAGACCGCACCCCCGACACGATCTCCCGGAGGACCGCAATGGGCGTCACCAGCGTCCCGCGATACAGCGCCGCTCGATACGCCGAGGCTGACGCGGACGACACGGACGTCATCGACCTCGACCAGGTCAAGGCCTACCTCGCGGCACGTTCCGCGGGCAGCCTGCCAGCTCCGGCGGCCGCGGCGCCGGTCGACCTCACGACAGGGGGAGCCGAGTCGGCCGACCCCCCACCCGACCCGAGTCGCACGTCATAAGCCCGCTCGACCAACTGCACCAGCTCAGCGGGCGTCATCACGTCGACTGGCCGCACGGTCTGACCGGTCGAGGCGTACCAGAAGGCGGCTCCGACCTGGTCGATGTCGACGTCGTACAACTTGGCGGCCGCCAACCGGTAGACGGCGAGTTGCACCGCAAGGGCACGTGACCGGTCGTTCGTCGGCGGCCCGCTGGTCTTCCAGTCGACCACGTCGTACCCGCCGGTGCGCCGCCTGACGATCGCGTCGATCCTGCCTCTGACGCTGACGAGGCCACGAGATGTATCGACGCGGACATCAAACGGCACTTCGACGTCGATGACATCGGCCGTCGCCCAGGGACTGGCCTCGAAGTTGGCCTGCATCACCGCCATGTCCCGGTCGTCCTGCCCGTCGTCGGCAGCGCCGGGAAGATCGTCGAGATCGAGCAGGGCGGTGCTGGTCAGCCGCTGCGCGATCCACTCGTGGAACCGTGTGCCGCGCGTGGCCCCGGCACTCGGTGCCGCCGGGACGGGGCGCAGCATGTCGGCGATGGCCGCTACCGGGTCGTTGGCGACGGCGACCAGTTGCGAAGCCGAGAGGTGCGGCGCCTGCAGGTAGCGGCCCCTGGTCGACCGCTCGGCGAGCAGTTGCTCGATCAGCCGCCACCACCGGGGATCAGTCGGCGGGTCCTTCGACACCGGGTCCTTCGACACCGGATCCTTCGACAACAGGTGCTTCAGCACCGGGTCCTCCAGCGCCGCAGGGAGAGCGCCGCGCACCAGCTCGGTCCCGGCGAGCAGCCGCCGCAGGACCTCGGCCGGTACCGGTTGCGGCCAGGTGACGCCGTCGGCCCTGCGCTGCGGGGGTTCGACGTCCGCCGGCACCCAGCGGCGCGTCAGCACGCCGGGCAGGTTCGCGACGTCGAGGAGGAATCGCGATGGCACCCGCGGTTTGACGCGCTCCCGTACCCATGTCGAGCCGGTCAGTAGCAGATTCTCCTGGGCCCTGGTCACCGCGACGTAGGCCAGCCGGCGCTCCTCGTGGTAACGGTGCGCCCTCGCCCGGTCGACGAAGTCGTCGAACCGCGCCCGGAAGGATGGCGCGTCGACCGCCCCACCAGGCGACCACGCCGGCAAGCCGTCCGCGTCTCCCCTGACGGGCCAGGGGATCCCACCCTCGCCGCTGAACCAGTGGAAGCCACGCGGTGACGTGGGAAAGCCTTCCTCGGCCAGGTCCAGCACCGCGACGTCGTGCCACTCCAGGCCTTTGGCGGCGTGAACCGTGAGGATCTGCACCGCATCGGGGTCAGGGTCGGCGTCGACGGCGTCGAGGCCACGCTCGGTGTCCCGGGCTGCCTCCAGCCAGGCGAGAAAGCCGCCGAGCCCGTCGCCGGCCACCGCAGTGAACTCGGCCGCCTCGCGGACGAATCGGTCGAGGACCCGGCGAGGGCGCCGGGGGTCGGGGCTCCACACCGCCGCCTCGACGTCGACTCCCAACGCCCTGACGGCGGTGACGACCACGTCCGGTAATGCCAAGCGCCGGGCCGCGTCACGCACCTGGTCCAGCACCGCCGCTAGATCCGATACCCGCTCCCAGGCCGCCGGCGACAACGAGGCCGACACGCCGTCCACGGTCGCCGACCCAAGCCCAGCAGGAACGTGCTCGGCGAGCTGGGCGACCGCCTCGATGAGGCCCGCCCGATCCGGATCCGCGCCGAGCCGCCTGGCAACCGAGGACACGGCGTCCAGGTCGTGCGGCGCCAATGCCCACCGCGGGCCTGTGAGCAATCGCAGCGCTGCGGCACCCGCCGTCGGATCCTGCGCGGCCGTCAGCACCGCCACGACATCGAGGACGACCGGCTCGTCCAGCAGGCCACCGAGGCCCAGCACCGCGATGGGCACTCCCGCCTGTTCCAGCTCGGCGGCGATAAGGGGGAACACCGCCCTGGTCCGGCAGAGCACCGCCTGGGTCCGTCCAGGTCGCCGGCGATCGATGATCCACCGGGTCACCTCGGTGGCCTCCTCGGCCGCGGTCGCCAGCCAGGCGACGTGAGCCGACCCCGCCTGCACCTGCGGCCGAGGCGCCAACGCGGGGACGCCGCCGAGGCCAGGATCTGCCGGCAGGGCGGTCGCCAGCGCGTTGGCGACGTCCAGCACCCGATGATCGTTGCGCCAGCTGGTGGAGAGGTACACGCACTCCGGCGTGGTCCCCTCCTTGTTCGGCGCAACATGAGCCGGGCCGGCCGGGTCGCGGTAGCGGAACTGCTCGGTGAATCGCCGAAGCGTGCCTGCCCCCGCCCCCCGCCAGCCGAAGATGGATTGCTTGGGGTCACCCACCGCCGTGACCGGGTGGCCGTCACCGAAGGCAGCGGCCAACAGTCGGCTCTGCGCGCTGCTGGTGTCCTGGTACTCATCGAGGATGACCACCCGGTGGCGAGCCCGAAGTTCCTCGACCACGGGCGCGACCCCGGCGAGCGCCAGCGCCATCACGACCTGGTCGCCGTAGTCGACGACACCGAGTTGGGCCTTGCGATGCCCATAGGCCTCGACGAGGGGTAACAGGCGCAATCGCGTGCGCAGCGCTGCGACGTGCCCGTCCGCCCATTTGCCGACGACCAGCCCGGCACCGGCGGCGTCCTCGAAGGTCGCGAGCGCGTTGCGCACCTCCCCGCGCACCGCCTCGACTCCGACCGCGTGCTCCGCGCACTCCGCTGCCATCGCCCGTACCCGGGCCGCCACCGTGGCCGGGGCAAGGTCGACGTCCAGCGGCGAGCCCCAGTCCCGCACCACAGCGTCGGCTATCTGATAAGCCGCGGCCTCGGCGATCACCGTCCGATCGGTCTCCAGGCCGATGTGGTGACCGAACTCCGCCACCAGAGAACCCGCGAAGGCGTGATAGGTGGACACCTGGGGCGGGCGCGTCGTCAAGCGGTCCATGGCACCCTGCGACGAGCGCGCCAACCGGTCGGCGAGCTCGCCGGCCGCCTTGCGTGTGAAAGTCAGCCCGAGTACTTCACCGGGCGCCACCGCCGCCGCGCCGCGCTCGGCGTCGCTGACCCACGCCACCCGGGCCGCCATCGTGTGGGTCTTGCCGGATCCGGCGCCCGCAACGACCAGCAGCGGCCGCAGGCGGTACTCGACGATCCGGCGCTGCTCGAGGGTGAGCCCGGTGTCGCGATACTCGCTCATGGCGCCTCCAACGACAGCGGGTGCGACCCCGTCGGATCCGCCGGGCAACTGGTCCGCATCCGGCACCGCTCGCAATGGCTCCCCGGAGTCGCCGGGAACTCTCCCGAGCGGATCGCGTCGGCGTATCGGCCCACGATCTCCTCGACTCGTGCTGCGTCGACCGCGGTCAGCCGCGGCTGGTCACGAACGGCCGCCGCACGCGCCGTCCCCCCGACATGGACCAGGGCCGCACCGGCGCTGCGCAGGCCGTCGGCGACCAGGCCACGGTCGACGGCCATCTGGTACAGGCCCAACTGGGTGTTCTCCCTGGCGGCTTCCTTGGTGTGCGGGGCGCCGGTCTTGTAATCGATGACCTGCACGGGCCGGGTCCCGAGAGGCCCCCCGACCAACGGGCCGCCCACCTCATCGAGGCGGTCGATGGTCCCCGCCACCGTCACCCCGTCGAGGTCCATCCGGAAGCCGATCTCGGTCGCGACCGGTGGCGGTCGACCGGCCATCCAATCAGCGAGGCGCTGCACCATGACCTCTGCCCGCCTGCGCAGCCGCTCGGCCATCCATCCCTCGCCAATGCCGAGCTCCGCCCAGCCCGCGTCGACCACGCCCTGCAATTCGGCTGCGGACCCCTGCGGATGTCGCTGCGCCGCACGGTGGATGAGCTCGCCGAGCCGTCGGGCCGACTCCTCCCCGCCGTCACTCGCCAGTCGGCTGAGGTAGGCCCGCAGCGGGCAGATCGAGAACGCCTCGACCGCCGAAGCACTGATGGTGACGGCCCGCTCCGGGCGCTCCGCCGGCGGATTGCCGAGCGGGATCGGCGCGGCACCGGACCACCACCACTGCGCAGGATCGGCGCCCGGTACGCCTTGCGCGGCGAGTCGCGCCAGCATGGCGGCGGCCGCGGCGGGCGACGGCGCAGGTGGCATGCCGGGTAGCACCAGCGGGGCAGCGCCAGCGCCGATCAACCTGCGCAGCGCCACAACCAGCGACGGCAAGGTGTGGTCATGCCACGACGGTGGCAGCGGGAGCTCGGCGGCGGTCAGGTCCACGCCGGGACCGGCCACGAGACGGCACAGCTCGCTGGGGCGTTCGTCATCACCGTTGACGGCGGTCACCACGAGGTGTCGCCGGGCCCGGGTGACGGCCACGTGGAACAGCCGGAGCTCGTCGTCGAGCGTCTGCCGAACCTGGTCGGCGGTGGCGATCCCGTGCCGGCCGTCGAGGGAGTCGACCAGCTCGGCTGTATGGAGCAGCGAGCCACGGACCCGCAGATCCGGCCAGACACCGTCCTGAACACCGGCGACGACGACCGCGTCGAACTCCAGCCCCACCGCCCCGGTCGCGGTGGTCACTGTGACGGCAGCGGCGACGGCGGCGCCGGACAACCGGTCGTCGGCCACACCGAGGGCGGCGACATGGTCGCAGAACGCCGCCATGCCGGCACCGGGCTGGCGCTCAGCGAAACCGGCCGCCGCGTCGAAGAGCGCCATCACAGCATCCAGGTCGTCCTCGGAGCTGCCCGCGTCGGCACCACTCGCCAGGGCGCTCGCCCGCCAGCGTCGTGCCAGGCCGGTCGCCTGCCACAGTGCCCACAGCACCGACTCCGGCTGGTCCCGGTCCTGCAGCTGTCGTCGCGCCGCCGCCAGGACGGTGTGCACCCGGTCGACGGGGCGGGCATGACGCGGCGACACGCCCAGCCAGTCGGCAGCTGGGTCAGGCACGGCGCGGCGATCAGCCCTCGAGAGCCGCAGCCGGACCTGCTCAGCGAGCGCATCCGCCGGGTGGCGGCCGGCCGACGCCGATCTGGCCGCGCGGATGAGGTGCTGCCACCGCAGACTGTCCGAGCCGCCGATCGGGCCGCAGGCCAGCTCGCGCAACACCGCCGCGTCCATCATCTCGGGCCGGCATGCCACGGCTCCGGCACGCAACAGCATCACGACCGCTGGCTGGTCCCGCAGCGGCACCCCGGGACCAGGGATCACCACCGGAACACCCAATCCGGCTCCCGCCCGTCGGATGCTCTCGGCGCGGCGCAACGACCGCACGATGACCGCCATCCGATGCCAGGGCACCGGTTCCTCGGGGTCGTGGTGCCAGCCGCGCAGAATGCCGGCGATTCCCGCCGCTTCATCGGTGGTGTCGCCGAAGATCACGACTCGCGCCGTGGCCTCGTTGCCATCGGTGCTGCGCGCGGCTGGTCGCCGGTGCACGGCTGTGACGACGCCGATCCGTTCCGCCACGGCATGACCGACGTCTGCCAGGACCGGCGGGCAGCGCCACACCGTCGGGAGCACGAGGACGGGGGCGGGATCGCCCGAGGAGCTACGGTGATCATCGGCCACAGCGGTGAGGCCCGCCGGTCGGGCACCACGGAAGGTCTGGGTCGCCAGGTCCGGATCGCCTGTCACCAACAGGTCCGCGCCACCGCCACCGAGCGCGCCCACCAAACGCCAACCGGCCGTGGTCAGATCCTGGGCGTCGTCCACCGCGAGCGCTCGCACCCGGTCGGCTGCCCATCGCCGCAGCCCGTCGTCGCCCTCCAGCCTCGCCGCCGCCTCATCGACGATCTCGGCCGGGTCCCAGGAGTTGTCGCCGCTGAGCCCGATGACACGCAACCGCTCGTCGAGCACGGCCGCGGCCGCCATCCACTCGAGCCTGCCGTGCCGGCGGCCCAAGTGCGCCAGCCGCTGCGGGCCGTGGCCGCGCTCGACGAGTCTCGCCCAGAGCTCGCGCAGGTCGGTGCGGAAGGCTCGCAGCGCGCGGACCTCGATGGGCATGCTGTCCGGCCACAGCGGGAGGCCGCCCTCGCCTGCCTCGTGACCGGCCAGGAGATCGGCCAGCGAGAGATCGGACTCCGCCCCCGTGAGCAGCCGCGGCGGCCGCTGGCCGTGGCGCAGCGCCGACTCCCGCAGCACTGCCCACGCGAGCGAGTGCGGGGTGCGCACTGCGGGGTCCCGCGACGTCACGGTCACACGGCGGGACAGCAGATCGCGCACCCGCGTCGCGCCCCGCCGCGACGGCACCAGGACCACGACACCGTGGTCCGGACCGTTCGCCGCCTGCAAGCGCCGGGCGGCCCATGCCAGCACCGTCGTCGTCTTGCCCGTTCCTGGTCCGCCCAGCACGACGCACGGACCGGCCGTCGCCGCGGCAGTCGCCTGCACGGCGTCCAGCGTCAGGGTTTCGTGGGCGGATGTGGTCACGTCGAACACCCAATCACGGGGGCCGGACACAACACCGCACCATCGACCGGGCGGCGACGCTCACCCGGGCGGGGCCGGCCCTGCAGGCAGCACAGCCCTGGCCGCGCCGAGGTCCACTCGCCCTGAACGCGTCAAGGCCGTCCCCTCGCTCCGGTGCCGCGCCAGCGCCGCCACCGGATCGCACAGGGGCAGCCCACCGTCGGCGCGTACCACCCGCCACCACGTGACCACTGCGCCGTGCCGCGCCATCACGGCACCCACCGTCCGGGGTCCCCCGCCCCAGCCCGCGTCGCGCAGCACCTCGGCGATGTCGCCATAGGTCGTCGCCCGGCCGGGCGGGACGTGGTCCACCAGATCCAGCACGGCGTCCGCATAGCCGTCGCGAGCAACGTCACCGACCACGAGACCAGAATGCCCGGCCCCGGTGAGCGGCAGCCGGGGGTTGTCCCCCGTGCAGACCCTGGCGCCATCGGCATGTTCCCGACGGCCCGGGTCTTCTACGGTCTTGCCATGGTTCTCGACACCCGATCCGCGGTCCCGGCGCGGCCGCTGTGGCGGGTGTGGCTGTCGGGCTGGCCCGCCGTGGTGCACCTCATCGCTGATTTCCTGCTCGCTGCGGGCTTCTTGACCGTATCCGCCGCGACCGTCGCCTCGATCCTCGGCGTGGCCAGCATCATCGGGATCCCCTTCGTGATCGCCCTATTGGCGCTGGGAATGGTGCTGGTGGCCACCGAACGGTGGCGGATACACACCTTCACCGGACGATGGCTGCCGCGCTGGAGCTCCCGGCCACCCGAACTCCCGTTCTGGCGGCGCACTCTCCTGGACAGCAGGCCGTGGCGCGCCCAGCTGTACCTGCTGGCCATCGGCATCTGGGGACTGACCGGTGGCCTGCTCGTCACGGCGCTCACGATCGCCGCGCTGTCGGCACTCTCCCTGCCCGCGCTGCCCGAGGATGCCGTGAGCGTCAACGGCGACCCGCTGGCCGGCCCATGGCGCTGGCTCGCAGTGGTCGTTGCGCTCAATGCTCTGCTGATCCTGCCGCTGCTGGCGCGACTGCTGGTGCAGGTCGACGTCGGCCTGGGCAGGCTGCTGATCAGTACGGGCGAGGCCGAGCACGTGCAGCGCCTGGAGGCCCGCGTCGACACCCTCACCCAGACCCGGCAGGCCGCGGTCGATTCCGTGGACGCCGAACGCCGCAGGATCGAACGTGACCTGCACGACGGACCGCAGCAACGGCTGGTGGCCGTGGCGATGGACCTCGGCCTGGCCCGCCGGCAGCTGGTCGAGGACCCGGCGGCGGTAGCGGGTCTGCTGGAGCGCGCCCACACCGGGGCTAAGGAGGCCATCGTGGAGATGCGGCAGGTTGCCCGTGGCATCCATCCTCCCGTGCTGACCGACCGAGGCCTGGACGCCGCGCTGTCCGCCCTGGCGGCTCGCTCTCCCGTACCGGTGTCCGTCACGGTGGACCTACCGCGTCGGCCGGCCGCGCGGCTGGAGGCGATCGCGTACTTCAGCGTGAGCGAGGCGCTGACCAACGTCGCCAAGCACTCCGGTGCCGTATCGGCACGGGTGCGCGTCGAGGAACGGATGACCCGTGATGGCTCCCTGCTGGTCGCCTCGGTCACCGACGACGGCACCGGCGGCGCCGACCCCACCAAGGGCAGCGGGCTCGTCGGGCTGCGGGACCGGGTCGCCGCGGTTGACGGCCGGGTGCTGCTGTCCTCACCGGTCGGCGGCCCCACCGCGCTGACCGTCGAGCTACCGATGGCCATGGCAGGCGAGCAACCGCACCGCACAACGCCCACCACCGGTCCGGCGGCCGATGCCGAGCCATTCGAGAGGACACCATGAGCAGCGTGACGCCATCGACCGCTCCGGAACGACCACGGATCGTGCTCGCCGAGGACAGCGTGCTGCTGCGCGAAGGCCTGGTCCGGGTGCTCACCGAGACCGGTTTCGATGTCGTGGCGACCGCCGGAGATGCCGAGACATTCCTCGCCCAAGTGGCTCGGCACTCCCCCGACCTGGTCGTCACCGACGTCCGGATGCCGCCGACCTTCACCGATGAGGGCGTGCGGGCCGCCCTCGTGGTCCGTCAGCAGTATCCGGACGTCGCGGTGGTCGTGCTCAGCCAGTACGTCGAGGAGAACTACGCCTCGGAGCTGCTGGCCGGGCGGGCCCGCGGCGTCGGCTACCTACTCAAGGACCGGGTGGCCGACGTCGGCGAGTTCGTCGAAGCCCTGCGGCGCGTCGTGGCCGGTGGCACCGCATTGGACCCCGAGGTCGTGGCGCAGCTCTTCGCGCGGGCTCGTCGCCACGACCCGCTGGCGATGCTCACACCGCGCGAGGCCGAGGTGTTACAGCTGATGGCGGAGGGCCGGTCCAACGCCGGGATCGCGGGCGCGATGGTCGTCACGGAGGGCGCGGTCGAGAAACACGTGTCCAACATCTTCACCAAGTTGGAGCTGCCGATCGTGGAGAGCGACCATCGCCGGGTCCTCGCCGTGCTGCGTTACCTCGACCGGATCGGGAGCTGAGCGCCGTGACCGGCATCGAGACCCTGCCGCAG
>Ga0163144_10005480_pt1 | contig 28194 bp, 22 predicted proteins | sample OliLak19BULKMAT1_FD_123175 | JGI IMG/M metagenome (GOLD analysis project Ga0163144, IMG submission 123175) | Freshwater microbial mat bacterial communities from Lake Vanda, McMurdo Dry Valleys, Antarctica - Oligotrophic Lake LV.19.BULKMAT1 | ecosystem: Environmental > Aquatic > Freshwater >... | reverse complement strand
TACCGAGCCAGAGCAATTTTTCCCCGATGCGCTGCTACCAACGTGCGCGACGCACGTTGGTAGCAGCGCATCGGGGAAAAATTGCTCTGGCTCGGTACACACACGATCAGCGGCCAGCGCGAAGCGTCGTGGTTGTCCCTGGCACCGTACGATTTTCCGGCACTCGGCCCGTCTCGGGTGCACAATGCCGCGCGACCTCGATCGGTTCGCCACGGGGGTGACGAGGATCGAGCGCAGTCGTCCGCGCGCGTGACCACACGCTGCAGCGTTTCCCGGAGAGAATTTGCATGAACACCGACATTCGTTCGCTCGAAGCCCGCCTCCAATCGCTCGAAGTGCAAAACCGTCGCCTCAAGAAGTGGAGCCTCGTCGCCGGCGGCGCGCTCGCCACGCTGACGATGTTCGGCGCCGCGGCACCGCTGTGTGACATCGTCACGGGCGAGCGCCTGGTGATCCGCGACAGCTCGAATCGCACGCGCGTCGGCATCGATGCTTACCACACCGAGACGCCGGGTGTGACGATGCACGACAAGTCGGGTCGCGAGCGCGCCAAACTCTCGATCGACGACAAGGGCGACGTGACTTTGAGCTTCACCGACGAGAAGGGTGCCGCGCAAGCAAGCTACCTGTTCGCCGCGAATGGTGCGCCGAAGGCTGACGCTCCGAAGACGGGTGAGGACAAGCCCGTCAAGAACGATCCGTCGCTGCCGACCGAGGCTACGACCGTCTTTTTCGGCTCGTTCTGATTGCGATTCTAGGCGCCGGGAACGCAGTATCCCCGGCCTCCTTCATCCGTTCGTGATTCGAAAAGGGCACGCACACAGCGTGCCCTTTTCGTCGGCTTCGATGCGCGAGGACGGCTCTCGCAACTGTCCGCCGAATCAAGTTTGCAAACGAGGAGCGAAGTGGCATCGACGCGCAGGACTTCGCGAGAACGACTGGCGCCCTAGCCCGATTCGGCGCTCGCCGACCTATCCAGCACGCGCCGAACCTCGCGCACGCCCTTCGACAGGTCTGATGTCGAGTTTCACGGCCCGTCCCGCACGCAGCACTTCGAGCGTGAGCGTTGCACCGATCGCCTCGTGATTCAGCGCGCGATGCAAGTCCGCGACCGACGCGATCGACTTGCCGCCGATCGTGGTCACGACATCGCGCGGCGCGATGCCTGCGTGCGCTGCCGGACTGCCCGCTGCGACGGATCGAACGGCCACGCCGCGGGGGTTCTCGAGTTTCAGCGCGTCCAGGATGGCCTTCGGGATCAGCACTTCCTCCGCGCCGATGCCGAGCCAGGCGCGTCGGACTCTGCCGTGCGCGCGCATTTCGCTCGCCACGAACGCAGCCGTGTTCGACGGGATCGCGAAACACAAACCCTGCGCACCTGCGACGACGGCTGTGTTGATCCCGACGACCGCGCCCGATGCGTCGACGAGGGGACCGCCAGAATTGCCCGGATTCAGCGCGGCATCCGTCTGAATGACGCCCTCGATGATGCGACCGGCGGAGTCACCTTGCAGCGTCCGTCCGAGCGCGCTGACGATCCCGAGCGTGATCGTGCGCGAGAGTCCGAGTGGCGAGCCGAGTGCGATAGCGAAATCGCCCACGCGCAGTCGATTCGAATCACCGAGTCGCGCATGCGCGATCCCACCCGTGTCGTGAACGCGCAGCAACGCAAGATCGGTGCTCGGGTCGTCCCCGATGACGTCGGCGATGCGCGAGCGACCGTCCGACAGATCCGCTTCGATCGCCGTGGCACCGCGTACGACGTGAGAATTCGTGAGGAAGTGTCCGTCGGAATCGATCAACACGCCCGATCCGCCGGCCATCGCCGGATGGTTCGAGCGCAATGCGCGGACGTGGACGAGGGCCGGACCGACGGATTCGGCGAGGCGCGCGATCTCGTCCGACAAGCTGGAAAGCAGATTCATGCCACGCTTTGTGGCGCAGATGTCCGCCCTTTCAAGTGCGCCACGTGCTCGCGTCGTCACATCATCGACGATCGAAATCGCAACGGAGGCAGCGACGGCCTCGCTGTAGAGAGCGGTTCATGCGATCCACACGAGGCCGACGAAGCGCACGGTCACGTTCGTCTTCTTGGGCTTCAACACGATGTCCTCGAGCAGCGTCGTTTCGGGATCGAAGCGCGAATCCATCGCGCCGAACTCGGCCTCGACGGCGGCGTCGAGTTCGGTGATCCGCGCGCCGATCGCTTCGACCGTCTCTTCGGCGCGATCGACGTCGCCCGAATCGCGCATCGCTTTGCCGACGCCGCGTATGCCGGTCGTCGTGCGCGACATGCTGTTCGCGTTGACGGCTTTCTTGCCGAAAAACGCGCCCAAAATGGCCGATCCGAAGCTGATCGCGGCACCGACTTTCGAGTCGCGCGCTTGTGCGGCCTCACGTTGAACGGCTTGTTGTGCTTTGCGCAGACGTTCCTCGAGTGCCGCGCGTTTCGGAGCGTACTTCGTGCGCAAGCGTTCCTTCTCGCGATCCTTCGTCTCGCGCGCCTTCTGCGTCAAGCGGATGCGGAAGTCGCGCTCGGGCTCGAACGGTTTCGACAAGAGATCGAGTTCGTCGCAGCGGAAGAGGTGCAGTTCCTCCGTGCGCGCGAGATTGTCGACGAGCGCTTTCTTCCAGGCGTCGTAACTCTTCGGCTTCAACGCGACCGCAGGCAACGGCGCGTAACTCGCACCGTCGGGTGCAGCAGGCGAGAGCTTCGTCTCGTCGAGCTCGACTTCCTCGGCATCCTCCCAGTCGATGACGGCCGGTCCATCGGTGAACGGCGCGAGCAAGTTGGTGCCGATCTCGGTCGCGACTCCGGTCTTCGTGTCGTTGAAGTAGACCTTGGCGCAGCCGAGCAACGCGGGCGTGAGCGCGCTGTTCGCCGGGGTGCCGTTCTTGAAGTACTGCGAGATGTCGGGCGGCAGGACGGGCTTCGCCGCAGCGCTCGAGGTCGGTTTTGCTGCGGAAAGCGTGCGTTCCGTTGTCGTCGAGCCGGAAGAACCCGCGCCCGCACTCGTCGACGACGCGACCGGCGCCGCTTTCGGGGGGCGCCGCTTGTCCATCAAGGACTTCACTTGCTCGCGCGTGAGCGGACCGCGCAAGTACGACATCGCCCAACGTGTTTCGAAAACGACGGGGCCTTTCGCGTGGATGTTGTTCAGGAGGAACACGCGCTTGCCCAGGCCACCCAAGACTTCGTCCATCTTCGAGCGATCGAATCCGCCACCAGCCGATTGCGAAGCACCTTCGAGTCCGTCGAGCAGACGTGCTTTGTCGCGCTCCGTCTGCAAGCGGCCGATGAACCACGTGCCGCAGTTCGCGAGCCCCTTGTAGTCGAGGTCGACGGGATTCTGCGTCGCGAGCATGATCCCGAGTCCGAAAGCGCGCGCTTGCTTCAAGAGCGTCAACAACGGTTGCTTCGACGGCGGGTTTGCGACCGGCGGGAAGTAGCCGAAGATCTCGTCCATGTAGAGGATCGCGCGCAACGACGACGTGCCGCTTTGTGTGCGCATCCACGACAAGGTTTGGTTCAAGAGCAACGACACGAAAAACATGCGCTCCGGATCGGAGAGATGCGCGATCGAGAAGATCGAGATCTTGGGCTTGCCGGTCTCGGTCCAGAGCGCGCGGTTGATGTCGAGTCCTTCACCTTCGAGCCAGTTCGAAAACGACGGCGACGCGAGCAAGTTGTTGAGGCGCATAGCGAGCGCGAAGCGATCTTTGGAGGCGAAAAAAGCCTCCAATTCGAAGACGCCGATGCGCTGCAGCGGCGGTGATTGGATCGCACCGATCAATCCTGCGAGGTCGAGGTCGCGGCCTTCGCGCCACGCCCGATCGAGGATGTTCGAGAGCAAGATGTGCTCGCGCGATTGCACCGGATCCGCGTCGACGCCGATCAAACCGAGAAGCGAAGTCGCAGTGCTCGACACGCGCCCCTGGAAGAGTTCGGTGTCGTCGACGACCGCTTGCGGCGGCGCCGAGAACGAACGCAAGATCGAAACCGGGATGCCGGCGTTGCTGCCCGGCGTGTAGATATTGAATTCGGCCGAGTCCTTGAGACGTTGGATGCGCGCTCCGTCTTGTTGCCACCCTTCGAGTCCGGCTTTCCACTTGGCCGCTTCTTTTTCGGCGAACGCCGCCGAGTCCATTCCGTTGCGACGCGCTTCGTCCGGATCGACCCAAGCTGCGAAGTCGTTCGCGGTGAGGTTCGGAAACTGGAGCAGCAGGTTGGTGAGGTCGCCCTTCGGATCGATGACGATCGCGGGGATGCCGTCGATCGCAGCTTCTTCGAGCAAGTTGACGCAGAGTCCGGTCTTGCCGCTGCCCGTCATGCCGACGCAGACGGCGTGGGTGACGAGGTCCTGACTTTCGTAAAGGAGGGGAACCTCGTCGCGCTTCCGTGACGCAATGTCGTAGGTCTTGCCGAGGTAGAAAATCCCGAGCTTTTCGTAGTCCGCTTGCATGGTGGGGGACGTTAGCGAGCGGTGTGGCGGGTCACAATCGCCTCGCCTCGTTATCGCGCAGGGATGTCATGCGCCCCGGAGAAGACGTGCTGCTCCCCTGGCTCCTCGCCCACCTTGATTCGGCGGACAGTGGGTGAATCAGCGCCGCGCGAAGCAGCGCGCGAGCGTCAGGTCTTGATCGCGATAGCTCGTGCTCTTGCCTTCGCCATAGAGGCGGGATGGACGACCGTTCGTGCGGAAGAAGCGCAGGCGGCAGAACGGTTGGCCGTCTTCGACGAGGAAGGGCACGTCGTGGGCTCTCACTTCGAGCACGGCGGGCGTGCCCGGACGCGCGGACTTCGCCTCACTCCATCCGAAGCCGTTGTCGAAGAAGCCTGCGTAGTTGTTGCGCAATTCGCCGATGCCGACGTCGATCGGCAGCATTTCGGCCGCGAAATCGGGCGGCACGCGCAGACGTTCTTTGCTCGCGAAGATGTAGAAGCTGCCCGGCGCCAAGATCGCGCGACCTTCGTGAGCGCGCACAGGCTCCCAGAATTCGAGCGGATCGTGTGCACCTTCGCGCGAGAACTCGACGAGATCGGTGTGCGACGCGGCGCGCCAGCCGGACGGATCGCGACCGACGAGACCGACCGATAGTGCGAGGCCGCCTTCGCTGTCGATCTCGATTTCGTCGGACGTGAGCGCGCGAGAACCGTCGTAGACGAGGGGTGTTTGTTCGTGCACGTCGCGCAATTCACTGCCCGAAAGTGCGGCGTTTCCGCGCGACAAACGGATCTGCGCCAAGCGATCTCCGCGGTGCAGGCGCACCGGGAACGAGAGCGGAGCGATCTCGATCCATAGGCGACCGTGGTAGCCGTTCGGCGCTTCGTCGAAACGTGGATGACCGTCGCACAGGATGCGCGTGAAGATGTCGCAGCGGCCGGTCGAACTGCGCGGATTGAATCGTGCGCGCACGTCGGGAGCGAGCGCGAGTTCTTCTTCGAGAGGGACGAGGTAGGCGAGACCGCGCTCGAACACGGCGCCCTCGCCGGTGAGGTCGAGTTTCGACACGGCCAGTTCTTCGACGCGTGTTTCGATCGGCGCTGTGCCGGGGAGAAAGCCTGCTCGAATGCGCCACGCGGTCGCGCCGAGGCGCAGGTCGACGCTTGCGGGCGACACTTGCGCGCGCGCGAGGGGACTGGCGCCGGGCGCGGCGCGCAGCATCGATCCGAACGTGGCCTCGAGTTCGTGATCGACGAACAGAGCGCCGCTCGCTCGATCCGTCGCGGGTAGGGGGGCACTCATCGTCCGCGCGATTCAATCAGGTTTGTCGCGCGACGGCCACATGTCGCTGCGGGATCGAAAGGACGAAGGCCTGGAAAAAGGCTCGAAAACGAGCCTCGGAACGCTCGCTCTCGTCGGCCGACGCGCGCGCCGCTACACTCGCGCGCCGCAAATCGAGCGAGAGAGAGACCATCGATGAAAATCCACGAGTACCAGGCCAAACAACTGCTCGCGCGCTACGGCATCGCCGTGCCCGAGGGGCGTGTCGCGACCAGTGTCGACCAAGCGGTCAGCGCTTGGCGCGAGCTGAAGAGTCCGCTCTGCGTCGTCAAAGCGCAGATCCACGCCGGTGGTCGCGGCAAAGCAGGCGGCGTCAAGCTCGTGAAGAGCGAGGACGAATGTCGCGCCGCGGCTGAAGCGATCCTCGGCAAGAAGCTCATCACGCACCAGACCGGTCCCGGGGGTCAGTTGGTGCGCACGCTGTGGGTCGAAAAAGGCTCGGCGATCGCGAAAGAATACTACCTCGGCATCGCGCTCGATCGCGAGCTGCGGCGACCGGTCGTGATGATGTCGTCGGAAGGCGGCATGGACATCGAAGAAGTTGCGGCGCAACACCCCGAAAAGATCGTGAAGTGCGCTTTTTCGCCCACGAAAGGGCTGCAAGTCTTCGAGGTGCAGAAACTCGTGCGCGGCGTGCGCATGTCGCCCGGTCTCGAGCCGCAAGCGGTGCCGCTCGTCCAAGCGCTCGCGAAAATGTACGTCGATCTCGATCTGTCGATCGCCGAGATCAATCCCTTGATCGTGACCAAAGACAACAAGGTCATGGCGCTCGACGGCAAGATCAACTTCGACGGGAACGCGCTGTTCCGCCACCCAGAAGTTCTGCCGATGCGCGACCTCCACGAGGAAGACGCGAAGGAGATCGAAGCTTCGAAGTTCGATCTCTCGTACATCGCGCTCGACGGCAACATCGGTTGCATGGTCAACGGCGCAGGCCTCGCCATGGCGACGATGGACGTCATCGAACTCTACGGCGCGGCGCCGGCCAACTTCCTCGACGTCGGCGGCGGCGCGACCGCCGAGAAGGTGACGGCTGCGTTCCAGATCCTCTTGTCGGACACGAAGGTCGAAGGTGTGCTCATCAACATCTTCGGCGGCATCATGAAGTGCGACACGATCGCGCTCGGCGTCATCGAAGCCGTCAAGAAGGTCAACTTGAACGTGCCGCTCGTCGTGCGCCTCGAGGGGACGAACGTCGAGCTCGGCAAGAAACTGCTCGCCGAATCGAAGCTGCCGATCGTGGCCGCGAACGACCTCGACGACGCCGCTCAGAAGATCTGCAAAGCCGTCGCCGGAAAGAAGTGAGAGAACACCGATGAGCATCTACGTCGACAAGAACACCAAGGTCATCTGCCAAGGTTTCACTGGGAAAACCGGCACCTTTCACAGCGAGCAGGCGATTGCTTACGGCACCAAGATGGTCGGCGGCGTGAACCCGGCCAAAGCCGGCATGCAACACTTGGGTCTGCCCGTTTTCGGCTCGTGCAAAGAGGCGCGCGAGAAGACCGGTTGCAACGCGACCGTCATCTACGTGCCGCCGCCTTCGGCCGCCGAAGCGATCCTCGAAGCGATCGACGCCGGCATCGAATTGATCGTGACGATCACCGAGGGCATCCCGGTCATCGACATGATCAAAGTCGTCGAGCGTCTGGCCGACAAGAACTGCAAGTCGCGCTTGATCGGCCCGAACTGCCCCGGCGTCATCACGCCCGGTGAGTGCAAGATCGGCATCATGCCGGGTTACATCCACAAGCAGGGGCGCGTCGGCGTCGTGTCGCGCTCGGGCACGCTCACCTACGAAGCGGTGTGGCAATTGACGTCGCGCGGCATCGGACAATCGACGTGCGTCGGCATCGGCGGCGATCCGGTCAACGGCACGAACTTCGTCGACGTGCTCACGGCGTTCAACCAGGACAAAGACACCGACGCGATCGTCATGATCGGCGAGATCGGCGGCAACGCGGAAGAGCGCGCGGCCGAGTACATCGCGAAACACGTGAAGAAGCCGATGGTCGGTTTCATCGCCGGTCAGACTGCTCCGCCGGGTCGACGCATGGGTCACGCGGGCGCCATCATCTCGGGCGGACAAGGTTCGGCCGCGGACAAGATCAAGGCGCTCGAAGTAGCCGGCGTACGCATGACGAAGAGTCCGTCGCGACTCGGCGAGACGATGGAGCAAGCGTTGAAAGACGCCGGGTTGCTCGAGCGAGCCAGAGCGGTGCAGCTCGCTTGAGCGACGACTCGTGCGAGCGCAGCCGTTCGCGTGACGGACACGACTCGCATGAGTGACTCGAACTTGGTGCTCGATTCCGCCGGATGGTCGCGGGTCGTGACGGGCGACGGCTCGATCACGCTCGCGCATCCGCTGCATGGCCAGACGTGCCACTCGCGCGCTGGCGCTTGGACCGAAGCGCGCGAGAGATATGCACTCGCGTGCAGAGTGCGTGAACGCGCGCTCGAGCTCCAACGCGCAGGTCGCGCGACGTTCCACTTGCTCGACGTCGGAACCGGGCTCGGCCTCAACATCGCTGCTGCGCTCGAATCACTCGACGGCACCGGCGTCGCGCTCGACGTGGTCACGCTCGAGAGCGAACGCTCGGTGATCGAGGCGACGCTGACACTCGGATCGACGGCGATTCCCGAACTCGAACGACATCACGGCGTCGTGCGTCGCTCCCTCGCGCGTGCGTTGGCGACGATCGACGCACGCGAGTCGCACGACGGATCCGCGCGTGCGCAAGCAGGCGAGGGAGGAGAGCTTGCCACCGAAGCGTGTGTCGAGCTGGGCCAGGGGCATGTGCGACTCCATCTCGGCGACGGTCGCGCGACGATCCATCGAATCGAGCGGAACCCAGTCTTCGATGCCGTGTTCCTCGACGCGTTCTCACCCGGCGTCGACGCGTCGTTGTGGGAGCCCGACTTCATCAGCGAAATCGCCGCGCGCATGGCGCCCGCAAGCCTGCTCTCGACCTACACCGTTTCGATCGGCGTGCGCGCCGCACTGCTCAACGCTGGCTTGAGCGTCGGTCTCGGCGAGCGCGTCGGCACCAAGGCGTCCGGCACGCTCGCAGGCAAGGGCTCGGCGATCGAAGCGCTCGATTCGCGCACACAGCGAAGAATCGAGGCCCGCGCCTCGGTTTTGCGACACGAAATCCGGCCCTGAATCGGGCTTCCAAAGCCGCGATCACTTAGACTAATTACTCGACACTATCCGATCTCCCTCGCCGGCCCCGAGGGACGCGCTCGACGTCGCACGTCGGACGCGAATCGACCCGGGCCCGAAGGAACTCATGTTTCAATTCGCACTGATGGGCATGGGCGAGTGGTGGCCCATCCTGATCATCGTGGTGCTCCTCTTCGGAGCCCGCAAACTGCCCGATCTCGCGCGCTCGCTCGGCGGGAGCATCAACGAGTTCAAAAAGGGCATGAACGACGGCGTCAAGGACGAGAAGAAGACGACCACCGAGGTCCGCTCGTCCACGCAGACGCACAACGGCAAGGATCACTGAGCCCAAAGTCGACTCGTCGCGCCCGATTCGGGCGTGGACGCCTAGTCCGGAATTCTGATCTTGATCCCGCCGCGCCTCACGCCGCACACACACAGCGGCTCAGTTGCTGCACCGTCCCTGCGGCTAGGAAAGCGCACGCCCGCGCAGAGTGTCGCGGGCCTCGTGTTGTGCGGGGGGCGAAGTTCGCGCATGGGCAGCGACAAAGCGGGGCTCGCGATCGACGGGCAGAGTTTCTTGGAGCGCGCTCTGCACGTGCTCGACGCGGTCGTCACCGACGTGCGCATCGCGTGCGGCCCGACGCCGCGCTATCTGGAATACGGGCGCGAACTCGTCCTCGATCGTGCGGGCGACCTGGGTCCACTCGGCGGACTCGAAGCCGCGTTGTTCTCGACGCGAGCGGAGTTCGTGCTCGCGCTCGCGTGCGACATGCCGCGCGTCGACAGTGCCTTGCTCGCAGAACTCGTCGACGTCGCGATCGCGCGCGACCTGGACGTGTGCGTCCTGCGCTCGACGCGCGGTATCGAACCGCTGTGCGGCGTGTGGCGCGTTTCGATGGCGCATGCGATCGAGTCCGCTCTCGCACGCGGCGAGCGCCGTGTCGTCGCCGCATTCGACGCTCCACTCAGCCACGGTTCGCGTCCGCGAGTCGGGTTCGTCGACGTCGCCGAGCCTGAGTGCGTCTTCAACGTGAACACACCTGCGGACTTCCAGCGGGAGCGCTCGCGATGAGCTCGACCGACCGCCGACTCGAGCGCATGCTCGAGCCCGTGCAAGACGGACTCGTGCGTATGCGCGAAATCCTGCTGGCGCAGATCGTCGAGAGTTCGAGCGCCGTTTCGGACATGACCGGACACGCGCAACGCTTCCGCGGCAAGCAATTGCGCGGCGCGCTCGTGTTGCTCTCGGGCGACGCGACCGGGAATTCGACCGACGAACATCCGTCGGTCGCGGCGATCGTGGAGATGATTCACTTGGCGACGCTCGTGCACGACGACGTGCTCGACGGTGCGCGCACGCGGCGTCGCGTCGCGAGCGTCAACGTGCGCTGGGACAACCAAATCGCGGTGCTGCTCGGCGATTTTCTGTACTCGCGCGCCTTTTCGCTCTCGACCGATCTGAGCTCGCGCCTCGCTTCGCGAGTGCTCTCGGAGACGACGCGGCGCTTGTGTGTCGGCGAAATCGAACAGAGCACGAAGCGCTTCGACTTCGAGCTGAAAGAAGCGACGTACGAAGCGATCGCGAGCGCCAAGACCGCGACTCTGTATTCGGCTGCGTGCGAGCTGGGTGCCCGCTATCCCGGTGGACGCGAGGACGTCGGCCGCGAGATGGCGCAATTCGGCGCCGAGATCGGGCTCGCGTTCCAGATCGTGGACGATTGCCTGGACGTGGTCGGCGACGCCGAAGTCGTGGGCAAACCCGTCGGCAACGACGTCGAAGACGGCAAGATCACGCTCCCGGTTCTGTGGACGTACGCTCGCGCTACCGAAGCAACGCGCGCCGCCATGCGCGACATCTACACGACTCCCGGACTCGAAGGTCGGAGACTCGCCGGCTTGAAAGCCGCGTGTGATCTGTCGGCCGGCGTGGAATACTCGATGGCGCGCGCGACGCGCCTCGTCGACTCAGCGCGAGCGCGACTCGCGATATTGGGGGAGAGCGGCGCGCGATCGTCGCTCGAAGAACTCGGCTCCTTCGTGTTGGAGCGACGCTGGTGAGCGGCTTTTCGAAGCAATTTTTGGACCACGGTGCCCATGCAATCTGAACCCGACCAGCAACCAAAACGTGCTTTCCAATGGGGGTTCGCGTCCGCGATGGGCGTCGTCCTCCTCGCGATGATCGTCGGCCAGTTCGTCGGTACCATCGTCGACGGACTCACGACCTACCACGGCACGTGGACCGGCCGCGAGTGGGTGCTCGCCGTCGTGCTCGCCGGATTCGTGCTGTCGAGCGGCGCCTTCGTCGTGTCGCAGTGGGACGGCGTCAGACGTTTCTTCCGCACGATGCACGTCGGAGTGACGCTCGTCTCGCTGTCCTTGTTCGCCGTGTTCGCGGGCGTGCTCGTGCCGCAGATCGAGAATTTCGAGGACTCGACCGAGCGCATTCCGTCGATCAGCGACGTGTCGGACGAAGTGTTCTACGCCTACGCGTTGCTGCCGAACGAGCGCGATCGGACATTGCCCGACGAACAGCGCTCACAAGCCGCGGCGCGGGCCGCCGACATCACGCGCGGATTGACCGACGACCAGAAAGAGCGTCTGCACGGCTACCGCGAGGCTTATCGCGCGTTCCGGTGGGCCGAGGGTTACTTCGTCTATCACCTCATCCATCCGTACGGCATCGGCATGCCGAAGTTCGCCGGTCTGCCGCAACAGGTGACCGACGGACTCGATCGCTTCGAGAAGAAGTACGGCCGCGAAGAGCGCGACAACCGCGAGAAGCAGATGAAGGCGGCGTTCAACGGCCGCGAAATCTCGACTGCGATCGGGACGATGATCCGCAATCACGAGTCGAAGTTTCGCGCGGCCTTCGACGTAGCGACGACTCTGCACTTGAATCGGGCGTACAAATCGCACTGGTTCGCGGCGTTGCTCGGAATGCTCTTCGTCGGCATCGCGTTCAACACGTTCAAGAGCACGGCCGCGGCGTGGCTCTCGATGCGCAAAGTCGGCTACGTCACGGTGCACTTGGGCGTGATGACGTTGCTCATCGGCGGCGCTATCAGCAAGGCCCGGACGGTTCGCGGCATCCTGCACATGGACTTGCGCGAGGGGCCGAAAGACGAGTTCTGGGCCTACATGGACCCGACGAAACTGCGCGGGATGCCGTTCTCGCTCAAGCTCGAACGCTTCGGGCGACGCGATTGGAAAACGCTCGAAGTCGGATTCCCGGGCGAGCAGTTCAAATCGCAATTGCCGCAGTACACGCTGTGGCCGGGGCGCAAAGTCGACCTCGATTTCGCGCCCGATGCGCGCGGCGTCGATCGTCCGCGCATCCGTCTCGAAGTCGTCGCCGTGCACGAACGCGCGGCGGTCGCACCCGCCGAACTCATCGAGGGCGCGCAGGACGAGAAGAGCGCCATCGGACCGGTGGCGATCCTGACGAGCACCCCGTCGGCTGCCGATGGAACACCACGATCGCCGGCGGAGAGCCCCAAGTACCTCCTCGCTCCGGACCGTTCCGATCGGCGCTTGATGTACGACCCGGCCGGTCGCTTTCGCATCTCGTCGAACTTCGGCGAGGACACGGCCGCCGCGAAGAAGATCCTGGCTGACGTCGTCGACGGTCGCGTCGGTTGGCTCTCGATGCGCGTCGCCGCTGCCGGCGGCGTCGAACCGCAGAACACGCCGGTGAAGATCGGCGACACGGTGCAGGGTCCGGGTGGCTACACGATCAAAGTCCTGCGGGCGACGCCGAGCTTCCGCTTCGACGCCAAGACCGAGCGTGAAGTCGTCGACCCGCGTCCGATCACCGAGATCTATCCGAACAACCCGGCGGTGATCCTCTCGATTCAACCGTCCGACGGCGGACCGGCTGAGGAGCGACCGATCCTCGAGCGTCTCGACTACGAGAATCCCGAGCTGCAGAAGGGGCTGCGCTTGAGCGAGCTCGTCGTGAACTTCACTTGGGATCCGTGGAACGCGCCCGGTCCCGAGCGCTCGGTCCTGCAGTGGAATTCGAGCGGAAAAGCGACGCTCGTCTCGGCCGACGGCAATGAAACGCCGGTTGCGCTCGGAGCTTTGCTGCCCTTGCCGGGTGAAAGCAAGGTCGTCCTCTCGCAGTTGTTCACGAGCGCGAAGATCGATCGGCGCATCACGCTCGATCCGACGGCGCCGATCATCGCCGGGCCGCACTTCGATTCCGCGTTTTACTCGACCGATCCTACCGGTGTCGAAGTGCGCGTCACGACCGATCCCGACACGGATCGCGCGCATAGCGAGATGGTCACGCTCGCTTCGACGGATACGTCGTTCGCGAACTTCTGGACCGCGCCGGACAAGCGCTTCTACCTGCACTATTTCCTGAACGACAAAGCGCAGCCGTTCGAGTGGCGCAGCGTGCTGTCGGTGTGGAAGCCGGGTGCAGATGGCAAACCGGTTATGCAGGACGCTGGCCTCGAAGAAGACCGCGAGATCCGCGTGAACGACTACTTCCACTACGCGGGCTACCGCTTCTTCCAAACGAACGCCATCCCCGAGCTGCCGACGTACTCGGGCATCGGCGTCGTCTACGACCCGGGCATTCCGATCGTCTTGTTCGGCATGTACCTGACGATCCTGGGTACGGTATTGGCGTTCATCGTGCGCCCGATCGTCGAGGGTTACGGCAAACGAGCGCGAACGGCAGCTCCGGGGACAATTTGACACCATGAATCCGATCCAAAGTCTCTTCGATGGCGACGTCGCCTTGTCGACTCGCCTCACGTCGATCGCGGACGTCTTGTGCATCGTAGGCGTGCTCGTGTGCGCCGTCAGTGCGTTCATGCGCAAAGCGGACGGGCAAAAGGCCGCCCTCGTTTCGCGACTGCCGATCCTCGTGCTCGTGGGGACCTTCGCGACGATGGTCACCGTCGTCGCGGCGCGTTGGAAGGAAGTCAATCACTTCCCGTCCCAGACGATGTCCGAAGTGTTGACGATGTTCTCGTTCGCGCTAGTCGCAGCGATGGTCGTTTTGCATGTCGCGCTCGATTTGAAGAAGCGTGGCGGCGGATGGGCCGTGCTCGACGACGTGCTCGTTCTCTTGGTTTTTGCCGGTGTTTTCGCCACGCACGCCTGGATTCGCGGCCTCTCGACGGCGCAGCGCGATCTGCCGCCGGCTTTGCAGAGCTACTGGTTCCCGTTCCACTTGACGGCGTTGATCTTCAGCTACGCGACGATGGCGATCGCGGCCTTTGTGTGCTTGCTGTACTTCGTCACGCGTTTTTGGAGCGGGGTGTTTCTCGGCGGACAATCGAAGAAGACGCAGTGGATCACGCTCGCCGCACTCACGCTCGTACCCTTCGTGCACATCGTGACGTTGCCGATCTTGGCGATCTCTGGACTCGTGTTCTGGCTCGTCGTCAAGACCGGCAAGATGCCGCGCGGTGAGCAATTGGTCGCGCTCGAGAAGAGCTTCGACGACGTGTCGTTCAAGACGTTCGCCGTCGGCTTCCCGTTCCTGACAGCGGGTCTGTGGATGGGAGCTTTCTGGGCGCAGGAAGCCTGGGCCAACTATTGGGGTTGGGACAGCAAAGAGAATTCGGCGCTGATCACGTGGCTCGTGTACGTGCTCTACATCCACTTGCGGATGCTCGGCGGCTACCGCGGGTCGAAAGCGATGTCCGTTCTCGTCGCCGGAGCGGCATCCGTGTTCCTCACCTTCCAACTGTTCGGCTACATGCCCGACAGTCAGAAGAGTCTGCACCGTTACACCGACGACGGCGTGCAACCGCAAGAGGGCCAAATGGGTCCCGCGCCGACGAAGAGCGACGATCAAGCGCGCGTCGAACCGGCTGCCAAATGAGCTTGGGCGGGCTGATCGACGGCAAGCAGATCGCCGCCGACGTGCGCGCCGCAGTCAAAATCGGCGCTCAAGAATCGATCGCGCGTGGGGTGCGTCCGTCGCTCGTCGTCGTGTTGGTCGGCGACGATCCGGCGAGTCACGTGTACGTCAAGAACAAGGACAAGGCCGCGAGCGAAGCCTCGTTCGCTGTCCGCACCGTGAAGCTCGCCACGACGACGACGCAGTCGGAGCTCGAGCGCGTCGTGCGCGAAATTTCCGACGATCGCTCTGTACACGGAATCTTGGTGCAGATGCCGCTGCCGCAGGGCCTCGACGCTGCGCGCGTCATCGACTGCATCGATCCTTTGAAAGACGTGGACGGTTTGACGCCCACCAACGTCGCGGCACTGGTGCTCGGTCGCCCCGCGCACCGGCCGTGCACGCCAGCTGGATGCTTGGTGTTGCTCGATCGCCACGACGTCGCTTTGAGCGGTCGCAACGTGCTCATGATCGGTCGCTCACAGCTCGTCGGAAAGCCTTTCCTACTGCTCGCGCTGGAGCGCGACGCCACGGTCACCATCGCGCACAGCAAGACGCGCGATCTCGCAGACCAAGTGTCTCGAGCTGACGTCGTCGTGGCCGCGGTGGGGCGCCCGGGCCTCGTGCGCGGGGAGTGGATTCGTGAAGGTGCCGCAGTGCTCGACGTGGGCATCCATCGCTCTCCCGACGGAAAACTCGTCGGTGACGTCGATTTCGAATCAGCACGCAGGCGCGCTGCCTGGATCACTCCGGTTCCAGGCGGTGTCGGGCCGATGACGATTGCGATGTTGCTCTCGAATACCCTGGACGCAGCGCGTCGCGCGGCTTACGCGGACCCGCGTTAGAGCCGAGCGCTCGCGCACCGCAGCCATGGCCCGACCCTACGACGACGAGCCGGCAGGCCCACGCGGCATGCCGCAGATGTCTCTGCCGCGACTTACCAAAGTCGTGCGGCGATTGATATTCGCGAACGTCGCGGTGTTCGTGCCGTTTTTCCTGTGGTGGTACACCGACGCCAACATTCTGGGTCTGCGTTATTCGGATCTCGTCCACCACCTCGGCCTCGACGCCACGCGCTGGACGACGCAGTTCCCGCTGGCCCCGATCTGGCAGCTCTTCACGTACGGGTTCCTGCACGCGCCGAACAGCATCGGCCACATCCTCTCCAACTTGCTGATGCTGTACTTCTTCGGCACGATGCTCGAAGAACGGCTGGGCAGTCGACGCTTCTTCCTGACCTATCTCGCTGCCCAAGTGTGCGGAGCGCTGTTCTTTCTGGTACCCGCGCTCTTCGGAGTGCTGGAGGCGCCTGCGATTGGAGCCTCGGGCGCCGTTTACGGCGTGATGATCGCGGTCGCGACGCTCTATCCGAACCAGATCGTGTTCCTGTTCTTCCTGCCGCTGAAGCTGAAGTGGCTCGCGATCGGTGTCGTCGGAATCGCGGCGTTCTCTGCACTCGTCGATCTGAAGCAGGGTTCCGACGGAACCGCACACCTGATCCACTTGGGCGGAGCCGCGTACGGCTACCTCGCAGTGCGCTTCGGACTGATCGAGAAGGACCCGATCCAGATCTTCGAGCGCAAACGCGCCGTGATGCAGGTCGCGCGCGAGGCCGACGACGAAGTGCGCATGGATCGCTTGCTCGAGAAGATCCATCAAGAGGGGATGGCCAGCCTCTCGCGCTCCGAGAAGGAATTCTTGAAGCGCATGTCGTCGCGTCGCTGACGATCGCCGTCCGCGGTAGAACGGGCCTCTCGAAACGGCTCGAAACACGTCCGATTGTGGCGCCTCGACGGTCGAGCTAGACTCCGCCGACCCCACTCGGAAGTTCCGCACGCACACTGCGCTCTAGAAACGACTCCGATGAGATGGGAACAGCGCGATCGAAGCGCGCACCTCACGATGAAACCGACCCGGCTGCTCGTCGTCTCCCTGCTCTCCATTCCGATTGTCCTTGCGACACTGCGTGTGACGCGCGCGAATGCGAGCCTGCTCCCAAGCTCTTCCAATACGACGACACTCGTCTTGGGCGGAGCGCCGGACCCGGCCTTCAAGGACAAGTTCAAGAAGCTGATGGAGAAGCAGCAGAAGGCCGACATGGAGAAGCTCGTGAAGAGCGAGACTTCCGCAGCCATCTTGTGGATCGTGAAGGCCAACGAGATCTTGGCCGAGCGTCCGGACGACCCCGAACTGGGGCCATTCCTCACCGACCTCAGCGCTGCTTGGAAGACGAGCGTCAAGACGACGTTTCCAAATAAGTTCGCCGAGTACCTGGCCAAGCTCGAGGGCAGCAACAAGAAAGAACGCCCCGACTTGCGCCGCCGCTTCGACAAGGCCGTCGCTGATTTCGAAGGCAACTTCGAGAAGAAAGACAACGAGGTCTACATCCAACTACTTCCCGAGCTCGACGTGCTCGGATCCGCTTTCGACGAGATCGGCGACAGCTACTTCGCGTCCGAGGCGTGGCTCGTGTACGCGGCGTGCCAGGACGAGGCGTTACGCGGGACGAATGCCAACTTCAAGCTCGCGCTGGCGGCGTACGAGCGTGCGATCGCCGACCGCACGAATGTCGACCTCGCGGATTCGAAGAAGGACGACGCGGAGAAACGCAAGACGGCGCTCGTGTCGAAAACACCGGCAAAAGCAGGCGGAACGCCCGGCAGCGATGCGCCTAGCGAAGGCCCGACCGACGCCGGCGCGACGGTCGACGTGCCGCTCACCTTCGAAGTCGTCGCATCCACCGAGACCTTCCAGCGACCGTGCTTCGACGTCGACGAGAACTTCGTCGGTTGGCGTGGAATCAACCTGAAGGGTACGGGGTCCAGCAGCGCACTCGATGGACTGGCCGAGGCGCCGAATTTCTTCCGCATCGGTTCGTCCGATGTGCGCATCGACGGCGACGCCGACGGCAAGGGCGACGGCGCAGCGGACGCGAAGGTCGCGTTGACCGGCACGATTCAGCCGATCAAGTTCAATCTCGGCACAGGCACGAGCGCTAGACCGTATGCCGTCCTCGGCTGCACGGCCGGGACGCAGGAGTCCTTCCAGGGCATGTCGCTGAACATGAACCCCACGGATGCGCAGTTGACGCTGTACGTACTCGCAGCCGCGAGCATGGTGGGGACGCTCGACGGACAATCGATCCGCATCCTCGACGAGACCATGGACGGGCAGTACGGCAGCATCCCGCAGAGCTATGGTTTCGGCGGGCTTTCCAAGGGCTATTTCCAGCCGTACTTGGATTGCATGATCATCGGCGCGGGGAAACGTGCTCGCCCGTGGAGCGAAATCGCCGAAGTGAACGGCAAGTGGTGGAAGTTCGAGACGGGCACGACGGGGCAGTCGCTCAAAGCCAGCCCGGTCAAGACCGACACGGGTACGCTCAAGCTCGAATTCAAAGGGCCCGTCGCGCCCACGTACTTGATCGTGCAGGGCAGTGGTGCGTTCAAGAACTGCTACTACGACCTCAGTGAGGGCGGCGCGAAGGGTGTGCAAGTGCCCGTCGGTCGCTACACGATCGCCTACGGCGAAATTCGCAAGGGCAAGAAGAAGCAGATTCAAAAGTGCGTCATCATCGCGCAGAAGAGTCCGCCGAACTACGACGTGACGAAGGGCGGCACGACAGTGATCTCGCTCGGTGCGCCGTTCTCGTTCGACTTCCAGTCGCGCAACGACGAGGGCAAGGTGACCATCACGGGTCAGACAGTCGCGGTGGTCGGATCGGCGGGGGAGCACTACGAGCGCCTCTGGCAGTGCGTCGCGAAGCCCGAAGTCGTTTGGCGCAAAAAGGGCACGAAAAAGGCCGAGAAAGCGACGAAAATGGCGCACGTCACGGATGTCGAAACGATGAACAAGCTGGGTACCGAGACGACGTGGTTCCCGCTCGATCTCGAGCTCGACGTCAAGGGGCAAGGCGACGTCGAGTTGCAGCTCGTCGACAAGAAACACGATCTGTTCGGCAAGATCGAATCCGACTGGAAGTAAGAGGATCGTCTCTAGTGCTCGACATCAAGTTCATCCGTGCTCATCCCGACATCGTCAAGGCCGGCGCGAAGAAGAAGCGCATCGCGTGCGACATCGACAAGATCCTCGTGGTCGACAAAGAGTGGCGTGAGCTGCAGGTCGAGGTCGACGGACTGCGCCAAGAGCAGAAGAGCGCGAGCAAGCTGATCGGCGCCGCCGCCGCCGCGGATCGGCCGCGTCTCGCCCAGGAACAAAAGCAGAAGAAGGAACTGCTCAAGGTGCGCGAGGTCGCCGCCGAGCTGAAGCAAAAGGAACTGCACGAGCTGCTGCTGCGCGTCCCGAACGTTCCCGCCGAAGCCGTACCCGAAGGCCGGGACGACAGTGAAAACGTCGAGGTCAAGCGCTTTGGCACTCCAAAGAAATTCGACTTCGAGCCGCGCGACCACATCGCACTTGGCGAAGCGCAGAACTGGATCGACGTCATCGCCGGCGCCCGCATCGCCGGCTCGCGCAACTACTTCTTGAAGGGCGACATGTCGCTCTACGAGGGCGCCGTGATGCGCTACGCGCTCGACTTGATGGTCAAAAAGGGCTTCGTCCCTTTGTCGGTGCCGACGCTCGTGCGCAGCGAGATCATGGTCGGCACCGGCTACTTTCCCGGTGGTGAAGAGCAGGCTTACCGTACGGATTCACGCGACGACATGTGCCTCGTCGGCACCGCCGAAGTGCCGGTGACCGCGCTGCATCAGGACGAGATCTTGAACCTCGCCGACTTGCCGAAGAAGTACGTCGCTCTCTCGTCGTGCTATCGGCGTGAAGCGGGCACGTACGGCAAGGACACACGCGGTCTGTATCGCGTGCACCAGTTCCAGAAGGTCGAGCAAGTCATCGTGGACGTCGCCGACGCCGAGCGTTCGATCGAACATCACCACGCGATCGTCGCGAACGCGGAGGAAGTGTTGCAGTCACTCGAGCTGCCGTACCGCGTCGTGAACGTCTGCGGCGGCGATCTCGGGCAACCGCAGATCCAAAAATTCGACATCGAGACCTGGATGCCCTCGCGTCAGAACTACGGCGAGACGCACAGTGCGTCGCGCTTTCACGAGTTCCAAGCGCGGCGATTGAACATGCGCTACCGCGACGCCAGCGGCGAGGTGCGGGTGTGTCACACGCTCAACAACACGGTCGCGGCGAGCGTGCGGATGTTGATCGCACTGATCGAGAACCACCAGCGCCGCGACGGCACCGTGTACATTCCGGCACCCTTGCGTCCGTACATGGGCGGGCGCGACTCGATGGGGCGCGCCTTGGCCTGAGCGCGCGGGCTGCCGCAGCGATCGCGGTCAGCTCCCGGCTTCGACGTCAGAGCATCGAATCGCTGCTGGTGCAGCCGGCGCTCGTGAACTTCTCGTGCGGCTCGAACCGGAGCCGCCCGTTCGCATTTCAATGGCGCCCATGATCGGAGGCGTCAGAGAGAGGACAACGAGCACTCATGGCTCAGTTGTTCTTGCCGCCGCCGAGCGGATTGCCGTTCGTGATCACGCGCGTGTCGGCGCCCTGCAATCCGGTCGGAATGTCGCCACCGCCTCGTCCGCCGCCGCCGCCGGCTTGACCGCCGACCTCGGTCGTATTGGTTTTCGTCTTGCCGTCGGCGGAGGTTCCGCTGGCCGAGGGGACGGAAGGAATCTTCGGCACGGGGATGGCTTCTTCGGCCAGGCGCAGCGTCTCTGCGAAGCGGATGACGCGCTTGTACGTCGATGTGCGGCGCTCGCTCGGCATCAGGATCAACTGCTCGTTCACGAGGCGCGGCGCGAGTTCGAGGATCAGCGTCACTTCGATGCGTGCCGGCAAACCGATGTTCTCGGAATTCACATCCGAGCCCCACTCGTCGACCGGTTGTTCATCGCGTCCATCCTTCGCGAAGCACTGCACGTCGAAACTCTTCACGCGCTCGTGCAGGAACATGAAGACGCCGTCTTCGAAGGGGTCCTCGTCGACACCGAATGATTCGCGGCGATGGATCTCGAGGAACTGGTCGGAGAATTCACTGTTCGGGCGCAGGCGGTAACCGACTTCGTTCACGTCTGCGCGCACCAGGCGATTGTCGAGGTTCGTATAGCCGAGCGAATCGTTCGACGTCACGAAGTCGATGCTGTCGGCGTCCATCCCGAGCAGGACGCGATTCTTGACGCGCAGCTGGAGTTGACGCGTTCGGTCGTAAGTGACGATGGCGCGGATGTCGCGCTCGAGCATGTCGAGGGTCGCCGGCCCTGCGAGCTGCGTCTCTTGGATGTTGTGGATCGTGTCGCGCGTATTGCGCGCTGCAGTCAGGATCTGCGTCATCGACACCATGATGCCGCTCATGATGAGGAGCGTGACGAGCACTTCGATCAGTGTGAAACCGGCGGAGCGCCCGCAGCTCGAATGGATGGTCTTCATGGCGGTGTGGTCGAACTCGACGTCTTCTTGTTGCCGTCCTCGTCCGTTTCACCGTAGACCTGGGTCCACGGCATCCAATGTTCCAAGACCAGCTGGTTTTGGTACTCGGCGAACTTCGGGAAGCTGACTTTGATCTTCACCTTTTCGTAGGGTTCCGGGAGCTGCTCCTCGTCCTTTTTCTTCTCGTCGTCGAGTTGCTTCTGCGTGCGCGGCTTCCACGAATCGAACGGTGCGTTCGGATCGGTGTCGACGAAGCCCTCGTCGCCCACGACGACTTCGTACGTGAATGCGGCATAACCTTGATCGGCGTACGTGCCCGCCAAGCCCTGCTCGATGTCCTCTTGGTAGAGCCCCGATTCGATCTGGCCGAGCGTGTAGAGGCCGAGCTCGCGCGCGAGCTTTTCGTTACGCGTCTGCGCAGCGGTGATCTTCGCCGTGTTGAGACCTTGCAGAACCAGCACGAGACCGATGCCGACGATCACGATCGTGACCGCGACCTCGGCGAGCGTGAAACCTGCGCGCGAGAGAGGACGTGACTTCATCGGAAGTCCGCTTCCTTCGGCGGGGGACGCGAGTAGACGCCCTCGTGATAGTCGATCAGGCCGAGCAAGCCCTGCACTTCGATCGTGTAACGATTCTCGTAGGGCATCTGGATGAGCACGATCGTATGCCCCGATGCCGTACCGAGCGCGTCGAAGCGCACGTATACGATTCCGCGCTTGAACTCGACGCCGTCGATCGTGACCACTTGGAATTGCACGCCCTTCGGCAGCACGGACCACGCGAGCGCGCGCCTGTCTTCTTCGCCGACCGCGAGCCCCTGACCGTCCATGCGGAACGGCGTGACGATTCGATAGCGCTGCTGATCGAGATCGTATTGGATCTGGAACGTGGCGTTCCGCGCGATGGCCTCCGAACGCGTGCCCGACAACGCGGACGAGAGTTCACGTACGGCTGCGTGCAAGTTCGCCCGCGGCAAGATCGCGTTCCAATTCACGCTCACGATCGTCGCGACGAGCGCGAGGATCACGAGCACGCCCATCATTTCGACGAGGCTGAAACCCGCTCGCTCGCGAGAGGTCGTCCGAGCCGTTCGCGTGCGTGTTTTGACCATGGGAACTGGCTCGGGCTCAACCGCCGTCGGAGATCTTCTGATCGTCGATGTCCGCGTCTTCGCCCTCGCCACCGATCGATTTGTCACGGCCCAACGTGTAAATGCGCGGCTGCGGTTGGCCCGGTGACGGTTGCTCGTAACCGTACTCCTCGTTCCACGGGTCCTTCGGAACTTTCGTCTGCGTCAAGTAACGGTGCCCGTTCTGGTCAGGTTGCACCAGTTTTTCGAGGCTGTCGGGATACGTGCCGGCGTTGGTCATCGCGAACTGATCGAGCGCTTGCTTGATGACCGTGATGTCGGCCTTGATCTTCGCCTGTTGGCCCTGGAAGAACTTCTGCCAGACGTTGGGCACGACGATCGTCGCCAAGATGCCGATGATCACGATCACGACCATCATTTCGGCCAGCGTGAAACCGGCCCGGCGCTTCTGAGATTGGGTCTTCATGGGAGTGCTTGGTTCCGGCGCGACGCAGATGCGCCGGCAAGGGTTCACTTGATTTGTCCGATCTGGAGGATGGGCAGGACGATCGAAACCACGATGTACCCGACGACAACCGCCAAAAAGATGATCATGATCGGCTCGATCACGGCGGTCATGCGCTCGGTCGCGACGTCGATTTCTTCGTCGTAGGCGACCGCCACGCGGTCGAGCATCTGTTCGAGCTCGCCCGATTGCTCGCCTACCGACACCATGTAGCCTACCAGTGCCGGGAAGGCGCCGGTCTGTTTCAGCGGGGTGGCGATGTCCGTACCCTCGAGGATGCGTACGCGGATGTGTTCGGTCGCATCGGCGATGACACGATTGCCCACGACTTTGCGCGTTATCTCGAGGCTGTTCACGGCCGGGACGCCGCTTTGGAGCAACGTCGACAGCGTGCGCGTGAAACGCGCCACGGCCTGCTTGCGCATCAGGTCGCCGAGAATCGGGATGCGCAGCACCGACTTGTCGAGCCAGAGACGACCTTTGTCCGTCTTGTAAACGCGCTCGATCACGAAGAAAATGAGCGCGGCCAGTAGTCCCGCGGCCCACCAGTAGTTCTTGAAGAGTTCACTGATGAAGATCAGGACCTGCGTCGGCGGCGGCAGGGTCTGACCTTGATCCAAGAGCATCTGCGTGATCTTCGGAACGACGACCGTCATCAAGATCGAGACGACGATGAGGCCGATGCCGATCATCATGACCGGGTACGTGAGCGCCGAAACGATCTTGCGACGCAGCGCGCGTTGAGCTTGCAAGTAGTCCGCGAGACGGCGCAAGACGACGTCGACGTTTCCCGTCGCTTCGCCCGCTCGCACCATGTTCACGTACAACTCGCCGAACATGCCGGGGTGATCGGCGAGCGCGTCGGCGAGCGAACTGCCTTGGTTGATGCGCTCGCGGATTTCGCGGAACATCGTCTCGGTGGAGCGCTGCTCGGCCTGCTCGATGATCGCCTTCAACGTCTCGGCCAGCGGGATACCCGAAGAGAGGAGCGTGCCCATCATGCGCGTCACGCTCGTCAAGATCTCGAGGTTGCGCATGCTCGGCGTCGCGTTGGCCGCGCGATTGCGTCGAATCTTCTCGATGAAGTTGAGCTTGGCACCCTTCTTCGAATTGAGTCCGCGTCGGCCGCCTCTGCGCTCTTCGATCTCGCTGACGAGCAAGTTTTCGCGGCGCAAACGCACGCGCGCGTCGCGCGGCGTGTCCGCGTCGATCACACCCGTCTGGATCGCGCCACCGGGTGCGTAGGCCTTGTAGTCGAAGATCGGCATGGGCGCGTCCGGGTTCTAATTCAGTCCAAATCGAGCTGCGTCACGCGCAACACTTCGTCGGGCGTCGTCTGACCGGCCAAAATCTTGACCCGTCCGTCCTCGCGCAACGTGATCATCCCACGTTCGACGGCGCCGCGCTTCATCTGCGCTGCGGTCGCGTTGTTCATGATCTGCGTGCGCAAGGCTTCGTCGATGGGCATGAACTCGTAAATCGCCGTTCGACCTGCGTAGCCCGAATTGAAGCACTCGTCGCAACCCTTGCCTGACGCGACGCGACCGCCCATCTGTGCCGGATCGAGGCCGACCTTGCGCAGCTTGGCCGCCCACTCGTCGGTGATCGGTCCGTAGAAGTGGCAGTGCTTGCAGATCGTGCGCACGAGACGTTGAGCGATGACGAGCACGAGCGAACTCGACACGAGATACGGCTCGACGCCTTGGTCGACCATACGCTGGATCGTGCTCGGCGCGTCGTTCGTGTGCACGGTCGAGAACACCAAGTGGCCCGTGAGAGCCGCACGGATCGCGACTTCGGCCGTTTCGAGGTCGCGGATTTCGCCGACCATCATCACGTCCGGGTCTTGACGCAAGAACGAACGCAGACCGTGCGCGAAGGTCAGACCTTTCTTGACGTTCACCTGCACCTGGCTGATGCCGGCGAGCGAGTACTCGACCGGATCCTCGATCGTGAGCACGTTCTTCTGCGTCGTGTCGACTTCGCTCATCCCCGCGTAGAGCGTCGTCGTCTTGCCCGAACCCGTCGGACCCGTGACCAGGATGATCCCGTGCGAGTAGTTCAAGTACTCCCGGATCATCGCGAGGTTCTTGGGCGCGAGCCCGATCTGTTCGAGCGAGTAGACCTTGGCCGTCTTGTCCAGCAAACGCATGACGATGCGCTCGCCGTTCGTCGTCGGAATCGAGCTGATGCGCACGTCGACTTCGCCGTCGCCGATCTTGATCGTCGCGCGTCCGTCTTGCGGCAGACGGCGCTCGGCGATGTCCATCTTGCCCATGACCTTCACGCGGCTGACGATGGCTTCCTGCGCTTTGCGCGGGATCGGATCCATGTCGTAGAGGATGCCGTCGATGCGAAAACGCACTTGCATGCGATCGGGGTAGCTCTGGAAGTGAACGTCCGACGCGCGCAGCTTCAGCGCTTGGAACAAGATCGTGTTGACGAGCTTGATGATCGGCGCCTTGTTGGCGACGTCGAGCACGTCTTCGCCCTCGTCGATCTGGTCGGCGAGTCCGGCGATGTTTCCGTCTTCGTTGACGTCGGCGAGTGCTTCGTCCACGCCGTCCGCTTTGTGACGGTACGCGCGGCCGAGCAGCGTCGTGATCTCGATGCGCGGCGCGAGTACCGGATCGATCTCGGCGCCGAGCATCGCCGACAGATCGTCCATCGGGTGCGGCTGCATCGGCGTGCATGTCGCGACCTTGAACACGCCGTCGCTGGAAGCTTCGAGCGCGACGAGGTTGTAGTTGCGCGCGAAGTGCACCGGCACTTTCGAGACGAACGTATTCGGCACCTGTGTGCCTTCGAGCGACTTCCGGAACTCGAACCCCAAGTGTTTGGCGTAGATCGAGAGCAATACGACTTCGTCGAGGTAGGCCTTCGAAAGGATCACGCGGTCGAGCGATTCACCCGTCGTCGCCGCAACGCGTCGGCATTCCTCGAGCCGTTCGCGCGAGAGCCCTGCGTCGACCAGCATCTCGCCGAGTGTGCCAGCGGAGGCCGGAATCGCCGAGCCCGGCATCGTGGGGAGGGCGTTCGGACCCGCGCTCATTGGTCGTCCATCTTCACCGGGACAGCCTGGTTCTTGTCCGGGCTCTTCAACATCCCGTTGAGCTTCAGCGGATCGATGCCGACGGCCGAGTTCTCGACTTCGCCGCGTTCCGGTCCACGGTAGAGCGGCACTTCGAAGCCTTGCATGTCGACACCTTGCTTGTTGACCCCGAAGCGCGGATCGACGACGCGGATGCGCGCGGCACCGATCGCGTCGGCCGCTTCGAGCTTGCGTTTGTAGGAGTACTCCGCGAGGTCGGCAAAGTCGTTGTCGCGCATGATGTGCGGCGTCACGAAGAAGTAGAGGGTCGTCTTCGCGCCCGACGTGCTGTTGCTGCCGAACAGGTAGCCGAGTACCGGGATGTCGCCGAAGAACGGCACGGAACGGCGGTCCGTGCCCTTGTTGTCGGTGATGATGCCGCCGATGACCATCGTGTCCCCGTCGGGCACGTTGATCGTCGTCTGGATCGTGCGCGTCGTGCGCGGCGGCGGAATCGCACCGCTGACCGAGCCGATGAAGTTCGAGACTTCGAGCGAGCAGTTCAGGCGCAGGTAGTTCGACGCGCTGATCGTCGGCGAGATCTCCATCGTGATGCCGGCTTCGACGTACTCCTTGAAGTTCGTCTGCGTCTGGTTGCCGACGCCGCCCGTCGCCGTGATCGTCGTCGTCGGTTGTTCGTCCTTCGACGTGACTTTGGCGCTCTTGTTGTTGTTGACGAGCACGCTCGGCACGTTGAGAACGTTCGTGTCGCGACGCGTCTTGAGCGCGTTGATCAGGATCGGAAGGGAGAAATCTTCGCCACGCAAAATACCGGCCGTGACGCCAGCGAGCGGCGCGCCGCCGTCGGCGCCCGTGACGAGGCGGATGTCGGGGACGCCGTCCGAGTTCGTGTCTTGGAACGTCGAGAGGCCGAACGACGACACGCCGAAGGTGCCGTTGCCGCTGCCCGTGATGTCCGCGAGTCCCAATTCGACCGACAAGTTGAACGAGTCTTGATCGGAGAGTTCGACCAGGGCGGTCTCGATCAACACTTGTTTCTGGCGTTGATCGAGGCGCTGGATGAGCTGCAAGATCTCGTCGTACCGCGTCCGATTCGCGGCGATGAGCAACGAGTTGGTCGACTTGTCGGCGACGACCACGACCTCGTTGCGTGAGGCCGATCCACCGGCACCGGCCGCGGCTCCACCGGTGCGATTGGCTCCGCCCGCGCCGCCTGCGCCGGTCGAAACGCGGCTCGCGTTGCGAATGAAATCGTCGAGCGTCTTGGCGAGTTCTTCGGCGTCGACGTTGTCGAGGTTGTAGATGTGGTACGTGCGCTCACCCTGCACGACGTCGACGTCGAGACGCGCGACCAGTTCCTTGATGCGCGGCATGTCCTCGGGCATCGCCATGACGAGCAACGAGTTCGTCGGCGAGTGGATCATGATCTTCGACTCGGCTTGACCCGTCTGCAGCGGCGCCGTCACACCTGTGTTGCTGGCTTGTTGAGCCCCGCGCGCTTGCGTGGCGCGCTTGCCGGCGTCGAGCAACTCCGAGATCGTGTCCGCCAATTCCTCGGCCGAAGCGAACTCGAGCGGCAACACTTCGAACTCGGGCGTGATCGTGTCGTGCTTGCCCGACGCGTCGTCGACGAACTTCAGCATCTTCACGATGGACACGACGTTGCTGCCGAAGCCGGTGATGATGAGGCTGTTGCTGTTGCCGACCGGGATGATCTGTTGGCTCTGCGGATCCGTGAACATCTGGCGCATCGAGTTCGACAGATCGCGCACGTTCGTGTTCGGCAGATCGACGACCGTCGTGATCGGAACGGCCGGTTGATCGGCGTACTTGTCGAGGTCGTCAGGGAAGACGTAGATCGCGTCCTTGCGCGGTCCGCCTTGTCCGCGACCGGCTTGCGGCTGCGTCGACTGGATCAAGATGACCGAGAGGTGCTCCGGTCCGATCTTCGTGCACACGAAGTCGTTGATGATCATCATGATCTGGAAGAACGGATAGAAGTCGCTCTTCGGGATCGTCTTCGAGCCGTACATGCGTAGCGGGATGCGGTTCAAGAGCTGCGCGGTTTCCTGCGTGTACGTGAAGTTGAACTGCGTGACTTCCTGGCAGTGCTTCACGAACTGCTCGAGCGTGAGCGCATCGGCGCCACCCGTCTCGTCGAAGTTCAGAACGTAGAAGTCGCCCTTCTGCTGGATGTTCGGGACTTTTTGTCCGCCGCTCGCTTGCACGCCGCCGACGCCGGGGTTGATCGGAACGGCGTTGGCGCCGAGTTGCTGGGCTCCGGGTTGTTGGCCAGCAGGTTGCTGCGCCGCAGGTTGCTGCGCTGCGGG
>Ga0163144_10005479_pt1 | contig 28198 bp, 35 predicted proteins | sample OliLak19BULKMAT1_FD_123175 | JGI IMG/M metagenome (GOLD analysis project Ga0163144, IMG submission 123175) | Freshwater microbial mat bacterial communities from Lake Vanda, McMurdo Dry Valleys, Antarctica - Oligotrophic Lake LV.19.BULKMAT1 | ecosystem: Environmental > Aquatic > Freshwater >... | reverse complement strand
TCGTGCCAAGGAAGTAAGTTTTCAGCTTTCTTAATCTTCTCCTGTACTGGACTTCTTTTTTTGTACACCAATCTTGTATTGAGTTAATTGTATTCCACCAGCATTTTTTTGCAAATTGCACCGAATTAATAAATTAATTAGGTAATTTGGTATACCATTGTATTAATCGTAATTAATAAGAAGCCGTCCTTATTGGCCCGAGGTTATTTTCTTTTGAGTTCATATTAATATTATACAAAAATACAATACAAAATAGCACTTTGCTTTGCTTTACGTCGACTCCTTGCCTAGGACAATGTCAAAGTAATTATTGAAGACAGTAAGTAATTTATTTCTCTCCCTCCCATTCTGCATAAAATCTTTCTAAGAAGTCTTCGAGGTGCTGATGTCTCTCGAGTGCTATTTGTTTTCCAGCTTGTGTATTCATCTTGTCTTTTAATAGTAAAAGCTTTTCATAGAAATGACCAATTGTTGTCTTTTGATTTTCTTTGGGTTCGTCTGGATTAAAAAAGATTGTCTTGAAATATGCACCAGTTGCAAAGGCCCTTCCGATTCCAATTGCCCCTATTGCATCTAATCGATCTGCATCTTGGACTACCATAGCTTCTTTGATTGAAGGTGAGTGACCAGATGAGAATGAACACGAGCGAACGCAGTCCAATACAGGCTCGATGTATTTTTCGTCTACGTTTTGACTTTCTAGCCACTCCCTTGAAACCTTTATTCCAATATCATGGTCTCCATTATTAAATTTGTAATCAGCAATATCATGAAGAAGAACAGCTAGTTCTACAACAAAGGAATCTGCTTTTTCCATTTCTGCTATATGCTTTGCTAATTTCCATACTCTGTATACATGCCACCAATCATGTCCTGTACTTTCTCCAGAAAGTATTTTCTTAGCATGCTCTGCTGTTTGTTGGATTACATACTCTTTATTCATGATTAGTATTGTACCAGGTTCGGAAATATGGGTTAGGCTACCTATGTACCTATTTATGTAAGTATGCTATTTGACACCCCTGCTATAATTGATATATGAAAAAAATATTAAACGTTGGTCACTGTAATTACGATGGACCACGAATAAAGAAATTATTCGAATCTGCCTTTGAAGATATTACAGTTGTTGAAGCAAAGACTCATGATGATGCTCTTGTACAAATGAAAAAAGAAGGTCCTTGGGACATTATTCTCGTTAACAGGATTTTTGACGTCGACGGATACGAAGGTCTCAAATTTGTTTCTGAAGTAAAAAAAGAAAATTCTCAACAAAAAATTATTCTCATAAGCAACTTTAAAGAATCTCAGGAAGACGCAGAAAAAAGGGGTGCTCTCAAAGGTTTTGGGAAAAATGACCTTGATTCTGGACTAGCTGTAGACGTACTTACAAGTGTAATAGGGGGTAGTAGAGAGCCGAATTAATAAATTAATAGGGAGCTGTCCGATATTTTTCTACATAATATTGTATAATATATCTCATGCCACGTAGAGCCAGAGTCTCAGTAGGTAATTTGGTATACCATTGTCTTATTTAATACATGGAAAGGTAGGTTTCCTATTGTTTTGAATAAAAATGGTAAAATATAGTATTAAAAATGGTTTTATATAAACAAATCATATGAAAAAATATTTTGCAGAAGCTTTGGGTACTTTCGCACTGTCGTTCGTGGTGGGGCTTTCTATTGCCGGATTATTTCCAGTACCTACGCCAATACTGGCAGCACTAGTACTTGGGCTTTTTGTATATTCAATTGGACATATTTCTGGTGCTCACATTAATCCGGCAGTTACTATCGGTGCATGGTCGATAGGTAAAATAAGTTTACATGATGCAATAGGGTATGTTATTTCTCAATTTATTGGTGCTTTTGTTGCATGGTCTCTACTTTCTTCGTTAGAACATTCATCAGTGCTTACTGTGTCGGGAGATGTGATGATTGGATTCGCAGAATTATTGGGAACTTTCTTTTTTACATTTGGTATTGCTTCAGTAGTGTATGGAAAAACTCCAAGTCAGATGTCTGGTTTGGTAGTCGGAGGATCACTACTTCTCGGTATTACAATCTCCGCACTTCTTGGTGCAAATGGTGTATTAAACCCCGCAGTAGCTTTCGGTATTGGATCTTTTGGGTTGATGTACGTACTTGGTCCAATATTGGGTTCTGTACTCGGTATGCAGGTGTATAAAAGATTGTACTAACATATCCTATGAATATGTTCTCGCTAGATATTTTTGGTTTGTTCATATTCATTGCTGGTTTTGTTATTGGGCTCGGTGCGGTGACCGTTATCGATCTGCACGGATTTTTGGGTAGAAAGTCTTCGTACTGGACTCTGGCTACAACTCGTACTCATAAAGTGACCAAGCCGCTCATTTGGCTTGGGATCATGTTCATAATTGTCGGTGGTCTTATTTTTTATAGAAATGAGACTTTTGTCGGTATTCCATTATTTCAATCGCTTATTGCTGTTATTTTGATTTTGAATGGCTTATTTTTATCTTTTAAAGTAAGTCCATTCTTAATAGAAAGAGAGAAACAAAATAAATCTGATGAGCTGTTGCCGCTATCTTTGCAGAAAAAAATTACCATAAGTTTTGTTGTGTCATTTCTAGGTTGGTGGGGAGGTCTATTTTTACTTGTTGTATATATTGTAAATAATATTTTATGAGGGTAGATGGGTTTTATTAGTTAAAAAATACATTTATGTTTATAAAACTATACGCAATCGCTCTCCCTGTATTCTTTGCTATTGATATGATCTGGCTCGGACTGGTAGCAAAAAATTTTTATAAAAATCAGATCGGCTTTCTAATGAAGCCTGATATTAACTGGACGGCAGCGATTCTTTTCTACCTACTTTTTATTGTGGGTCTCGTGCTTTTTGTTATTGCACCGGCAGTCGAAAAGGTGTCGTGGACGCACGCACTTCTGTTTGGGGCGCTCTTTGGTCTTATTGCGTATGCAACTTACGATCTCACAAACCTCGCCACGCTCAAAGACTGGCCGATAGTGGTCACTATTGTTGATGTGGCATGGGGAGCGACACTAGGTGCTCTCGTTTCGGTTGTGACATATTTTATTGCTGGCAAAATATAATGATGAATTATTTTGTAACAATCGCCCTTGTACTTTTTCTCTACATGAGTATGTGGTTTGTGCTGTCGTTGGTACAAAAGAGAAATGATGTCGCTGATGTGGCATGGGGGCTTGGGTTTGTGCTCTTGGTATGGGTATCGTTTTTTAGTGGGTCAGGACAAGGCGCTCGTGGACTTTTGGCGGGTCTCTTGGTTAGTGTCTGGGGTATACGCCTCGCTTCCCATATTTATGTGCGTAATCGTGGACGAGCTGAAGATTATCGCTATGCCGAGTGGCGCAGAGCTTGGGGCAAGTGGTTTTATGTACGTTCGTATGTACAAGTGTATCTCTTGCAGGGAATTCTTTTATTTCTTATTGTATTGCCCGTTTTGTTTATTAATAAAAGTATAAGTGCAGGTCTAAATTATCTGGATTTTATTGGTGTTGCGATATGGCTTGTTGGATTTATTTTTGAGTCGGTGGGTGATGCGCAACTGGCACGATTTATTAAAGATCCCGCACATAAAGGTCGGTTGATGCAAAGTGGTTTGTGGCGCTACACACGTCATCCAAATTATTTTGGAGAAGTGACGCAGTGGTGGGGCATAGGAATTATTGCTCTTTCTGTGCCAAGCGGTTTTTACGGCATTATAGGACCGCTTACTATTACATTTTTGATCCTCAAGGTTTCTGGTGTTCCAATGCTCGAAAAGAAGATGATAGAAAATCCGGAATTTGCTGAATACAAAAAACGAACAAGTATATTTTTTCCATTACCACCCAAAAGCTATGACCGATAAAATAGTTATCGTACAAGATACAATGCAGAAAGGGTATAGCTATACTCTCTCTGAGCCAGTAGGCAGAAACTTTGATTCTCGATTTAAGCCCGACCTTACTCCGAAGCAGATGCTTGCTCTCGGGGTTTTTGGCGGACGGTATATGCGAGATTGTCAAAATGAATTTCCGAAAGATTGGTTTACTCGCGCAAAACTGTTACCTCAAGGAGTGAGTAAACCTGACAAAAAGCTAAATTATTTTGGCGTGCACGCTTCGCAGTCTTTGGAAGAATGGAGAAAAAGGAGTTGGATTCGCGAACAAGACCCACGAGGATGGTTTCAGTGGTACTGTCGGTATTACATGGGTAGACGAAGTGAAGATGACGAAAGACAAATAAAAAGATGGCATGCAATCACAAGACATACATCGCAAATAGCAAAAAACTGTCGAGCAGAAGACATTTTTTGCAGACCAAGACAAAGGCAAGCAGTGCTTCATTGGGCGTATGATGCAAGAAATATTTAAATCTGCATTGTGCTGTTTGTTTGCTTTGTAAATTTTAAGTTGCTCGAGAAATATCTGTCTGATACTATTTTGAAACAGTGTAAAGGGCGGTTAGCTCAGTTGGTAGAGCGCGTCATTGACGTTGACGATGTCAGAGGTTCAAGTCCTCTACCGCCCACAAAACGAAGTTTTGTTGTCCTAGAGGATTTGAAAGACGGAGGCGGTATACAAGCGAGCAAAGCGAGGCTTGTCGCCGAGTCGGGGTCGAGAAAATTATGTGTGACCAAGTCCTCTACCGCCCACAAAAATGATATAATTAGATTATTATAAAATAACTGAAAATTATGTCAGAAAGTGTGCAGCAGGTAAAACAGTTGGTTCAAGAGCTTAAGAAGCACCAGCAAGAGGCAGAGCAAAAAATGAATGAACAAACAAAGGTTAAGGCTGAAATCAAGAAACTTGAAACAGAGCTTGATATAAAGAAAAAAGAAGATCAAAAATTAACTGATGATCTTAAAAAGGAGGTTCAAGATGAACGAAAACTCAATATTGAAATCGGTCTCCTTGAGAAGGAAATCGAACAACTTAAAAAGACAAATCTAGGCAAAGCAGCTTAATAGAAAAAGTCCCTCGCGCAAGCGCGAGGGACTTTTTCTATCTGCCACTTCTTATTTTTTGAGAGAAGTCAGGTGAATCGGCATATTTTTCTGCAAGCTCATTTACTTTATACTTTTCCCGTGCAGCTTCAATTCCGTCTAGTGCTTCAATGAGACCAAGTTTAAGAGCAAGCTTGTCTGAGTTTTTTGGAAGTATAAGGTTCAGATTCCACCAAGGAATTTTGCCTGGTGTGACGTTGTTTACATGATCCGCGATTACGATGGTGCAGTTGTTTGTGACTGTATTGTAAAACTCAGGATTTTCTTTGAGATTGTTTGCGCCCTGGAGCATGTCGACAAAAAGCGCCTGCATATTTTCCTGTGTTGTTTTTACAGGGTAGATATAGACAGGATCGTTGCGATAATTTGATCGTAGTTTAACCACATCGCGTTCATCAGCAATTACATACATAAGCTCGTAGCGCTTGAGGACACCTTTCCATGCTTTAAAGATTTCACCTTTTTCTTTTCTAATCTCAACAGATATTGCAACAAAGCTTCCGTCTGTAAAACCGAAGCTTAAGAATGTGTGAGCAGCGCCGATACCTTCAAACGGCTCGACAATATAATCAACGGTTGCGAGCTTATCGAGACTGAATGTTTTGTTGTAGTAAGCGGGGGTGTAGTCAGAAGTAGAGCGGTATGTAAAATTTCGAATATTATAAACAGCCACTTTGTTTTCAGAGATTTCAGCATAGGGCAGAACTGCCTGATCGGGTGACCAGTCGCGTGCATTGGAGGGCGGAACTGATACGTACCAGATGACGAATGCGACTAAACAAACAAGGAGAAATCTTTTCATGTGTTTACCTTGCTCTCAGATGAACATAAATGTCCTCGAGTGCTTTGACTGCATCACCTGCGGCAATATTGTTTTGATGGTATAGACCATCTGTGCAATCTCCTGCGGCCCAGATGCCAAGGGTTTCTGTTTTTTGGTTTCGAGGGTCAACTATGATCTGTCCAATTTTATTTAAAGGAACAATATCTTTCACAAATGATGTCGTTGGAATGAGTCCTATTTCAACAAAAATTGCCGGTGCACTTATTTCTTTTTCTTCGTTTGTGTGTGCGTCTTTGTAGAAAATACTTTTTACAAATTTGTCGCCAGTTACTTTTGTTGGAGTTGCATTTTTAAGTGCAGTCATGTTTGGATGCTTCAATACTTTTTCAACAGTTATTGGATCTGCTCTAAATTCATCACCGCGATTAAGAAGGGTGACACTTTTTGCATATGCCAAGAGCTGAGCTGCTGTTTCAAAAGCAGCATTTCCACCGCCTACAACAACCATATCCTGACCACTAAAAAGTGGTCCGTCGCATGATGCGCAGTATGTAAGGCCTTTGTGTTCAAATTCTTTTGCTCCTGGTGCATCGAGCTGTCTTCGTGTGCTACCAGTCGTTACAAGGACTGTTTGAGCATTGTACGAGCCCTTGTCTGTTATGATACTGAAATTACCGTTAGATCCCTTGATTTCCTTCACGTATTCACCTTTCTGTACTTGAACAATATCTTTTGCGTAAGCACGAAGATGTTTTTCAAGGTCTGTTGCAAGGTTGGCTCCTTTGATTGAAACAGTACCGATCCAGTTTTGAATGTCTTCAGAAACGATGCTTTGTCCGCCAAATTCAGCAGCAATAAAAATAGTTTTAAGTTGTTTTCGAGAAGCGTATACACCTGCCGCAACACCTGCAGGGCCTCCTCCAATGATTGCTAGATCGTACATGGGAAATAAAAGCTTAAAAAGCAAAAAAGTAATATGGGAAATTATAACATGAAGCATGTGGTGTGTAACGTAAAAAGCGCGGTCGCCCTAGGGCGACCGCGCTTTTTTTGTAGTATTACTTTAACTTAGATCGTCTTAAAAAGGCGGGAACTGCACCCCAGTCATCATCAGTGTCATCGATAATCACTTTCTTTTCTTCAATCACAACTTTTTCTTTAGGTACTCCTTGAACAGGAACCGTGTTGTAAATTTTACCTGCAGGCTCTGCACGTGTTCCTTCAGTTGTTTTTCTTTCGACTTGTCCTTCTGGAAAACCTGAAGCGATAACGGTAATACGAACCTCACCTTTCTTGAGACGATCGTTTCGAACAGTACCAAAGATGATCTTGGCGTTAGGGTCAACCGATTCAGTAATAACCTTTGCAGCATCTTGAATTTCAAACATAGTTATGTCATCTCCACCTGCAATCGAGAAGAGTACTCCTTTAGCGCCCGAAATTGAAACTTCAAGAAGTGGTGAGTTAATAGCGAGTTTTGCAGCTTCTGTTGCCCGATTGTCTCCTGTAGCAGATCCGATACCCATCAATGCTGAACCTGCATTTTCCATGACGGCTCTAATGTCCGCAAAGTCGATGTTGATGATACCTGGAGTTGTAATGAGGTCTGATATTCCTTCAACTGCATTTTTAAGCACGTCGTCGCACAGTGCGAAGGCATTTTTTGCGGTGGTGTCTTTATCAATGTTTGCCAAAAGACGATCGTTTGGAACGATAATAATTGCATCTACAGATTTACGAAGTTCGTCGAGTGCTTGTTCTGCAATACGCAATCTTTGTTGACCTTCAAAGAAGAAAGGTTTTGTAGTAACCGCCACAGTAAGAGCTCCAAGTTCTTTTGCAATCTGAGCGATCTTTGGAGCGGCTCCAGAGAAGGTTCCTCCTCCACAACCACCTGCAATAAAGACCATGTCTGATCCTTTGATTGCTTCTTGAATTTCCTCCTGAGTTTCTTCCACTGCGCGGCGTCCAAGATCGGGGTTCATTCCGGTGCCCAAGCCTCGAGTGAGATTTTTTCCAATATGAATTTTCTTTTTTGCAAGAGAATGATGAAGGTCCTGAGCGTCTGTGTTAACAGCAATAAAATCAACCCCTTTAACTTTAGAGTTGATCATGTGATTGATCGCATTTTTCCCTGACCCGCCGATGCCGGTGACTTTGATTCGAGCAAATGCTTCTACTTCTGGTTTAATTTGAGGCATAACAGTGTATTTTTACTTTTGAGTTGCAACAATCATATCAGAAATGAATTAGAAAAAGAAACATCTTGTTGAGGCTCTTTTTGTGTGGTGTATATGAGGTGTTATATTAAAAACATCATCCTTAAAGAGCGACGTTTTTAATGAGAAATTTAAGGAAGAAATTTCTTGATCCAGTCTAGGATCTTTCCGCCAAAGCCTGACGCCATGTGTTTGAGACCTAAACCTGACTCATCTTTTGATCCAATGCCAAGAATGCAGAGACCGTAGGCGACTGACCATGTAGAGTCTTTGATTTGGCCCTTGGAAGTTTCGCGCATGTTGATGATTGCGATACGGGAGGGAAGTTTGAGATATGTTTTAGCCAATTCTTCGATGCTTCCAATACCTGATCCGCCACCAGTGAGAATGATGCCAGCAGGCAAGAGTCCGCTCCGTCCGATTTTTTTAAGGTGATTTTCAATCAGCTCGAACATGTCGCTTAAGCGTGCGGTAACAATTTCCTCGAGTCGTTTTCTTGAATACGACGTGCCGGTTATTGCTCCCACTTTTATACTCTCGGCTTCTTCAATTGGAATTTTGAATCCGAGCGCAATATCGTGTGTGATGTCGGTTGATCCGACGGGAAATACTTCGAGAGATACAGGAATATTATTTTCAAAAACAACGATTGAAGTTGTTTCGGCACCAATGTTTACAAGTACACAGCCAGCAATTTTTTGTGTTTTAGCAAGAGTGACAAAGCTTGCGGCAATGGGTGAGGTGATTACATCAGCAACGTCAACGCCCACATCCTCAACTGCCTGAATTAAATCGTTTACATGGTGTTCAAGAGCGCTTATAAAGAGAGCTTTTACCTCAAGCTTAGTTCCACGCATACCTAAGGGTTTCGAGCCTAGAATCGGCTTCCCATCAATTTTGTATGAAATAGGAATCGCGTGAATTACTTTGCGGTTAAGTGAAAGTGCTGGAGGAATTTCGTGTTCGCACATTTCCATTGCTTTTTCGAGATCGAGCTCAGAAATTTGAGAATCGGCGCGGGAAATAATTATGGATCCTTGCGATGTGATGCCAGAAAGGCCGATTCCTCCAACAGAAAGAAATGCGCGCTTTATTTTGACACCACTTGATTTTTCGGCTTGGGAAATTGCACTTGAAAGACTTTTCAGAACATCTGAAGGGTTGATGATGTAGCCGTGCCGTAAACCTTTTGATTCAGCAAAGCCTGAGCCGATAATTCGTGGCATTATTCTGTCTTTTTCTTTTACACTTTCAGCAACAAGAACCTTGATTTGGTACGTTCCGATATCTATGCCAACTGTAATATTGCGTGCCATGAGAAATTGAAAGAAAATAAATGCTTGTTGGAGTTTATTGTACTACAATATCTCGCATATTTTCTATGTACACATGCAAAAGTCCACATCTCCTTTCTTGAGAGGGTGTATTTTTAGAATTAAGTTACATTCCAAATTTGCTACAGGCTTCTTTTTCAAGCTTTTCCATCTCGTCTCCATGATCAAGACCTTTGAGGTGTAAAAGTCCATGTATAAAAAGAAATCCAATGAATTTTTCATATGTTTTACTCCATTCGCGAGCTTCTTCCTTGGCTTTATTTGGATTTATGAAAATTTCTCCTTCTGTTTTAGAAAGTGGAAAGGCGAGTACATTTGTTGGTTTGTTTTTTCCGCGGTATGAGAAATTTAGTTGTGTAGAAGTTTCGTCGGGGACAAAAACCAAGCTCAATTCATATGTCTTGCCGAGGATGTACTCCTTCATAGCGGCAAAAGGCAAGCTTGGGAGCTTGCCTTTTGTTTCGTTGTGAATTTCGAAAAATTTGTCCATTCTACTTTTTTCCTCTGCCTCGAACATTTAAAGCAGGATCTGGGATTTTGCCCAATTTTACGAGCTCTGCAGTCTTTGCCCATGTAACAAGTTTTGAAAGCTTTTTTGCTTTCTTAACATTTTCAGACTTTACACGTTCATGATATCTAATGCCTCGAACACGTGGCAAAACACCTGATCCTTGTACGCGCTTAGTAAAGCGGCGCAAGATGCTTAGGCTTGTTTCGTTAGCGTTTCTGTTGATTTCTACATTTACTGCCATAGTGGAGATTATCCTAACATAAAGGGATTAATTGATCAATCAAGTGTTCTCTTTAAGCTGCGCTACTTGTTTTACCTCTTCGTATAGGTGATTTTTGAATGCGTGAGTGTATTTCATTAAGGTAGTGTGGAAGTCTGTCGATGTGAACAGTTTCTTGTACTCTGGTGTTAGTATCGCGCACCACAACGCTGTTTTCCATGGCTTCTTTTTGACCCATAATGATGATAAAAGGAAGCTCCATGAATTCGGCTGAAGAAAGCTGGCCGGTCATTTTGTCGCGCGCAAGAGCATGAAGGATTGGGATACCCCATTTGCGAAGTGTTTCAATAACCTTAAGGCTTTTCAATTTTGCTTCAAATCCAAGTTGTATGAAATAGAAGTTTGCTGGCTTAGGTTTCTTTAGTTTTACTCGATCTTTGATTTTTTCATAAATGCACGACAAGCTTATAGAAGGAATTTCTTTTTTATAGCCCAAGCGTCTTGAAAGAGGATTGTAGCGAAAGCCAAAACCAGAGATAAAATCTTTTTGAGATTTTGGATCTTGTGCCTTTATTTCAAAAAGAGTATGAGCAAAGCACTCTTTGTGTCCAAAAAGAGTAGGGTCGATCGTGTACGGAATATTTAATGTTTCGATAAATTCAAGAACCTCTTTAAAGTGTGTGCGAGCTTGTTCTGAGAGAAAAGCCATTGGCTGAGGAGCATCGTGTCTAATTGCGCTACATACTTCGTGTTCGCAGATAAAGGCGATTGGGTCACGGCGCACGAGGTCACGGCATTTTGCTGGAAGTTCAAGAAGCTTCTTTTTATAGTAGTTTCCAATATCGCGTTCGAAACGTCCGATTGAGTCTCGATCTCCAATACTATTTAAAGTAATCGAGATATTTACATAGCCTTCTTCTTCAAGAATTGCTGCACTTGTTTTTATAAGGATTGCTTCAGCGATACTTCGGCTAGTTCCTAAAATATCGAGAGAAAACTCCGAGAGATCCTTTCTGCCGGTCTTTCGGCTCATGATCATTACAGGTTGAGACATAGCAACAGTCTCTTTTGCGTAGTTTTTGAGGATTGCTATTTTTTCTTCAAGTTTAAAAAGAATACCGTGGCTGTTTTCATGCGACTTTCTTCGGAGTACGTCGTGCTTTTCAAGGTGTCGAACATGAATCGCGTCATCTTTTCCTAAAGATGGAACTTCAATAAGCCTGAAACCATAGTACGATGCAATCTCTGCTATGTGGTCCCATTCATGTTCTCGGTTTTTCATTGATACAGAAGTTAATTATTGCTCAAATTTTTTTCTCCCGGCCACACGCTGATTTCCTGAAGAGGGAAGAGTTGGAAGATTGGTCGGCCGATAATATATTCTTCTTTAAGTGTTCCCCAATAACGTGAGTCGAGGCTTCCGGCACGGTTGTCACCCATTACAAAGTACTCACCATTTTTTACTTCTGTTGTTTGAGTATCATTTTTTGGAAACGTTATGTACTCTTCGGTAAGTTCAAATCCTTCTGAATGCTCATTGTTTATAATGGTTATTTTTCCACCATTGATTTTTACTGTTTCGCCCGGAAGGCCTATGATTCGCTTGATAAAATACTTCTTTGGATCGACAGGGTATTTAAAAATAAGGACAGAGCCTCGTTTTGGCTCAGTAAAGCGATATGAGAGTTGGTCAACAATCAGATAGTTGCCATTTTCAAACGTCGGTTCCATCGATGCTCCGTTTACGAGAAATGGTTGAGCGATAAAAATTCTGAATGGAATAACGATGATGAGTGCTAGAAAAGTAAAGCGCAATGTTTCTTTCCAAAAACCCGGTTCATTTTTTTGTTTGTTTGAATTTTCTAGAACTTCAGTACTTACTTTTTCTTCTTTTGTATGTAAAGTAGGTTCCATTGAGAGTGTTCTAAAATATTTTTAGATTAATTTCGTACAGTATAGTACTTCGATGTGGTTTGACACAAGAGATGCAAGTGTTACACAATGGTCTGGATGATGTTTTTTTATTTTTTTAACCTTTCTTTTTAATTTTAATCTTTTGTATGGCATATATTATTGCAGGTTTGGGAAATCCGGGAGAAGAATACAAAAATACACGTCATAATGCAGGGCGAATGGTTTTGGAATTGCTTCAAAGCAAGAACGATCTCCCTGAATGGAAAGAAAATAAAAAATCACAGGCGCTTGTAACGAAAGGTGCAATCGGAAAGCAGAAAGTGACTCTGGTGATGCCAGAAACTTTTATGAATAAGTCAGGTGAGAGCTTGAAAACACTTGTAACAAGTCCAAAGTCTGCAGAAAAACTTATTGTTGTGCATGATGACCTCGATTTGCCAATAGGAACGATAAAAGTTTCATTTAATCGTGGCCCAGGAGGTCACAAAGGTCTCGAATCGGTGATAAAGGGAGTGAAGACAGAAAAGTTTGCACGTGTTCGGGTTGGAATTTCTCCAGAGGCAGCAAAAGGAGGAGTGAAAAAACCTTCACATGAAAAAATAATCGAGAATTTTATTGTTGATCCTTTTAAACCAGCTGAACTTGTAGAAATAAAAAAAGTAGTCAAGAGAGCAACTGAAGCAGTTGAAGCGATTTTAAATGATGGAATAGAAAAAGCGATGGGAGAATTCAATAGAAAGAGCTAATAGTCGAAAAAGTAAGGTCGGACCTTACTTTTGCATCATGTTAGGTTTATGAGGACAATAAAAAAACCGCCCAAGGGCGGTTTTTTCTGATTACTTCTTCTTTTTATCTCCTGCAAAAGTGAGTGCCATTTTCTGCTCTTTGGAATCAAAGAGAGTAATTTTAAATGGATATGTTTTGCCGAGTTCAAGATGTTCTCGAAGAGATTCTTCTGTGCCGAATTCTGAAATATGCACAAGACCTGCAACTCCTTCTTCAATCGATGCGAGTGCACCGTGCTTGTTGAAGCGGATTACAACACCTTGCACTGTGTCGTCCTTCTTGTACTTCTTACTTGCTTCAACCCAAGGATTAGGCTTCAAGGCTTTGATAGAAAGAGAAATCTTTCCGTCTTTAATTTCAATAACCTTAACCTTCACTTTGTCATTCACTGTAAAGAGTGACTTTGGATTTTCAACAAGTGCCCAGTCGATTTCTGAAATATGCACAAGTCCTTCAAGTCCTTCTTCAATTTTTACGAAAATACCGAAGTCAACGATACCAGTTACTGTTCCTTCGACTTCATCATTTACTGCGTACTTATCAATAATCTTTTCTTTATTTTTCGCTTCAGGACTCTTTTCAGAGAAGATAAGTTTGCCTTCTTTTGGAATTGCAGCAATAACAGAAACTGCAATCTTTTGACCGACAAGTTTCTTCAATTCTTCAAGGATCTTGTCTTTGTCACCATCTGAAACACGTGGATAGTGCTCAGTTTTGAGCTGTGAGGCAGGGAGAAAGCCCTGGATACCTTGCCATGTGATGATAAGACCTCCTTTGTTTGCTTCTGTGATAGGGAGTTCAAAGACCGCTTTGCTTCGGATAGCTTCCTCAGCCTCACTCCAGATTAGAGCCTGACGAGCTTCCTTGAGAGAGATTTCGATGTAGCCTTCACTGTTATCAACGCTTACAACTTTACCAGCAACTTTGTCGCCGATTGAAGTCTTCTTGATGATATCTCGGGCTGCGATAAATTCACGGCCGTAGATGATACCTGTTCCGAATGGATAGAGATCAACGAAAAGAGATGTGGCATCAATGCCAATAACAGGTCCTTCAACGAGATCGCCTACTCCAGGGGGGTTAGGGATATCGCTTAAAACCTTGTCCATCATCGTCTCTTTTTTCGCTTCCTCTTCTGTTTCTTCTTTGTTTTGCTTTGCTTTTACTTTCGCTTTTGTCGCGACTTCTTTAGTCTCTTCTTTCTCAACTGGTGGGACAGTTTCTGTCGCACTCTTTCTTTTAAATATACCTTTTAACATAATCATGTATTAAGCAGGCTTGTCTTTTGCTCTTTCTTCAACTTCTCCAAGACAAGGATACTGCAAGCTATTAATCACCCCAACTGGAGCGAGAAAACATACTACTATATAAACACTACTTTTTCAATCTTATGGCTCGTGTTATACTTTCGGCCATGATTATCACATATCACGGCGCAGGATGCCTCAAGGTTCAGTTTGGCGATACTATTATTGCAGCGAACCCCATTTCAAAAGAATCAAAGGAAAAACAAGCTAAATTTGGTGCTGATATTGCCCTTATTTCGCTTAATGACAAGGATCATAATGGGGTAGAAAACGCGACTCATGGTGAACGAACACCTTTTGCTATCCTCGGTCCTGGTGAGTATGAAATTAAAGGTGTTTTTATAAGAGGATTTGGAGAAACATCAGCATACGGCGGATCTGAAAGAATTAATACAGTGTATCGAGTTTCGTTGGAAGGTATGAATCTTTGTTTCTTAGGAGCCTTAAGCGGAACAGAATTAAAAACAGAAACTACAGAGGGGCTCGATGATATAGATATTCTTTTTGTGCCGGTTGGTGCAGAAGGGGTTTTGAGTCCTGCTGATGCAAACAAACTTGCGGTAAATTTGGAGCCAAAAATAATTATTCCGACACATTACGATGCGGCAACTTTAAAAACCTTTCTTAAAGAAGCGGGAAGTGAATCGGTAGCGCCACTTGAAAAACTCACTATAAAGAAAAAAGACCTTGAAGGTAAGGAGGGGGATATTGTGGTTCTTGAAGCGCAAAATTAAATCTACCCAGGAACGTACTTCTCTTTTGCTCTGGTTGCCTTAGAATATAAACATGCCCCTTTTCGATTATCTCGATAATCTCCGATCAAAACCTGATGGAGCTAAAATGCGCATTGCACTTTCGGTTTCTTTTTGTGCAACAGCTCTTATTTTTGTTTTTTGGTTTATGTCTTTTTATGGCACGAGAAATAAAGATCAAGAAGCTGTGATAGTAGAGAAAACCACAAGTCCTGTTTCTTCTCTTATGGCAAGTACTGGAGCGGCATTTAAAGATATAGGTGAGGAGTTTTCAAAACTTAAACAGAAGATAGGGGGGCTTTTTAGTGAGACTTACGTTGTACCAGAAGTTCCTAAAGAGGGTGCTACTTTTTAAGTGATATAAAGCTGTAGAACAATACAGCTAGGCCTTTTTTGAGCTTTTAAAAAAGGTAATGAGGTGCTATAATCAGAGAGTAATATGGCTAAGTACGGCGAACAAGATGAAGGAGATGTAAAACCTCGCGCTCCAGGCGAGGGGATACTCCGTCGTGAAATTACGGTAGAAATGAAAGATGCGTATCTTGACTACGCTATGTCTGTTATTATGTCGCGTGCTCTTCCTGATGTGCGAGACGGATTGAAGCCTGTACATCGTCGTATCCTCTATGCGATGCATGAAAAAGGTTTGACTTTCGGCGGAAAGTTTCGAAAATCGGCGGTGGTGGTGGGAGATGTGCTCGGAAATTATCACCCACACGGTGATGCTTCTGTATATGATGCCTTGGTAAAAATGGCGCAGGATTTTTCGATGCGTTACCCTTTAGTTTCTGGACAAGGAAACTTTGGAAATATTGATGGAGACAATGCAGCTGCGATGCGTTATACCGAAGCAAAAATGTCTCGCATTGCATCTGAACTTTTAGGTGACATAGAAAAAGAAACTGTTGATTTTCGTCCAAACTACGACGGTACACGAAAAGAGCCGGTGGTTTTGCCAGCAGCTGTGCCTAACCTTCTTTTAAACGGCACACTTGGTATTGCTGTGGGTATGGCAACCAACATTCCTCCGCATAACCTGAGGGAGATTGTAGATGCAACGGCATATTTGATTGATAATGAAAAAGCAACAACCGAAGATCTGCTTCAGTTTGTGAAAGGTCCCGATTTTCCAACAGGCGGTCTCATTTTCAATGAAAAAGATATTGCTCATGCTTATGCAACGGGCAAGGGTGGTGTGGTAACTCGTGGTGTTGCTGAAATTGTCGAAAATAAAGCAGGAAATTTTCAAATTATTATTACCTCGATTCCATATCGAGTAAATAAGTCTGATCTTCTTTTAAAAATTGCTGAACTTGTTCGTGATAAAAAACTTGAAGGTATTAAAGGTCTTCGCGATGAATCTGCAAAGGATATTCGTATTGCAGTTGATCTAAAGTCTGGGGCACATCCTCAGAAAGTTTTAAACTTTCTCTATAAACACACGCAGCTTGAAGAGGCTTTTCATTTTAATGTGGTATGTCTCGTTAATGGCGTGCCTCAGACACTTTCACTTAAAGGGGTGCTTCAGGAATTTGTTGCTCATCGCGTGATCGTGGTGCGCAGACGAACAGAGTATGAGCTTCGCAAGGCAGAAGACAGAGAGCATATTCTTCTTGGTTTAAAGAAGGCACTTGATCATATCGATCAGATTATTAAACTTATTCGAGCCTCAAAAGACACTCCTGAAGCTCATGCAAAGCTTATGAAGGAGTTTAAGTTTTCTGACAGACAAGCAACAGCTATTCTTGAAATGAAGCTTTCTCGTCTTGCGGGTCTTGAAAGAAAGAAGATAGAAGATGAACTTAAGGCTATTCAAGAATTTATTGAAACCTTAAAGGCGATTTTGGCTAGTCCAAAGAAGATTCTTGGTATTATCAAAAAAGAACTTTCTGATATCAGTGCAAAGTACGGTGATGACCGAAAAACTAAACTTATGAAAGGTGGTGTGCAGTCGATTTCTGATGAGGATTTGATTCCTGATGAGGAAAACGCACTTGTGCTTACTTCGGGCGGTTATATCAAACGCACAAGTCCTGATGAGTTTAGAAAACAGAAGCGTGGAGGTGTGGGTGTGGTTGATCTTGATACAAAAGAAGAGGATTTTGTGACGACGCTCCTTACAGCAAGTACACACAGCGACCTTCTTTTCTTCTCAGATAAAGGAAAGGCGTACCAGATAAAAATGTATGATTTGCCTGAAGGAAGACGTGCTACAAAAGGAAAGTCGATCATGAACTATCTTTCACTTGAAGCGGGAGAAAAGATAACTTCAGTTTTGCCAATGCCTAAGGACATAAAAGGAAAGCCATTGTCTCTTCTTATGGTTACAAAGCAAGGTGTTGCAAAGAAGGTAAAGGCGGAAAATTTCCAAGACGTTCGCCGAAGCGGTATTATCGCTATTCGATTGGATGCGGGCGATGAGCTTATTTCTGTTTCTTTTGCCGACAAGAAAGATGATGTAGTTATTATTACTTCAAAAGGTCAGTCTATTCGATTTAAGGAGGCTGATATTCGTGAAATGGGACGTTCTGCGGGAGGGGTTCGTGGAATGCGTTTAGGTAAAGGAGATAGCGTGGTTGGCGCTCAAACAATTAAATCTGATTTCAAGAACCCTGCACTTTTGGTGATTAGTGCAAATGGATATGGAAAGCGAACTGATCTTTCTGAATATAAAGTGCAAAAGCGAGGAGGTTCAGGTATCAAGACTGCAAATGTAACTCCAAAAACAGCTGAAATTATTTCTGCACAGGTTGTGACAGATGATGAAGCAGAAGTGGTGGCAATGTCACAGAAGAGTCAGGTGATTCGTGTTGACCTTAAGGAAATTCCACTTCTTGGAAGACAAACTCAAGGGGTTCGTATTATGAAGTTGCGTGAAGGGGACAGAATCGCATCTCTTATTTGTCTGTAGACAAATAAAGGTAACGTCGAGCTTGTAACATGTAACAAAAATTACCAACATTGGCTGTTGGCAATACCGTCAAGGACTCTCCTTGACGGTATTAATCCGACTTGTGCATATGTATAAGTGCGCTTTTGCCTTATACTAATTAAGTTAGACGTTATATTCTAAAAACTACACCTTCTATGTTTAGTGATCCTCTTAAAAATATTGAACAATTTGCTCTAAATCCAGGCACGACTGTTGCTGACCTCGGCTCAGGTTCGGGCTTTTATACCCTAGCTGCTGCAAAGGCAGTGGGGGACAATGGTAAGGTTTATGCAGTCGATATTCAAAAAGATCTCCTTTCAAAGCTTAAAGGTGAAGCAGTCAAACAAAATCTCCACAATATAGAAATTGTCTGGGGTGATATTGAAAAGCCGTCGGGTACACGACTTGCAGAAAGTTCGGTGCAGGCGGCTATAGTATCAAATATTTTTTTTCAGGTAGTTCATAAGGAGGTTTTTCTGAAAGAGGTTTTACGTATTCTTCAATCTCAAGGGCGTGTACTTTTTATAGACTGGGTGGATTCTTTTGGAGGTTTAGGGCCACAGCCGAATGCTGTTTTTACAGAGTCACAAGCAGAAGAAATGTGGACAAAGGCAGGTTTTATAAAAGAGCGAACCATTTCTGCCGGATCGCATCACTACGGTATAATTTTCACTAAGAAGTAATTCCGTCCTTTTTCGACTATGAAAAACATGTCCAAATTTCAGCTTATCTTGACCGGCATTTTTGCCGTATTCATTGTGATTGGAGTAATGGTTTTTGCATTGTTTCGAAATGATAGTACTTCTACCGTTTCGTCAGTATTAGTTTGGGGTAATGTTCCCTCAAGTCAATTTACACAGATACTTAAAGTAAATGGTCTTGATAAGGATGAGTCTTTTGCAATTAGCTACGTAGAAAAAAGAACAGAAAATTTTGATACAGATTTTATTGAAGCTTTGGCAGATGGTCGGGGTCCAGACCTTTTCTTTCTTCCTCAGTCTTCGGTCTTAAAGCACCGCACACGCATCTATCCGATTCCCTACAAATCTTATCCAGAGCGAGATTTCAAGAATACGTTTATAGAGGGGGCCGAAGTTTTTCTTTCCCCTCAAGGTATTATGGCCTTACCTTATATAGTTGATCCTCTTGTAATGTATTGGAACAGGAGTCTTTTTACGAATGCAGGACTTGCAAGGGAACCACGTTTTTGGGATGAAGTGTACTCACTTACAGGTCGGCTTACTAAAAAAGATTCTGCACTTAATATAACGCAAAGCACTATTCCATTTGGTGAATTTCGTAATGTATCGAACGCAAAGGCGATTCTTTCAATGCTTATCCTTCAGGCTGGAAATCCTATAACCTCGATGCGAAGTGATGGTGTGGTGCAGGTTAGTTTAAGTAGTAATCTTAATTTGCAGACAACGCCGGCACATGAGGCTCTTCGTTTCTTCACTGATTTTTCAAATCCTTCGACAGTGTACTATTCATGGAACAGGTCATTGCCACTATCTCGCAACTTTTTCACAGCAGGTGACTCTGCTCTTTACTTTGGTTTTGCATCTGAACTTCCAGATATTCAACGCGCAAATCCAAATTTGAATTTTGACGTGGCTCCAGTGCCGCAATCACGTCAAGCAAAGAAAGAAGTTTCCTACGCAGATTTTTACGGACTTGCAGTCTCAAAAAATTCTCGAAATATCACAGGTGCTTTTGCACTAGCGTATCGACTTACGGATGCTCTCGGTATTGGAGCTGTTGTTGATACTTTAAAATTACCGCCTGTAAGACGAGATTTGGTCGCGGCGACACCAGTCGATCCTTATATGGCAGTCTTTCATGACGCTGCCCTGCGCGCTAAAACATGGCTTGGTCCCGACGCAGCAGAAACTTCGCGTGTTTTTCAAAGTATGGTCGAATCAGTAACTGCAGGCAGGTCTCAAATTACGGAAGCCGTAGGAAGAGCCGATGAGGAATTAAGAGCGCTCATAGTACAATAAATACATGAAAAAAGTTTTGATTCATACTCTTGTTCTTACAACACTCCTTTCTCCATTTTTTGTTTCGGCAGCACTTTTTAATCCGAGTGAGGGATTAATAGGTGGAATTTGTGACGATGGTCAATGTCAATTTAACGCTATCGTTGCCTTGATAAAACGTATCATAAATTTCATCTTCTATGTGTCAGTTCCTCTTGCTGCGCTCTTGTTTGCATATGCAGGTTTTCTTTTTCTTACTGCAGGGCCAAACCAAGGCCAGGCCGAGAAAGCAAAGGGTGTTTTTACGAACGTTGCTGTCGGTTTTGGCATCATTCTAGCTGCATGGCTTATCGTGTATACTGTATCTAGCGCTCTGATTGAGCCAAATTTTTTTGGTGATGAACTTCCTCAATTAAGACAATAATTTTTGTATGTTGAATAATCTTATAAAGAAAAATATTCTACTAGTCTTAATTGTCTGTACTGTTTGCTTGCCATTTTATGCAATGGCTGAGAATCTCCTAGATGATTCAAATGATAGTGGTTTTACACCTCCATCTGGAAATGTATCAAATCCGGGAAGTAATACATCTGGAAATGTATCAAATCCGGGAAGTAATACATCTGGAAATGTATCAAATCCAAATTGTGGTTCTTCAGGTGGAAGTAGTGTTATAACCAATCCTCTCAAGGGTGGAATCTGTAGTGTGTATGATCTTGTGTACATGATAGTTACTGCTATCTTGATCCCGCTTGGTTCAGTGCTTATTGTACTCATGATTATTTTTGCTGGTTTTCAGTTTGTTATTGCTCAAGGTAATCCAACCAAAATCGAAGATGCTAAAAAAACCTTATTTTTCGCTATTATAGGATCAGCAATTCTTCTTGGTTCATGGGCTATAGCAGAGATTATTAAAAATACAGTAACAGCCGTAACGGGTACTTCTTTTTAGTTAACATGCTTCGATTTTCTACAATCCTACTCGTGGCTCTCCCTGTTGTTGCTTTTGCATCTCCGCCAGCAACATTTGATCAGCTCATCTATTTTTTCCTTGACTATATTCTGCTTATTATTCCTCTTGTTGCAGGTGCAACAGTTCTGGTTTTTATTTTGGGTCTTGTTAAATTTATTTCACGTGTAGGTGGAAATGAGAAAGAGATAGAAAATGGCCGGAGACTTATGATATATGGAATTATTGGTTTGCTCGTCATGGTCTCTGTCTGGAGTATTGTTGAAATCGTTCAGGGTGAGTTTGGTTTTGGTACGCCATTTATTCCAAAACTTCCAGAAAGTTAATTATGAAATTTTTCTCATACATAGTATTTTTTCTGATCCCTCTCGTATCACAAGCTCGAGGCTTGCGCGATATGATTGTTGACGCATCGTCCCTTCTTCAGGGTTTTGTCGTGCTTGCTTTTGCTCTGGCGCTTATGGCTTTTTTCTACGGCATGGCAGGCTTTATTCTTCATTCAGGTAGTGATACTGCCAAAGAAGAAGGGAAGAGAATTATGATATGGGGTGTGATAGCTTTGTTTGTTATAGCGTCCCTGTGGGGTATTATCGCTTGGATTCAGGGCGATCTCACTTTGTCAGGCTGGATAGATACTGTGGATGCACTTCCTCGAAGTCAAACAAGATAGGTTATACTAAATATCAATACAGTTTAAGTACATTAAAGAAATATATGCATAAAATTTTATATACAAGCCTTCTGGTTTTGCCGATAGGAGTATCAGCAGCTTTTTTTGAAAACACACAAGGTCTTTTGGATAGTACTTTCACAATGGTTCAAACTCTAACGGTTTTAGCTGTAGCTCTCGCACTACTCTTTTTCTTCTGGGGGCTCGCTCAGTTTATCTTGAAATCAGGAGATGCTGCTTCTCATGAGGAAGGTAAAAATAAAATGGTCTGGGGTGTGATAGCTTTGTTTGTGATGGTATCCATTTGGGGTATTGTTGGCTTTATACAAAGTGAGTTAGGAGTAGGAGGTTCTGGATTGAGTTCTGATGATTATGATAATCCACCAGATCCTTTCTGTACTGATTCTACAGGGTGTTAATATAGACTTGTATGGAAGAAATTCCACTCTCTTTAATAGAAATACTCATTCTTCGTTTCGGAAGGATTATTGGGTTTCTAACCCCGATCGTTTTAGGTCTTGCTCTGCTCATATTCTTTATTGGTTTGGCGCGATTTATCCTCCGAGCTGATAATGAAAATGAAAGAAGGAGAGGTCAGCAGATTATGGTGTGGGGTATTGTTGCCTTGTTTGTAATGACTTCGATTTGGGGCATCGTGTCCTTTATAGGGAAGAATCTCCTTATTGAACAGGGTGGAACATCTAGAGCACCTTCTGTTGAGCTCCCTGTATTTAAAGTTAAATAACTCCTTTAAAAAACTTTAAAGGAGCAGTCCTCAGACAGTCTTCTAGCGGGATTATCCACACCCTTGATTGTGCTCATGACCGTTGTCTCGTATCATGATGAGTATAGACTTTATAAAAAAAGTAGGTCGTTTATTCCGGTGAGTAAGTGAAAGTATCTGCCTTTGGCAAATATAAGTAGCAAACAAAAACGGAACAAAAGGTTTAGAGCCTTTTATTAAAAAATTATTAGTAAAATAGTAAATTATAAAATGAAAAAAATTATTGGTGCTGGTTTGTTTTTTGCTCCTTTTTTAGCATTTGCTGCACAGCTTGCAGAAACAGCTACTTTTATTGAAGAGATAGGTAAAATTATTGATGTATTAACTCCACTTGTATTCGCATTAGCCCTTCTTTACTTCTTTTGGGGTCTTGCACAGTTTATCCTTGCTTCAGGTAGCGATGAGGCTAAAACTGAAGGAAAGAATAAGATGATCTGGGGAGTTATTGTGTTATTTGTTATGGCAACAATCTTTGGTTTGATCGGCTTTATCCAAAGAGAGCTTGGTGTTGATGATGAAAGTACCACTGTTGAAAGTCTTCCAAGTGTTCCGTCAGTACCTCGTTAAATAAAATCATCTGACTCAGTCTATCGTATAGAAAATAAATTCAGTCTTTTATTTGTAGCTACTGTTAATGTCTCCAATTGTTATTGAAAAGTTGAATACCATTAATCGGATTATAATAAATCCGCTTATAGGCTTGATGTTTGCTCTTGCTCTTCTCATATTCTTTATCGGCATCTTTCAAATGGTTGCCAATAATGAAAGTGATGAGGCTCGCGAAAAAGGTAGGAAAAACATAATGTACGGAATACTCGGTCTCGTCATTATGGTTTCTGTCTACGGCATCATTCGTCTCATCTTGTCGACTTTCGGCCTTGATTCGGTTGGAGGTACAGGATATCTAGGAGAAATATTGAGGTAGTTACACAAAATAAAAACCACCCTTGCGGGTGGTTTTTGTTTTATATAAAATACTTAGTTGTATAAAAGATACATAAATAAAAGAGGCGAGAAGGTGTTATCCTTCTCGCCTCGACTTAAATCTTTTGAGGATCAAAGTTTTGTCAAGGTAAGCCGAACCTTGACTGGTCTGTCGCGTTCCCCGCTTTGGAATCCAACCACTTCCCCGTTCGGTAAGTTTGGTTGCTTCTCGCCGGGTTTAAATGTAAATGGCTTTCCATCTACATACACAATGATTGAAGTTGGCTTTGCTTCGATCACTGCCCATGCCAGATCCCATCCTTTAGGAACTTCCACAACTTCTTTATGGTTCTGTGGAGCGACTATGTCCCATGTCTTACCTTCTGGGGTCTTGAGGGTCTCTCGAGGAGCAGGGGACGGTGGAGCATTTGCATACTTCACAACTTCCACCCACGTCTTGCCAACGGTCTGGCTGATCAGGACTACTACGTAGCCTATGATCATGACGACTGCGACCACTTTAATCGTGGTCCATAACCCCTCCACTCCTTTGGCGAGGTATCCTAGCCCAATCACCCCAAGTGCAATCAAAAGAGCTGCAATTGGAGGGTGTTCGTAGGCTAGTGCCTGCATCTGGCGCAGTGCACCCAGCCCTGTCATGAAATCGGCAACGATCGCACTCACGAGGAGTGCGATACCTCCTGCTATCCACCAACCCCAACCTTTTGCTCGAGGTTGTTGCGAAGCAGGTGAAGGGTTCGCTCCGGTTGCTGTTTGTTGCTGTGTTTGTGTTTTTCTCCCGATGAGTAAAATGCAAACACTTGTTAGTACAAACGCCGCAACCACAAAAGAAAGAACCCACGCCCCTGCACCCCACCCAAAATAAAAAAGTGAAGGATTAAGGTAGCAGGTAATTACTACACCAATCAAGATCAGAAACAGTACAAGTTTCCAACCCCAACCTTTTGCTCGAGGTTGTTGCGAAGCAGGTGGAGATCCTCCAGCTGTTGGAGTTGTCGCTCCGGTTGCTGGCTGTCTCCTGGCTTTAGACCAAAGCCAGCTTCCGAGACGCCTTAGTCGCGGTTTTGGGAGCCATGCTACGAGCAAGACTCCGCCATTTACGCCGATAATGCCGAGTCCCCACAAAACATATGTGAGGCTCGAGGGTTCCCCGCTTTCGTAGTCTTGTTCCTGAGGCAGTGCATTCAAAAATAAAAACAGGAATGCACCGAAACAAGCAACCAGCGCAAGGTAGAAAATCCTCATGGGCCACAGTCTGAACTGTGGTGGCTGAGAATTCTCGTTGCTTGCTTCCGAAGGCGAAGAATGGACCGATTGCTCGGTCAACTCAACCGAGACCCTAAGGTCCTCGATCTGGTGTTCGCAAACATCCAGATCTGCGCCCTGATTCAGGGCGCGATGCAATGAAAAAAATCTTGTGGCGAGGTTATAGTAGTCTTCCTCGCTCACATGACCTCTTACTCGTATCACTCGTCGCCCTAATCTAACAATGATCGCATACAAGCGATTCCATCTTTGTTCGGGTGTTTCAGGAATTTGAAACATATAAAGACCTTTCTATGTCTAGGGTTAATGACAATGTGCAACGACGCTACTTGGTATATTAGCATAGTTTTGTAAAAAAGTCAATGATAATTTTGAGTTAAAAATGTATGAAAAAAGGCCGCATTCTTGCGAATGCGGCCCGTTGGTCTGTCAATCTTCTCTGAAGGTTATCCAGTAGCTCACCCGAGCTTCTGTGGTTCCTGAATTTTTCAAGGCTACGAGTCGGGTGCCATCTTTGTATCTAATGGCCCCAGTTTCTTTCGCAACTCGTTCAGGCTTGTCGCCATTCCGTGAGATCAAGACTTCTCCCTCAGAAACCAAGAGCTGAACATGATACCCATCTTGAGCAGGGAACTTATCCTTCCATTCCTTGCCGGGTTCGAGGATGATCGTCTGCTCCCCTAGTTTCTTCTCAATGCTTGCGGGAAGTCCTGTAACCAGGAGTTCTGCAACGAAGAATCCCGCAACCGCAGTTAGCAATGCAATTACAGGCGTTTGCAGATTTTTCCAGCGTACTGCCTGTGACGTCTTGGAAGCTGGAGCACCTGCTTCAGCTGTTTTTTCGGATTCACCTAAATTTTTCAAGGTGAAGCGGAGAAAAACAACTGTAACAAGAGCTACGATCGCGCCGGCGGTAACAAGTACCGATGGTGTGTGTGAAAGGAATTTTTCCCATGGGAACTCATAGAGTGCCCCATAGAGCAGAGCTCCCACAGTGACTGCAACTGGCACGGATGCTAGTCCGATGAACCAGTTTTTCTTATGCACTGACCAAACAACAACACCAACAAATGTCAGCAGTGCTCCCAGAGCAATAGGGATTGTCTTCCTATTCATGCTTAGTTCAGGAATATCCAGAACTATTTGAGGACCAAAATATAACAGAGACAAAACTACTCCGACTCCGAGGAATATGAGAACTTTTCCAAATCCGATCTTTCGTGGGATTCGGATTTTTTCACTCATTATTCTCGGTAACATCATGACTGGTCCTGCGAGCATGAACCCACCGATGAAGACCAGAGCTGACAAACTCATCATTTTCATGAAGAAGTTGTCGAGGAGAAAGAGAGGCGTTGCAAGGACGCCAAAGGGTATCATGAAGATAAACTTCAGGATGTAATTTTGGCGTTTGTGAAGGACTACGAGTCCTGCTACGAGTCCTGTAACGGTGACTGTTGCAACGGTTGCCCACATGAATACTGCCGTCGAAAATCCTTTTCCAGATCCAGTGTGCGCGCCTCCTTGTGCACTCAGAATCACCCGAATCATAAATCCGATCGCAAAGATCAGAACGGCAGCAATTTTTTGCCGATGTTCTGGCTTTTGCATTGTATGTATAATTTTTTTTTGGACCTGTTCCCAAAACGAGGGATAGATCATTGAGGGTACGTTGTGCACCTCTTCAATGACGACCTCTTGAAGTTTCGTGTCTTCGACACGATTGACCTTAATAGCTTGAGGTTGTGCTATCTGCTCAGGATCAATTTCTTGCGTTGCATCTCCAGCCAGTCTTACGATGAAGATCTCGATTGGATCAAGTCGTATTTCCAGGGTGCTTGCATCAATTTCATCGGCACGGAATTCCGCCAATGACGATTTTGCCGCAGAAAGATTTCTTTCGATTTCTTTCTTGAGCGCACTGGTCATCTCGGATTCTCGCAGTTTTTCTTGCAGCTTGTCGATCGCAGCTTCCATTGCTGCAATGATTTGTCCGTTCTTGAAATAGTTCGGTTCCGGTTTCTCATTCTGTTTTCTAACGACAGAATAAGACTTTTCATTTAACACGACAAGTGCGCCAGATTCATTGTTTTCTGCCATTGTTGCTTCCTTTCTAAGGGTTTTTGTTTGATAAGACATTCAGTTCACCAAGAACTACTGAACAGAAAGGTATCATATATTTATGTAAAAGTCAAATACTTTTTGCATAAAAAAGCCGCCACGAATCCTTTCGTGGCGGCGTTGATAATTCACTAAACTTTCTTTGTGCCCTTGCCCCTTGGTGGGCTTTTGGGTTAGGTCTCAGTCCCGGCTACCTTGTCTGGATCAGTACCTTTCTGGGACGATACCTGAAGAGGTGGAAGAACCATTCCCGCGGACTGGTTTCCCACCGACAAGTACTGACCTTGGAATGCTGCGTGGTTAGCAGCAGCCTGCGCTAATTGTTCAGCAGCAAGAACATGAGCTGCTTCCCGATTGCCCCCCACAGCACTTGCTTTAGATTTCCACACGTCAGCTTCAGCATCGCCGACAAGTTTTATTGCCTCCGCCTTAGCTTTAGCTGCTTCTATCACACCTGCACCCTTCAAATTTTGTAGTTCTTTATCGCGAAGGGCTTTTCCCATCTCTGCCGTGGTTTCATCTTCGTCAGCACGGACAAAGCGCACATCTTCGATTTTTAGGCCGAACTGCTCGGTGATGTTTTTGACAGCTTCAGATGATCCTGATGGATCATCTATCTTGTAGATTTCCTTTATAAAATCTGACTCGGGTCCTGAATCAAGTCTACCCCACGTTTTTATTGTAAGCGGCTCGTTGTTAATTCTGTGAGTTTTGCAGAAATTAGTTACAGCTGAATGAACAGCTTTGTCTACAATACTCACATTTCCATCATACATAAATACAAAAATACGTGGATCGACCACTTCGAAGGTTACCTGGACTAAAATGTCCAGTTTTGATCCGTCCGGCAGATCCGCGTCATTGATGTAGATCGGGTGGGGGATTTTTATTTTTAACTTCTTCACCACCCGAGAGCCGTACCTTACAAGTTCGGCAACTTTCATTCCTCCAAGTTTCGGTTTCTTCCCCTCACTACCTTCCAGATCTTTTCCCTCAATGATTTTGTCTGTGATGACCTCAAACTCATGAATGGTGCGGAATGGTGGTATTCCGTAAAAAACGACGCCGGTTGCCCACTCGAAGAGGTTCATAGGGCGATTTTTTACGACCACTTTTTCCCCCTCGATTGTGTGATGTGGATCTGTAATGATTTTCTTCAGAGTTCCTGAGGCCATTACAAATACCACATGACCTTCTTCTGGTGCCATGAAGATGAAGTTTTCCTTGCCCAGCTGCTTTATTAATATAAGCAGCGAATACAGAAATAGAGCGACAGCGAACGCAATTAAGAAAATCATCGTGTATCTCCGGTGTGAGGTTTGTTGATATATGACAAGGAACATCCTTGATCTGTCGCAGATCCTATCATGAAAATATGTAAAAGTCAAATAAAAAACCTCTTATACAGTAAGAGGTTTTTTATTGCTGTGGGCGGGAGAGGAATCTCTGTTCTTACAGAACCTGTACATCTTTTCTGTTTTTGTTTCGCTAGGCTTACAAAAACTATCAAAGTTTTTCGAGTCCTCACAAAAGCAAAGTAGTTTGCTTTTTTCCGTCCATTATAAAATTACTTCGCAATTTTCTGTGGGCGGGAGAGGACTCGGTTACGGATATTTTGCTATGCAAAATTCCGCAACCCCGACTCAGCGACAAGTACTCGCTATGCTCGTCTTGTATACCGCT
>Ga0163144_10005475_pt1 | contig 28207 bp, 27 predicted proteins | sample OliLak19BULKMAT1_FD_123175 | JGI IMG/M metagenome (GOLD analysis project Ga0163144, IMG submission 123175) | Freshwater microbial mat bacterial communities from Lake Vanda, McMurdo Dry Valleys, Antarctica - Oligotrophic Lake LV.19.BULKMAT1 | ecosystem: Environmental > Aquatic > Freshwater >... | reverse complement strand
GAGCGAATGCTGAATCTGTGGTGATGGTCTTGATTGGCGAGGAGGATCACCCGGATGGCGAAGCGTGCGACGGCTGCGGAGGCGTTCGACAGGGTCGTTGATTTTCTTGAGTCGTTTGAAGCTCTTGATGATCCGCGCCAGCGCGCGAAAGTGCTCTATCCGCTCGACGAGATCCTTTTGCTGGTGCTGCTCGGCGTGCTGGCCGGCTGCGAATGCTGGGTGGAGATCGCTAGGTTTGGCGAGAAGAAGCTCGATCTGTTGCGCCGTTTCCGGGACTTCAAGGACGGCACGCCCTCGCACGACCAGCTGGGCGACATCTTCGCCAGCCTCGATGCCGAGCAGTTCCAGGGCTGCTTCATTGCGTGGGTTTCGGGCCTGACTGGGCTCTCGGCCGACATCATCGCGATCGACGGCAAGACGCTGCGTCGCTCGTATCAGGAAGCTGGCGCCAAGGCGCCGATCCACATGATCTCGGCGTGGTCGTGCCGCCAGAACCTGGTGCTTGGCCAGGCCAAGGTGGCGAACAAGTCGAACGAGATCACGGCCATCCCGCACTTGCTCGATGCGCTCACCGTCAAGGGCGCCACCGCTGTCACTGGAGCATCGAGAACGGCTTGCACTGGGTAATGGACATGGTGTTCCGCGACGACGAATGCCGCATCCGAAAACACAACGCGCCAGCGAACTTTGCCACCATCAAGCACATGGCCAGCAACCTGTTGCGCCGGGCACACGGTAAAGACAGCATGCGCGTCAAACGCAAAGTTGCCGCCTGGGACGATGACTATCTCGCCGCCCTCGTCACCAGAAAATAACGTTCACCCGATTCCCCTGCACCAAGTGGCGCGCCGAGCAGCCCGTGTCCGCGGTCAATTCCGTGAAGCGCAATGGGCCGTACCCGCGACACCGCGCCATCCCGATCGTGGGCGACTGAGGCAGTGGATGGGGCATCGATCATCGACGCCTGACAGCCTGCGCTGCCTCGGGCGGCTTCGGGTATCGAAACACAGTATCGAAGTTCAGCTGCGCGCCTTTGGGCGTTTGCTGGAGCGCGAAGTCAGGCGAACGGTCTCGCGCGCAACGGCCAGGAGACTGCCAAGCGCCTGGTTTACCGCGGCCGAGGTGGGGAAGGCCTTGAATATCTCCGGGTCCAGTACCACCACGTTGCTTCCCTGCATGTACTGACGAGAATACTTCCCACGCACACCGTTGCCGAGTTGCTCGCGCTTGAGAACGGGAATTCGGTCAGCCCTTGCTGTAGATGATTTGCTCATAGCGGGTCGCCTTTCTGGCGCTGATGATGCGAATGCTGCCTGGACGTTCGGTATGTATGACGACGAGCAGGTGGCCCTTGCCGGATATGCCGTAGGTTCGGCTGTGGTACTCGTCATCCGAGTGCTCGGTGTCGGAAAACGTCACGGCCGAGGGGTCTCCGAAAACTGTGACGGCTTCATCGAACGAGACGGCGTGTTTTCGCAGATTCCCCGCTGCCTTCCGCGGATCCCATTCGAAGGAGAACATGCTTTACAGCGTCTGTAGCCGAACACAGTTTGGATATCACTAGCTGTCCGTATAGCACGGCGTCGTGGAATCGGACATCGGAACGCCTTGAGGCTTGCCGCTTCCGTGTTCGCGCGACGATGTGACAGGCTCTGTGCGCAGGCGGCGTGGTGGGGGGCGGATGAGGAAGCGGGTGGTCGTCATCGGGGCCGGCATCGTCGGCGCCATCGCGGCATTGGAGTGTCTGCGTGACGGTCACGCGGTGTCGATCGTCGATCCGGAAGCGCCGGGCGGTGCGCATGCCGCGAGTTACGGCAATGGTGCGTGGATCAACACGGGCTCCATCATGCCGGTCTCCACGCCGGGGCTCTGGCGCAAGGTGCCGGGGTTTCTTCGCGATCCGCTCGGGCCCTTCGCGATTCGCGCGAGCTATCTGCCGCGGCTACTGCCCTGGCTCGCGCGCTTCGTGATTGCCGGGCGGAGTGTCGCCAGGGTGGAGACCGCGGCGCGCATCCGTCATGGGCTGGTCGCCAGCACGATCGACCGACACAAAGCGCTGGCGGCCGAAGCCGGGTTGAGCGATCTGATCGAGCATCGCGGGTTGCTCTACGTATTTCCTTCGCGTGCCGAGTTTGCCGCTGCCTCGCTCGAATGGCGTCTGCGCCGCGCGAGCGGCGTCGAGTGGCAGGAATTCGACGCGGATGAGCTACGGCGCGTCGAACCCGGGATCGGTCCAGGCTACGGCTTCGGCGTGCTCGTCCCCGGCGGCTGCCATCTCACCGATCCCGGCGCTTATGTCGCCGGCTTGGTCAGCCACGCGCAACGTCTCGGCGCGACTCTCCTCCGCACGCGGGCCATCGGCTTCGACATCCGGCAAGGCCGGCTCGCCGCCGTGCGATCGGACTCGGGCGACATCGCCGCCGAAAAGGCGCTGATCTGTGCCGGCATCTGGTCAAAGCCCCTGGCACAACTGGCTGGCGATCGCATTCCGCTGGAGAGCGAGCGCGGCTATCACGTCGTCGTCGCCGATCCCGAATACGCGCCGCGCCATCCGATCATGCCCAGCGACGGCATGATGGCGCTGACGATGACCCGCGCCGGCTTGCGCGTCGCCGGTCAGGTCGAACTCGGCGGCCTCGCCGCGGCGCCGGATTGGCGGCGGTCGGAGATCCTCCTCGACTATCTCTCGCGCGCCTTTCCCGCGATCCCGCGCCATCCCGATCGTGCGCGGCTGAAATTCTGGATGGGGCATCGCCCGTCGACGCCCGACAGCCTGCCGAGTCTCGGGCCGGCATCGAGCTGCATCGATATCCTCCATGGCTTCGGTCATGGCCATACTGGGCTTTCCATGGCGCCCGCCTCGGCGCGGATCCTGGCCGATCTCGTATCCGAGCTTCCCGGCGCGCTCGACGCCACCCCCTTCGCGCCGCAGCGTTTCCAGCGCTGGGTGGTCTGAACGAGGATCCCAGTCACATGTCCGATCAGAGCCTGCTCTACTTGAGCGAAGCGGATGTCGCGCGCGTCGCGCTCGATCCTGCGGTTGCGCGCAGCGCCGTAGCGGCGATCTTCGTGGCCCACCACGCCAAGGGCACGATGGTGAAGCCCAAGCTTTCACTCGATGTCGGGCCGGGTCATTCCTTTCAGACACTCTGCGCCGCTTCCGCCGAAGCAAACCTGGCGGTGAACAAATGGGTTGGCGTCGCGCCGGTGGGCGAGGGCATGACGGGCGCCGGGATCCACGCGATGATCGCGCTCAACGACTTCGAGTCCGGCCGCTTGCTGGCCGTGCTCGACGGCAATCTGCTGACGGCGATCCGCACCGCTGCGATGTCGGCGGTCGCCGCCGTTCATCTCGCGCGACCGGACTCGCGCTCGATCGGTTTCATCGGCTGCGGCTTGCAGGCGCGCAGCCACCTCGCGGCCTTTCATGCATGGCTGCCAGGGCTCAGCCGCGTTGCCGCAGTTAGCCGGACCCATCGATCCGCCGTTGCGCTTGCCGAACAGGCCAGTGCGCTCGGCTTGGAGGCCATGGCGGGCAAGGATCCCGAGGAACTCGTCGCGACCAGCGACATCGTGATCACGAGCGTACCGAATCGGGGGGGTTTTGCGCCATTTCTCGATCCGTCTTGGCTGCGGCCGGGGAGCTTCGTCAGCGCCGTCGATGTCGGACGCTCCTGGATCGCCTCGGGTCTGCGCGATCTGGACGTCCTGGCGACAGATGACCAAAGCCAGGCGCCGGAACTCGTGCGCGCGCTCGGGCTGGGCGATGCGCCGCTGTTCGACACCGATCTCAGCGAGCTGGTCACCGGCGTGCACCCTGGCCAAACGGATCCGCGCCACCGCACGATGTTCATCTTCCGCGGCTTCGCGCTCGGCGACCTCGCCGTCGCCGCACGCGTCTACGCAGCGGCAAAGGCGGCGGGCATCGGCACGATCTTGCCGCGGTGATGTCGATCCCCTCCTGTTCGCGAAGCGAATAGGAGGGGTGGCAACGCGCGAAGCGCGCTGACGGGGAGGTTTCGTGGGAGCTTCGTGAGGTCGGACCTCTTCGAGTTCAAGGAACCTCCCCGGCCGCTGCGCGGTCACCCCTACCTACCGCGTGCCGCGGCAGGAGGGGATGGGAGCTGCGGGCGCGTCGTCGCGACTTCGACGATTGACAGTGTCGCGTGTGATGGAGAGTTTGCGCTTCTCTTCTCGCATGTCGCTGAACCCAACGGAGTCCCCGATGCCTGACGCCTCGCAACTGGTTCGTGATGCCGTCGAGACGCGGCGCGATGCGACGATCGCCTTCCTGCAGGATCTCAATCGCCTGGCGCGCGACGGCGAGGCGGCAGTGCAGGCGCGAGTGGCCGAGACGCTCGAGCGACTGGGCTGCAAGGTCGAGCGGCTGCGCTATCGCCCCAGCGACGTGCCGATCCGCGACGAGTTCGCGGCGGAGCAGGCAATGGCGCTGGAGGAGCGCGAGAGCATCGTCGCGCGCCTCGTCGGGACAAAGGCAGGTCGCAGCGTCATCTTCTTCGCGCATCCCGACGGCGAGCCGGTGAAGAATCTCGAGCGCTGGCAGCGCGATCCCTTCGCAGGCGTGATCGATTCCGGCCGGCTCTACGGCTGGGGCGTCAGCGACGACCTGGCCGGCGTCGCGACTTTCGTGCAGGCGCTGGAAGCGGTGAAAGCGGCGGGTCTGAAGCCTGGGGGCGATGTGATCGTCGCCAGCACGCCGAGCAAGCGTCACGCCCGCGGCGTTCACGCCGTGCTGCATCACGGCTATACGGCGGATGCAGCCGTCTACTTGCACCCCGCCGAGTCCGGCGTTGGCATGCGCGAGATCAAGGCCTTCGCGTCGGGTCTGCTCGAGTTCCGCATCACCGTCACGGGCAGGCAGCCGGGCACGCGCGAGCCGGGCCACACGGCTTTCGCGCATCAGGCGATCAATCCGCTCGACAAGGCGTGGATCGTCTATCGCGCGTTGCAGGAGCTGGGCGAGAAGCGCGCACGAGAAGTGAAGCATCCCGCGCTCGACGCTGCCGTCGGACGCTCGACCAATCTGCTCGTCTCGCATCTGCGCTGCGGCGACGGCGCGCGGTTCAGCCGGATCGCGCCGGATTGCGTGCTCGGCTGCACGCTTTCCTTTCCACCGCCCGAGACGCTCGACGCCGTGCGGTCGCAGATCGAAGCAGCGGTGGGTCGCGCGGCCGAGCAGGATCCCTGGCTGAGGGATCATCCGCCGCGCATCGAATTCCTCGCCGGCGTCACCGGCGCGGAGACTCCGGTGGCGCATCCTCTCTATCAGGTGACGAGCGCGGCGATCGTCGCGGCGACGGGCCAGCCGCCTTACGTCAACGCGATGCACACCTCGAGCGACATCCGCGTGCCGATGGTCCAGAAGGGGATCCCGACCGTCGGCCTGGGCCCGCTCGGCGGCGATCTCTCGCAGAACGGCAGTCACGACGAATGGGTCGATGTCGAAGACTATCTGCGCGCCGTGAAGGTCGCGGCGGCGATCATCGTGGGGTGGTGCGGCGCCTGAACGCGCGATCGGGATCGGTCGTTTCGTACGGTCGCGGTGAGTCATGCGTGAACGAGGAGAAGGAAAGCGATGAGCACGAGCGAGCTGTTCGGAAGCTGGCAGGACAACAGCGCCGCGGCGACGGGGCGTCCCGCGTTGATGGGCACGCGCCACATGGTGTCGGCCGGACACTACCTCGCCGCGCATGCCGCGTTTCGCGTGCTCGAGGCGGGCGGCAACGCGATCGACGCCGGCTGCGCCGCGGGTCTCGCGCTCGGCGTGCTGCAGCCCAACATCGTGCAGGTCTCCGGCGTCGCGCCGATCATGATCTACCGCGCGGCGCAAAAGGAGGTGACCACGATCAGCGGACTCGGCCCCTGGCCCAAGGCGGCGAGTTGCGAGTTCTTCCGCAGCCGCCATGGCGGCGTGATCCCGAAGGGGCTCTTGCGCAGCATCGTGCCCGGTGCGCCGGCGGCCTGGATCCTCGCGCTGCAGCGCTTCGGCACGATGGGCTTCGGCGACATCGCCGCCGATGCGATCCGCTTCGCTGGCGAAGGCTTCGCGACAGATCGCTTCCTCGCGGGGCAATTGGCCGAGCATGCGCCGACCTACGCGCAATCGCCGGCGAGCGCGGCGGTCTATCTGCCCAAGGGGCGCACGCCGGCGCCAGGCGATGTGTTCGTGCAGGCCGATCTCGCTCGCATGCTCGGCTACATGGTCGCGGAGGAGCGCAAGGCGGCGGCGCAGGGCGGTCGCGAAGCCGGGCTCGGCGCCGCGCACGACGCGTTCTACAAACGCGACATCGCCGCGACGATCGCGCGCTTCTACCAGGACAATGGCGGGCTGCTCACGCAAGCGGATCTCGCGGAATTCATGCCGGCGATCGAGGCGCCCGTGATGACGCGGCTCGGCGATGTCGAGGTCTACGTCTGCGGACCGTGGTGCCAAGGCCCGGCCCTGGCGCAGGCGGTGTCGCTGCTCGAACCGCGCAAGCTCGCCGCGCTCGGCCATAACAGCGCCGATTACGTGCATGTCCTGACGGAGGCGATCAAGCTCGCCTTCGCCGATCGCGAGCGGCATTACGGCGACCCGCGCTTCGTCGATGTGCCGATCGATGCGCTGCTCTCGGCCGAGTATGTCGCGAAGCGTCGCGCGCTGATCCGCATGGATCGCGCCTGGCCCGAATTGCCGCCCGCCGGCGATCCGCGTCGCGGACTCGCCGAGACGCCGTGGACGAGTTTGCCGCCAGGCAGCAACACGCCGTCGCCGTCGCCACGCGACACCTCCTATGTCTGCGTCGTCGATCGCTGGGGCAATGTGTTTTCCGCGACGCCGAGTGACTCGTCCTCGGACGGCGTGGTCGTGCCCGGCACCGGCATGGTGATCTCGACACGCGGCTCGCAATCCTGGACCGAAGCCGATCATCCCAGCAGTGTCGCGGGCGGCAAGCGTCCGCGTCTCACGCCCAATCCCGCGCTCGCGATCAGGCCGGGACATTTCACGATGCCCTTCGGCACGCCGGGTGGCGACGTTCAGATCCAGGCGATGCTGCAGGTCCTGCTCAACATCACGCTGTTCGGGATGGATCCGCAGGCGGCGGTCGAGGCGCCGCGCTTCGGCACCGCGAGCTTCCCGGATTCCTTCGCCCCGCATCCCTATGATCCCGGTCGCCTCAACATCGAGCAGCGTCTGCTCGCGAAGATCGGCGATCCGCTCGCTGCGCGCGGCCACCGATTGCAGCCCTGGCCCGACAACACGTGGAAGGCCGGCGCGGTCTGTACGATCGTCGCCGATCATCGCCGCGGCGTGCTCGCGGGCGGCGCTGATCCGCGTCGCCCGACCTATGCTTTGGGATGGTGAGTCCGCGATGAACGCAGTTCCCGATCCGCTCGATACGCTGACGTGGCAACCCCTGGGAATTCGTCCGCCCGTCAGCACCCGCGTCGAGGATTCGCGGTTCCTCGATGGCAGCGGGCGCTATCTCGATGATCTCGTCCTGCCCGGCCAGGTCTTCGCCTGGATGGTGCGCTCGCCCCATGCCCATGCACGCATCGCTGCGATCCGCGTCGATCACGCCGCGCGCGCGTCGGGCGTGCTGCGGATCATCATCGGCCGCGATCCTGAGATCGCCGGCCTCGGCAGTTTTCCCTGCGAGGTCAAACTCGCCAGCCGCGATGGTCGGCCGCTCGTGGTGCCGCCGCGCCGCGCGATGGCGAGCGATCGCGCGCGCTTCTGCGGCGAGATCGTCGCGATGGTCGTGGCGGAGAGTCTCGATCGGGCGCGCGATGCGGCCGAGCTGATCGAGATCGACTACGACGCGTTGCCGGCCGCGATCGCGCTCGACGCGGCGCTTCGCCCGGAGGCATCGCAGATCTGGGACGAGGCGCCGGGCAATCTTTGCTTCGATTGGGAATGCGGCGATGCGGCCGCCACGGCAGCCGCCTTCGAGCGCGCGGCGCATGTCGTGCGCATGAGCCTGCGCAACAATCGCATCTGTCCGGCCCCGATCGAGCCGCGCGGCGCGATCGGGCTCTACGATCCGGTCGATGCGAGCTACACGTTGCACAGCTCGACGCAAGGCAGCCACTACATCCGCAATCTGCTGGCCGGCCCCGTGCTCGGCATCGCGCCGGAGAAGCTGCGCGTCATCACGCCCGATGTCGGCGGCGCCTTCGGTCTCAAGCTGTTTCCGCATCCCGAGCAGCCGTTGGTCCTGATCGCCGCGCGTCTGGTCGGCCGGCCGGTGCGCTGGATCGCGGATCGCAGCGAATCCTTCCTCTCCGACAACGCCGCGCGCGATCAGATGAACGAAGCCGAGCTGGCGCTCGATCGCGACGGCAAGTTCCTCGCGCTGCGCGTGCGCTCTCTCGCCAACATGGGCGCCGGTCTTTCGGCCAATGCGCCGCATGTGCCGACGACGGGCAGCAACAAGGTTCTCACCGGCGTCTATGCGATTCCTGCCACGCATATGCAGGTCAAGGGCGTGTTCACCAACACCGCGCCCGTCGAAGCCTATCGCGGCGCGGGGCGGCCGGAATCGATCTACGTGATCGAGCGGCTGGTCGAGCGCGCGGCGCGCATGCTCGGCCTCGATCCCATCGAGCTGCGGCGGCGCAATTTCGTGGGGCCCGACGCGCTGCCCTATCGCGTGACCAGTGGGCAGAGCTATCACAGCGTCGATTTCGCGCAGAGTATGGAAGAGGCATTGCACCGCGCCGATGTCGCGGGCTTTGCGCGGCGGCGTGCGCTGAGCGAAGCCGCCGGGCATCGCCGAGGCCTCGGCCTGTCCTGTCATCTCCACACCACGAGCGGCATGCCCGGCGAACGCGCGGTGATCGAGATCGATCCCGCGGGCCGCGTCACCGTCGACACCGCATCGCAATCGGCGGGGCAGGGTCATGAGACGGTGTTTGCCACGATTGCCGCGGAGCTGCTGGGAGTTCCGGCTGCGCAGATCTCGGTGCGCCAGGGCGACACGGCGCATCACGCCATGGGCGGCGGCACCGGCGGGTCCGGCTCGCTGGTGGTGACCAGCACCGCGATCATGCGCGCATCGCGCATCCTGCTGAAGCAGGCGCGACGCCTGGCGGCGGCGCAGCTCGATCTGCCGGAGGCGCAGATCGAGTATGCGGAAGGGCGGTTTCGCGGTCGCGATCGCAACGTCTCGATCGACGTGCTCGAACTCGCGCGTCTGAACGGCGCCACGCTGCAAGGTGCAGCCGAGTTCTCGCCGGAGGGACCGAGCTTCCCCACGGGCTGCCATGTCTGCGAGGTCGAGATCGATCCTGAGTCGGGCGTCGTCGCGCTGCAGCGCTTCACCGCGGTGCATGATCTCGGCCGCGTCGCGACGCCGCTGCTCGTCGAGGCGCAACTCCACGGCGGCATCGTCCAGGGCATCGGTCAGGCGCTCGACGAGAACTGCCGCTACGACCCCGATAGCGGGCAGCTGCTCGCCGCGAGCCTGCTCGACTACACGCTGCCGCGCGCGGCGGAGCTGCCGTTCATCGACGTCGTCCTCAACGGCCAGCCCTGCGCCTCCAACGCCGCCGGCGTGAAAGGCGCCGGCGAGATCGGCGCCATCGGCGCCCCGCCGGCCGTCATCAACGCCATCGCCGACGCGCTGGGTCGCGACGATATCGCGATGCCCGCGACCGCGGATCAGATCTGGCGGCTCCTACGGATGCCGATGGCGCCGTCACGATAGGGCCTCACCACGGCAGCTCGACGGCGTAGGTGTCGAGGCGTGGCTCCGCCTTGATCAACCCCTGATCCTTGAGGAAGGTGGCGAAGCGGGCATAGCGCGCGCGGTCGAGCGCCGCGGGTGAATGGGCGAAGCGCGGGAGCGTGTCGCGCCAGGCGCGGCGGTTGAGTTCGTTGTCGAGATCGCCGCGGCCGCGGATGAACAGCGCCCAGGCTTGCGTCGGATCGTTGATCATGAACAGTGTCGCGCGCTCGATCGCCTCGACGAAGCGCCGCAGCCGCGGGTCCCCGATGCGCTCGCGATGAGCGACCAGAATCAGCTCATCGTAGCTCGGCACGCCGTTTTCCTCGGGATGGAAGGCTCGGCCCGGCTTGCCCTCGAGGTCGAGCTGGTTGAGTTCGAAATTCCGGAACGCGCCGATCACCGCATCGACCTGGCCCGTCAGCAATGCTGGCGACAGCGAGAAATTGACGTTGATCAGCGTCACGTCGGCAAGACCGAGTCCGGCGCGCGCGAGCATCGCCTTCAACAGCGCATCCTCGAATCCGCCGACCGAGAAGCCGATGCGCTTTCCCCTGAGATCGGCGAGAGTTCTGATCGGTCCATCCCGCAGCGCGACCAGCGTATTGAGTGGCGTGGCCACGAGCGTCGCGATGCGCATCAGCGGCAGCCCTTCCGCGGCATGCAGTGTCAACGCGGGTTGATAGGAGATGGCGACATCGCCGCGCTTGGCGGCCACGAGCTTGGGCGGATCATTGGGATTGGCGGGGGCGACGATCTCCATCACCAGACCGGCGTCGCGGAAATAGCCGAGTTCCTGAGCGACGAAGATGGGACCGTGGTCGGGATTCACGAACCAATCGAGCAGCAGCGTGAAATTTGGTGCGATCTGTGCGCGGGCTGGGCCCAGGAACATCGTCACGAGCGCCACGAAGGCGGTGAGCAGCAGGCGCATCTTGGAAGTCCCCCTTGTCATGTCGTCGTGTCGGGTTGCCAATACAGGGCGCGATCGATCCCGGCGCTGACGAGCCGATGCAGCGTGATGGCCAACACGGCGAGGACCAGCAGCGCCGCGAACATCAGGTCGGTCTGCATGCGCGCGTTGGCCTGGATCATCACGAAGCCGAGGCCCGATGAGGCGCCGACCCATTCACCGATGATGGCGCCGATCGGCGCGACCGCGGCAGCGATCTTCAGCCCGCTGCCGATGGCCGGCAACGCGGCGGGCATGCGCACGCGCCACAGCAGCTGAACTGGTCCGAGCCCGAGGCTGCGCGCCGTCTGCAGCCAAGCGACCGGCGTGCGGGAGAGGCCATCCTGCGTCGCGGCGGCGATCGGGAAGAAGATGATCAACGTCGCCATCGCGATCTTCGAGCCGATCCCGTAGCCGAACCAGAGGACGAGCAACGGGGCGATGGCGAAGACCGGAATCGCCTGACTCGCGACCAGGATCGGCGACAGGAGGGGCCGCAGCCACGCCACCGCGCTGGCGACCACGCCGCAGGCCACGCCCAGCATGGCGCCGAGGGCGAGACCGATGACGATCTCGACTGCCGTGGTTGCCGCATGGAGCAGCAGGAAATCGGCGCGTGCGAGGAGGGTTTGCAGCACGCGCGCCGGCGCCGGCAGGATGAACGCTGGTTGATCGGCGAGCGTCACGATCGCTTGCCACAGCAGAAACAAGCCGCAGGCGATGGCTGCGGCGCGCACCAGGCTGCGCGAAATCGAAAAAACTGAGCGGCTCGCCTGCATCGTCACGCGTCCCTACGCCGGTTCGAGCCGGATCAGGTTCAACGGGTGTGATCTCAGCCCGATCGCCGAAGCGGCGAGGCGGGCACCCCGCGGTGATGTCACGCCGAAACGAAATGGCGCTTGGCAAAATGTCTAGACCGATGTCCCGGGCCGCACAAGTCCGCGCGGACTCTGCCGCCAGCTCCGACGATGACGGAACGACGACGAAACTGCGTCGCGATCGTGAACTCTGCCTCCCTGTCGCGCAATGTCTCCGGCCTGTAACAGGCATCCTGTAGTTCGGAGCACGTTATCCACAGCTTGGGGCAAACAAGCACCGATGCCGATTGCACGGGCTCCAGACGGGGTCGAGCGCGGAAGTCCGCGCCGACACTACAGGGCGATCTTCATCTCCGATATTCATCTCGGCACGCGCGGTTGCCAGGCCGAATTCCTGCTCGATTTCCTGCGCGAGACCGATTCCCAGTTCCTGTATCTCGTCGGCGACATCATCGATGGCTGGCGCCTGAAGCGCTCCTGGTACTGGCAGCAATCGCACAACGATGTCGTGCAGAAGCTGTTGCGCAAGGCGCGCAAGGGCACGCAAGTCGTCTACGTCCCCGGCAATCACGACGAGTTGGCGCGCGACTATGTCGGGATGCATTTCGGCGGCGTGTGGGTGGTGCAGGACACCATCCATGTGACCGCCACGGGACGCAAGCTTCTGGTCGTCCATGGCGATGCATTCGATGGTGTCGTCAGCTACGCCCGCTGGCTCGCGATCCTCGGGGACTATGCCTACACGGTCGCGCTCTGGGCCAATCACTGGCTCAACCGCGTGCGCATCACGATGGGCTACGGGTATTGGTCGCTCTCGGCCTATCTCAAGCATCGCGTCAAGAACGCGGTGTCTTACATATCCGCGTTCGAGGACGCCGTCGCCGCCGAGGCGCGACGGCGCGGGGCGGAGGGCGTCGTCTGCGGCCATATCCACAAGGCCGAGATCCGCGAGATCGACGGCATCCTCTACTGCAACGATGGCGACTGGGTCGAGAGCTGCACCGCGCTGGTCGAGCATTGGGATGGACGGCTGGAGATCCTGGATTGGGCCGCGATCCGCAGCCACGTGCCCGCGCTGGTGACGGCATGAACGGGCCGGCGCGCAGCCTGCGCGTGGCGATCGTGAGCGACGCCTGGGAGCCGCAGGTCAATGGCGTGGTGCGCACGCTCACCGAGACGCGCCTTCAGCTGCAGCGCATGGGGCACGACGTGACGATGATCACGCCGCTGGACTATCGCACCTTGCCTTGCCCGACCTATCCGGAGATCCGTCTCTCGCTCGTGACGTCGCGCCGCCTCGGGCGTCGCATCGACGCGCTGGCGCCGGATGCGCTGCACATCGCGACCGAAGGACCGCTGGGCTGGGCTGCGCGGCGTCATGCGTTGCGTCGCGGGTTGAAGTTCACGACCGCCTATCACACAAGGTTTCCCGAATATCTCGCCGCTCGCGCCGGTGTTCCGCTCGGCTGGAGCTACGCCGTCCTGCGCCGCTTTCATGCTCCAGCGGTGAACGTGATGGCGCCGACGCCGACGGTCATCAAGGATCTGCGCGAACGCGGATTCACCAACGTGGTGCAATGGTCGCGCGGCGTCGACATCGACACTTTCAACCCCGCGCCTGCGGGCCCGAACCCGCGGGACTTCCTCAAGGAGACGCGACCGATCTTCCTCTATGTCGGTCGCGTCGCCGTCGAGAAGAACATCGCGGCGTTCCTAGAGCTCGACTTGCCAGGCACGAAATGGGTGGTCGGCGAGGGGCCGCTGCTTGCCGACCTCAAGCGCAAATATGGCGACGCGGTGCATTGGGCCGGCGTGTTGCCGCAGCGCGAACTCGCGCGCTACTACGCCGCGGCCGATGTCTTCGTGTTTCCATCGAAGACCGACACGTTCGGCCTGGTGCTGCTCGAAGCGATGGCCTGCGGGCTTCCCGTCGCGGCCTTGCCCGTAACCGGGCCGCTCGACGTGATCGGGGAGTCCGGCGCCGGCGCGCTCGATCATGATTTGCGCGCGGCGTGCCTGCGGGCCCTGACGATCTCGCGCCAGAGCGCACGCCAACATGCGGAGCGGTTCAGCTGGGCCGCGGCGGCGCTCGAATTCGCGGCGCATCTGCGGCCACGTCATGCCGATTGACGCAGGTCCCTTGAACCTCTAGCTGCTCTCTCATGACACGGGGTGTCTGGGCGCGTTCGCGCCTGGGCTGAGATCACACCCGCACAACCTGATCTGGGTCATGCCAGCGGAGGGAGTCGTGAAAGTATACGGACGTCGTTTATTCTTTTTCGCTTGGCTCAAGCGTGCCGCGCTTGCCGTCGCCCTGCTCGGCAGCGTCACGCGGGCCGATGCGCAGGAGCTCACTTTCTACTACCCGATCGCGGTGGGTGGCCCGATCGCGCAGTTGATCGATCGCCTGGCGGCCGATTTCGAAGCGGAGAATCCGGGCATTCGGATCAAGCCCGTTCATACCGGCTCCTACCTGGAGACGCTCACGAAGAGCCTGACGGCGCTCAAGGCCGGCACGGGTCCGCAATTCGCCGTGCTGCTCGCGAGCGATGTCTTCTCGTTGATCGACGAGGAGGCGATCGTCGCGCTCGACGACGTGATCGAGAGCGACGATGAGCGGGCATGGCTCAACGGTTTCTTTCCGGCGCTGCTCGCCAACAGTCGCAGCGCCGGCAAGATCTGGAGCGTGCCGTTCCAGCGTTCCACCGTCGTCCTCTACTGGGACAAGCAGGCGTTTCGTGAGGCGGGACTCGATCCGGAAGCGCCGCCTGCAACATGGAGCGATATGCTCGAGATGGGGCGGCGCCTGACGCGGCGCGACGCCCGGGGCAATGTCGAGCGCTGGGGCGTCCAGATCCCGTCCTCGGCCTTTCCTTACGCGCTGTTTCAATGCTTCGCCACGCAGAATGGCGCGCGTCTTGCCAACGAGGAGGGCACAGCCGTCTTCCTCGATCGTCCCGACGTCGTCGAGGCGCTGAGGTTCTGGGCCGATCTTTCCCGTGTGCACCGCATCCACCCGCCGGGGATCGTCGAATGGGGAACCGCGCCGCAGGATTTCCTCCAGCGCAAGGTCGCGATGACCTGGGTGACCACCGGCAACCTCGCGCATATCCGGCGTCAGGCGTCGTTCGAGTTCGGCGTCGCGATGCTGCCGGCGGCCAAGCAGCGCGGCTCGGTTCCCGGCGGCGGCAATCTCTATTTGTTCAAATCGGCCAGTCCGGCCGAGCGCAAGGCGGCGTTGCGATTCTGGCGTTGGCTCACGGCGCCCGAGCGCGCGGCGCAGTGGAGCATCGACACCGGCTATATCGCCGTGTCGCCGGCGGCGTGGGAGACCGCGCGCATGCGTGCGCATGTCGCCGAGTTCCCGGCCGCCGCCGTGGCGCGCGATCAACTCGCCCATGCCTGGGCGGAATTCTCGACCCACGACAACCAGCGCGTCGCCAAGATCTTCAACGATGCGATCCAAGCCGCCTTGACCGGCGCCAAGACGCCGGAGCGCGCCCTCCAGGACGCACAGCGCGACGCGAATCGCGCGCTGCGTGGTTTTCGACCATGAAGATCGAGCAAGAGCAGCCTGAAGCGATCGATCCCGCGCGCATCGCCGGGATCCTCGGCAAGGTGCGCGCGCGTCGGCCGCTGGTGCACGCGATCACCAACGAAGTCGCCATGGCGCTCACGGCCAACGTCTTGCTGGCCGTCGGCGCATCGCCCGCGATGGTGGTCGGCGCCGAAGAGGTGGCGGAGTTCGTGGTCCGCGCCGACGCATTGCTCGTCAATATCGGCACATTGACCGCGCCGCGCGCGCACGCGATGCGTCTCGCCGTCGCGGCAGCCGCGACCCGGCCAGTGCCCTGGGCGCTCGATCCCGTCGGCGCCGGCTCAACGACGCATCGCAGGAATTTCGCATTGGAACTCGCAGGCGCGCGGCCGACGGTGATCCGCGGGAATGCGAATGAAATTGCCATTCTGGCCGGCACACCTGCCGCCGAGATGCGCGGCGTCGATGCGTCGATCGCTTCCGCGGACGCCCTCGAAGCGGCCGTCGCCTTGGCGCGCGCCAGCGGCGCCGTTGTCGCGGTCACCGGCGCCATCGACTACATCACCGATGGCGCGCGGGTCATCCGACTTGCCAATGGTGCGCCGATGATGGCCCGCGTGACGGCGCTGGGATGCAGCGCCAGCGCGCTGGTCGCGGCCGCTTTGGCCGTCGAGGCGGATCCATTGCACGCGACCGTCGCCGCGCTCGCCTGGATCGCGATAGCCGGTGAGATCGCCGCGACGGACGCGACGGGACCCGGCACGCTGCAGCCCCGTCTGCTCGACGCCTTGTTCACCCTGGATGCGCCGACCCTTGTCGCGCGTGCGAGACTCTCATGACCAAGCCCCGTTTCGACCTCGGCGTCTATCTGGTGACCGATCCGGTGATGACCGCTGGACGCGGCATCGGAGCGATCGTGCGGGCGGCGGTCGCAGGCGGCGTGACCATGGTGCAGCTGCGTGACAAGCAGGCGAGCGACGCCGTGTTGATCGAGATCGCGCGTGGGCTCAAACACATGCTGGCGGGAACAGGCGTACCCTTGATCATCAATGATCGCTTGGCCGTGGCGCAGGCTGTCGATGCCGACGGCGTGCATCTCGGACAGGACGATGTTTCTCCGCGGCGCGCGCGGGAGATGCTGGGACCCGATGTCATCATCGGCCTGTCGGTCTCATCGCCGGCGGAGATCGCGCGACTCGATCCCGTCGACGCTGACTACGCGGGTCTCGGTCCGATCTTCGCGACGATGACCAAAGGGGATGCCGGTGAAGCACTCGGCGTCACGGGCTTCGCTGCGCTGCGCGCGAGCATTGCCGTTCCCGTTGTGGCGATCGGTGGCGTGAACGCCGACAACGCGCATTCGGCTTTCGCCGCCGGCGCTGACGGTGTCGCCGTGGTCAGCGCGATCTGCGCCGCCGCGGATCCTCAGGCGGCGGCAGCGCGCCTTCTCGACATCGCCCGCGCGGCACGGAACGGCGCGCGATGATCGCCAATGTCCTGTCCATTGCAGGCGTCGATCCGTCGGGCGGCGCGGGCGTGCTGGCCGACATCAAGACGTTCTCCGCGCTCGGCGTCTACGGTGCGGGCGTCGTCACGGCGCTGACGGCGCAGAACTCACGGGCCGTCACCGGGGTGCACGCCGTGCCGCCCGAGTTCATCGCGCAGCAGATCGACACGCTGTTCAGCGATGTGCGCATCGACGCCGTTAAGGTCGGCATGCTCGGCACCGCCGCGATCGTCGAAATCGTGGCGTCGCGTCTGCGGGCGCACGGCGTGACCCAACTGGTCGTCGATCCGGTGATGGTCGCCAAGAGCGGCGATCGCCTGCTGTTGTCCGATGCCGTCGCGGCATTGCGTGAAACGCTCGTCCCCTTGGCCCGCGTGCTCACGCCGAATCTTCCCGAAGCCGCGGTCCTGCTCGACGCCGCGGAGCCCAGCGATCACGCGGGAATGAGCGGCATGGCGCGAAAACTCTTGCGGCTCGGCGCCCAGATCGTCGTCCTCAAAGGTGGACATCTCGCGGGCGCCGAGAGCGCGGACATCGTCGATGACGGGATACGACAGATCACGATCACCGCGCCACGCATCGCGACGCGCAACACGCACGGCACGGGATGCACCCTGTCGGCCGCGATTGCGGCGCTGCTACTGCGCTACGCGGATCCTTTCGAAGCGATCCGTGCGGCCAAGCAGTTTCTCACCGCGGGGATCGCCCGCAGCGGCGACCTCGATGTCGGGCAGGGCCACGGCCCGGTCCATCACTTTCACGCGCTGTGGTCGTCGGATTCGAGGGGCAATCGCGTCGCCGGATAGGCCAACGCGCTCAACCCGTCACCCCTTGCGCATCGCGCAGGACGACATAGACCGCCGGGATGACCAGCACCGTCAGCAGCGTCGACGACGCGAGTCCGAAGAGCAGTGAGATCGCCAAGCCCTGGAAGATCGGGTCGGTCAGGATCGTCGCGGCGCCGATCATCGCCGCCAGCGCGGTCAGCAGGATCGGCTTGAAACGGGTCGCGCCCGCGTCGAGCAACACGTCGCGCAAGCTCCTTCCCGGCGCCGCGCCGTGGCGGACGAAGTCCACGAGCAGGATGGAATTGCGCACGATGATGCCGGCCAAGGCGATGAAGCCGATCATCGAGGTGGCGGAGAAGGGTGCTTGGAACATCCAATGGCCGAGCACGATGCCGATCAGCGTGAGCGGGATCGGGATGAGGATGACCAGGGGCAGCTTGAAGCTGCGAAACTGCGCCACCACCAGCACGTAGATGCCGAGCATGGCGACCATGAAGGCGGCGCCCATGTCGCGGAACGTCACGTAGGTGATCTCCCACTCGCCGTCCCACAGCAAGGTCGGCGTGCGCTCGTCCAACGGCTGGCCGCGCAGGCTGATCGCCGGGCGTTGCAGATCGCCCCAATCATGCGCCGCGATCAGCTTGTTGACGGCAAGCATGCCGTAGATCGGCGCCTCGAACTCGCCCGCGAGTTCCGCCGTCACGAGATCGGCGAAATGCCCGTCGCGGCGGAACAGCATCGTTGCGCCGAGTTCCTGGGTCGCACGCACGACCTGGCCGAGCTCGACCACCGTGCGGCTGCCAGGCTGGGTATTGGCCGGCACCGGTGTGGCCGCCAGCCGCTCGCCCCAGGCGAGATCGGATTTCGGCAGCCCGATGCGGATCTCGATCGGGTCGCGTTCGGCGCCGCGATGAGAGTAGCCGACCGACACGCCACCGAATAGCGCCTGCACCGTGTCGTAGACGTCGCTCTGCTCGACGCCGAAGAATTCCAGCTGATCCTGGTCGATGGCGATGTTCAGACGCGGCCGTGGTCGGCCGTAGGAATCGCCGACATCGACGATGAATTTCACGCTGCGGAACAACTTTTTCGTTTCCTCGGCGATCGCGCGTCGAGTGGCGGCGTCGGGGCCGTAGATCTCGGCGAGCAGGGTCGCAAGCACGGGGGGACCGGGCGGCACTTCCACCACCTGCATCGTGCTGCCTTCCGGAAATGCCAGCGTGCTCAATCGGCGGCGCAGCTCGAGCGCAATGTCGTGGCTGGCGCGCGTGCGTGCGGATTTGGACGAGAGGTTGATCTGCAGGTCGCCCAACTCCGGCGCGCGACGCAGATAGGAATGGCGCACCAGCCCATTGAAATTGAACGGCGAGGCGGTGCCGGCATAGGCCTGGATGGAGGTGACCTCGGGCAGCGCGCGCGCGATGTCGGCGGCCGCGAACAGCGCCTTCTCCGTATCCTCCAGCGTGCTGCCGGCTGGCAGATCCAGCACCACCTGCAATTCGGATTTGTTGTCGAAGGGCAGCAGCTTCACGGTGACCGACTGCGTGTAGAACAGCACGCACACCGCGATCGTGGCGACGCCCACGGCGATCAGGAATGTCCAGGCGCGCGCCCGGGTCCGCAGGATCGGCATCGCGACGCGGCGGTAGAGCCGGCCGAGGCGACCTTCGCCGTTATGTCCGGCGCCCGATGCCTCGGTCTTCGGCGCGAGCTTCAACATCATCCATGGCGCCACCACCATCGCGACGACGAAGGAGAACAGCATGGCGGCGGATGCGTTCGCTGGAATCGGCGCCATGTAGGGGCCCATCAGGCCCGAGACGAAGAGCATCGGCAGCAACGCCGCGATGACGGTGAGCGTCGCGACGACCGTCGGATTGCCGACTTCCGCCACCGCTTCGATCGCCGATTGCATCCGGCTGCGCCCGTCGGCCATGCCCCAGTGGCGGGCGATGTTCTCCACCACCACGATGGCGTCGTCCACGAGGATCCCGATGGCGAAGATCAAGGCGAAGAGGCTCACGCGGTTGATCGTGTAGCCCATCAGCCAGGCGGCCAGCATCGTCAACAGGATGGTCGTGGGGATCACCACCAGGGTGACCAGCGCTTCGCGCCATCCGATGGCGAAGGCGATCAGCACGACGATGGAGACGGTGGCGAGGCCGAGGTGAAACAGCAGCTCATTCGCCTTTTCGTCGGCCGTATGGCCGTAGTCGCGCGTGATGTCGGCACGCAGATCGGGCGGAATCAGTTGCCCCTGCAATGCTTGCACCCGATCGCGCAGAGCCTGTGACACCACGACTGCATTGGCGCCGGCACGCTTGGCCATCGCGAGGCTGACCGCCGGCACGCGTTGCCATGCGCCACGATCGGCGCCGCTTCCCCCTGGGGCGAAGTTCCACACGCGGCTTTCCATCGCGCTCGGTCCGATGATCACGCGCGCCACGTCGCGCACGTAGACGGGGCGCCCGTCCCGCGTGGTGACGAGAAGAAGGCCGATATCGGGAACGCCGCGCAGCGTCTGACCCGCCGCCACCGTGCGACTGACGCCCAGGTCGCGCACCTGCCCGGCGACGAAGGAACGATTGGCGTCACGCACCTTGGCTATCAATTGCTGCAAGGTGACGCCGTAGAGAGACAGCTTCTCGGGGTCGGGCTCGACGCGAATCTGTTCAGCGCCGGTGCCCGCGATGAAGCTGGTGCCGATGTCCTCCACCTTGATCAGTTCAGCGCGCAGCTTGACCGCCAGATTGTAGAGTTCCTGGTCGGTCCAACGCGCCGCGGCCTCCGGTCGCGGCGACAATGTCACCACCACCACGGGCACGTCATCGATGCCGCGACGCACGACCAACGGTTCGGGAATGCCGATGGGGATGCGGTCCATGTTGGCGCGGATCTGCTCGTGCACCCGCAGCACGGCGTCGTCCTCACGCGTACCGACGAGGAAGCGGGCAGTGACCATCACCCTGTCGTCCTGCGTCTGGCTGTAGACATGTTCCACGCCGCCGATCGCCTTGACGATGGCTTCGAGCGGCTTCGTCACCAGTTCCACCGCGTCCGGCGCCTTCAGCCCATTGGCCGCGACCATGATGTCGACCATCGGCACGCTGATCTGCGGCTCTTCTTCGCGTGGAATGCTCAGCAATGCGATCAGCCCGGCGGCCAGCGCCGCGAGCAGGAAGAGCGGCGTCAGCGGCGAGCGGATGCTTCCCTGGGTCAGACGCCCGGATAGGCCGAGGTTCACGGCTTCACCAGCACGTCCCCAGCGCGCAAGCCGGAGAGGATCTCCAACGCATCGGGCATGGCCGGGGTCGGACGCTCAGCGCCGCGCTGCACCGGCGCTTCGACGATCGCGTTGTCGGCGCTTTGGAGCCTGACGTAGTCGAGCCCGAAACGGGTGACGACAAATCCGGCGGGGATGACGAAGGCCTGGCGCGTGCCGGCGCCAATCCACACCCGGATTCGCTCGCCGACGAAATAGTCACCCAGGCCAGTCACGGCGGCATCGGCGACGACCCGGCCTTGCTCGATCTTCGGATAGACCAGCGTGATCTTGCCGAATACTGCGCCGGTGCGCCGCGCCTCCGGCCGATCGAGGTCGCCGGCGTCGATGCGGATGGGATCGCCGATCTTCAACATCCGCGCATGCCGCTCCGGCACGAGCAGGCGCAGGATGTAGTCGCTTTCGGCGACGGCGGCGATGAGATCGCCGTTCAGCACGACGGTTCCGCTGGTGACCGGTACGACCAGCACACGCCCGGCGACCGGCGCCAGCACCTGCCCTTCCGCCAATTGTTGACGGGCGACGTCGCGATCGGCGGTGCGCACCTTCAACGATGCTGTCGCCACCTCCATGGCCGTGCGTGCCTGATCCACGGTCAAGCGCGTGCCGGACCCCTGGCGCAGAAGCGTTTCCGCGCGCGCGAGATCGGCCTGCGCCTGCGCGAGTTGCGACTGCACGGCGGTGATCTGGGCATCCAGCGCGGCGATGTGGAGCAGCTGCTTGTCGTCACCGATCACGGCGATGACCTGACCTGGGCGCACCGCGTCGCCCTGGCGCACGGATAGCTCCGCGACCGTGCCGCCGATTCGCGCGCGCGCCGGCACGACGTTGGAACTTTCGACCGTGGCGAACACCGCCTTCTGATCCGTCACCTCGGCGGGTTGCACGCGCAGCGTCTCGGCAGCGCGCACGGAGGATGTCGACAGCAGGATGGTCAGGACGAGCACGGCATGGCGCATCGGCGTGATCCTATTTGCGGTCGACGACTGCACCGCTGCTGGCGTCGATGGTGATGGTGCGCAGTCCGGCGGATTTCCACGCCGCGATGCCGCCTTTCATGTGCGCATCGACGTGGACGCCCATCTCCGCGCATTTCGCCGCCGCCATGGCGGAGCGCTTGCCGGATCCGCATTGCAGCACCACGGGGCGATTGGGATCGGCCGGCAACGCCTTCGGATCGAAGCTGCTGAGGGGAAAGAGCAGCGCACCGTGGATGCGCTCGGCGGCATACTCGGCGGGCTCGCGCACATCGATCAGGACAATCCTGTGACGGCGGATGGCGTCGTGGACCTCCTCGGCGCCGAGTTCGTGCAGATGCGGCTTGTGATGCGTGCTCATGCTCGTAGCCTCCTTGGCGCGTTGGATCGTGTTCGCTGCGTCGATCGCGCTGGGGGACGTTTGGATCTTGCGCCCGCTGCCGCTGGTGGGTTGCAGAAGCTGCGGTAGAGAACGGCGAGGACTTGCCGGGCAGGCTCGCTGCAGATCGAATACCAGATCGTCTGACCGTCCCGGCGCGCCTGCACCAGGCCCTCGCGACGCAAGAGCGCGAGGTGCTGGGAGACGGTGGAGTCGCGCAGTTCCAGGAAGCCGGCCAGGTCGCCCACGGAACGCTCGTCGTCCAGCAGCTGGCACAGGATCAACAGTCGGTGACGATTGCCGAGCGCCTTCAGCAGCTCGCTCACCAGGTCCGCCGACGCACTCATCGCAGCAAGATCAAATTTCATACTTGCGAACCTACGAATAAATGAATATACAGTCAATGTCTTTTCTAGGACGGAGGTTTCTCCACACACCATGGAGACGCCCCGACGGCATCCACTTCCGAAGTCGGTTTGCGACTGCAAAGAAGGGCATTTGACATGGCTGACATCGTCGTTCTAGGCGCTGGGCTTGGCGGCACGCTCGTGAGTTTCGAGCTGATCGATCAGATGCGCCCTGGCGATCGGCTGACCCTCATCGGGCAATCCGGTGCCTATCAGTTCGTGCCCTCCAATCCATGGGTGGCCGTAGGCTGGCGCAAGCGGGAAGACGTCGAGGTCGATCTGACGGAGGTGGCGCGTCGCATGAAGATCCGCCTGCTGACGATGGGCGCGCGACGCGTTCATCCCGCCGAAAAGCGTGTCGAGCTGGAGAATGGGGAGAGCGTCTCCTACGACTATCTCGTCATCGCCACCGGGCCGGACCTGGCATTCGACGAAATCGCCGGTTTCGGTCCGGACGCGCATACGCAGTCGATCTGCCAGACCGGCCATGCCGAGAAGGCGCACGTGGCGTTCGAGGCTTTCTGCCGCAACCCGGGTCCGCTGGTCGTAGGCGCCGTGCAGGGCGCGTCCTGTTTCGGCCCGGCGTACGAATTCGCGTTGATCCTCGAGACCGAGCTGCGCCGCCGTCGACTCCGCGATCGCGTGCCGATGACATTCGTGACCGCGGAGCCCTATATCGGACACCTCGGCTTGGACGGCGTCGGCGACACCAAGGGTCTGCTCGAGTCCGAGTTTCGTCAGCGGCACATCAAGTGGATCACCAATGCGCGTGTCACCGCTGTCACGTCGGCCAAGATGATGGTCGACGAAATCGCCCTGGGCGGCAGCGTGCAGGCCTCGCATGAGGTTCCCTTCACCTACGCGATGTTGCTGCCTGCGTTTCGGGGCGTTCCAGCGATTCGCGGCGTAGAGGGTCTCGTCAACCCGCGCGGCTTCGTGCTGGTCGACGAGTATCAGCGCAACCCGACCTTCCCTGAAATCTTCGCGATCGGTGTCTGCGTGGCCATTCCGCCCACCGGTGCAACGCCGGTTCCGGTGGGTGTGCCGAAGACCGGCTTCATGATCGAGTCCATGGTCACGGCGGTGGCCCACAATATCGGCGCCTTGCTGAAGGGGGCGCCGGTCAGCGCGCGGCCCACCTGGAACGCAGTCTGCCTCGCCGATTTCGGTGACGGCGGTGTGGCCTTCATCGCACAGCCGCAGATCCCACCGCGCAATGTGAACTGGGCGGCCAAGGGCGCGTGGGTCCACCTGGCGAAGGTCGGATTCGAGAAATATTTCCTGCGCAAGATCCGCTCAGGCGAGAGCGAGCCGTTCTACGAGCGGTTCCTGCTCGACCAGCTCAACATCCATAAACTGAAAGAACCGCAGATCGATGAAACGCCCCATGCGTGACGCAAGCCCGAACGCCGACGCGCGCCATGTGGTTTGCCCTCGCTGCGCGTCCACCAACCGGCTGCCGTTCGGCCGCAATGCCATGGCGGCGAATTGCGGATCCTGCGGTCAGCGGCTGTTCGATGCCCATCCGGCAGAGGTCGATGCCAGCGCGTTGGACCGCCATGTCCGATCCAGCGACATCCCCGTGCTGCTGGATGTGTGGGCGCCGTGGTGCGGCCCTTGTCGGGCAATGGCGCCGATGTTCGCCCACGCCGCGGAGGCGCTGGAGCCGGAGTTCCGTCTGTTGAAGCTGAACGCCGACAACGCGCCGGAGGTCATCGCACGGCTCGGCGTTCAAGGTATTCCCGCCCTATTCCTCTTTCACCATGGTGTGGTCGCCGCGCGGACGACCGGGGCCATGGACGCCAACGCCATCGTCGCCTGGGCGCGCCAGGGTATGGCGGAAACTGCAACCACAACCCCGCGCTGAGGAGAATCAAAGCATGAGTATCGATCGGGCCGTGATGTTCTTCGCTGGTGCGCTCACCTTGCTGGGCGTGGTGCTGGGCTGGCAGGTCAATTCCTACTGGTACCTGCTCAGCGCCTTCGTGGGCGTGAACCTGATGCAAGCGAGTATTACCGGCTTCTGTCCGGCAGCGATGATCTTCAAGGCGTTGGGATTGCGGTCGGGCTGCGCATTCCAGTGACGCCGAACAGTTGAGGTTCGCGCGGCGCGATAGGCGCCCGGACAGATCGGTCCGGGGCGTCGCCGCGCATGGTTGGGTCATGCCTGAACGGGCGCGGCCGAGCGATCGGCTCGATCGATAGCGCGATCTTCGGTATCCGCACGTTCATCGTGTTGGCCGAGAAACCTTTGCTCGGCGTTGAATTCTGTCCTCGCATCATGGATCTATTCTGGTACGGTCGCTTCCAGCATGCTTCGAAGGTTCAGGCGGCGCAGTCTCCCCAGGCCGAGCCCAGTCGAAATCACGGCGTGACCCCGTAGCTCAGCAGGATAGAGCAACAGTTTCCTAAACTGTGGGTCGGAGGTTCGAATCCTCTCGGGGTCGCCAGCGCTCAAATGCGCCAGTTCACGATTATGTATGATAAAATAACAAGTTAGGCGCGATATCCCTTCGCATCGCCCGTCTTGCAATTCTCCCCAGTCGGACCAAAATCGCTCCCGATCCGGAGCCCAGCCGGAGCCCGGAATGGGTGACGTGGCGGATGTTCGAGCGCGCCGGCGGCGCTCCGGTTGCGAGTGGAGGTCTGGAGACGCACGTCAAACTGCCGAAGCGCAGCGTCAATCACGCATCGGCGGTTCCTGGCCGCCGCGCGATGGTCTTCGACACCGAGATCCCGGGCTTCGCTCTGAGAATCACAGAGAACGGCGTGAAGACGTTTGTCCTGCGGCACTGATCCAGCGGCGGAGCGCGCGCAGGTTCGCGCGATCCCCACGTTTCGGGAGTTCGCCGAGCGCTACCTCGCTGAACATTCGGCGCTGAAGAAGATGCCGCGCTCGTTTCGCGAGGATCAGCGCAAGATTGCGCTCTACATCTTGCCCAAGCTCGGGAACTTTCGTCTCTCCGAGATCTCGACTGCGGATGTGCAGCGCCTGCACCACCAGCTGCGGCACATTCCGACCACCGCCAATCGCGTGCTTGCGATCGTCATGACGATGATGAACTTCGCCGAGCGTTGGGGCTATCGTCCGAGCGGAAGCAATCCGACGCGATACGTCGTGAAGTTTCCTGAGGCTCGCCGCGAGAGATTGCTGAGCCCCGACGAACCGCGTCGCCTCGGCGATGCATTGAGAGAGGCCGCGCGCGACGGCGCCAATCCGTCCGCGATCGCCTGCATCCAGCTCCTGATCCTGACCGGCTGCAGGCTCAGCGAAATATTGAATCTGCGCTGGGACTATTTGGACATCGGTGCCGGCTGCCTGCGGCTTCCTGACTCGAAGACCGGAGCCAAAATCGTGCCACTCGGTGCGCCCGCGATCGATCTGCTGCGCGCGATGCCGCGCCACTCTGGCAACCCGTTCGTCTGCCCAGGCGTCAACAGGGGATCCGCGTTCGTCGGCATCGGCAAGCCGTGGCACGACATCCGCACCCGCGCCGGCCTCGTCGATCTGCGCATTCACGACTTGCGGCACGCATTCGCATCCACCGGCCTCCAGGTCGGCGAGAGCCTCGCCATCATCGGCCGCCTCCTCGGTCACTCGACGCCGACGATGACGGCGCGCTACGCCCATCTCGCGCCGGACCCGGCACGTACCGCAGCCGATCGGATCTCCTTGGCACAACAGAAGATGCTCGAGGGCACCGCGCCGGCTGGCACGATCTCGTTGGATGCCGCGCGACTGGGACACCGGAACCGGCGCAAAGTCGACGCGACTTCGAGTGACGCGACTTAAGACGATCATGCGGCGACCAGCCTCCGGAGTTGAAGGTCGTGAGTTCGAGTCTCGCCGGGCGCGCCAGATTTCTGTCGCCGCCGGCGGATAGCGCCGAGGTCCGGGCTCAGTTCTCCCTGCCGAGTGCGGTCAGGAGGGCTGCCGTGCGTGGGTGGCGCGGTGCGGCGAGGACGATATCGGGCGGGCCTTCCTCGATGATGCGGCCGGAGTCCATGACGACGAGCCGGTCGGCGACGGCGCGCGCGAAGCCGAGTTCGTGGGTCACCACCACCATCGTCACGTCCGCGCGCGCCAGGTCTCGCATGACGGCAAGCACGTCTTGCACGGTCTCGGGGTCGAGCGCGGAGGTCGGCTCGTCGAACAGCAGCGCCTCCGGTTCCATCGCCAGCGCACGCGCGATCGCCACGCGTTGCTTCTGTCCGCCGGACAAATCGGCCGGCATCGCGTGGAGCTTGTCGCCGAGTCCCAGCCGTTCCAGCAGTCGCCGCGCGCGCGACTCGGCCGCCTGAGGGGCGAGCCCGAGCACGCGCTCGGTTGCGATCGTGACATTGCGCAGTGCCGACAGATGCTCGAACAGATTGAAGCGCTGGAAGATCATGCCGATGCGGCGGCGCTGGCGATCGATCTCCGCGTCGCGCAAGGCGTGTCGCGTGCCGTCGGGTTGCGTCGCCACCCCGAGGGTTTCGCCGCCGATCTTCACCTCCCCCGAATCCGGCGTTTCGAGGAAGTTGAGGCAGCGCAGCAGCGTCGACTTGCCGGAGCCCGACGGGCCGACGATGACCACGGTCTCACCGCGCCGAACGCCGAGATCGACGCCGTCGAGCGCCTGCGCATCGCCGAGACGTTTTGCCACACCACGCGCTTCGATGACGATCGGTCGCCCGTCTTCGACCATCGGCGTGACGAATCTCGGCGTCGCCGTCGCGTCGATGCGGCGTGACGATCGTGTGCGCGCATCGGCGCGTGCCAGGCGGCGCTCGAGCCAACCCTGGCCCAGTGTCACGGCGCTGATGATGACGAGATACCAGACAGCGGCGGCGGCGTAGATCTCCAGCGGTCGCGCCGTCGATTGGGCGAGCTGCTGACTCGTGCGCAGCAGCTCGGCGAAGGAAATCACCGACAGCAGCGACGTCGCCTTGATCATGTAGCTGTAGTTGTTGAAAAGCGGCGGCACGATCGCGCGGACGGCTTGCGGCAGCACGACGAGGAAGAAGATCTGCCACCGCGCGAGGCCGATGGCCGCGCCCGCCTCGCGCTGCTCGTGCGGCACGGCGAGGAGACCGCCGCGCACGATCTCGGCCATGCGCGCGCCCTCGTTCAGTCCGAGCGCCAGCAATCCCGTGGCGACGACGCCGAGACGAACGCCGAGCAGCGGCAGCACTGCATAGAAGAACAGGATCTGCGCCAGCAGCGGCGTGCCGCGGAACACCCATTGGTAGACCCAGGCGATCGCCCGCGGCAGGACTCGCTTCGACAGGGTCATCGGCGCGAAGGCCGTCCCCAGCACCGTGCCGAGGGCCTGCGCGACCGTCGCGACCCAGATCGTCGTCCAGGCGGCGCCGACGAGAAGCGGCGACGTCAGCACCTGAACGAACAGCGCACCGTCCCAGGCCGACATCGCCTTGCTGCGAACCCGCTCAGAGCGGACGGCGCGCGAGCCATACCTCGCTTGCGCGAGCGGGCTTGGCCGTATCGACGACATAGTGGAAGCCGCCACGCCGCACGCCGCCGATCGACAAGTCGAGCATATTGACCAGTCCTGGCTGCGCGCCAATGACGTCGTGCGTCGCGTTGACGATCATGTTCGCGGCGCCGAAAAGCGACAAGGCAGCTGGCGCGACGCTGGCGCGGACGTGATGCGCGCCGACGATCTCGATGTCATCGGCGACGCGCAGGCCGTGATTCTCAGGCTGGTAGTACATGATCAGCCTCAAGGAGATTCGCGTTGCGTCCCCCTGCAAGCCGGCGATCTCCTGCGTGATGCCGATCACGCGGCCGGGCTCGATCATGCCCAGCGAGGGCGTGCCGCTATCGACG
>Ga0163144_10005474_pt1 | contig 28210 bp, 29 predicted proteins | sample OliLak19BULKMAT1_FD_123175 | JGI IMG/M metagenome (GOLD analysis project Ga0163144, IMG submission 123175) | Freshwater microbial mat bacterial communities from Lake Vanda, McMurdo Dry Valleys, Antarctica - Oligotrophic Lake LV.19.BULKMAT1 | ecosystem: Environmental > Aquatic > Freshwater >... | reverse complement strand
TTTTTTCATGCATCTGTTTTTTGTTCAGAGAGATTATGAAATTAAGCAATCGGATTGAAGTATACTCCATGTAATTGACAAACGGGTGGAAAGATTATATACAAAATTTATAATGCCATCCGCTGGTAAAGTATTGCTGCAAGTTGATTGTACTTTATAAAATACCAGCACCATTTACTTCCCATTCTGTTTCCCGCCAAGCATGGGTACAAACGAAAATGAATCAAACAGTTCTTCTGTGTAAGAACCATCTTCCTGTTTGGTTAAACGTTTCATACGTTGAGAGTCGCCTTCATCAACAGGGATCACCATTTTGGCGCCTGTTTTCATTTGCTCTATGAGTTTTGGCGGAACAAAAGGAGCAGCAGCGGTAATGATCACTTTATCAAAAGGTGCATAGGTAGGCAAGCCTTCAAACCCATCCCCAAAAAAGAATTTGATCTGGTGGTATTTTTTTAAGAAAGGAAACGCTGTTTTATTAAAGTCGAATAACTTTTTTTGCCGTTCAATGCTGTACACCTGTGCATTCATCTCGGCCAGTACACAAGCCTGGTAAGCACTGCCGGTACCGATCTCTAATACTTTATCGTAGGGCTTTATTTTAAGCAACTGTGTTTGATAGGCAACCGTATATGGTTGAGAAATGGTTTGCCCTTCATCAATCGGGAAAGCCCGGTCTTCGTATGCAATTTCATCAAATGCTGTATCTAAAAAATAATGACGTGGAAGATTATTCACTGCATCCAGTACAGATTCATCTGTAATTCCTTTACTGCGTAAAATATCTACCAGCTTTTTACGCATTCCCTTGTGGCGGTAACTATCTTCAAATCGTCTCATAAGCAGCTGCAAGATAAGGATTCAACTAATTGTTAACAGCTTCAATTCTGTTCTGCAAATATTGTGCTTGCATATACAAGAGTTTCTTTCTATTTTTTATAAAAATTTACTTATGCCGGAGAACACATCATTACAAAACCAGCAGCTTGAAATATACAAGGAGAAACAAAAGACCATCCGCAAAGCCATCACCTATGGAGTGATCCTTATTATTGGTGTACTCATCATCTTTCTGGGAGGGCGTTTAAAATTTGGAAAAGATGGAATTGAAATATCAAAAGATATCCTGCAAACAACAGACCAAAAGAAAACCAGCAGTAACAACGGTGATTTTACAACCGGCGAATTAAATGATGATGCGAAAAAGCTTCTTGAAAAAAATAAACAACAGATCAGCCCCGGTTCGTTTTCCGGAAAAAATTATATCAACAATGAACTGGGTTATTTATTTTCTGTTGAGCATCCGGAAAAATGGAATATCAGTTATGCAAAAGACAACGCAGGTGCACAGGACTTTGTTGATAACCCAGTGAACAGAATTGATGCAGGCGATGGCATTCTTCTGAAAGTTTCTATCGGCAATAATAACGAAGCCGAAACCATTGAATCAATTGCAGGCGGTTTTTATATGCTATTTGCTGAGTTGGCAAAAAACGATCCTTCTCTTAAACCGGAGATCACCTACGACAAACCAACTCAAACCGCTTTCTTTAATGGTGTAAATGTGCAGAACTACAAACGTGTGCTGATGAAAATTGTATTGAAAAATGGCAAAGGTTATTTTTCATATACAGAATATCCTAAAGAGCTGGAAGAAGATGTACGTGTAAAGGAGCTCAAGAATATGGTTGCAACATTAACCGTATATTGATATTCTTTTATTAAAAAAGCTGCACCAGAACAATGCAGCTTACTATTTTTTGTCATTCCGAGTTACGAGGAATCTGCCAAACACTTGTACAAAAACCAAACAGATTTTTCTCCTTCGTCGAAATGACAGGTTACTTCAACTTCATATCCTTGATAATTCCATCAATCCGTTCATTCAACTGTTGCTGTACAGCATCAAAGTTTTCAGCTTTATCTAATGATGTGTTTACACTAAAATAAAATTTGATTTTTGGTTCTGTACCGCTTGGCCTTGCAGAGATCTTACTTCCATCAGCTAAAATAAACTGCAACACATTTGATTTGGGTAAGTTGATGGTCCACTCTTCACCTGTTTGTACATTCTTCCCTTTTTGTAATTGATAGTCGAGCAATTGCACAACGGCCGAACCATTAATGTTGGTGGGTGTATTATCACGGTAGCCCTGCATCATTTCTGCAATTTCTGTTTGGCCGTTCATTCCTTTTTTGGTAATAGAGATCAGGTTCTCTTTATAAAAACCATACTGTACATAGAGATCGATCATCTTTTGATACAGGCTGCGTCCTTTATTCTTTTCATACGCTGCCATTTCACATAACAAAGCAACTGCACTGATGGCATCTTTATCACGTATCTTACTGCCAATCATCAATCCATAACTTTCTTCACCACCAACAATATAATTTTCAGTTCCTTCTTTTTCTTTAATGAGTTCAGCTATCCATTTAAAACCGGTCAATACATTGTAACAGTTGATATCACTTGCTTTGGCAATAGCATCAATCATTTCAGTTGTTACAATTGTTTTCACCACCATATCATTAGGTTGGTTGATACCTTTGGCTTTTCTTGCTTCAATCATGTAATTGAATACAAGTACTGCAGTTTGGTTGCCATTCATGAGCACCCAGTTTCCCTTCAGATCTTTTACAGCAATACCAACACGGTCACTATCAGGGTCGGTACCTAATAAAATATCAGCATCCAGTTCTTTGGCTTTTTTCAAACCAATACTCATTGCTTCTGCTTCTTCGGGGTTTGGATAAACAACTGTTGGAAAATTACCATTCGGCTCCTTCTGTTCATCCACAATGGTTACGTTGGTAAAGCCAAACCGCTGTAATACTTGTGGCACCAGTGTGATGCCTGTTCCATGAATAGAAGTATATACAATTTTAAGATCGTGTTGTGCTTTACATACTTCGGGATACACACTTAAACTCTGGATCATATCCATATATGCATTGTCGATATCTTTTCCAATAAGTGTAATATTATTTTCACCACCGCTCCATTTCACATCATCAACACCTGCAACTTTATCAACTTCAGTAATAACATTTTTATCATGCGGTGGTACTAACTGTCCTCCATCGTTCCAATATGCTTTATAACCATTGTATTCTTTAGGATTGTGCGAAGCTGTACAAACCACCCCACCCTGGCAACCAAGATGACGGATAGCAAAACTCAACTCCGGTGTTGGACGCAATTCTTCAAACAAATACACTTGAATGCCGTTTGCTCCCATTACATTGGCAACGATCTCTGCAAATAGCCGGCTGTTGTTGCGGCTGTCATGGCCTACCACACATTTTACATGGCCTTGTCCAAAACTTTGATTGAGATAATTGGCATAACCCTGTGTGGCCATTCCCACCGTGTACTTGTTCATGCGGTTGGTACCAATACCCATGATACCACGTAAGCCGCCGGTACCAAATTCCAGGTTTCGGTAAAAGGAGTCGGCCAGCTCATCAGGATGATTTTGTTGTAATTGTTTGATATCGTCTTTGATGGATGGTTCAAAATTTCCATTGAGCCATTTTTCTACATTGGCCTGAATCGTTGCTTGCATACAGAAAGTTTTTAGGAAATCAAATGTATGATTCTATTGCATTTGTTTCAACTCCAAATTCAGAAACCCCGTATATTTTAAATAGCTTCCGTATTTTGCAGATGGCGATGGCCAACAACAGTATGATCAGAAAGATTATTTTATTGCTTTTTGTTTTTGCAATTGCTTTTCAACAGGCGGGCGCCCAACATTATTTTTTACCTCCCTCCGATCAATACCGGCCCGACCGGTTGAAAAAAGTCGTTTGGACGGAGTCGGCCATATTTGTATTAACTTCTGTTGGGTTATATTATTTATGGTATAAAAAATTTCCTAAAAGCAAGTTTCATTTCATCAATGATAACAGGGAATGGTTCCAGGTAGATAAGGTAGGGCATGCCGTTACTGCGTATAATGTTTCCACCATGCAACACGATCTGTTGCGCTGGAGTGGGGTAAAACCTAACCAGGCTATTATCGGGGGTGCATTAACCTCCCTTGCATTTTTAAGTATTGTTGAAGTATTGGATGGGTTTTCAACCGGATGGGGTTTTTCCGCAGGTGATATGCTGGCTAATATTTCCGGTGCCGGTTTATTTGCTGCCCAACAATATGGGTGGGGTGAGCAAAGAATTGGCTTGAGATTTTCAAGCAGTTTTTCTCCATATGCCAAATACAATCCCAACTTGTTGGGGAAAAAGTGGGCTGCACGATTAATGAAGGATTATAACGGTCAAACCTATTGGTTATCTTTAAATGTGCGGTCTTTTCTTGCAACAGAAAGTAAGTTCCCGGTATGGGCCAATATTGCAGTAGGTTATGGAGGCGATGGTATGATTGGGGCCAATGAGAATCCTGCAATCATCAATGGAAAAGAAATTCCTGCTTTTAAACGCAACAGGCAATTTTATTTAGCACCGGATGCAGATTGGTTTAGAGTTAAATCTTCATCGGCTGTTAATGCACCATTATATTTGTTACAGTTTATTAAAACACCTGCTCCTGCTATTGAATTCAACAGCAATGGAAAAATAAAATTCAAAGCCATTCAATTTTAAAAACGATGCTTCAACTTTTGCTATATCTGTTCATTTTATTTTTTTTCTTGCTTTACTTTTTGAGGGGATTGCTCATGGCCGGTTATGAAAACCTCCAATACAAAAACAACTATAAGAAAAGCGGACCTGTTGTTAAAAGTCTTGTGCATATAATCTTAACATTGAAACCACTATTTCACAAAAAACTGAAACCTAAGGGAGTTGATTACAAAATTTATGAACGTTTTCAGAAAAAAGCAATGTTCTATTATACGTTTATGTGGATGAGCCTTTTTATCATTCTTTTCCTGGCGGCAAAGATTTACCTCAATGCTTTTTAATAGAAGCACATTACCAGTTGAAGCTTACTTGTTTATTGGGGTAAGTTAAACGATGGCTCTTGCGATCATTGTTACTTTTAAAATGGATAATGTTGATCTGGTCATCACGATAATTATACAACAGATCATTAAACACAGTGGCAGATTTTAGTTTGCTGATATTTTTTACAACCAGGTAAGTCCAGATCGCTTCTTCCTCCCGCTCAAAGCCAATCAACTGGTAGCTGACAGGTTTCCCGTCAACTGAAAGTTTTAAATGCTTTTGAAAAAATTGGCCCAGCAATGCTTCGTTCTTTTTTTTATCGGCTGCATTCAATATTTCCACTTTGAGTTTATATTCTTCTTGTAACGCAAACTCAAGGTCATCAATAAAAATTTTACTCGAGATCTGAATTTCTTTATCTGCAGATTTGTACTCCAGCTCCGTTACACTCATGTAGTAAGGATGTGCAATAAAAGCGGTAAGCCACAAGCTGCAAGCTGTCAGCAACCACAAACTACCAACTACAAACGTTGGGCGTCTTTTCCGCCGTTTATATAATTTTCTAACCATCTTCATATTAAATTTCAAGGATACAAACTTCTGGGTTATTTTCCATGCTTCAATTACCGTTTGCAGCAATATGGGAGATTTTGGGTTTTATTTAAGGGAAGGCTTCTTTCACATTACTGATTGGAAAGGGTATGATCATATCCTGTTTGTAATGGCACTTTGTCTTCCTTACATAATCAAAGACTGGCGAAAGGTGCTGATTCTTATTACTGCATTCACCATTGGTCATAGCATTACATTAGTATTGAGTGTGTTTAACCAGGTATTGCTTTCAAGTAAATGGATTGAATTCCTCATCCCGGTTACCATCCTGTTAACCTCTCTTGAAAACCTTCAAAGAAAAAAAACAGAACATCAACATATAAAATGGCATTATATCATTGCCATGATCTTTGGTTTAATTCATGGCATGGGTTTCAGCAATTACTTGAAAAGTATGTTGGGTAAAAGTGAAACCATTATCAGCGAGTTACTGGCTTTTAATATTGGTTTAGAAATCGGGCAGCTACTCATTGTATCAGTTGTAGTCCTGCTCTCTTTCATTTTTGTACAAGTGCTCAAGATCCAGCGGAGGGAATGGATTGTATTCCTGAGCGGCTCGATTTTTGGGTTATCATTACTCATGGCTATTCAACGTCTTCCTTTTTAAAAATTTGAACTATGCATATTCGTTTTTTATTTGTTTGTTTATTGATCACTTTGATGGGTGTGGCACAGCCGCCACAAAGTAATCCGGGCAGTAATCACGGTAACCGTTTTGAACAGTTGGGATATTTATTACAAAGCCCCAATGAATACCGCACAGCCAGTGGCGCCCCCGGCCCCAAATACTGGCAGCAACGTGCCGATTATGATATCAGTGTTGAACTGGATGAGGCCAATCTTCGTTTAACCGGTACTGAAACCATAACCTATTTCAACAATTCACCTGATGTACTCACTTATTTGTGGTTGCAGGTAGATGGTAATATTCACGACCCCAACAGTGATAATTTACGCAATGGTCGTAACAAGATGGAGCCGCAAATGAACAATGTTCAATTGCTTCGTTTAGAACCATGGCGTAATGCACAGGAGCAGGGATTGGGTGTTAAGATCACCAAACTCACAGATGCTGCAGGTACTGTATTGAAATACACCATGAATCAAACCATGATGCGGATTGATTTACCCGTTGGATTAAAACCCGGACAAAAATTTGTATTCAAACTTGATTGGAATTATAAAATTCCGGATCGTGCTGTATGGGGCAGCCGTGGTGGCTATGAATTTTTTCCTGAAGATGGAAATTCAGTATTTACCATGAGCCAGTTCTATCCACGTTTGGCTGTGTACAGCGATTTTCACGGCTGGCAAAACACACAGTTCAGTGGTGCTGCTGAATTTGCACTCACTTTCGGCAACTTCAAAGTAAAGATGACGGTGCCTGGTGATTTTGTAATTGCTGCAACAGGCGAATGCCAGAACTATAAACAATTGTTAACTGCTGCACAGTTTCAACGCTGGACAACAGCACAAAATGCAAAAGATGTGGTGGAAGTTGTAACAGTTGATGAAGCAACCGCTAACGAAAAAGATAAATCAACAGATAAAAAAACATGGATCTATTCTGCCGAAAATGTAAGAGATTTTGCATGGGGTGCCAGCCGCAAGTTTGTATGGGATGCCATGCCCACCTATGTAGAAGGTAAGAAGATTATGGCCATGAGTTACTATCCGAAAGAGGCGTATACATTGTACCGCAAATATTCAACCAAGGTAACTGCTCATACATTAAAAGTTTATTCAAAACATACCATTCCTTATCCATATCCTGTTGCCATTTCAGTTGAAGCATCGCAGGGGATGGAATATCCAATGATTGCTTTTAACTACGGACGTACAGAAAAAGATGGCACGTACAGCGAAGCAACCAAGTACGGAATGATTGGAGTCATCATTCATGAAGTAGGTCACAACTTCTTCCCCATGATCGTTAACAGCGATGAGCGCCAGTACTGGTGGATGGATGAAGGGCTGAACACCTTCACTCAATTCTTAACAGAAGGTGAGTTTGATAACAACTATCCTTCACGTCGTGGACCTGCACACCTGATCACAGATTATATGAAGTTGCCAAAAGATCAACTGGAACCGATCATGACCATGGGTGATAATGTTGCACAGGTCGGCGGCAATGCATATGCAAAAGCAGCAACGGGTTTAAATATTTTGCGTGAAACGGTGATGGGAAGAGAGTTATTTGATTTTTCTTTCCGTGAATATGCAAGACGCTGGGCTTTTAAACATCCAACACCTTCTGATCTGTTCCGCACCATGGAAGATGCAAGTGGTGTAGACCTGGATTGGTATTGGAGAGGATGGTATTATGGAACTGAGCCGGTTGATATTGCTTTGGATACTGTAAAGTGGTTCAAGATGAATGATCCTGCCAATACAACAGCATTACAACAAAAGGATTTTAATGCAATACATAAGATCCGTAATAAAAATGATCAATCCATTACCTATGCAACAGATGCAGATACCAGTCTCCGTGATTTTTATTATATAAATCCCGGTGCTGATGCAAAATTTCAACAGCAAAACACGAATGCTACTATTGCGGTTGATACCGAAAATAAAAGTAAATGGGTGAGCAAGAATTTCTACGAGCTCAGCTTTACCAACAAGGGAGGTATGGTTATGCCCATCATTATTGAGTGGACGTACAAAGACGGAACCAAAGAAGTAGAACGTGTTCCAGTAAGTATCTGGAAACTCAATGAAAAAACAGTGGCCAAGGTTTTTGTAAAAGAAAAGGAAGTAGCTGCTATCCGCATTGATCCTATGCGTGAAACAGCAGATATTGATGAGAGTAATAACTTATGGCCCGTAAAAGAAATGCCATCAAAGTTTACTTTGTTCAAACAGGCACAAGGACCTGCAAGAGGAGGCAGTACTGGTGGCAATTCTATGCAACGTTCACAAAAATCACCGGATAAAAATCCAAAAGAAAAAAATTAAGCAGTTACATAAAGTACACGAAGATTTCACAAAGGGCACAGAGTTTTACTCAGTGCCCTTTTTGTTTTTTTACTTTGTGATTTTTGTGCTCCACAATTTGCCTGTGCTTTCATACTTTAGTAAAATGAAATTTCTTTGCTTCCTCTTTTTCTTCTTTCTCTCCTTTGAGCTCTTAGCTTCAAAACTCGATAAAACAACAGGAAGTTGGTTGATGATCAACAAATAGCATACTCCATCATTCAAACCGTCGTATGCGTGGCGAACGGATAAAAATAATTCGTAAAAATTTGAGTAATTCGTTTTACAGCTCAACACTCACTCAATGAAATAGGGATTTTAATAGCTAACCCGCCTTCAGCAGTTTCTTTGTATTTATGACTTATTTCATTTGCAGTATCCCACATGAACACGGAGAAAAGAGAAGCAGAGATGAACGCAAAGTCGTGAACATCTCTTCGAAAAATCTATTATCTTCTTTATTCCGGTAAGGATAAGGATGCATTCCGTCAGGCGAGGGCGTCAGACGGTGTGCTATTGCAAACTACCCGCAGCCCAATTTAACGCAGCAAATGCCTGGTAAAATTTCACTTTCAGCTCCAGTAATTTCTGTTTCGCTTCCAACACTTTTGTTTCACGAGAGTTGAGTAAAAAAAGCGTTGTTTCTCCCAATGAAAACTTTAGCTGTTCGGCTTCGAACAGGCGTTCATAATTACGATAGGCCTTATCGTAAATAGAAATCTGCTTTTGCAGATTAAGCACTTCGTTGTAATGAAAACGCACTTTGTTCTCCAGATTCAATTCTGTAAAGCTGCGATCAAGTTCCGTTGCTTTAATTTTAATTCTTGCAGCACGGTAATCACCAATGCCACTTCGATTGGGGATCGGTATCACCGCATTTACACCAAACCTATAATTATTTTCAAAAAAATTAGCATTAAAAGAATTGGCTACATTGTATCCACGCTGCAAAAAATTATATTTCAGATCAACTTTTGGCAACAGGCTTTGAAATTTCAGCCTTCGTTCTACTTCCAGCGATTGTAATTTAAAATCGATCTGTTGCAGCGTCGGGTGATTGGGAACCGTTTGGGTAATCCAGTTACTGAGCTGATCAACTTTGAAATTTGCAAATGATTGTGCAGTCCATTCAGTATCCGGTATAACACGTTCACTTAAGTACACCGGCTTGTTTCCCTGCAACCATAAAAATGTTGATAATTCCAATGTTGACTTTCTGAAATTCAACCACGCTTCTTCACGTTGTTGCTGAAAGTTCTGTAACTGTGCCAGTGCTTCTGTGGTATCAACAGCTGCACGGTCGCCCTGCTGAAATGAAATGCGTACCAACTCATATCTTGCTTGGTTCAATAAAATTGTTGTATCAAGTACCATCAGAAGTTGATAATCCCTGGCCCAGCTCCAATACGCTTTGTATGCATCAAATAACAAATCGTTAATTACAGCACTTCGTTCAAATTCTGATTGTTGTGCAAACAGTTTCCCTTGTTGCAGCGCTGCACGGCGGTTATCCAAAACCAAATCTTTTAATAATGGCAAACTGATGCCTGCATAACTGGTACGGCTAAACGAAACTTCAGGATTAATAAAATCTCCAAAATTATTTTCAAGCCCGGCATATAGTTCTACACCAAACCAAGTAGGTATTTCCAGCTCTGCATTGGTATAATTGTAATAGTTCTTCCCATCAAATGTTTTTTGATCGTTATTCAAAAAAACAACCGGATCAAAATTACCTCTGATGGAAAGCAGTTGTGCCCTTGCGGCATCCACCAATAAACCGGCCTGTTTTGCAACAGGATGATGCTGACGCACAACAGCAATAAAATCGGCTTCGTTTAATACATGAACTGTATCCTGTGCGTTTACTTTCTGTGTATCTGCAAATGCAACCAACAACAGCATCAGGCAGTAAAAACAAACCGGCGGTATATTTTTTTTCTTATTTGTTTGCTTTGCCATCCTTACCTGTTTTAACATTTTTAAACGGACGATAATAATCGGGCGGGAAACCATTGATCTGCCGCCACAATTCATACCACACCGATACATCTTTCAACAATGTAAAGTTTATAGCGCCTGTTCCGAGTTTCATATTCGTTGGCCATGGCCTGTCGTTCTTATCTTCTGCCACCAGTACACGAAACATCCCATTGTTGCTGAGGTTTGATTCAATGGCCACAATTTCACCACCAAATGTTCCATAAGATGCCTGGGGCCATCCACTGAAAACAATTGCAGGAAATCCATCGAACATAAACCGTGTTTTTTGCCCAATTGTAAGCAATTGCAGATCCATTGGCTTCACCCAAACTTCTACTGCCAGTTGATATTGTTTCGGTACAATTTCAACGATCATATCACCTTCTTTCAGCATTTCATTAATACCGGCTTTCATTGCTTTGATCACCTGCCCATCCTGCGGTGCCACCACAAAATATTGTCCGTTACGTATTCTGAAATTATCATATTGATTTTGCAACTTCGCTACTTTTCCCTGACCACTTGAAATTTGCGATTGCGATTGAAAGCGATCGCCTGATGCTTTTGCAATCTTCTCAGCATATTCCTGGATGGCTGCACTACGCTCCAATTGCAGAATAAGTAAATCCTGTTTACTGTTATTGAAATCGTTTTGTGCACCAATCATTTTTGCATTCACATTCTGGTGCATCACTTTCCTTCGTTCAAATTCAGTTAAAGGAATAACGCCCTGCTCAAACATTTTTACCGCACCTTCCAGTTGCCGGTCGGCTACATTCATTTCGTTCATGGCTGCACTCACTTTCATACTATCGCTCTGCACTTTCCGTTTTGTTTGTATGAATTTATTATCAATTGAACTTAGCTTTAATTCCCGTTCATTCTCCAGCGCTGTAATTTGCTGATCGGTACTTTTTACTTTGCCTTCATAATAGTCAATGGTCAATTGTTCTGCACTCAGTTGCTGCTCGGTACGTTGCAGCAAATTCGGATCGAGGTAATCATCTTTTATTTCTGCTAACTGCACAATTGTATCGCCTTTCTTAGCAAAGTCGCCCTCCTTCACCCACCATTTTACAATACGGCCGCCAATAATGTTATTGATCTGTTGCGGCCGCTGTTCCTGGCGCAATGTTGTAACCGTTCCTGTACTTCGGATATTCTGTGTCCATGGTATAAATAAGATGATGATCATGAACCCGACGGTGAGAAAAAAGTAAAAACGGATATTGCTCACTTTGTTTTGCCTGTAAATATTTTCAAAGGATTTCAAAGGCTTTCCTACTTTGGATTGTATATCGGGTGTTAATAATTGAAATGCCATCGTTCGTTTGTGTTAAACTGAATGTTATTGTTATGCCTGTTGAATAATTGTACCATCCTGCATGGTAAGTGCCTGGTTACATTTACGGGCAAATACTTCATCGTTACTGATCACCAATACGGTGGTATCTGGTATTTGATGCAGTAAATAGTGTTGAACTTTCTCCTTACACGCTGCATCAAAACCAAACCACGGCTCTTCCAGTAATAATAATTTCGGGTGCGATATGAGCGCTCTCAGCAAGAGCACTTTCCGTATAACGGCACTGGATAAGCGCTTTCCGGCGGCATCAATGGCTGTATCAAATCCATTTCGCAACGATGAAATAAAATCACCAATGCCGAGTTGCGCTGCAAGTGCTGTAATTTCAGAAGTGGTTACCATTGTATCGCCCAGTGTAATATTTTCATACAATGTTCCCTTGAAGATATCCTGCTGATGAAAGAGGATGCCTGTTTCTGCACGCAATAAGCCCGGATTATAATTACCAATCGGAATATTGTTGATACTGATCCGTCCACGAAAATCGGTATATGCACCTGTTAACAATTTTAATATTGTTGATTTACCGGAGCCATCTCCGCCCGTAATACAAACTTTTTCGCCGCTCTGCATATCAAATGATACCTGTTGCAAAATCAACGTGTCATCGTTGTAACTGAAACTGAGATCGTTTACCGAAACAGCCAATCCCTTTTGCTGTTCATCCGGACGCAATGAGCCTTCCGCTTCCAATGGCTTATCAATTACCCTACCCAATTTCTCAACGCTGGTGAGGATATCATAAATTTTATCTAAGCTACGGATGAGTTTTTCAATAGATGCCAGTACTAACAGAATCACAATCTCTGCTGCAGCAAACTGCCCTACATTAATTTCATTACTCACCAGGAGAAACGCACCAACAATGAGCATACCTGCGGTAATGATAATTTTAACCCAGATGAGCGACCAATATTGCATGAATAAAATACGAAAGTGGCTGGTGCGTGCATGCAGGTAATCGGTTACCAACTCATCTGTTTTGTCAACAGGTAATGATGAGCCACGTGAAAACTGGAACGACTTTAAAACTCTTGCAATTTCCTGGATCCAGCCTGCCACTTCGTATTTCCGTTCACTTTCATCTAGACTGGTTGATAAACCTTTTGCGTAAGTTAAACGGATGATGATAAATAAAATAAGCACTACCAATAAACTGAAGATGATAAATACATTGGCATATAACGAAAGCAGGATTAAACCAAAAATCACCTGTATCATAGCTGCCGGAATATCGAGCAAGATGCGGCTTAAACTTTTTTCAAGGTTGATGGTATCAAAAAAACGGTTTACAAATTCCGGTAAATAGTATTGATCAACCTTTTTTAAATCAAGACGTGGAATACGCCATGCAAATTCAAACGAATAACGGGTAAAAATGCGTTGCTGAATTTTTTCAATAACCTTCATCTGGTTTAACTGCAATAATCCGCTTACGAATACACTGATTACAATAAGCATAATTAAGACAATAATAGAAGTGGAAACACGGCCGGCCAGTACAAAATTGATGATGGCCTGTACCCCTAACGGAACAGCTAATTGCAAAAGCCCGGCGAGGGTCGCAAAAAAATAAATTGAACCTATTTCTTTCCGTTCAAGGTTCAGCACCTGTAATAAGCGGTGCAAAGGACGCTTTAAGTCCTTCTCAGCCTGAGCATTTGCCATTTTTGTTGTCCGTTATGTGAAAGAGAGTTATTTGATGCAGCCTGTTTGTTTGAACAGACCGTAATGTTTCGCAAGAAACATTATTTCCTGCAGAAAGTTCGAAGCCATCATGCGATTTTGTTTTTTTTAACAACTAACGACATCAACACTCACTCAATGAAATAGGAATATTTATAGCTAACCCACCTTCGGCCGTTTCTTTGTATTTAGTGTTCATATCCTTTGCCGTATCCCACATGGTTTTTACAACGGCATCCAATGAAACCTTTGCATAATCCGGTGTGCTTTGTAATGCCAACTGTGATGCCGTGATGGCCTTAATAGCACCCATCGTATTGCGTTCAATGCAAGGAATCTGTACCAATCCACCAATCGGGTCGCAGGTTAATCCCAGGTGATGTTCCATCGCAATTTCAGCCGCCATCAACACTTGTTTTTGAGTGCCACCCAAACATTCAGTTAATGCAGCAGCAGCCATAGAGCTTGATACACCGATCTCTGCCTGACATCCACCCATGGCTGCAGAAATAGTGGATCCTTTTTTGAAAATACTTCCTATTTCTGATGCTGTTAATAAAAAACGAATGATCTTCTCCTGGTTGTTGCCATCGCAAAAACAAATATAGTACATGAGCACAGCAGGGATAACACCTGCTGCACCATTGGTGGGTGCTGTTACCACTCTTCCAAACGATGCGTTTTCTTCATTCACCGCCAACGCAAAACAACTTACCCAATCTAATGTATAAGTAAAACCATTTCCTCCCTTACCGATTGCAATGACCCATTCTTCAAAATTTTTATAATTCTTTTCGGGTAATAATTTTTTATTCAACGCTGCTGCACGTCGTTTTACATTGAGTCCGCCGGGCAGGTATCCTTCTTCCGTACAGCAACCTTTGAACATACATTCATACATCACCCGCCAGATATTGAGCAATCCTTCTTTGGTTGCTGCTTCTGTACGCCATGCATGTTCATTGTCCATTACAATTTCACTGATACTCATCCCGGTTTTCATACACCAGTGCAACAGGTCATCGGCTGTATCAACAGGAAAAGGTAACTGCACCTGTTGATGGCCGGTAGTTGTGTCCCCCTCTTTTATAACAAATCCACCACCAATAGAATAATAAGTTTCAGCAATCGAGTTGCCGTTGTTGAAAGAAGCCAGGAAGCTAACGGCGTTAGGATGAAAAGGTAAACTTTCGGTGATCAGAAATTCAATGTCTTCTCTTGGATCAAATTGTATTTCATGTTTGCCTGCCAGCAGTATTTCCTTCATGGCAGCAATATCATTGATCTTGGCATCAATGGCGTGTACATCAAATGTAACAGGATCGTCTCCACTCAATCCTAATTGGATGGCCACATCGGTTCCATGACCTTTTCCTGTTTTCGCTAACGATCCGTACAATAATACCCGTACACTAACAACAGCATCTAACAGATTTTGTTGCTGAATGGATTGGACAAAACGTTGAGCGGCACGCCATGGACCCAGCGTATGACTGCTGGAAGGCCCCACTCCTATTTTAAACATATCAAAAACGGAAATCGGTTCGTACGACAAGTGATGAGTTTTTACAAAAGTACGTGCAAAAAAATCCCCTGACGTGCGGGGGATCATTTCAATCAAAATTGATTAATTGCTTACAACAGCTACTACTTCCACATCAAAAATGAGTATTGAGTTTCCAGGAATAATAGTAATTCCAGTTCTTGGGTCTATTGACGGGTTTGCCCCATAACCCATCGATGGAGGAATAAATAAACGGATCTTGCCAGCTTCACCAATTAAAGGCAAGCTACGTTTCCAGCCTTCAATTAAACCGCCCAATGTAAAGCTTGCGGTTGCTGTGCCAATTGTTTGATCAAAGATTGTTCCGTTTGCCAATTTGCCAACATACTTCACTACCATAGCAGAGCATAGACCAGGTTTTTCACTGGTGCCTGGGTTATCAATGATATAATACAAACCACTGTTTTCAAATTCAACGGCAGTGGTGATGCTGTTTGTTGACAGATAATTTGTAATCATCAGCTCTTCATTTGCCGACGCCACAGTAGATCCGGGTGTTAAGATACATTCTTCGGTTTTCTTTTTACATGCTGACAGTGCAAGGACAAAAGAAAAAATAATTAAGGCATATTTCATGTGTACTAATTTTTATTTTCAATCAATATTTAAAACTCAGGGCGGCAAATATATTTGTTTGCATGGCCGCTTTCCTTTTTTTAATTCACATTCTCAAGGCTCACTTCATAGATTAACATGGAGTTAGCAGGAATTACAGGGTTGATGGGATCAGGCACATCTACATTTCCATATCCCAGTGTTGGAGGAATAAATAGTTGAATTTGTCCGCCCTTTCCTATCAATGAAAGTCCTAACCGGATGCCCCCATTTAAAACCCCAAGCCTCTCTACCAAATATGCACCCGGAGGCGATTGATCAACGGTTGAATCGTTTTTTAAACGGGCCTTGTATTGCAAACTTACAATACTGCATGGAACCGGCTTTGTGGCATCGCCGCTAGTAGAAATAATATAATAAAAGCCATTGGGATGTTTGGTAGCACCAGTAATGCTTCTTGCATTGAGATAATCTGCAATTTCCTGCTGCTCACTCTGAGGAGCAACTTTGGTAAACGGCTGTAAGTTGCATTCTCCTTTTTTACAACCCGCCAGTAACAACAACAAACAACAACTCAAAAAATACTTCATGCATGCTTTTTTATATAAGACAAAGATAGGTTCAGGATGGCTGCTCCTGCTCCATTACTGCCTGCTGATCTTTTTTTTCTTTCATTTCATTGTAACGCTGTTCATTGATCTCCCATTTAAACCGCATCCTGAAAATGGCGTAGAACACCACAATGAGTAAAACAGCGATCATGATAATGGTTAACTGCGATCCTGAAACATAGGGCATGTTCTTGTACCAACCCCTGAACAACACACTTAACAGGATAGGAAAACCAAAGGCAAGACCCAATGGCAGGCCAATAGATAATTGTTTCAGCAAACGTTTTTCTTTCAAACGGTTTGCCTCCCACCAGCGCACAAATTCCTTTTCTTCTGCGGAGAGCATTCTTTTTTGAGGCAAAAATAACCATCCCGTTAGAGATAACCATATCATTGTTATGCGAAAACAATGTTTTTCAGTATGTTTGAAAAAAAATATCCGTGAAAATACAGGACTTATTATCGCAGTACTTGTACCAGCAAAAAACACTTTCATTACCCGGCCTTGGCGTATTTGAATTAGACCCCAATGTACATATTCACGAAGAAAAAGAACAGGGCTGGCCTCCCGATACCATCACCTACAAACAAGACCGTAATGCAACGGTAAGCGATCATTTTTTAGCTTACCTCGTGCAGCATACTGGCAAAATGAAACCATTGGCCATGAGCGATCTTGAGTCCTATCTCAGCAATGGAACACAACTGCTCAACATCGGTAAACCATTTCCATTAACCGGTATTGGTTTGTTAAACAAAACCACGCAAGGCGATTTTGTTTTTGAGCAGGGCACACCATTAATAGAAAAAACCAGCTCAGCCAATATGAACCTGGCAAAAGATAAAACTGTAGGACAACCGGAAAAAGACATTGATTTTTCCCATAACCCTAAAAAAAGTTCAAAAAAACTGATCATCTTTTTTGGTTCATTGATCGGTTTGGTATTAATTGGCTGGGCCATTTACTTGGCCATGCCCAAAAAAGAAATCATCCCTGAAACAACTGAAAGTTCAGCAGCCGTTGATACGGTTGCTACAACTCCTCTACTTACCAATACCACGACAAACACGCAAACAGATAGTTTACAAACAACCGGCACTGTTCCCGTTGCTGATACTTCCTTTGTATTAATGATCGGGCAATTCAACAACCAGGCAAATGCAACAAAAAGGTTGAGTGCATTAAAAGGAAAAGGTCACCAGGTAGAACTGCAAGTACAGGACAGTACACATTACAAACTGTTGCTGAAAATAAACAAGCCTTTATCCGACACAAGCACTGTGAAAGATTCTCTACTAAAATATTATTTGTTGAAATCAACAGTAATTAAACCCGGCAATTAAATATGAAGCAACGGGTTCAACTTCTTTTTTTCTTATATGGGTTGATCACTGCTTGCGATTTGTTGCTGATTTATTTTAACCAACCCGGATTTCGATGGTACACCAAACCATTACTCATGCCCTTACTGGCAACTGCATTTTATATTGCCTCTGCAAAGAAAAATGGTTCGTTGTTTTATTTTATTCTGGGTGCCTTGTTGCTTTCATGGGCCGGTGATGTACTGCTGCAGATGAAAGGCATGTTTATACCCGGGCTCATTTCTTTTTTACTGGCGCATGTGTTTTATATTCTTTACTTCTTCAATATCCATCCGGATAAAAAAGGATTGTTACAATTTCAACCGCTCATTGGTTTGCCCGTGTTGATTTATATTGTACTCTTTCTCTACTTACTCTACCCCTTCCTTGATACATTAAAAATTCCTGTGACTGTTTACGGAATAACTATAGGAACCATGTTACTCGTGGCCATCCATACCAAACGAAAAGCAAGTGCCAATGCATCTGCCCTTTTCTTTAATGGTGCATTGCAGTTTGTGATCTCTGATTCTATTCTTGCAGTCAACATGTTTGCAGTGAATCATGTAGTGCTGAGTTTATGTGTGATGGTTACTTATGCATCAGCGCAGTATTTAATTGTAAAGGGTGCGTTGGTTAATGAAGAAGCATAAATCTGGGGGAACTTTTACGATTACTGATGGACGGACATGTGCTGATGCTTTCCGGTGCAGTAGTGTTTGTATGTTACCTCCTGATGCTGCATAAAATTCAAAACGGAGGAGTCATCAGTATCATCGTTGCTGTATGCATGCTTCTCTATTGCATGATGATCTTTCCCTTTCTTAAATCCTTTGGCACAATGGCCATCAGTATCATGCTGATTGCTATATCCATCAAAGCCATGACCAGTTTCGGGTATCGCTTAATGGTTCTTCAAATTTCCTGATTTTCAAACGAATTTTATCAGCACAACTTTTTTTTAAATATTAAAAGCTGCCATGTGTGAATAATGTAAAGGCATTCATAAATTATACAAATGAAATAATAATAACAGGACTCATTTTTGTTTGGTAATACACAGGCCCTGTTTTTCCACTATATTAAAAGTGGGCAGTAAGCTAAAGTTTCAGGCTTTATTCATCAATCCTTAATTCGATTTCTGTTTATGACAAAAAATAGCTACGACAATCAGGAGGACCTTCTTTGGGCAATGGCCATCGGCAGGGGAGATCAGCAGGCACTTGGCAAACTCTACGATAAATACGCCCCTGCATTAACGGGCATCATCAGCAGGATTGTGCAGAAGGATACCGCAGCAGATGAAGTTTTACAAAAAGTTTTTCGGCTTGTGTGGTGTGAAGCCGGCCTATTTGACGCATCAAAGCATTCTTTTTTTACCTGGCTGATAAAAATGACCCGGCAGATAGCTATTGATACCGTACGATCAGCAGCATCAGAAAATCCTGCATCAACTCACACTGTATATGAAGTGGCCGGCGTTACAGAACCTTTTGAAAGGTATATGTTTGACTTGTTATTTTATAAAGGATTAACTTGCACAGAAGCAGCTACAGTAATGAATATACCAGCAGATGAAATAAAAAAACATGTAAGACTGGCCATCAAAACCTGGAGCAAGTAGAATGACAAACAGAAAAGCATACATTGATTCGGGCATATTGGAACTATACGTTTTGGGCTGTACAAGTGCGGAGCAGTCAAGGGAGGTTGAGCTGATAGCCGCTGCTGACCCGGATATTAGAATGGAAATAACCGCTATAGAAGAAGCCATGGAGGCGTTGGCCATGGCACATGCCATAACGCCCAACCCGGTTGTAAAACCTTTTTTGCTGGCAACCATTGATTATACAGACAGATTGAAAAACGGAGAGCCGGTTACTCATCCGCCACTGCTGCATGAAAAATCCGTTATTGATGATTATGCCTTATGGCTTAATCGGGATGATATGGTTTATACAGGCGAAGAAAACATTTATGCAAAAATCATTGGCTATACTCCGCAGGCCGTCAGCGCAATCATCTGGATCAGGGATCAGTCACCCGAAGAACTCCATCACGATGAGTATGAAAAATTTCTGGTAGTGGAAGGCAGTTGTGATATTACCGTTGGCGAAGCCGTGCATCAATTAAACCCCGGTGATTATTTTATGATACCGCTGCATAAAAATCATGTGGTGAAGGTTACTTCAAAAATACGCTGTAAAATAATTTTGCAAAGAGAAGCAGCCTAAGCTCCTATTCAAATTACATTCAGTTGCGTACTTATTTTCCTCAAAAACATTTTTACAACACATATCCCGAATAGTGCACTCACAAACCGGGTCTTTAGTATTGATTAGTTATTGTTTATTAGCTTTATTCATGGCAATCACAAAACAACTTTAATTTTTATGACGGAATGTGTTCCCCTTCTTTTAGTAAAAAATATTAATGAAACCAGTAAGTATGCAGTAAAACTAGACTGTCCAAAATAAAGAATTTGTGTAATCGTTTTATTTTATCTTCCCCCTCTTAGTTTCGGTATATTCATTGCTTTACTTACATTCATCCATCACTACTTGCGAAAAAAGAAATTACAACAACTGAAAGAACAGCAATTCTGGTCAACATTTTTTTATTTTAATGTACCGAAGCATCTCACTGAAATTCCTGCGCATATTGACAGGGTAAATTTTAGAATTTGGGATCATGTAGAGGATGACCACCTGTTACTGATGCTGAGCAAAGTAAAATCCATCAACATGCTCGACCTTGATGAAACAGACATTACCAATGAAGGCATCAAATACTTAACAAAACTTGAGCAACTAAAAGAACTCCGGTTGAAAGGTATTCAGCAGATTGATGATGACTGTATGGAACAACTCAACCAAATCAAGGACCTTGAATTACTCCATCTTGGAGGAACCTCTGTAACCCTTGATGGGCTTAGTAAACTCAGCGATTTACAAAAATTAAAAGTACTGTTGCTTTCTGTGCCGGAAGCTGAAGAAATCAAAGAAAAAATGTTACTGCTCAACGCAATGCTGCCACACTGTGAGTTTATCCTCAACTACAAATCTTATGAATTTGATGAGGAGAATAATAATACACAACAGCTTCAATAAAAAAATCCCGTTTCATTGCTGAAACGGGATCTGTATTTCTTACATCGTACTTCTTACATCGTACATTGATTATTAATAACCTCCCATACCGCCCATATCAGGAGCGCCATGTGCATGTGCATCTTCTTTCTTTGGCTTATCAGCAATTACACATTCGGTTGTTAATAACATACCTGCAATAGATGCTGCATTTTCCAAAGCTACACGGGCAACTTTTGTTGGATCAATTACACCTGCTTTAAACAGGTTCTCATACACTTCTGTACGGGCATTGAAACCAAAATCGCCTTTACCTTCTTTAATTTTTTGTACAACTATTGAACCATCAATACCTGCGTTTGCAGTTAATGTACGAATAGGTTCTTCCAGTGCACGACGAACGATCTGCATACCTGTTTGCTCATCTTCAATTTGTCCACGCACCTTTGCTTCCAAAGCATCAATGGCACGGATATAAGCAACGCCGCCACCGGGAACAATACCTTCTTCCACTGCAGCTCTTGTTGCATGAAGGGCATCATCCACACGGTCTTTCTTTTCTTTCATTTCCATTTCGGTTGCAGCACCAATATATAATACAGCAACACCACCGGCTAACTTAGCCAAACGTTCCTGTAATTTTTCTTTATCGTAATCAGAAGTTGTATTCTCAACCTGTGCTTTAATTTGATTTACACGGTTCGTAATGTCCTTCTTAACACCTTTACCACCAACAACTGTTGTATTGTCTTTATCAATGGTAATAGAAGATGCCTGACCTAAGTAAGTTAAATCTGCATTCTCTAATTTGTAACCCTGCTCTTCGCTGATAACGATACCTCCAGTGAGGATAGCAATATCAGTAAGCATTTCTTTTCTGCGATCACCAAAGCCGGGAGCCTTTACAGCAGCCACTTTCAAGGTACCACGGAGTTTGTTAACAACCAATGTTGCCAATGCTTCACCTTCCAGGTCTTCTGCAATGATCAATAGTGGACGGCCGCTTTGAGCAACTTTCTCCAGAATGTGGAGGATATCTTTCATTGCGCTGATCTTTTTATCATAGATCAGGATGTATGGATTCTGCAATTCAACTTCCATTTTTTCGCTGTTGGTCACAAAATATGGAGAGATGTATCCACGATCGAACTGCATACCTTCTACAACATCAACAGTTGTATCTGTACCTTTTGCTTCTTCAACAGTAATCACACCTTCTTTACCAACTTTTGCAAATGCTTCAGCAATCAGTTTGCCAATTGTTTCATCGTTGTTGGCAGAAATAGTGGCAACCTGCTGAATTTTTTTGCTGTCGTTGCCAACAGTTTGTGATTGGCTTTTTAAATTCTCAACCACCAGTCTTACTGCTTTATCAATACCACGTTTCAGATCCATGGGGTTTGCACCTGCTGCTACCATTTTCAATCCTTCGCTGATGATGGATTGAGCCAATACAGTTGCAGTTGTAGTACCATCACCTGCTATATCAGCAGTTTTGGAAGCTACTTCTTTCACCATTTGAGCACCCATGTTTTCAATGGGATCATCCAGTTCAATTTCTTTTGCTACGGTAACACCATCTTTAGTTACTTGTGGTGCACCAAATTTTTTCTCAAGCACTACGTTACGTCCTTTAGGACCCAGAGTTACTTTCACAGCGTTGGCCAAAATGTCAACACCTCTTTTCATTTTATTTCTTGCTTCAATATCGAAGAAGATTTGCTTTGCCATAATAAAACAATTTGAAAATTAATTAATTTGAAAATTTGATAATTGAAGAATTGAATTTTGAAGCCGCTAATCATTTTAATATCAGCATACCACCAAATCCTCAAATTATACGATCGCTAAAATATCGCTCTCTCTCATAATGAGGAGATCATTGCCTTCAATGGAAATTTCGGTTCCGGCATATTTACCATATAAAACCGTATCTCCAACTTTTACGGTTACGGGTTCATCTTTTTTACCAGGGCCTGCAGCCACTACGGTACCACGCTGTGGTTTTTCTTTTGCTGTGTCGGGGATAATGATTCCGCCAGCTGTTTTTTCCTCAGCAGGGGCAGGCTTTACAATTACCCTGTCGTGCAAAGGGGTAACACTTACCTTCTTAGCCATAGTTATTTGTTTTTTGTTTTGAAATGAATGATTATGAGTTCAACCCCTCTTTCAAAGGGGCAACGAAGGTAAGCGAATACAGTGCCATCACCACAGAATGCGAAAAAATTTCAGAATTGGCGGGAAACAGGCCAAAACCTGAAAATTTATGGCAGAAAAAAAGGGACAAATTTTCAGTCCCCAATATAATAACTCTTGTAATAGAGATCAAAGCCCATTGTAATATTGAATTGCCGCAACCCACCCGGCCTCGTTTTTCGCTGAAAGCTGGTTCTTTTCCATATATAAACTAACCTCCGGCCATTTGTCTTTCAATTTTTCTTCAAGGTTCTTTTTGTTGAGGCTAACTTCTAACAAATTATTATCCCTGATTACATAAAAAGTATTCTTGTCTTCAAACTGTTTGGTTCCGTTAACTGAATTATATGCCGCTATTTCAACAATCACTTTTTTATAATGTTTGAAAAAATGGAGCTTCCCCTTTACCAGTTCCTGTACAAAATCTCCGGGCAAAAGGTTATGTACCAATGAAGAATTAATAAACCTGGCCACTTTCTTACTGTCCATGTTCAGCTCAAATTCCTTAACGGGTTCTGTAAACCGGTACATGGAATCATTTACATTAAAGACAAGAACTTTGGTATAAATGTCATATTTGAGTTGAAGGTTATTGTATTCTATACCACGGGTTGTTCTGATTACACCAGCATTCCACTCTTTATTATAAAATGCTACCCCTGCAATAGTTAGATCACTTGCCTGGTAAAGTGGGCGGCCGGTGGCAGCATCGGCAATAAACTGGGCAAATGTTCCGGAGGAGATGAATAAAAGAGAAAAAGCTAAGAGAATTTTGCTCATGTTCAATTGGTTTAAAGTAATGCCCTTAATTATTGGCAACAAAAATAGCGTTTCCTATCTTTGCCGCTTCTCAAAAAAGTTCTTTAAGAAATGATTAGCAGAAGAAATATACGGGTAAAGGTAATGCAGACTTTATACACCTGTTCAACAAGAGAGGGCGATATGACGGAAGAAGAAGCCATCCGCACACTGGATAATCATGTTGATCAAACCCGCCAGTTGTATGTTTTCCTTATTTATCTTATTACAGAAGTTGCCAGGTATGCCGAAACAGATTCAAGGCAACGGGCTTCCAAACATTTACCAACGGCTGAAGATCTGAAAGTAAATACCAAGCTTGCCGGCAACCAGTTACTGTGGCAAATACTGGAGAACAGCTCTTACAAAGAAGTATTGAAAGAATTGAAAACAGAATTACTCACTCATGACGAATGGGTAAAAAAACTGTACCAGGAATTATCTGAAACTGATGTTTACAAACAATATATTGCTAAACCCAGTCGTGAAAAGAAAGAGGAAAAAGAAATCCTCGAGTTTATTTTTACTGATCTGATGTTACCCAATGAAGACTTTATTTCCTTTATTGAAGAACATTTCCTGCATTGGGAAGATGATTGTGAAATGATCAACATCCTGATGTTGAGTTTTTTGCAAAAACCACACAACAGCGACTTTCAGCATTTTGTAAGTGCCGAAAAAATGAAGTTTGCCAGGGACCTGCTGATCAGTGTTATTGAAAAAGAAGACATCACTACCACCTATGTTTCGGACAAATTGCAGAACTGGGATCCTGAACGCACGGCTGCATTGGATATGATTCTGATGCGGATGGGTATATGTGAATTCCTGTTCTTTGAAACTATTCCACCTAAAGTAACCATCAATGAATATATAGATCTTGCAAAAGATTACAGTACCCCGCAAAGTGGCCATTTTGTAAATGGCATTCTTGACAGTATTCATAAAGACCTGGTATCACAACACAAACTGCACAAAGTGTCTTTTAAGAAATAAATACTGCTGTGAAAGGAGATGAATGGTCATCATAAAACAATAAAAAACACACGCATAAAACCTTAGTGAATGGTTTCCTTTACATTTGCATCCTGTAAAATTGATAAATATGAAACAACTTTTTATTACAGCAACAATCCTTTGCCTATTGGCAGCCTGCCAGAATGTAACCAAAAACCCAAAAGATCCGGTTGATCCAAGAAGTGCAGCTGCAGATTCGCAACATGCTTTAATAGCTGATTCAACCAACTGGACAACCGTTCAATGGCTTGATTCTGTTCAGGACTTTGGCAATATTACCGATGGTGAAAAAGTGATGATCACTTTTCATTTCAAAAACATAGGTAATAAACCTCTGATCATAACAAATGTATCAGCAAGTTGTGGCTGTACTGTTCCATCCAAACCAGAAGAGCCTATTGCTCCCGGCCAGGAAGGAAAGATTACGGCAGAATTTAACAGCACAGGCCGTGTTGGAAAAGCATCAAAAAACTTAACTGTAGCCTGTAATACAAGAGAGCAGACAGTGAATCTTTTCTTTAACGGCGAAGTACTTCCTAAAAAATAAAACAAACAATAATGATGAATTTATTCATTCTGTTAACGGGCGATCCAAAATCAGGTGGCGGAACAATACAGTTATTATTTCTCGGGCTCATGATTCTTGTGTTCTGGTTATTTATGATTCGCCCTCAAGCTAAAAAAGCAAAGCTGCAAAAATCATTTATTGATAATCTGCAGAAAGGTGATAAAGTGGTAACCATTGCCGGCATTCATGGTGTAGTGAATAAAGTAAATGATGACAATACACTTTCTTTAGAAATTAACCCCGGCAGTTATATCAAAATTGAACGCAGCTCTATCAGCATGGAGTGGACCAGCCAGCTGAACAAAGTTGCTGAAGTAAAGAAATAATCTTGAGCCGATAGCCGATAGTAATTAGTCATTAGTGTTTGGGTTTATACTATCCACTACCGGCCAATGACTAACGACTAACAAGCATGTTAAAAACAGGATTAACAGGTGGTATAGGCAGCGGCAAAAGCACTGTTGCAAAAGTATTTGAGGTGCTGGGTATTCCTGTTTATTATGCTGATGAAAGAGCAAAAGAATTGATGCATACAAATGAGCTGTTACAACAACAGCTCATTTTTTATTTTGGAGAAGCTACTTATACAAATGGAAAATTGAACAGAAAGCATCTCGCTTCTATTGTATTTGCAGATAAAGAAAAATTGGATCTGCTCAACAGCCTGGTGCACCCCGTTACCATTGCTGATGCAGAAGAATGGTTTAGGAAACAAACATCACCCTATGTGATTAAAGAAGCGGCTTTGTTATTTGAAAGCGGTGCAACAGAAGGATTGGATTATGTAATTGGTGTTACTGCACCTGCAACAATTCGTATTAAAAGAGTAATGGACAGGGATCAGGTAACGGCAGATGAAGTAAAAAAAAGAATGGCCAACCAGATTGATGACAGCATTAAGATCCGTTTGTGTGATTTTATTGTTACCAATAATGAACAGCAAATGATCTTACCCCAGGTGTTGCAACTTCATGAAGAATTATTACATCTAAATGAAAAACTTTCTGCATCGTATAATTCTTAGGTTCATTTTACGGAGCAGAAAACAAGACAACGCAAAGTTTGAATTATGAGTTTATTGTTTTTGATAATAGTGGCAGCAGGACTTCCTTTTTTGACAGCACTCAGTTTTAAAAACATCAAAAAAATGGAAGCAGAACTGGATGGCGCACAGATTGCCAAAATACCTGTGTACCTCCAATCCATGCTTATGCAGATCATTCTTTGTGTGCTGGCATATTTTGCAGGGCGAAGTGAAAAGTTGACCATTTCATTAACGAGTGCCTTTACTGCTTCATCTATCGGCGCATCGGTTGGATTAATTGTTATCGCCTTGGGTCTTGCATGGATCTCTCAAAAATTTTCAAAAGAAAAAGATGAAAGTACCCTGCATCATATTTTACCGAATACTGCCTTTGAACGATTGATGTGGGTGCTGGCCTGCGTGGTGGCAGGGTTTTGCGAAGAATATATTTACCGTGGGGTCTTATTCCAGATGATCATGAGTTATACTGAAAACATCTGGATACTGGCTGCGTTACTCAGTGCCATTGTATTTGCATTTGGCCACGGCACACAGGGTGAAAGGGCTATCATTCAAATCATTCCTTTTGCAGTGGGTTTTCAGTTTCTTGCCTGGATCAGTGGTGGATTGTTGTTACCCATGATTGCTCACTTCATTTATAATATTCTTGTAGAGTTGTTGTTTGGTGATAAGATTAAAAAAGATGCGGAAAGTTGAGTTAAACAGTTTGTAGTTTATAGTTTGTAGTTGCCCCCTATACTTCATACTTCATACCTCGTACTTCATACTTCATAACCTCGTACTACATACATCATACATCTTACATTCCCTCACCAACCTGCCTTCTCACCCCAATCGCCCAAGCCAAAATATTTATTCAATGCGATGTTTAAACCAAGTTGGTTATAGGTAATATTATTCTGCAAATAGGTTCTTGCATAACGCAATTGTAATTTAGGCAAGAGTACCCCAACGCCTAATGAAAAACCGGTCAATCCATTTGCACTGTTGCTGATCCGTAATTCTTTTCCTCTGAGAATATTATATCCTGCCGTTACCTCTACCCTATGCCCAATCAATACCTGTGTAGAAAAAATAAAATGCTGAAATAATTTATCAAATGTAAATTTTTTGTTTCCGGGATTATTGATCCCATTGCCATTATTGAATAATGTATCGTTGTAAAAAATATTAAACCGATGCAGATGATGTGCTGTTATTGAAAATTGAATGGGAGCTTTAGCCAGCCGTTTGGAAATACCAACCTGTAAATCAAAAGGAAGTTCTTCAGGTTCTGTTGGATTATATCGTTTCAATTGTGCACCCATGTTCACGGCTACAACACTTGCCTGTAAAAAATTGGAACTGTCTCTGTACAATACTCCCACATCAGCAGCAATGGCATTTGAACGATAGATTCCATAATTACTGGCAATGTATTTTAATGACAACCCATATTTCCAACGATTCAAATATTCACGGCTTGCAGAAAGCTGAACAACAAAATCCCTTGGTTTGTAACTACCCAAAACATTCCCTGTTGCATCAGTTTGCTGCGTAGTACCATAATCAACATAGAATATTGCTGCTGCAAAATTTGTTTGGAGTTTCGGATGACGGTAGGCAAACATCCAATGCAGATTTTTGACACCAGCATACAGTGAATTGAAATTGGCAACCATTTGTGTATGCATCAATGAATCGAGCTGAGCCGGGTTTTGAAAAGCCAGTGAAAGATCATTTGATTGATTGGTTAAATTCATTCCGCCTAATGCTGCTGCCTGTGGCGACGCAGGAAATCGTAAAAAGTTATACGTACTGCTTGCACCCAGTGTTTGTGAAAACAGGTTTGCAGAAAAAAAGAACAACCATGCAAAAAAGATCAATC
>Ga0163144_10005472_pt1 | contig 28216 bp, 23 predicted proteins | sample OliLak19BULKMAT1_FD_123175 | JGI IMG/M metagenome (GOLD analysis project Ga0163144, IMG submission 123175) | Freshwater microbial mat bacterial communities from Lake Vanda, McMurdo Dry Valleys, Antarctica - Oligotrophic Lake LV.19.BULKMAT1 | ecosystem: Environmental > Aquatic > Freshwater >... | reverse complement strand
CCTTGTCCTTGTCCTTGCCCTGGCTCTTGCCGCGGTCTTGCCCTTGCTGATACCCCTGCTCACCGCCATGGCCAGGCCGCACGTGGCTGTCGTACCACCGGTCCTGCACGAAGTAGACCGGAACGCCGCAGGCGTTGTATTCGCCGCAGTGTTTGCTCCACTTCTTGCGGTGGCCGGGCGGCACCCACATGTAGACCGGTTGCGGTTGCTGCACCACGTAAACCGGGCGCTGCACGATGATCGGTTGGTTCACCACCAGTACAGGCTGCGGAAACTGGCCGATGTCGATGCGGCCGTAAATACCCGGCTGGCTGATCTGCACAGACACACCCACGTCAGCAGCCTGCGTGGGCAAGCTTGCTGCGACGAACAGTGTGGCCACGGCGGCAGAAACAAAGAATCTTTTCATGCTGATACCTCGAACAGGAAGTTGTCCTCCTCACAACGGGCCAGCAGTCCGGCCGATGTCAGGGTCCGGCCACTGCTACAAACTCTTTCATTCGTAGACGATGGCCGCACGGCCGCCTTTTGCCAGCGCCTGCCAGCGCGCCAGCGCGTCGTCGCTGGGCCAGAAACGGCCATCGTCACCGAGTTCGATCTCCGCCGTGACCCGTAGGCGTTGCAGCTTCAGGCGCACGCCCAAACCCTGCAGCAAGGGCCCGGCCTCGCTGTCGACCCGCCGCGCCGGGAAACTCTTGAGCACTTCGGCCAGTGGTGCCGTGCCGGCGGGCATGTCCGTGGCCGGGTCCACCGCCAGGTCAAGCGGCAGGTCGACAGCCAGATAACGCCCGAAGCGCGCGCGCGCCGCTGCCAGATCCCATATCTCATTGACGTTCATCCGCAGACCGCCCGAGAAGCGGTCGTTCTGGAGCTTGCCCTGCAGGACGACGAGTTCGTCCTCTTTCAGCAGTTCTGCGTGTTGAATGATCAACTCGTCGCTGACCACGGTCTCGATGGTTTCGCTGCCGTCATCGAGCTTGAAGATAGCCACTCGGCCGCGCTGCGTGTTGACGTAACGCAGTTCGCTGACGATGCCGGCCATCATCTGCACGTCGCGGCTGTCGCCCATCTCGCTGAGTTCACGGCGGCAGAAGCGCCGCACCTCGTCCTTGCTGACGTCGAAGAGGTGGCCAGACAGGTGAAAGCCGAGTGCCGTCTTCTCGATCGTCAGCCGTTCGCGCAGGCTCCACGGCTCGGTGTGTACCAGCGGCGGCTCCTGGGAGCTGGAGCCATGGGCGTCGCCGAAGTCGAACAGGCCGCCCTGGTCGGCGTTCGCAGCCTGCGTGTCGGCCCATTCGAAAGCCAGGCCCACGCTGGCCAGCGTGGCTGCCCGGTTGGCATGCAGGCTGTCGAAGGCGCCGGCCTTGATGAGTGCCTCCACCGCGCGCTTGTTGACACGCTGGCGGTCGACGCGGGCGCAGAAGTCGAACAGGCTGCGAAACGGCCCGCCGCCGGAGCCGTCGCGTCCCTCGCGCGCTGCGACGATGGCCTCGATGGCGCCGGCGCCCGTGCCCTTGACGGCACCCAGCCCGTAGCGCAGCCGCTTGTCGCCTTCTTTGCCCGCCAGCGGCTCGAAGCGCAGCGTGCCGCTGTTGACATCGGGCGGCTCGAAGCCGATGCCGAACAGCCTGGCGTCGTTCAGAAGCACACGCAGCTTGTCGGTGTTGTCGGCCTCGACGGTCATGTTGGCGGCGTAGAACTCCGCCGTGCAATGCACCTTCAGCCAGGCCGTGTGGTACGCCAGCAGCGCGTACGCCGCGGCGTGGCTCTTGTTGAAGCCGTAACCCGCGAACTTCTCCATCAGATCGAAGACTTCGTCGGCCTTGCCGGCGGAGATGCTCTTCTTCGCCGCGCCGTCGCGGAAGATGTCGCGGTGCCTGGCCATCTCCTCGGCGTTCTTCTTGCCCATCGCGCGGCGCAGCATGTCGGCGCCGCCCAGCGTGTAGCCGCCCAGCACCTGGGCGGCCTGCATCACCTGCTCCTGGTAGATCATGACGCCGTAGGTCTCACCGAGCACGGTCTCAAGCAACGGGTGCGGGTACTCGACGGTCTCCTTGCCGTGCTTGCGCGCCACGAAGGTGGGGATCAGGTCCATCGGGCCCGGGCGGTACAGCGAGACCAGCGCGATCAGGTCCTCGAAGACACTGGGCCGGGCGTCGCGCAGCATGCCCTGCATGCCGCGGCTTTCGAACTGGAAGACCGACTCGGTGAGGCCGTCGGCAAACAGCCGGTAGACGCGCGCGTCGTCCAGCGGCAGCGTCTCGTAGCTGAAGTCCTTGCGGTTCGGCCGCCGCAGGGTGACCAGATCCTTGGCGAGCTCCAGGATGGTCAGCGTGGCGAGGCCGAGAAAGTCGAACTTCACCAGGCCGATGGCCTCGACGTCGTCCTTGTCGAACTGGCTGACCGCGCTGTCGCTGCCGGGCTGCTGGTAGAGCGGGCAGAAGTCGGTGATCTTGCCGGGCGCGATCAGCACGCCGCCGGCATGCATGCCAACGTTGCGCACGATGCCCTCGACACGCATCGCCAGCGCCAGCAGTTCGGCCACTTCTTCCTCCGCAGCCTCGCGCTGCTCCAGTTCGGGCGCTTCCTTGCGTGCGTAGATCAGGCCGGGTTCGGGCACTTCCGGCACCCGCGCCAGCGTGACCGACTTGCCCGGCGGCGCCGGGATCAGCTTGGCGATGCTGTCGACATGGCCGTAGCCCATGCCGAGCACGCGGCCGACGTCGCGCAGCGCGGCCTTCGCGGCCATGGTGCCGAAAGTGGCGATCTGGCTGACGGCGTCGCGGCCGTACTTGTCCTTCACGTAGTCGATGACGCGGTCGCGGTTGGCCTGGCAGAAGTCGATGTCGAAGTCGGGCATCGACACACGTTCCGGGTTCAGGAAACGTTCGAACAGCAGCTTGTAGCGCAGCGGGTCGAGGTCGGTGATGAAGAGCGCATAGGCTACCAGCGAGCCGGCGCCAGAACCGCGCCCTGGCCCCACCGGGCAGCCGTTCTGCTTGGCCCAGACGATGAAGTCCGAGACGATCAGGAAGTAGCCCGGAAATCCCATCTGGATGATGGTGTCGATCTCGAATTCGAGCCGTAGGGCATAGGTGGCGCGGTTCTGCTCGCGCTGCGCCGGGTCAGGAAACAGCTGCAGCAGCCGGCGCTCCAGGCCATCGAACGACGCCAGGCGGAAGTATTCCGCGATCGGCTGTTGCACACCGTCGACCAGCGGCGTCGGGAAGTCGGGCAGTTGCGGCTTGCCGAGCACCAGTTTCAGATTGCAGCGCCGCGCGATCTCCACGCTGTTGGCGATTGCCGAAGGCACATCGGCGAAGAGCGCCTCCATCTGCGCCTGGGTCTTGAAGTACTGCTCGCGCGTGAAGCGCTTGATGCGCCTGATGTTGCTCAGCAACTCCCCTTCGGCCACGCAGACACGCGCCTCGTGGGCGTCGAAGTCATCGGGCTCCAGGAACTGCACGGGGTGGGTGGCCACCACCGGCAGGCCGAGTGCCGCGGCCAGCGGCACGGCGGCACGCACATGGGTCTCATGCGTGGGCAGCCCGGCGCGCTGCAGCTCGATGTAGAAGCGGCCGGGAAAGGTGGCGGCCAGTTGTTGGGCCACCGTGCGGGCACGCGCCGTGTCACCGGCCAGCAAGGCCGAGCCCACCGCGCCGAGGTCGGCGCCCGAGAGCGCGATCAAGCCGCCGGAGAGCTCGCGCAGCCAGTCCCATTTCATCCAGGCCTGCGCGCGCTGGGTGTTGCGCGTCCAGCCGCGCGCCAGCAACTCGCAGACGTTCAGGTAACCCTGCTTGTCCTGCACCAGCAGCAGCAGCCGGCTGGGGTTCTTGTCGGCGCCGCCGGCTTCGGACAGCGGCTCCATCCAGACATCGACGCCGATCAGCGGCTTGATGCCCGCGCCTCGGCAGGCCTTGTAGAACTTGACCGCGCCGAACAGGTTGTCGAGGTCGGCGATGGCCAATGCGCCCTGGCCGTCGGCACGCGCGGCGGCGGCGGCGGCGTCGATGCGCAAGGTGCCGTCGACGACGGCGTATTCGGTGTGGGTGCGGAGGTGAACGAAGGTCATGGCGGGGAATGCGGGCGGAGCGCCGGGGAGGCGCCGATTATCCGGCCGCTGCCTACAATCGACGCGGTGAAGTCGACCCATGAATTTCCGGCGCTCGCCGCCACCCGCAGCGCATGAAAGCGACGCTCGTCAAGGTCATCGGCATCCTGATGATGGCGAGCGCGCTGGCGCTGGCGCTGACGCGTGCACCCGACCGGCCGGTGGAAACGCTGGTGGCGCGCTGGGCGCCGCCGCCTTCGGACTTCATCGAGATCCGCGGGCAGCTCGTGCACCTGCGCGATGAAGGCCCGCGCGACGACCCGCTGCCCATCGTGCTGGTGCATGGCACCTCGGCCAGCCTGCACACCTGGGAAGGCTGGGCGAAGGCGCTGCACACGCAGCGCCGCGTCATCAGCTTCGACCTGCCGGGCTTCGGCCTCACCGGGCCCAGCGTGGCGGCGGACTACCGGGCCGACACCCAAGCCCGTTTCGTGCTGGAACTGCTCGATGCGCTGAAGGTTCAGCGTGTCGTGATCGGCGGCAACTCGCTGGGCGGCGAGATCGCCTGGCGCACTGCGGTGATGGCGCCGGAGCGTGTCGACCGGCTGATCCTCGTCGACGCCTCCGGGCCGGAGTTCGAGCCGCTCTCGGTGCCGCTAGGCTGGCGTGTCGCGCGCCTGCCGGTGCTCGGCCAGATCACCGAGATCATCCTGCCGCGCGCCCTGGTGGTGCAGGGCCTCGTGGGCGTCTACGGCAACCCGGAGAAGATCAGCACCGAACTGGTCGACCGCTACTTCGAGCTCACCCTGCGCGAGGGCAACCGCCGCGCGCTGGGCGAGCGGCTGCGGCAATACGAGATCGGCGCCGACGCCGAGCGCATCGGCACGCTGAAGTTGCCCACGCTGATCCTCTGGGGTGGCCGCGACAAGGTCATACCGCCGGCGGTGGCGCTCGAATTCAAGCGCCAGATCGAAGGCAGCCAGCTCGTGATGTTCGACGATCTCGGCCACGTGCCGCAGGAAGAAGACCCGGCACGCACGCTGGCGGCCGTGAAGGTGTTTCTCGGCCTGAAATAGGTCTGTGCCTGGCTGGGCCTCGGGCCGCACGCGGCGGCTCAGCGCTCTTCCCACCAGCGGCCGTCGAACCGATGCGAAAGGAAGTCGCGGAAGCTGCGCACCTTGGACGCCACCAGCTTGGGTGACGGGTAGACGGCGTGGATTTCCTGCGCCGGCAGCGTCCAGTGCGCCAGCAGCGGCTGCAGCATGCCGCTGCTCACCGAGTCCTGCGCCGCGTACCAGGGCAGCACGGTCAGGCCCATGCCGGCACGCGCCGCCGCCAGCAGCACCGACAGGTTGTTGCTGCGCAAGGGCCCCTGCACCGGCACGGCCAGGGCGGCGCCGTCGGGCCCGCTGAAATGCCAGCGCTCATCGCCCTGCACGCTGCTGTAGACCAGCGCCGTGTGGGATGCGAGGTCGGCCGGCGTGGCCGGCGTGCCGTGTTGCTCCAGGTAAGCCGCCGAGCCCACCAGCACCCAGGGGTTGAGGCCCAGGTAACGCGCGCCCAGTGAAGAATCGGCCAGCCGGCCCATGCGGATGGCGACGTCGATGCCCTGCTCGACCAGATCGACGTAGTTGTCTTCGAAACCGAGGTCGACCTGCAGCCCAGGGTGCAGGCGCATGAACTCCAGCACCAGCGGCGTCAGCACGCGGCGGCCGAATGCCACCGAACTGTTGATGCGCAGCACGCCCAGCACGCGAGACTGCAGCAGGCCGGCCAGGTTGTCGGCCTCCTCGATCTCGCGCGCGATGATCTTGCACTTCTCGTAGTACAGCGTGCCCACCTCGGTGGGTGTGACGCCGCGCGTGCTGCGGTGGAAGAGCCGCGCACCCAGCCGAGCCTCGAGTGCGGCCACGTGTTTGGTGGCGGTGGGCTGGGTGATGCCCAGGTCGACGCTGGCCTTGCTGAAGCTGCCGGTCTCGACGACGCGGATGAAAAGCCGAAGTCCGGCCACGGTGTCCATCGCCGGACTGTAGGGCCTTCAGCTCAGCGCCGGCCGCCGCCACGCGGCGGCCTCGCATGCACCAGCGCCCGAATCAGCAGCCGATGACCTTGAACTCGACCCGGCGGTCGAGCGCGTCGCTGACGTCGTCGCGCCGGTTGCCGACCATCGTCTCGCGAGAGCCGGCTCCGCTGGTGATCATGCGCTGGCCGAGGCCGGGCGAACTGCGGTCGAGCTGTCCCTTGACGTACTCGGCGCGCAGCAGCGAGAGCCGTTCGTTCAGCGCCGCCGGTCCGGTGGCGCTGCTGTGGCCCACCACCTCCAGACAGGACTGCCGCTTGCTCGTCTGCAAGGCCAGCGTCTTCAGCCAGATCTCGTAGGGCACGCCGCCGGTGCCGGTGTCCGAGAGGAAGGCCGTGGAGCCGGGACGGAACAGGAACTTGACGCCCAGGCGCTTGCTGTCCAGCCCCTGGTCGACGATCTGGCCGAAGGCCACCGCGGCGGCGTCACGCTTGCCCAGGCGCCAATTGCTCAGGTACAGGCCGCTGTAGACGCGCAACTGCTTGCCGGCCGGCGCGACGAGTGCGGTCTGATACAGCGCCAGAGCTTCCTTGTAGCGGCCGGCGCCGTAGGCGTCGATCGCCTCGTTGATCAGCGCGCCGGTGGTGATGCGTTCCACGTACAGCGGGTGGATGGGGTCGCCGGCGCGCGTGCCCTGGCAGGTGCGGATGTAGCCCAGCGTGGCTGGATCTTCGACCCAGGCGGGTGCGTCGCGGAAGAAGGCGGTCGGCGTGGCGTCCACGCCCTCGGGCCTGGCGAAGGCCAAGCCCTTGCCGACCAGCTTGCCGGTCTTCAGGTCGGCCAGCGCGAGGCAGATGCGGAAGGCCTCGCGGTCGCCCTCGGTCTTGCGTTCGGCGTTCACGCCGGTGAGCGTGCCCACCAGCACCAGCGGCGACTTCGCCACGTTGGCGGCAGAGAACGGCTGCACGTCGTACTGCGGGTAACGCTCGCGGATCAGTGCGACGATGCGTTCACCCATGGCGCGCGAGCCATTCGTCTGCGCGCCAGTGACGCCGTCGATCAGCGGGTCGATCAACACGACATGGCGCGCCCCGTCAGCCGCCACCTGCGACTTGCCGAGCAGGTTGTTCGCGGCGCTGAGCACGGCGTCTTCGAACGGCAGGATCGGTGGCGGCGGGGCCGGTGCCGCGGCGGGCGGTGGCACGGGCGCGGGTGGTGGCGCGGCGGCCACGGCGGGGACTGAATCGCTGCCCTTGGCGGCGTCACCCGGCGGGTTGGCGCAGCCGCCGAGCAGCACGCCGGCCAGCAGCCAGACTGCCGGAACATGGAATTGGATCGTCATCGTCTGCACTCCTTCTGGAAGAACACGGAACTCTCGGGCGCAAGGGTCTCGCCCAATTGCATACGTTGCAGCAAGTCGCTGCAGCGCGCATCGGGGGCGGCCGCCGGCCTTCGCGCAGTGACACGCGCTTCGGCCTTGGGCGGCGCCACGGTGCGTGGCGGCGGCGTCACCACAGGGATTGCCGCGAGCGCCGCGGCAGGCGCCCTGGCCGCCGGGTCGGTCAAAACGGCCCCCGCGACGGCCGGCTCGCTGACGCGCGCCACGGCTGCTGGCGCGGCAACGGCCGGCGCCGCGACGGCCGGCTGCGTCCATGCCGGTCTGGCGCTGAGCGCGGCTCCGGCTGCCGGCGGCGCCGAGACCGACGGCCGGCCCGTGCCGGACATGACGAACCAGGCCACGGCACCGAGCAACAGCGCCGTGGCCAGCGAGCCGCCGCCCCAGACCCAGGGGCCGCGCGAGCGGACCACCTGTGCCCGCGCGGCGGCCGGCGGGTCACGCCGTTGCTTCACCTCGGGTGGCGCTGGCGCGGGCTGAGCGGAAGGCTTTGGGTCCGGCACCGCCGCGACCGGAACCGTCACGGCAACCGGGGCTGGAGCGGGCCTCGGTTCAGGCACGGGAACCGGTACGGGAACCGGCCCGACCGTCGCGCCGACGCTGCGCGCCAGTGGCGCCGCCGTGGCCGATGGCGCGCGTGTCGGCGGCCGCAGCACGGTGGCATCGGGATCGAAGTCGGGCTGCGCAGCCGGCACGGCCGATGGCGCCGGCGCGCCCAGCGCACGCCGCAGGTCGGCGGCAAATTCGGCCGCGTTCGGATAACGATCCTCGGGATTCTTCGCCAGCGCGCGCTGCATGATGGCGTCGAACACCGGCGGCACCGCGCGGTTGGCCATCGAGGGCCAGACCGGATCGTCGTGCACGATCTTGCGCTGCACCGTCCACTGGCCGCCGCCGGTGAAGGGTTTCTGCCGCGTCAGGAACTGGTAGAGCACCACGCCGGCGGCGAACAGGTCGGTGCGCGAGCCGACCGCCAGGCCCTGGATCTGTTCGGGCGACATGTAGCTCGGCGTGCCGACCATCGTGCCCGGCATCGTGCGGTCGACATTCCCTTCGGCCAGCCGGGCGACGCCGAAGTCGGTCAGCTTGACGCGCCCGCTGGTCTCGATCATCACGTTGGCGGGCTTGACGTCGCGGTGCACGATGCCGCGCTCATGCGCATAACCCAGCGCGTCGAGCAGTTCGCCCATGATGCGCACGGCCTGCGGCAGGTCGAAGTAGTCGTTGTCCTCGAAGTGCGCCGCCAACTCGCGGCCGCGAATGAACTCCATCACCAGGTAAGCCACCTCGTCCTGCTGTCCGAAGTCGAACACGGTGACGATGTTCGGGTGGTTCAGCCGCCCGGCCGCCTGCGCCTCGCGCACGAAACGCGCTGAGTATTCGCCCGCCATCGTCTCATCGAGCATGTGGCTCTTCAGGATGGTCTTCACCGCCACCGTGCGTTCGAGGCGCGGGTCGAGCCCCTCGTAAACTAGACCCATCGCGCCGCGGCCGATCACTCGCTTGAGCTGATAGCGGCCCAGCTGGGTCAGTGGCTCGTTGGGGTTCATCGGGGTCGGGTGTGGGCAACCGGAGTCGGGCGCGCAGGCAGTATAGGCACCGCCCGCGCCGCTGCCCGCCCGCGATCCAGCCGCTTGACGGCTAGTGCGCCTCGTCCCAGTTGCGCCCCACGCCCACCTCGGCCAGCAGCGGCACCTTGAGTTCGGCCACGCCGGCCATCAGGCGCGGGATCTCCCTGCGCGCCCAGTCGAGTTCGGTCTCGGGCACTTCGAGCACCAGTTCGTCGTGCACCTGCATGACGACGCGGCTGTTGCGATGCTCGACATCGAGCACGCGCTGCACCGCGATCATCGCCAGCTTGATGAGGTCGGCCGCGGTGCCCTGCATCGGCGCGTTGATGGCCTGGCGCTCGGCGCCGCTGCGCAGCTGGCCGTTGCCGGAGTGGATCTGCGGCAGCCACAGGCGGCGGCCGAACACGGTCTCCACATAGCCCGATTCCCTGGCGCGCACCCGCGTCTCGTCCATGTAGCGCTTGACGCCCGCGAAGCGCGCGAAGTAGCGCTCGATGTAGTCTTTCGCCGCCTTCTGCTCGATGCCCAGGTTGCTGGCCAGCCCGAAGGCGCCCATGCCGTAGATGAGACCGAAGTTGATGACCTTGGCATAACGCCGCTGCTCGCTGCTGACGCCGTCCAGCGGCACGTTGAACACCTCGCTGGCGGTGGCGCGGTGCACGTCGATGCCCTCGGCGAAGGCGTGCAGCAGGGCCGGGTCTTCGCTGATGTGGGCCATGATGCGCAGCTCGATCTGCGAGTAGTCCGCGCTCAGGATCACATGGCCCGCGGGCGCGATGAAGGCCTCCCGCACGCGCCGGCCTTCGGGCGTGCGGATGGGGATGTTCTGCAGGTTGGGGTCGTTGCTGGCCAGCCGCCCTGTCACCGCCACAGCCTGCGCGTAGTTGGTGTGCACGCGGCCGGTGGCCGGGTTGACCATCAGCGGCAGCTTGTCGGTGTAGGTGCCTTTCAGCTTGGCCAGGCTGCGGTGTTCCAGCAGGCGCGCCGGCAGCGGGTAGTCGGCGGCCAGTTCCTGCAGCACTTCCTCGTCGGTGCTCGGCGCGCCGCTGGCGGTCTTCTTCTTCACCGGCAGGCCGAGCCTGGTGAAGAGGATCTCGCCGATCTGCTTGGGCGAACCCAGGTTGAAGGGCTGGCCGGCGATGGCATAAGCCTCCTGCTCCAGCGCCATCAGCCGCTCGCCGAGCTGGTGGCTCTGGCGTGCCAGCACGGCGGCGTCGATCAGCACGCCGGTGCGTTCGATGCGTTGCAGCAGCACGGCCACCGGCATTTCGATGCGCTCGTAGACGAAGCGCAGCTTGTCGCTGGTCATCACTTCGGGCCACAGCGCCTGGTGCACCTGCATCGTCATCTCGCTGTCTTCGCCCGAATACTCGGTGGCGCGCGCGATGTCGACCTGGGCGAAGGAAATCTGGTTGACGCCCTTGCCGCACATGTCTTCGTAGCTCAGCCCCTTGCGGCCGAGATGGCGCTCGGCCAGGCTTTCCAGGCCGTGCGGCTTGTGGGCTTCCAGCACGTAACTCTGCAGCAGGGTGTCGTGCGCATAGCCCTGCACATGAACGTCGTGGTTGGCGAAGACATGCAGGTCGTACTTGATGTTCTGGCCGAGCTTGGCGCGCGTGGCGTCTTCCAGCCAGGGCTTCAGGCGCGCCAGCACGTCGTCCAGCGGCAACTGTGCGGGTGCGTCGGGGTAGTTGTGCGCCAGCGGCACATAACAGGCACGCCCCGGCTCGACGGCGAAGGACAGGCCGACGATGCGCGCACGCATGCCGTCGAGGGAATCGGTCTCGGTGTCGAGCGCCACCAGTTCGGCGCCTTGCAGCACCGCCAGCCAGTGCTCGAAACGCGGCCAGTCGGTGACGGTTTCGTATTCGCGCGGCAGCACGGCGGCGACGGCAGCGGGCGGGCCATCGCCGGCAGCGCCGGGCGGGGCGGCCGGGGGGGCTTTAGCGGCCGGCGCCGCGCTGCCCGCCAGCGTCGCCACCGACAACTCCAGTTCCTTGCGCCAGCTCTTGAAACCGAAACGGTCGTAGAAAGCCAGCAGGTCGGGCTGGTCGACGCCGCGCAGCGCCAGCGACGCCAGGGACCCGGGCGCGGGCCAGCCGGCAATGTAGGGCGCGAGGTCGCAGTCGGTCAGCACGGTGATCAGGCGCCGGCCCATCGTCAGCCAGCCGATCGACTTGCGCAGGCTCTCACCCGCCGCGCCCTTCATGCCGGCGGCGGCGGCGAGCACGCCGTCCAGTGAGCCGTGCTCGCCGATCCACTTCGCGGCCGTCTTCGGCCCCACGCCCGCCACGCCGGGCACGTTGTCGACGACGTCGCCGACCAGCGTCAGGTAGTCGATGATGCGGTCGGGCGGCACGCCGAACTTGGCCTTCACGCCGGCAATGTCGAGCCGCTCCATGCTCATCGTGTTGATCAGCGTGACCTCGCCGGTGACGAGTTGCGCCAGGTCCTTGTCGCCGGTGGAGATGACGACCTGGTGGCCGTTTTCCGCACCCACGCGGGCGAGCGTGCCGATGGCGTCGTCGGCCTCGATGCCGGGCACCACCAGCACCGGCCAGCCCAGCAGGCGCACCACTTCCAGGATCGGCTCGATCTGCTGCGCCAGCGCTTCGGGCATCGGCGCGCGCTGCGCCTTGTACTCGGCATACCACTCGTTGCGGAAGGTGTCGCCCTTGGCGTCGAACACGCAGACGGCATGCTCGGCCGGAATCTGCTCGCGCAGCCTCTTCATCATCGCCACCATGCCGTGGATGGCGCCGGTCGGAAAGCCGTCGGGCGAGCGCAGGTCCGGCATCGCGTGAAAGGCGCGGTACAGGTAGCTGGAGCCGTCGACCAGCAGCATGGTGGGCTTGGGGGCGGTGGTCATGGGATGCGTTGCCTGTGGAACCTCACACCGCGCTGAGGGGTTGCGTGTCGCGCCTTTGCGGGACGTTGCGGGAGATTGCGGAAACTGGGGAGCGGGTGCCGTTGTCGATTCGGAAATGCCGGGCCGGCCCAGCGTGCTTCAGGCCGGCGGCCAGCGCACAGTCTACCCACGCAGACGACGGCTGCGGCGCCTGCGTAGAATCCCCAAGATGCGACAAAGCTCCGCTCACGGCCTCTTCCTCACCGCGCTGATGCTCTGCGCGATGCTGCTGCCGGGCATCGCAGGCGCCGCCGCGGCGGCCGTGCCGGCACCGCCCGACCTTGCCACCTTGCCGGCCGCGGCGACGCCCGCGGTTCTGCCGGCAAAGACCACGCCGCCCGCAGCCCCGCCGGCCGAAGCCGCGCCTGCGTCCAGGCGATCTCCCGAGGCGGCCGTCGAGCGGCTGGTGTCGGAGGACGACAACGTGCGCATCGAGGAACTGCGCGTGCGCGGCCAGACCAAGAGCATCACCGTGCACAACAAGACGGCCGGCGGCAGCCGCTACGAGATCATCCCCAGCGACGGCGGGCGTGACCCGTCCCAGGACAAACGAGCCGCCGGCCAGCGCGTCTGGCAGATGTTTTCCTTCTAGGCCGGCGCGGCGATGGCGGTCTACACCGAAGTCGGCTTCGACGAAGCGGACGCCTTGTTCCGCAAGCTCGGGCTGGGCATGCTGACGGACCTGCGCGGCATCCGCTCGGGCATCGAGAACACCAACTACTACGCCAGCACCGCGCAGGGCCAGTGGGTGCTCACCCTGTTCGAGCGCCTGACGCGCGAGCAGTTGCCCTACTACCTGCAGCTGATGCAGCACCTGGCGCAGCACGGCATACCGGTGCCCGCGCCGCAGGCCGATGCCGGCGGCGGGCTGGTCTTCGAGGTGGCCGGCAAGCCGGCCTCGGTCGTGACCCGCCTGCCCGGCAGCCACCGGCTGGCGCCCGACGCGCCGCACTGCGCGCAAGTGGGCGAGATGCTGGCGCGCATGCATCTGGCGGCGGCGGACCTCCCGCTCCAGCAACCCCACATGCGCGGCGTGGTCTGGTGGGCGGAGACGGTGCCCTCGGTGCTGCCGCACGCCACGGCGGCACAGGCCGATCTGCTGCGGGACGAACTGGCCTTCCAGCAGGCGCTGGCCGCTTCGCCGGCCGCGGCGGCGCTGCCTCGCGGGCCGATCCACGCCGACCTGTTCCGCGACAACGTGATGTTCGACGCCAGCGGCGGCGAAGACAGGCTGTGCGGCTTCTTCGACTTCTATTTCGCCGGCACCGAAACGCTGCTCTTCGACGTCGCGGTGTGCCTGAACGACTGGTGCAGCGACCTGCTGAGCGGCCGCTTGGACGAAGCCCGCGCCAGCGCCTTCATCCAGTCCTACCAGCGGGTGCGGCGGCTGACGCATGGCGAGGTGCGGCTGATGCCCGCGCTGCTGCGCGCCGCCGCCTTCCGCTTCTGGCTGTCGCGCCTGTGGGACTGGTTCCTGCCGCGCAGCGCCGCGCTGCTGCAGCCGAAAGACCCGGGCCAGCTCGAACGCGTGCTGCGGCAGCACATCGAACAACCCTGGCATCCGCTCACAGAACCTGCCTGAGGTTCACATCTCCCGACCCATGACCCTGATCCTGAAAACCGTGACACCGGCGCGCGGCGCGCGCTGGGTGATCGACGCCTTCCGCCTGTTCGCCAAACGGCCGCTGGCCTACACCAGCCTGTTCGTGCTGTTTCTCTTCGCGGCGCTGTTCAGCGCGCTGATCCCGCTGCTGGGCGGGCTGCTGCAGATGATGTCGCTGCCGCTGCTGTCCCTCGGTTTCATGATCGCCAGCCAGTCGGCGCTGCTGGGCGGCCCGGTGGGGCCGACCCAGTACATCGAGCCCTTGCGCGGCGACCCCGCCAAGCGCCGCGCGCTGCTGATCCTGTGCGCGCTCTACGGCCTGAGCGCGGTCGGCATCCTGCTGCTCTGCGATGTGGTCTCGGCGGGCGCGCTGACGCGCCTGCAGGAACTGATGGCCAGGGGCGACGCGCCGCAGGCCGAGATCGACGCCCTGCTTGCCGAGCCCGGGCTGGCCTGGTCGGTGATCACGGGCACGCTGCTCGGCACCGCGCTTGCCGTGCCGTTCTGGCATGCGCCTGCCCTCGTGCACTGGGGTGGCCAGAGCGTGGCCCAAGCGCTCTTTTCCAGCACCCTGGCGATGTGGCGCTGCAAGGGCGCGTTCTTCGTCTACAGCCTGGTCTGGTTCGGCCTGATCGTGCTGTTCGGCGTGCTGGCCGCCATCGTCTTCGGCCTGCTCGGCGCGCGCCAGATGGGCTCGCTGGTGGCGCTGCCGGCCGGGCTGCTTTTCTCGACCGTGTTCTACGTCTCGCTGCTGTTCACCTTCAACGACAGCTTCGGCGGCATGACGCCGGAAACCAGCGACGCTCCGCCGGCCTGAAAAAGGGCATCAGGCGGTGCGCACCTCGGCCAGCCCGAGCAGGTCGACCATCTGCTGGCGCATGATGAATTTCTGCGCCTTGCCTGTCACCGTCATCGGCAGTTCGGGCACGAAGCGCACGTAGCGCGGCACCTTGTAGTGCGCGATCTGGTCCTTGCAGTAGGCCTGGATCTCTTCCTCGGTAGCCTGCTCCCCGGCCTTCAGCACGACCCAGGCGCAGACCGCCTCGCCGTACTTCGGGTCGGGCACGCCGAACACCTGCACCTGCGCCACCTTCGGGTGGCCGAAGAGGAACTCCTCGACCTCCCTCGGGTAGACGTTTTCGCCGCCACGGATCAGCATGTCCTTGACGCGGCCGACGATGTTGCCGTAGCCGTCCGCATCGATCGTGGCAAGGTCGCCGGTGAACATCCAGCCATCGTGAATGGCCTCTGTCGTGCGCGCCTCGTCGCCCCAGTAGCCCAGCATCACGCTGTAGCCGCGCGTGCAGAGCTCGCCGGTCCGGCCGACCGGCACCGTCGCGCCGGCGGCGTCGACCACCTTCACCTCCAGGTGCGGGAGCACGCGGCCGACGGTGGCCACGCGCTTTTCGATCGGGTCGCCCGTGCCGCTCTGGAACGACACCGGGCTGGTCTCCGTCATGCCGTAGGCGATGGTGACCTCGGTCATGTGCATCCGCACGTTCACGCGCTTCATCACTTCCACCGGGCAGGGGCTGCCGGCCATGATGCCGCCGCGCAGACGGCTCAGGTCGAACTCGGCGAAGCGCGGGTGGTCGAGCTGTGCGATGAACATCGTCGGCACGCCGTGCAGGTGCGTGCACCCTTCGTCGTGCAATGCCTGCAGGGTGGCGAGAGGCTCGAAACCCTCGCCGGGGAAGACCATCGTGCCGCCGGTCACCGCGCAGGCAAGTGAACTCATCACCATGCCGAAGCAGTGGTACAGCGGCACGGGAATGCACAGCGCGTCGCCGGCCGAAAAACCCATCGTGCGCGCCACGTCGCGCGCGTTGTTGACGATGTTGTGGTGGCACAGCGTGGCGCCCTTCGGGTGGCCGGTGGTGCCGCTGGTGAACTGCACGTTGACGGCGTCGAAACACGACAGCGTGGCGGCGATGCGCCCGGCCTCGGCCAGCGAGGCCTGATCGGCCATCGCCATCACGCCCGGCAGGTTGAACATGCCGGCAGTGGCCTGGCTGCCCATGCGGATGACGCTGCGCAGGTGCGGCAGCCGCGCCGCCTGCAGCTGGCCGGGTGCGCTGCTGGCGAGTTCGGGCGCCAGCGTCTGCAGCATGCCGAGGTAGTCGCTGGTCTTGAAGGCGGGCGCGCTGAGGATGCCCTTGCACTCCACCTTGTTGAGCGCGTATTCCAGTTCGCTGAGCCGGTAGGCTGGGTTGATGTTGACGAGGATGACGCCAATGCGCGCCGTGGCGTACTGCGCCAGCAGCCATTCGCTGCGGTTGGGCGACCAGATGCCGAGCCGGTCACCGCGCACGAAGCCGAGCTTCAGCAAGCCGGCGGCCAGCGTGGCGGCCTGCTCGCGCAGCTCCGTCCAGGTCCAGCGTATTCCCTGTTCGCGGAAGACGCAGGCCGTGCGCTCGGGGAAACGCGCCGCGGTGTCGCGCAGCCAGTCGTCGATGGTCAATTCGGACAGCGGTGGCTCGCTGGCGCCGGTCACATGGGACAGGCCGTCGCGCGGCGCGCGGTTGTCGAGGTCGGAGGTCATCGGAAGCTCCCGGTTGGCAGGCCCCGCAGCTTAATGCCTCGGCTATGGCCCGGGTGCGTAAGGGATGCGGCCGGGTTCACTGAGGCGGCAGCAGCCGCCCGATGTTCACTGCGGCGGCAGCAGCCGCCCGACATGTTCACTGCGGCGGCAGCAGCCGCCCGACATGTTCACTGCGGCGGCAGCAGCCGCCGCAGGACCCCGAAGAACAGCTCCGACTGCAGCCGCTCGCCCAGCGTCTGCGCGGCCACCCGGGCGGCGAGGTCCGCGTGCACCGGGGCGAGCGGCCGGCCCGTGGACTGCGCAAGCACCTGGTGCATGCAGGCGCGCTCCAGCATGTAGAGATCGTCGAAGGCGTGGTCCAGCCGGGCGCCGCAGACCACCACGCCGTGGTTGGCCAGGAAGGCCACTTCCGCGCCCTGCATGCCGCGCGCGATGCGCTCGCCCTCCGCCACGTCGAGCGCCAGGCCGTTGTAGTGGGCGTCCACCGCCAGCCGGCCATGGAAGCGCATCGCGCCCTGCGACAACGTGGTGTCTAGCGCGCGATCGGCCGTCAGCGTCAGCGCCGTGGCGTAAGGCATGTGGGTGTGCAGCACCACGGCATGGCCGGCGATGCGGTGCACCGCGGCGTGGATGAACATCGCCGTGGCTTCCACCGGGTGTCGGCCGGCGAGCAACGCGCCCTGCCCGTCCACCAGCACGATGTCGTCGGCGTGCAGTTCGCTCCAGTGCAGGCCGCGCGGGTTGATGAGGAAACGGTCGCTGCCGCCAGGCAGCGCCACGCTGAAGTGGTTGCAGATGCCTTCACCCAGACCATGGTGGTCGGCGGCGCGCAACGCCAGCGCGAGGTCGGCGCGCAAGGCCGCCACGGTGTCACTGGCAAAGTCGGCGTGATGGTTCATGCTGTCAGCCTCTCAGTCGATCGGTGTGAGTTTGGCGATGGACAGGGCCAGCCACTTCGCGCCGTGACGGCCGAAGTTGACCTGCGCGCGCGCATCGCTGCCCTTGCCTTCCAGCGTCAACACCACGCCTTCGCCGAACTTGCCGTGAAACACAGACTGGCCGATGCGCAGGCCGCCCGGCGTCTCACGTGGAACCAGCGCCGGCGGCGCGGCGCGTTGCGGCGCCTCCACCCGGCCCGCGCCGACGATGCCCGACAGCCCGCTGCCGCGTTGCCAGGCCTGCTGGTATTCACGCGCAAAACCACTGCCGAAACCCTGGTTCTTCGGCGTGATCCACTTCAATGACTCTTCCGGCAGCTCGCCGATGAAGCGGCTCTTCACGTTGTAACGCGTCTGGCCGTGCAGCATGCGGGTCTGGCTGAAGCTCAGGTACAGGCGCTGGCGAGCGCGCGTGATCGCCACGTACATCAGGCGGCGTTCTTCCTCCACGCCGTCGACGTCGCTCAGGCTCTGCTCATGCGGGAACAGGCCTTCTTCGATGCCGGTGATGAAGACGGCGTCGAACTCCAGGCCCTTGGCCGAATGCACCGTCATCAGCTGAATCGCGTCGGCGCCGGCCTGCGCCTGGTTGTCGCCGGCTTCGAGCGAGGCATGCGTCAGGAAGGCGGCCAGCGGCGACATGATCTCGCCGGTGTCGGCGTCGGGCACCGGTGGCGCGCCCAGCGGCACGCCGCCCTGTTCGTCCACCGGCAGCGCCACCGCGTCCTTGCCGAAACCTTCCTGGGTGACGAAGCTCTCGGCCGCGTTGACCAGTTCCTCCAGGTTCTCCACCCGGTCCTGGCCTTCCTTGTCGGTGCGGTAGAACTCCAGCAGCCCGGTCGCCTTCAGCAGGTGGTCGATGATCTCGCGCAGCGTCTTGCCCACCGTGGCCGCTCGCATGCCCTCCACCAGCTGACCGAAGGCGACGAAGTTGGCGCCCGCCTTGCCGCTGACCGCGCCCACGCTCTGCGCCAGGCTGCGGCCGCTGGCGCGCGCCGCGTCCTGCAGCAGCTCGATGCTGCGCGCGCCGATGCCGCGCGCCGGGAAGTTCACGACGCGCAGGAAGCTGGTGTCGTCGTTCGGGTTCTCCAGCAGCCGCAGGTAAGCCAGCGCGTGCTTGATCTCCGCGCGCTCGAAGAAGCGCAGGCCGCCGTACACGCGATACGGCACGCCGGCGTTGAAGAGCGCGCTTTCGATCACCCGGCTCTGCGCGTTGCTGCGGTAGAGCAGCGCGATTTCCTTGCGCGCCAGGCCGCCGCGGTGCAGCTGTTGCGCCTCTTCCAGGAACCACTGCGCCTCGGCGTAGTCGCTGGTGGCCTCGTACACGCGCAGCAGTTCGCCCGGGCCGGCGTCGGTGCGCAGGTTCTTGCCCAGGCGGTGCGTGTTGTGCGAGATCAGGTCGTTCGCGGCGTCGAGGATGTGTCCGAAGGAGCGGTAGTTCTGCTCCAGCTTGATGACCTGACGGACACCGTACTCACGCTCGAAGTCAGCCATGTTGCCGACCCGCGCGCCGCGGAAGGCGTAAATGCTCTGGTCGTCGTCACCGACCACGAAGACGCCCTGGGCGGGTGTGGCGCGCGGCGGCGCGAACATCTTCAGCCACGCGTACTGCAGCCGGTTGGTGTCCTGGAACTCGTCGACCAGCACATGCTGGAAGCGGCGCCGGTAATGCTCGCGCAGCGGATCGTTGTCGCGCAGCAGTTCATAAGTGCGCAGCATCAGCTCGGAAAAGTCGACCACGCCTTCGCGCTGGCACTGTTCTTCGTAGGTCTGGTAGATCTCGACCAGCTTGCGCGTCTGCTCGTCGCGCACGTCCACGTCGCGCGGGCGCTTGCCGTCTTCCTTGCTGCCGGCGATGAACCAGGTCACCTGCTTGGGGACGAAACGTTCTTCGTCGAGGTTCAAACCCTTGATGACGCGCTTGACGGCCGAGAGCTGATCTGAACTGTCGAGGATCTGAAAGCCCTGCGGCAGCCCGGCCAGCTTCCAGTGGGCGCGCAGGAAACGGTTGCACAGGCCGTGAAAGGTGCCGATCCACATGCCACGCACAGCCACCGGCAGCATGGTGCCTAGACGCGTCAGCATCTCCTTGGCGGCCTTGTTGGTGAAGGTGACGGCCAACACGCCGCCGGGCGACAACTGCCCGGTCTGCATCAGCCAGGCAATGCGCGTGGTCAGCACCCGCGTCTTGCCGGAGCCGGCGCCGGCGAGGATCAGCGCGGGCACCGCGGGCAAGGTGACGGCGGCCATCTGCTCGGCGTTCAGGTTCTGCAGCAGGCGGTCGTTGGAAAGGTGCATGGCCGTCATTCTAGGTTTGCCCCCCGGCGTAGAATTTGGCACCCGCCCGGACCTCGTCCCGGCCGGTTTTTTTTCGCCTGGAGCACGCATCATGGAAATCTTCGACTACGACAACATCCTGCTGCTGCCGCGCAAATGCCGTGTCGACAGCCGCAGCGAGTGTGATGCGTCGGTGGAATTCGGCGGCCGCCGTTTCGCCCTGCCGGTGGTGCCGGCCAACATGAAGACGGTGATCGACGGCCCGATCAGCGAGATGCTGGCGGCCAGCGGCTATTTCTACGTGATGCACCGCTTCGACCTCGACAGCGTGGCCTATGCGCGCCGCATGCGCGACAAGGGCCTCTTCGTCTCCTTGAGTTCGGGCGTCAAGCCGGCCGACTACGCGGTGATCGACCGTCTGGCCGCCGACGGCGTGGGCGCCGACTACATCACCATCGACATCGCCCACGGCCACGCGGAAAGCGTGCGCCTGGCCATCGAGCACATCAGGAAGAAGCTGCCCAAGACCTTCGTGATCGCCGGCAACGTGGCGACGCCGGAAGCGGTGATCGACCTGGAGAACTGGGGCGCCGACGCCACCAAGGTCGGCGTCGGCCCGGGCAAGGTCTGCATCACCAAGCTGAAGACCGGCTTCGGCACCGGCGGCTGGCAGCTCAGCGCGCTGAAGTGGTGCGCGCGCGTGGCCACCAAGCCGATCATTGCCGACGGCGGCATCCGCCATCACGGCGACATCGCCAAGAGCGTGCGTTTCGGCGCGGCGATGGTGATGGTCGGCTCGCTGTTCGCCGGCCATGAAGAGAGCCCCGGCGCCACGGTGGAAGTCGACGGCAAGCGCTACAAGGAGTACTACGGCAGCGCGTCCGACTTCAACAAGGGCGAGTACAAGCACGTCGAAGGCAAGCGCATCCTGGAGCCGATCAAGGGCGTGCTGGCCGACACGCTGCGCGAGATGCGCGAAGACGTGCAGAGCAGCATCAGCTACGCCGGCGGGCGCGTGCTGGCCGACCTGAAGAAGGTCAATTACGTGATCCTTGGCGGCGAGAACGCCGGCGAGCACCTGTTCATGTGACGCGGCGGCGGGCCAGCCCGCCGAGCACTGCGATGCCCGCCAGCCACATCGCCCAGATCGACGGTTCGGGCACCGGGGCCAGTTGCGCGGCAGTGGCGATGGTCAGGTCGTCGAACACGAAGCCGTCGTAGCCGACGGGCGCGGAGTTGCCGAAGCGCACCGCGACGAACGGCCGCTCGACCGACAGCACGCCGAAGTACTGCACCGAGCCGCCCGAGTTGACCACGCCGCTAGTTTCTAGAGGCCGGCACGAGCAGGCTGGACGTGTCGGCGACCACCAGTTCGAGGGTGAGCCGCCCGTTGAAGTCGCCGATGTCTACACCGTAAAAACCCAGTGCGACCTGCGGCGCGGCGAAGCTGAGCGTGGAGTCGTCGGCGCTCAGCCAGGCGCGGTTGCCCGAGATCGGGTAGACGCCCGACGGAATGCCGTTGACCGGGTTGGCCGTCGACGGTGCCGGCGAATCCATCACCAACCCGACACTGGCGAGCACGGCGGCCTGCGCACCGAAGGGCAGGCTGATGCTGCGGTCGGCATACACCGGCGCGGTGGCGGCGATGTCCTCGAAGGTCTGCGTCGGCACGCCTTCCTGCAGCCGGGCCAGGAAAGCGTCGCGCGCGGCGTCGGCCAGCGGATGGGCCGGCGGCCGCAGCGTCTGCCCCAGGCCCGTGTCGGCGCCCAGGAAGGTCTCGGGTGCGGCCTGCGCGACGGCCGCGACGAGCGCCGTCGAGGCGATGAGGATGGTGCGGATGTCGAGCGTCATGGCTCAGGCTCCTGCGCTTCGTGCTGCGCGGTGGGGTTGGCGGCGGCGGGCCCGGAACAGCAGCCACGCCAGACCGCCGGCCGACCACAGCGCGGCAGTCGAGGGCTCTGGTACCGTAGATAACAGGACGTTGTCGATGCCTGACACCTCACCTGGGAAGCCAGTGCTGAACACGGTCTCGATCTGCAGCTTGAACTCCGTCACGTTGCCCAGCACACTGGCTCAGGTGCCGCCTGTGACTGACCAATTTGCCGCCAGCATCGGCACGGAGGTGGCGAACCAACCGGCGGCCACGAAGGGCACGGTGCTGCCGATGAATGTGGCTGTGCCACCGGGGCCGCTGAAGGTGGCCGCCAGCGGAGTGACCCGGCCGTCGTTGTAGCCGCTCTAGTCCCCCCGCCAAGCGGCCGGTGCAAGGATGTCGCCCCCCGACGGGCCCACGTCTGTATTGCGCGCGTAGCCGCCGGGGTTGCCACCACTTGGCGCATGAACGATCGAAGTGGTCTGGTCGACGATCTTCGTCCAGCCTTCGAGTGAGGCGTCGAAGCCGCTGTACAACGCCGGTGTGGTCGCATGGGCGACTCCGGCCAGGCACAGAAGGGTCAACGGCAGGGTCAGGGTCAGTTTCATGAGTGCCCCTGGGTATGGGGTGACTGCACTGTCGGGCCATGGCGTTGCAAGGCCGTTGCAACATCCGCCGCCCTGGCGGCCAGGCGGCCAGAGCGGCGGGACAAACCACCCAGCAGCGCCATTCCGGCCAGCATGAGCGCCCAGCCCGCCGGCTCGGGCACGGCGCTGACCGAGACGTTGTCCAGCGCGGCGCCCCAGCCGATCTGCGGCGCCTGGGTCAGGCTGCGGAACTCCAGCGTCGTCATCGCGGCGACGGCGGTGAAGCTCCAGCTCTGGGCCAGCCAGCCCATGTTGACCACGCTGCGGCCCGTGATGTCGAAGGTGAAGTCCTGCGACTGCCCGGCGGCCGCCACCCGCATCGGCTTGATCGTGGGCGTGTTGTACGGGTTGCCGGCCAGGTCGAAGCTCACGACATAGGCCATGCCCGGCATGGTGGCGAAGCTCTGCGCCACGCCGCCGTTGGTGTGCGGCCAGCCGATGCTGCCGTCCAGATCGAGCGATCGGCTGCCGTCCGAGGCCTCCCAGAGGCTGCCGACATAGTCGATCGTCGTTCCGGTGACGGTCCAGCCCGTGATGGCGGTCGATCCCCCCGTCAAATTGACGAACGTGCCGGGCACGGGGCCGACTTCGAAGCTGCCGTTGGTCAGCAGGTTGGCCTGGGCGGCCGGCGACAGGGCGCACAGCAGGACGGCGAGCAGGTTGAGATGTGAACGTGACATGGCAATCTCCTTGTGTTGAATGTTTCAGCGAGACCGACGACGGCGGACCAGGCCGCCCAGCGCCGACGGCCCGGCGGCCATCAGTGCCCAGCTGCCCGGTTCGGGCACGGCCGAGACGCGGAAGTTGTCGAAGCCGGCCAGCTCGACGATGTTGTCGTTGAACTCCAGGGTGACCGTCATCGCGGTGACGTTGGCCAGGGCCCCGGCGAGGTGGCCGGCCAGTCGGCCATGTCGAGCGCCGCGGCGTAGGAGATCCAGCCCGCGCCGGGTGCCGGCCGGCCGGGGCCGACCCCAGCCACGTCGCGCGAGGCCGATCCGCCCGACCCGGTGATGGTGACGCGGCCGAACCAGGGCGCCGAGCCCAGGTCGGCTGCCACGCCGTTCAGGTTTCGGCCGTCGAATGAAAGCATGCCGCCCAGGTAGGCCGACAGGTCGCCGCGGAAGGCGACCGGGGCAACCATGCTCATCCAGGTGTTCTGCGTGTCGAGCTGCTGCAGATACCCGCCGGCCACGTGGCTGACGGTGCCGCCCAGCCCGGTCCAGCCCTCCAGGCCGCTATCGAAGGTGCTCGCGATGTCGGCGCGGGCGGCCGTCGAGATGGCGACAGCCACCAGCAACAGCGTGGCCGGGACGAACGAGGGGCGGATCATGGGCGTTCTCCAGTGAAAGGCGGCGGCTGGCACACAGCCAGCTCCTGCCTGGCGCCCGGGATTGGGCCAGGCGACTGTCGGTGCAGGCCGTTGCGGCGCCGTTGCAACGCCGAATCCGGCTTCAGGCCAGCCAGGTGGCGCGGAAGCTGGCCTGCACCACGGGCCAGTCGCCCAGACCGGCGGCGATGCGCTCTACCCGCACGGCCAGGCCAGCGCCGCCCAGCGCACGCTCGAGTTGCAGCGCAGCGCCGGCATGCGCACGCGGATCGGCCAACGCCAGCCGTGCACGTGCCTGCAACGCCGGGTCGATGGCGCAGCGCAAAGCCAGCGCGCGCAGGCGCAGTTCGTCGTTCATGCCGGCTGCGTCGTCGGCCGGCAGCAGGGCCAGCGCCTGGTCGGCGGAGCTGTCGGCCGATTGCAACTCGGCGCGCATCAACGCCACGCGGCAGCGCACGCGCGGCTGCTCCATTTTGTCGTCGGGTTGCATCCGGCCCAGCCAGGCGGCGGCGGCCACCGGGTCGCGCTGCAGCAGCGCCGCCTGGGCGCAGCCGAGCCAGACCTCTTGCCCGCCCGGTATCTGGTCGACCAGGCCGCCGGCCAGGGCCTGCACCAGCGGCAGCGCCCGGGACCATTGGCCGAGCATTGCCAACGGCTCCAGGGCCGCGTTGGCCACCCCGATCAGCGACAGCGGCTGACCGATCGCCAGCACCTCGTCCAGCGCCTGGGCAGCGTGTTCCCACGCTTGGCCCCACTCGCCCATGACGTAATGCGATTCGACGAACATCGCGCGAAACATCACCGTCATCTCGTCGGCACGCTGGCTCTGGCGCAGCGACCAACCCTCGCGCGCCACCGCCAGTGCGTCGTCGGGGCGGGTCTGTGCCGAGAAGTTGCTGGCCAGGTTGTAGAGCGCCAGGCGCTGCAGATACACGTTGCCGAAGCGCCCCGCCAGCAGCGCGGACTCGCGCAGATCGGCTTCTGCGGCGCGGCTGTCGCCGATCTCCGAATGGAAGCAGCCGCGGTACACCAGGCCGCGAGCGCGGCCCAGGCCATCGCCCAGGCGCGTGTACAGCACCACACACTCGTCAGCACGTGCAATGGCGGCCTGATGATGCCCGCCGGCGTGTTCGATGGTCGACAAGTTGGCCAGCACATCGGCACGGTCTCGTGCATCGGCTGCGGCCAGCGACAGCGCCTCGGCGCCGTCGGCGCGCGCTTCGTCCAGGCGGCCGGTCTGGTGCAGCGCCCCCAGACGCGCCACCAGCCAGGGCAGGCGTTGCGGGTGGCCAGGGGCCGGAGTCAGCCGGTCCAGCACCTCCATCGCGGCGGCCGACCGGTAACTTTGCATCAGGTAACGCGCCACGCGCAGCAGCAATTCGGTTTGCACGGCCGGCGCCAGCGCGGCGCCGGGCAGCAGCGCCTGCAGCCGGTCATGACAGGCCTGCGCTTCGTCTGCGTGGCCCAGCGTCCACTCGGTCATGCACAGCCGCGCCAGCAGGGCGGCCTGCTCCGGGGGCGGCGCCTGATCGGCGAGGCCTTGACGCCAGTGGCGCGCGGCCTCGGCGAGTGCGTGCAGCGCATGCGCGGCATCACCCGCCGCCAGCCGGTGCGGCACCGCCCGCGCCGGTTCGCCACAGGCTTCGAAGTGCAGCGCCGCCCTTGCGTCGGCTCCCAAGTCCTTGGCCGCCAGAGCCAAACGGTGGTGCATCAGACGCCGCCGTGCCGGCGCCAGGGCGGATTCAAGCGCCTGGCGGGCGAGGTCGTGGCCCCAGCCGTAACCGCCCTCTTCGTGCGCCAGCACGAGCTGCGCCTGCGCCGCTTGCTCCAGTGCGGCCACCGCGTCCAGCTCCGACATCGCGCAGGCCGAGGCCAGCAGCGCCGCGCCGAAGGGCTCGCCGGCCAGCGCCGCGGCGTCCAGCAGCCGGCTGGCTGCGGCGCCCAGGCGCCGCACCCGCGCCAGCACGGCGTCGCGCACGCTGGCGGCCATCGGCAGCTCGCGGTAGTCCTGGGTCACGTCGTCGAAAGGCGTGCGCCAGCGGCCGTCGGCATCGACCGCGAGCAAGGAGCTCTCGGCCAGGTCACGCAGGGTCTCGGCGATGAAGTAGGCATTGCCGCCGGTCGCGCGGGCGAGCCGGTCCGTGAAGCGTGCGGGATCGGCCGCGCCCGACAGCCGCTGCACCAGCTCGTAGACCGCCGCCGGCGGCAGCGGCTGCACGGCCACGGGCACGGCGTCCAGCGCCTCGCGCAGGGCCTGCAGCGCAGCACCGTCTTCGTCGCGGCAGACCACCAGCTCGATCGGCCCGGAGCCGCCGGGCTCGCGGCGGCGCGCCGCCACACGCGCCAGCAGCGCACAGCTGTCGGGGTCGGCGTGGTGCCAGTCGTCGAGCACGATGGCATCGAAGCTGTCGGCCGACAGCGTGCGCCAGGCCTGCAGGCAGGCCTCATCGAAGCGCAAGCGCTCGCCCTGCGTCTTCAGCGGCGGCGGCGCGGGGCCCAATTCGGGCAGCAGCCGCGCCAGCTCGGCCACCACCCAATCGGGCAGACCACGCAGGTCGGGCGGCTGACCGGCCAGCACCCGCAGCGAGCGGGCGAAGGCACCGAACGCAAGCTCGCGGTCGCCAGGGCGGCAGCGCACCAGCGCGTACGGGCCCTGCGCGGCGGCGAAGTCGACCGTCAGACGGGTCTTGCCGACCCCGGCGTCGCCGCTGACCAGCAGCGTGGTGCGGGCCGCCCAGCCTGCCTGCAAGCGCGCGACATCGGCTTGGCGGCCGACAAAGGGCAGTTGTGCGGGCCAGCTCGGAGGTAGACGCACGGCCAGTGGTGGTGGTGTTGACGGCAGGGGCGCCAGGGCAACGCTGGCGCCGACCTCGCCGCGCAGCGCGCGGGCCAGCGCCACGGTCTCCGCCATCGGCTGCAGGCCGAGCTCGGCCGCGAGCAGGGCCTGGCAGTGGTCGAACTGGCGCAGCGCGGCCTCACGTTCACCATTGGCGGCCAGCAGCCGCATCGCCTCGCGGTGGTTTCTTTCCTGCAGACCGTCTTCAGCCAGCAGCGTCTGCACATGCGCCAACGCGCCCGCCAAGTCGCCCCGCGCCTCGGCCGCCGCGGCAGCAGCTTCCAGCGCCCGCAGGCGCAGCCGCCCGGCACGTTCGCGCGCAGCGGAGAGCCAGGGCGCGAATGCCGGCGTGCCGTCGGGGTGCAGGCCTTCGGCAAACTCGCCCTGCCAGGCCAGGAGTGCCTCTTCTGGGGCGCCGCGCGCCAGGGCGGCTTCGGCCTGCAGCAGGTCGCAGGCCAGGGGCGGTCCGGGCCAAAGGTGGTCGCCATCGGCCCGCACCGCATCGGGCGCCCCGGCCTCGCGCAGCCGCGCCAGCTCACGGCGCAGGTTGCGCCGGGCCGCGGGCTCGTCCAGCCCCGGCCAGAGCAACGCGCACAGCCGCTCCCGGCTCGCACCTCCGTCGAGCACCAACACCATCAGCAGGGCCTGCCCCTTGCGCGTGGAGAGGGCCAGACGACGGCCGGCCCGGCACAGCCGCACGGGGCCCAACATGCGCAGTTCCAATGAGTCCGGAGTGGCTTCCTTCACGCAGGCATTGTGCGTGAGCTCAGCGCAGGCGCGTGCCCGACGGCAGGCGCTCGACGATGACGCCGCGGCTGCACAGGGCCAACTCGAAGGGGCTGACGAACTCCAGATATTCGCCGTCCGGCAACACGACACTCGCGTGCCACTGCCCTTCGGCGTCGAGCCACAGTGTCAACGACGCAGCGGCGGGCATGGGTGCCGGCTGCGGAACATCGACATCACGGATCTCCGTAACTCCGGAAATCAAAGGGGTGTCAAGGCAGTTCGATCAGCCGGCGTTGCAAGATCATTGCGAGCCCGGCGCCGCCATGTCAGCCTGCCCACAGTGGCCAGGACGGCCGCGCCGGTGGCTTCAAACCACCGCTGCGGCGGGACGATCACACGGGTCGACGCCTGCGCGACATGATGGCCACCACCCCCAAGCCCGCCAGCACCAGCGCCGCGGTCGAGTTCTCGGGCACCGCGCTGACGAGTGCGAAGCTGTCGACGTTGAAGGCGTTGTTGGTCACATTGCCGACGGCGCGGTTCAGCACCAGCACCACGCCGTCGACGCTGGCGAAATTGAAGCCCCCGGCCATGGTGGCAAAGGGCAACACCAGGTTGAGCGGTCCACCCGGCACATCCGGCGCCACATTGACCGAGGCGATGGTGTAGTAGGTGGGCGAGACACTCCCCGCGTCCAGCGGCGTGCTGCTGTACATCACGATGTTGATGTTCATTTGCTGCGCGATGCCGCCGAAGTCCACCTGGAAGGCGTTGTACGGCGTTACATCAAGGCCGAGAAGCGGCCCGGCCGTGCCGGGTGTCCCGGTGGGATTGGTGAAGGCGCCGTACGACACCAGCACTTCGCTCGTCACGCCGATGCCGTCGCTGCTGCTCAGCACGCCGTTACCCGCAATGACGGCCGATACGCTGCCCAGCGGGTTCAGGTAGGCCCGGTGGTAAACCCCGCGCACACCTCCGGCCACAGTGTCGGTGAATTGCACGAAGCTGTTCTCGCTTTCACCGGTCAGCACGCTGATGCCCGGTGCGGCAGGACTGCCGAAGTCGTCAATGAGGTAATTGGCGCCCTGGGCCGACCAGGCCGAAAGGGCCAAGACTGCGGCAGCAGCGAACTGCACGGCGCGCTGGCGCGCCTGGGATGAGGTGGTCATGAAACGCTCCTTGTGGGTGGAACCGTGGCTTGGGCAGGGCTGTCAGACACCCGGCTCAAGTGCCGAAGCAGCAGGATGAAAAGGGGCAGTTGCGGCAACGTTGCGCCGACGTGCGGCCAGCAGCATGGCGCCGCCCAACATCAGCGCCCAGGTGGCGGGTTCGGGCACCGCGCTGACCGAAACGCCATCGATGAATGAGCCGGCGGCAGCGTAGGCGGTGGAGGTGCTGCGGAACTCCAGCGTGTTCAGCCCGCCACTGCCGATGACAACCAGCTCATGGGCCTGCCAGCGCAGGTTGGACCAATCGTCACCGGCCTGGTGTGCATAGG
>Ga0163144_10005470_pt1 | contig 28218 bp, 19 predicted proteins | sample OliLak19BULKMAT1_FD_123175 | JGI IMG/M metagenome (GOLD analysis project Ga0163144, IMG submission 123175) | Freshwater microbial mat bacterial communities from Lake Vanda, McMurdo Dry Valleys, Antarctica - Oligotrophic Lake LV.19.BULKMAT1 | ecosystem: Environmental > Aquatic > Freshwater >... | reverse complement strand
GGCGCGCCAGGGTCAGGTGGGGATGCGCTTCGACTGGTAGCGGTCGAGGTGCCGGAGTAGTGGCGTACGCCTAGCGGACTGGAGAACTGCAGGAGGAACAGCGGGCACGGAGAACTGCAGGAGAAAAGTGCGAGAAAGACGAAAGCACTGCGATGAGGATCTTGTCCCGTCCTAAAAAAGGTCTACACCTAGGGTGTGGCGAGCATGTGCATGCGGCTTGGTAAAACACGCGGTCCGGCGTTTGTAGGTCGAGACTCCGGTGCGAGCGCACGGTGTTGTAGATCGTGATCGCCTGGTCGACCGCGTGGACCACGGCCGACACGCAGGGAAACACGGCGTCCGGGTCGAATGCGTCGTTGAGCATGCCGTTGACCCGTTCGGCGATGGCGTTCTGATAACAGAGATTCTCCTCGGTCATACTCGGCAGCATGCGCACGGCGGCGAGCGGCTGCCGGTGGTCATGGCAACCGTATTGCCTGCCGCGATCCGAATGATGCAGCACGCCGTGCACGTCCCCGAGCGTGGCGATCGCCCGCTGGAGCGCGAGCACGGCCGCGTGGTGCGAGAGATCGCGAATGACGGGCCAGCCGACGATCTTGCGCGAGTACAGATCCGTCACCAGGAACAGATACACCAACGGGTGCGTCAGTCGGAGGTAGGTGATATCGCTGCCGACGATCTGGCGGGGCGCGGTCACGATCGTCGTTTTCAGGCGGTTCGGCGCCACGGCATACCCGTGGTGCGCATACGTCATAGGCGTGTACCGCGGCTTCCGTGTGACCAAGCGTCCCGTCGTGCGCAGCAGGGCAAAGCGGCGATCGCGCCCGATGCGCCGCCCCGCCTCGGTCAACTGCGCGTGCAGCTTCCGCGTCCCCATCCGCGGTTGCGCGACCCGGAGGGCATCCACCGCCTCCAGCGCTAGGGTCGCCGCGCCGGTCGTGGGGCCGCGGCGGGCGCGGCGTTTGTAGTACGCGTCGCGCGTGCACGCAAGCGAGCGGCAGACGGCCGTGACGTCGTCGCCAGCGCTGGTGCAGGCGCAAGCGGTGGCATACCAAAGTTTTGGCTCTGTTCCGTAATTGCGTTGGTTTCCACTATTCTCAACCAAAGTGAGACCGTTCTCGAGGTGGCATGGCTCCCCGTTGGTCGCGGCGGGTATGCGGCTTTAAAGTTGAATAAGTGAAGTCATTTCGCTTTTGCCGAGGGTCGTATGCGTTCAGCGGTGATCACCGTCGTTGCAGTATCATTCGTTCTGCTCCCGTTGGGTGCTGAAGCGCAGATCAGTACCCCCATCGACTCCGCCCCGCCGTTCGCGAAGGCCCGCCGGCTCAGCGACTCGGATCTCGCCAAAAAGCGCGAAGGGGCATTCTTCACCGGGATTCCGGACATCAGCTCCGACCCGGTGGCGGGACAGGGCTTCGGGGTCCGCGGCGCGATCTACTTCAACGGACAACGCTCGGATCCGCTGTTCGCGTACACCCCGTACCGCGCGAAGCTCAAGATCGGCGCATTCGCCGCCACGTCAGCGGCGAAGGAAGTGGCCGTGCAGATCGACGTGCCGTACGTCTTCCGCACGCGCTGGCGTGTGAAGATCGACGGCAAGGTCGCCGACAATCCTGCCAATCTGTATTTCGGGCTGCGCGAGAGTACACTCGGACCGCTGACGCTCCCGAGTGGCGCTGCCACCTACGCCACCTACAGCGCATTCGACGCGGCGCGCAAGACGCTGCGCCCGGGCGACACCGGGGAGGCCGCGCTGGTCACCGATGCCCTCTCGAACCGGTTCGGCGAGCAGGAGCTGATGCTCAACTTGAAGGCTGACTATGCGCTCGGAAGCGCGGGGCGCTGGCGTGTGCTGCTGGGCTATGAGATTCAACGACTCAAGTATCGCACCTTCGCCAGCCGCGAGGCCGATGCCATCGCGGCGGGGACGGGCGTCGAGACCAAAGCGCCCAATGGGACGTCGCTGCTGGCGCGGGATGGCGCAGCCGGCATCGCCGTAGGACTTGCTGGCGGTCGCGTCTCCATCTTACAGCAGGCGTTGATCTACGATACGCGTGACTTTGAACCTGACCCATCGCGCGGGCTCTACTTCGAGGTGGGCAACGAGTACAGCGCACCGGCCATCGGCTCGCAGTTCACGTTCAACAAGCTCTTCACGCAGGTGAAGGCCTTCCATCGTCTCCCCATCGGACCACGCACGGTACTCGCCGGCCGACTCGGCGTGGGCAACATCTTCGGCGCCAACGCGCCGTTCTTCGAGTTTCAGGATCAGTGGAGCCCTGATGGCAGCGTGAACTCGCTCGGCGGTGCCAAGTCGTTGCGCGGATTCCGCGCCAACCGGTTCCTCGCCCGTTCGCTCTGGTTCAGCAACATCGAACTGCGCGCCCGCGTCGGCGAAACGGTACTCGGCAGGCAGCGGTTCTCGCTCACGGTCGCGCCGTTCGTGGACGTCGGCACGGTTCGTGACCGGTGGCAGACACTCAACTTCGGCCGCGTTCGCACTGGACAGGGCATCGGAGCCCGCGTCGGGTGGAACCAGAGCACCGTCATCTCCTTCGACTACGGCCGGTCATCTGAAGACCGGTTGCTCTTCATCGGGATCGGACAGGCATTCTGACCCGTCCCAATGCACGCAACCGATAGTGGGCTGACCGGAGAGCGAGCGAGGAGCTGGCCGCAGACGGCGACCGCGCGTTGCAGGCGGCGGGTCGCGGATCACGCTGCGGTGAGCATGACTCCGCAATTAGGACAGCATCGCTGCGGGCTCAGCTCCGCCGCGTTCCCGACGAGGACCGCTCGCGCCTTCGTGGCCGTGAGGTGCCGAACCTGTTCATGGATGATGTGCCACGTGAGGTACCGCCCGAGATATTTCGTGGCCACACCACGGAACCGGCCAATCCAATCGTTCAGGCGGCCCTGGTAGCTATTCACCGTCTGCACGTGATAGATGCCGCGCTTGCGCTGGTTTCTGGCCGTCACGAGGGCCACATGTTGCACGCCGAGCGCCTGCGCGGCGAGGCGCATGGGGGACGAGCCGTCCGTGCACAGGGTCACGTCAGGGCGCAGGATCGGCCGGAACACGGCCGTCAACGCAACGGCCGTCGACGCGCCAGCGAGGACGACCGTGCGCGTGTCGCCACTGCGAGCGCGAGCGACCACCACCGGCACCTTGTCGGTGCCGAGCCCGCGTCGACTTCCGTTCTTGGTGCCACGCTTCCTCGCGCGGCGGCCAACCGGCGTGGATCCCTTGAAGTTGCGCCGGAAGTACATCTCGTCGGCCTCGACGATACCACTGAGAGGGCGCGGCGTGATCGGGGCGAGGAACGCGATGACCTTGTGCCGCCAGCGCCACGCCGTCTTGTGGTTGACCTCCACGCGCGTGCCCGCGCGCCGCGTCGAGAGCCCGTCGCGCATCGTGTCGGCGAACGCCGGCCACTTCTCTGGCCGATGCGTTCCGGCCATCGCGGTGTGGGTCAGATCGTTGAAGGTCCGCGCGCACGGGAGGCACCGGTACCGCTGGGTGCCAGTGCGTTCCTTACCCCAGCGCCGGACACGAACGCTCTGACACCGCGGGCAGGTGTACCCGTGGTGAAACCGACGTTCGCGGGCCTGCAGCGTGGTGAGCATCTTCTGCCATGCCGCGCGTTTCGGAGCATTGTTCCGGCTGAACCAACGCAGTTACGGAACAGAGCCAAGGTTTTTTTGATATCCGTCTTGTAGCGCTGGTTCGCTTGAATGATCAGCTCGTCGTACACGCGCCGTTTGCGATGCGCCTCGGCCAGCGCCTTCTCCAAGGCGGCGATCTTGTCCTGTTCGCTCTGCATGACATTGGATCACGTCCGCTGCTCATGGTCACGTGTCGACACGAATCAGCACGGGACACTTTTCATTCAACGTGTGGTTTCTCCTGCTTTCTCCTGAGCTCTCCGGTCCTCTCCGTGTCTGCTGTTGCTGTTGTTGTTGTTGTTGTTGTTGTTGTTGTTGTTGTTGTTGTTGTTGTTGTTGCGCGCGCTACCTCGGCGGAATCAGCTCGAGCACCACGCCCTGCAGCGGATCCACATCAATCTCGAGTACTCGACCTGCTGTACCGAGCATGCCGAGCGGGCGCGTACCGGTCTCGTCGAGTCGGACGATGCGAGTGTTCGCGGGTAAGCCGTACGCGCGCGCAGGCAGATGCACCGTGGCGACGAGCGATTGCTGGTTGATGCCCGCCAGCGCAACCGCGACGCGACCGTCGGCGGCTTTCCATGCGCCTGCGAGCACTTCGGGTGAGGTGAGATGCGCTTCTGTTGGACCGCCGAGTCGGGCAGCGTAGATGGAGATGCGCGAGAGCAGGATGTCCGTTGAGGGCACCTCCACCACTGGCGCTCGCAGGAACGTGCCGCGCTGGAAGAACTCGCGCAGGCCGTAGCGCAGTTTCGCGAGTCGTTCGAGGTAGTCGATCTCGCGACGGCGCGCGGTGAGCTGGTCGGGAAGGAAGTTGGCGATGGTTGGCTGCATGCCCCAGACGAACATGCGTGCCTGCTCGAGATGGAACTGGCGCACGTACTTTTCATCGAGCAGGGTCATCGCCGTGAGCGGACGCTTCTCGGCAGGCCACAGCTCGTCGTAGGGCGGTAACGTGAGTGAGCCATACGTGCCGTAGGTGAGTGCGTATGGATGATACGCGGCCTGAAACATCGGAATCACTTCCCATCCGGATGCCGGATCGGCGTAGCGTTCCTGACTCACCTGCAGGGTGAGAAAGGCGTCGAGATCGGGCATCCAGCTTTCGCCACCACCTTCGCCGGCGAAGGCAGCGGGGCGTGCGGTGTTGCGTGCACGCAGGTCACGCGCGAGGGTGCGGAATCCCTGCATCCAGTAGTTGCCACCGCCAATCGGATGTCCATGATCGGGGCTCCAGTCGATGAGACTGAGCACCGCCTGATCCATGTACAATCCGTCTATGCCATACTGCTGGAGTACCGTGTCGGCGATCCCCGCGTACTTCTGTCGCCAGAACGGTGTCGCGACGTCCATCGTTGCGCAGGGGAGCGGATTGAAGACGTTATAGGTTTCCAGTCGCACCGTGCCGTCGCGTTCACGCACCGCCCATCGCTCGGCGTTCTCGCGCTTCCAGCTTGGCGTGTTCACACACCAGAGGCGTTGGTTCATGTAGACGATCGCGTGCAGTCCATCTGCGTGTGCCTTGCGGACGGCCGTCGTGAACTTCGCGGCACCCTCGCGCGGCGGCAGATAGTCGGGGAAACTCGTGTCGTACGGACCGTTGTGCCACCAATGCCAGAAGACGTTCACCGGCAGGTTCGCGTCGCGTTGCAGCGCGGCCGCGGGTTCGAGTACGACGTCGGAGTGCCCGCGATTCCACACCCAGATGCCGGTGTTCCGCATCCACGCGGGTGTCGTGGCGGTGTGCAGTCGACTCTGACGTGCCCAGTACTGCTTCGTGCCCCACTTGCGATAACGCTCGATTGCCGAAAGCCAGTCGCCCGCAATCACGCCGAGCTGTGCCGCGTACCTCGGCGCGTAGCTGTCCGATACGCCAGGGTTCGAGAGTACGTGCACGACATCGTAGCCCGCGATGCCATCACGTTCGCCCCAGAGCGCGAAGCTCTTGCGATACGCGGCGGAGTCGTCGGCGGCGAAATACAGTCCACCGTCGGTGGCGCTCGAGAGCGAGAGCACCTGCATGGACGTTGCGCCAGGATACGCGAACTCCAATCGCTTGCTGCTGCCATCGGCGGCGAGCAGCATCGCGCGCGGATGGCGTGCGCGCTGTCCCATCCACGACGGTACGGCGAGCTCGTAGCCGGCGCCCAGTGTGGTGATGCCGGTCAATCGTGGAAAATGTACGCGTTCGACACGCGTGCCGCGGATACCTTCGAGACGAATGCGCCACGCCGTGGTGGAGTCTTCGCGCAACTGCACGGTCGCAACGACGCGCAGTCCGGCGATCGAGCCCTCGGGAAAGTCGCTCCATTCCAGTCGCGCTGCGCGCGTGGTGAACGTGCTGCGAAACCGTCGTGCGGCGGAGGCGTGGATTGCGGCGCGCGTGCCGCCGGGCATCAGGTCGAGCGACCAGAGTCCTACAGAATCGTTCGCGACCCCGGCGAGTGTGCGACCGTTTCCGTCGCGGAGCGAGACGATGTGTCCGTCGGCGCGCGAGAGGTCGAGCTGCACTCCGCGCGTGGCGAGTGTCTCCGGACCGCTCGACGGTGTTGCTGGTTGTCCCGACGAGCGAATTCGTGTTTGCGTCTGCGTTGCTGCCTGGGCGAACGTGACTTCGCTCGCGATCGATGCGGCCGAACATACCGCCGCCGCGCAGACAGCGGCGAGGCGTGTGCCGGACAGGCTGCGCGGGCTCATGATCGATGGGCCAGCTGTTCGGGCTACTTGTACAGCAGGTACGGTTTCACCTGCGCGGCGAACCTGGCGGCGTCTGCGTCCCACTGCTTGATGAGCGCGTCGACGGTGTTCCGCTCGACGGCCTTGGTGAGCTGGTCGGTGCCGGCCAATCGATCGATCGAACGCACGCGACCGGCCGCATTCACCGACGGCTCACGCCACTTGAAGTCGTTGGGATGACGTGCATAGAACGCGCGCAGCATGCGAATCCCGAGTTCCACCGGGCGCACCGCGTTCCGATCGACGACGTGCACCGCAATCATCGGAATCGTCTGTCCACCGAACTTGTAGCCGGCTTCGATCGTTCGGGTCGCCGTATCGAAGTGCACACCCGGCAGCTTGAGTGCGTTCAGTTCCTTGGCGAGGGCGACATTGTCCTTGAGATAGGCGGCGCCGATGAGTGCGAACGGATCGTCCGTGCCGCGTCCCTCCGTGGCGTTGGTGCCTTCAAAGAAGACGGTGCCCGGGTAGAGCAGCTCCGCGTTGAGATTGCGCAGATTGGGCGACGGGTTGACGCGCGGAATGCGGGTCTCGTCGAACCACATGGAGCGCCGATAGTTCTTCATGGGCACGACCGACACCTTTGCATCGAGCATCTTGCTGCCGACGAGGAAGAGCATGAGCTCACCGGGTGTGAGCCCGTAGCGTAGCGCCACGGCATGCTGACCCACGAGTGAGCGAAAGCGCGTGTCGAGGATGTTGCCTTCATAGCGATCCGCGCGAATGGGATCGGGGCGATCGAGAATGATGATTGGCTTCTTCGCGCTCGCTGCCATCAGCGCGAGCGTCCACTGGAAGGTGTACACGCGGGCACCGACATCCTGGATATCGTAGAGCACCACGTCCACGTCCTTCAGCATGTCCGCCGTAGGCGACTCTACGTCGCCGTACAACGAGTAGACGCGAACACCAGTGGCCGAGTCGACGCTGGAGCTGATCTTCTCGCCGGCCTTGGCGACGCCGCGAATACCGTGCTCAGGCCCGTAGAGCGCCGTGAGTTTGACGCCGGGTGCCTTGAAGAGCAGATCGATGCTGCTGGTGCCTTTGCGGTCGCGACCGGAGTGATTGGTAAGCAGGCCAACGCGCTTGCCCTTGATGAGGTGCAGCGAATCGGAGAGGAGGACTTCGATGCCGGGAACCACGCCAGCAGGTTGCTGGGCAGGCATCGTGGCGAGCGGGCTGGCACAGGCGAGTGCGAGCCAGAGGGCGGGGAGTGGTGGACGCATGGCGGGAAAGTGTGCGCGCGACCGAGCGGAGAGTCAATGCAGGCGGAAGACGGCAGCCACCAAGTTCCGGGCTGTGAGTTCGGGCTTCCGGTCCTGAGTGTCAGGACGAACCATCATTCCATTCGCTGACCGCCGGGAGCGTGCGACCGCACTCTCGAAGCTCCTCACCTGAACTCACAGCTCGACACTTGGAGGTTCATCGCGATATTGCCGTAAACCCCGGCGCACCGAGCGGCATCCCACCCCGTGTCGCCCAACCTGACCCTTGCGTTGCCCTTGCCCCTGGTTGCTGAGGTCCCGATCGATCCCACCGTGCTGGCTGCGCAGCGAGGCGATGACGCCGCGTTTGCGTTGCTGTACGATGCGCATGCGGCGCGCGTGTTTGCACTCTGCGTGGGGTTGGCCGGCGACCGCGCAATGGCGGCCGAGCTGGTGCAGGATGTGTTCGTGCGCGTCTGGGAGCGACTCGGCTCCTTTCGTGGAGAGTGCGCGTTCACCACGTGGCTGCATCGGGTGGCGGTGAATACCGCGCTCGAGTCGGAGCGAAAGGGTCGGAGACGTTCGCTCAGGGTGATGATCGCGGCGGATCTGCGTGTGGAGCGTGACGGCAGCCAGGCAAGACTGCCCGACGCGCCGACGAAGGCGACGGATGCGGGGCTCGCGATGGATCTGGAGCAGGCGATCGGTCGTCTGCCAGCCGGCGCGCGCGCCGTGTTTGTGTTGCATGACATCGAAGGATTTCAGCATGCCGAGATCGGGGAGCGGCTTGGCATCGCGGAAGGAACGTCCAAGGCGCACCTGTTTCGCGCACGTAGACTGCTCCGGGAGATGCTCGACCGATGACCTGTCACGACTTTCAGAACCAGCGCGCGGCCTATCTGGCCGGTACGCTCCCGGCCGACGCGGCGTTCGCCCTCGAGGCGCATGCCGCGAACTGCAACGAATGCGGCGCGGCGCTCGAGCGGGATACGCGCCTCACCTCGGCGGATTTTGCACCACCACCACCACCGCTGCCGCCCGAGCTCAGGACGCGCACGATGGCCGCCGTGCAAGCGCGCCGTCAGCAGCGCGTGCGTCCGCGCTGGTGGGGCGGTGCGATGATGCTCGCCACCGCAGCGGCGTTGACACTGCTGGTCGTGCGCTCGCGGGAGAAATCGGCGCAGCGCGTGGTGGCGGATACGACGGTCGCCATGACGGCCGCGCTCGACACGACCACGGTGGACGGGTTGGTTGACGCGCGTGCGCGTCCGGAGTTCACCGCGCTCGATGCGGCAGCGGCGGAGTTGCAGGACGCGCTGGATTCATCGCCGGACGACGCCGAACTGCGACGCTTTCTCGCCTCGGTGCGGGCACGGCGTGATGAACTCGCTCGTCGTGTGAAGGACGCGCGCTCGTGAGCAACGTCGACCGCAACTCCGTGCGGCGTCGTGCATTGTGCCTGTGTGCACTGGGTCTGTGCCTTCCGCGCGCACACGCGGTCGCTCAGACGAAGATGCATCGCGGCTACACGTCCACCGCCGACGTGAGCCTGCGTATCTTCGTGCCCTCTGGACGCGTGCGCATCATCGTGTGGGATCGCGACTCCATCGATATTCAGGGGACGATTGGGCCGACGGCGTCGATGTTCGGTGGCGGCAGTGGCAAGTATGCGAAGTTCGGCGTCGAGCCGGCGCGCACGGGCGATACGAAGTTGCCAGGCGCGGACTGGATGGTGACGGTGCCGCGCAAGGCGAACGTGTGGGTCAAGATGACGGACGGCGTGATCGACGCGGACGGGGCCTCGGGGGCGCTCGAGTTGTATGGCGTTGGCGGCAGCATCTCGGTACGCCGCTCTGTTGGTGTGCTCTCCGTCGAGTCGATCGACGCGATGGTGACCATCGAACAGAGCAGTGGTGATATCCGATTGCGTGGCGGTAGCGGGCCGATGCTGCTGCGCGATGTCAAGGGTACGGCGTCGATCACGTCGGTGAGCGGTCGAGTCACGCTGGCCGGCTCGTCGGCACCGGATTGCCGCGTCGAAACGATTGGCGGAGACATCGACGTGCAGGCACCGCCGCGCGGCGCGACCTTCGAGTTGCAGACGCATTCAGGTGCCATCGGGATGACCTTCGATCGTATACGCCTGCCGGTACTCGATCTCGCGTCGCGAAGCGGACTGATGACATGGAACAAGGTCAGCGGCACCGCCGCGGAAGGACGTGTGATCGCGCGTTCGTTCAAGGGTGCGATCACGGTGCGCTACGTCACGCCGTGATCCGGCGACATACAGCGACACACACACGATCAGCTCGCGCCAACCGCCTGACTTTCCGGTGCACTGAGGAACGCCGGGAAACGCTGCATCGCCGTTAGCGGTCCAACGGCAATGCAGCCCGGAATCGTTCGTAGTGATCCGTGGCGATGAAGTCGACACCGGCCGATGCGGCGGCACGCCAACGTCGCTGCACGTCCGAATCACCGCCGAAGTTGTAGGATTTTGTGAGCCCAGCGCCATCGCCGTTGAGAAAGCCGTCAAGTGTGTAGAAGCGGATCCACAGTGACTGTGCGTGCGCGCGATGTACGATCGACTGGAGTCGCACCGAATCGGCGGGGAGCCATGCACCCGACTTGGTCGGGCCACCGGCTTCCACCACCAGCCAAGGGAAGTTGACCCAGCGCGCATAGTTGCTCGCGCGCGACGGAATCAACATCTCCGCGCTGAGGCGAGCGAGATTCGCCTCGCGCTCATCATCGTCGTCACCGGGCGCCTCGGGTGGCGTGACTGCACCAAACGCGAGCAGTTGCTGCCCAACGGGAACGTGGTCGTGAAAACGAACGCGCTGCTTGGCATTCGATCCCGTCAGCACCAGCAGCGGCCCCACGCTGAAGGGTGCCTGCACGTCCGGCGTGTTCGTGCGCGGCGCGGTGGTGAGCCATGCTTCGTGCCTGGCGAGGATCGCGAAGACTGCGTCGAGCAGCGCAGGCTCGTTCGACTTGAAGTCGAGGTTGAGCACGATCAGTGGCCACTGTTCACGACGCTGTTCGGTGAGCGCCTTCTCCATCACCGGCCGTAATTTCTTGAAGAAGTACGACTCGAGCGTGGGGGCACCACCGAGCGCCTCCTTGTCGTGCGCGACCACCACTTGGTACCGCTTGCTGCCGACGTTGCGGCGCCAGTGCAGGTCCTGCTCGATCGCGACCGGCATGCCGGTACGCACTGCACGGTCGATGCGATCGACGTAACGTCCGCGTTCCGGATACGCATTGTGGGCGTCGAGCAGCACGCGTTCGCCCGGGCCGAAGCCAGACTGCGCTATCGACGAGCGCGGCATCACCAGTAGCAGAACAGCAACAAACAACAAACAGCGGACCACGGATCTCGCGGAAAGAATCGGATCTGCAATGTCGGCAGGCACTCGACTAGACGAGTCCGATCTGCTTGCGGATCTCGAGCGACGGTCCCTCAAACTTGATCAGCGGCACGTTGCCGATGTAGCCGAGGTCCTTCCAGCCGTCGGGTGTGGTGTAGAAGGCCGTGGCCGTCTGATCGCGCACCGTGTCGAAGAACTGCGCCGCGAAGCGATGCGCGGGCCTGGCGTTCGGGAGGAAGCAGATGTCGTCGCAGATCGCTGCGCGTTGCGCATCGGTGGCCTGATGAAACGGCTTGCTGAATCGCGTCATCGACTCGCGGTCGATCCAGATGAGCCCACCGCGAATGCGGACCAGTGACGCGTCGCCACCCGGACGGCTTGCCCATTCGTTGATGTAGTCGTGCGCGCCTACCGAACTCGCCGATGGACTCTTGTCGTCCGCCGGAATGATCATGTCGCACAGCGCCGCGAGCGTGACGAGCTCCGACTTCTCGAGCGTCATCTCCCACGTCACCTTCGCATTGATCAGGTCCGGATCGCTTGGTGTGCCACGCGGTCCCTTCGCCGGCGCTAGGCCGAGCACGGGCAGCGGCGTGCGTGCGACCGCTGGCGCAGGCGCAGCCGCGACGTTTGCGACGCGCTCCGGAAGCATCGGCACGACCGCGACGGCCGCCATCGCCTTCAGCGCGTCCCGACGCGGCATGCTGTGCGGCATGTTGTGCGGAGTGTTGTTCGACGCGTCCTTGTCGCTCATCACAGATTCCCCCGCTTCAGTTCCGCGACAATGTGATCGCAGCTGCGCCAGGCGAGTGCGAGAATGGAAAGCGTCGGGTTCTTGTCGGCATTGGACACGAACGACGCGCCGTCGGTGACGAAAAGATTCTTCACCTCCCACGCTTGTCCGAATTCGTTGAGCACCGAGGCCTTTGGATCGCTCCCCATGCGAACCGTACCGACTTCGTGAATGATCTGGCCGCCGCGCGCGATCGCACGCGCACCGTCAGTCTGCACCGTCCCCTGCAGCTTGCCGCCCATCGCACTGATGATCTCGGCGAACGTCTTGTGCATGTGCGCCGCCTGCCTGGTCTCATGGTCCGACCACTTCCAGTGGAAACGCAGCACCGGAATGCCCCACTGATCCACCGCTTCCGGATCGAGCTCGCAGTACGAATCTTCGTTGGGGATCATCTCGCCACGGCCGTCGAAATACATGAACGAACCGTAGTAACGCCGCGCTTCCTCTTTGAACTTTTTGCCGTAGGCGCCTTTGGTGTAGCTCTCGAGTCCACCGAAGATGCCGGGGCCCGGCATACCGCGCCCGCCGCCGAATTCGATGTGATACCCACGCGCAAAATCGATCGCGCCCTTCTTCTGCTCGCCGTACAGCCACCACGGCATGTACATGTGAATACCAGCGGTGCCGTCTTCATTCACCGGCGGCAAGCCTTCGAGCCTGGGGATCTGCGCGGAGAGACCAGCACCCACCGTGTCCATCAAGTACTTGCCGACCACCCCGCTGCCGTTGGCGATGCCGTTCGGGAAGAGCATGCTCTTGGAGTTGAGCATGATGCGCGACGTTTCGCAGGCACTCGCGGCGAGCACGATCACCTTTGCGGTGACGTGATGATCGGTACGCGTCATCTTGTCGATGTAATGCACACCCGTCGCCTTGCCACTCGCATCGACACTCACTTCGCGCACCATCGCATCGCAGATCAGCGTCACGTTGCCCGTCGCCATGGCCGGCGGCATGAGTACCGTACTGCTCTGGAAGTTTGCCTTGGTGGAGCAACCGCGACCACAATCCGTCGCGTAAAAGCAGGCCTGACGATCGAGCATGCTTTGTCGCAGCACCTTCTGCGCGAGTGCATTGCCCGGATGCAGCTTGGCCGGAAGTCGCGCCGCGTCCTGCTTGGCGGTGAGCACCGCGCGATGTGCCGGAATGACCGGAATCCTGAGCGGCGTGCATGCCTGCCTGGTGAGCAGTTCGTAGCTGCGCGCGGCGGGTGGCGGCTGCAATACACCTGGTGATGAACGCGGTGTGTTCTCCAGATCGTCGTCGCCGCCGTACACACCGATCAGCAATTCCGTCTTGTCGTAGTACGGCGCAATCTGTTCGTACGTCATCGGCCAGTCGGCGCCGAGCCCATCGCGCGACCTGGGCTTGAAGTCGTACGGCCCCATGCGCAGCGAGATGCGGCCCCAGTGGTTGGTGCGTCCGCCCACCATGCGCGAGCGCCACCACATGAAATCGGTACCCGGTGCATTCGTGTACGGCTCGCCGGGCACACGCCAGCCGCCGTCCACCGTGGCATCGTAGAAACCGAAGGGCTTGTCGGCGTTCCCGCTGCCGCGCAGCGGTGCATCCTTGGGCGTCTGGAACATCGGCGTCTCGGTCACCGGGTCGTAGTCGCGACCGGCTTCGAGTACGAGCACCTTGAGCCCCTGCACCGCAAGTTGGTACGCGGCCATGCCGCCGCCGGCACCGGAGCCGACCACGATGACGTCGTACTGCGTGTCGGTCTTGGAGTGGCGCACGGGCACTGGGGCGGGTCCTTGAGGCGGGGGCAGGAACGGCAGCATAATTTGGCGCGACGCCGACGCGTGGTCGACCGAAGCTACAGGGCGGCGCAAGCGATCGCAGCCCACACCGTCCGATGTCAGTGCTTTTCTCGCGACCTTCCAGGACGTCCACGATGCGCTGCTCCCGATTGTTGCTGACGACGGTTTTGTTGGTTGCGACCGCCACCTTCGCCGGCTGCGAGCCCGCGGGCCCGCCTCGCGTCCTCGTGTTCTCGAAGACCGCGGGATACCGTCATGAATCAATTGCTGCTGGCAAAGTGGCCCTGATGCGACTTGGTGCCGCGAACGGATTTACCGTGGACACGACCGAGAACGCCGCATGGATCACGGAAGACTCGCTGCGCCACTACGCGGCGGTCGTGTTCCTCAGCTCCACCGGCAACGTGCTCGATCGCGCGTCGGAAGTGGATCTGCAACGCTATATCCAGGCGGGCGGTGGGTACGCCGGCGTGCATGCCGCGGCAGACGCGGAGTACGATTGGCGTTGGTATGGACGCCTCGTTGGCGGCTACTTTGCCAGTCACCCCGCCATCCAGCCAGCCACGTTGCGTGTCGTCGATCAGACGGCCGCGTCAACGGCGCACCTGCCCGCCGAGTGGACGCGTACCGATGAGTGGTACAACTACAAGGCCCGCGGTTCGGACCTGCAAGTGTTACTGCGGCTCGACGAAGCCAGCTACACCGGTGGCGAGAACGGCACGGATCATCCGATCGCCTGGCAACATGCGTTCGACGGTGGGCGCGCCTGGTACACCGGCCTTGGACATACCGTCGAGTCGTACGGTGACTCACTCTTTCTGCAGCATCTCCTTGGTGGCGTGCAGTACGCCATCGGCGATGGTCGTGCGCTGGACTACAACAAGGCGACGACGGCGCGCGCTCCGGCGGATTCGCTGTTCACGCGCACCGTGCTCACGATGGGGACGCTGAATGAGCCGACGGAGATGGCCGTGTTGCCAAATGGCGATGTGCTCATCGCGCAGCGAGGCGGCGAAGTGGCGCATTATCGTGACGCGGACCACTCCGTGCACGCCGCGGGAAAGATCGCTGTCTACGCCAAGGCGAAGAATGGCACGAACGTCGAAGAAGGGTTGCTTGGCCTGACGCTCGACCCTGATTTCGCCACCAACAAGTTCGTGTACTTGTTTTTCAGTCCGGTCGATACGTCGGTCAATCGATTGTCGCGTTTCGAATTCGACGGCGACTCGCTGCGCCTGTCGACCGAGAAGGTCGTGCTGGAGTTCTATTCACAGCGTGAAATCTGCTGTCATACAGGAGGCTCACTCGCCTTCGGCCCCGGGCGGTTGCTGTTCGTGTCGACCGGCGACAACTCAACGCCGTTTGACGAAAAGAACGAACGATTCCCCAGTCACGGGTTCTCGCCAACCGACGATCGGCCGGGACATGAGCCGTACGACGCGCGCCGCTCCTCGGCGAACACCAACGACCTGCGCGGGAAGATTTTGCGCATTCACGTCAAGCCGGATGGGACGTACGATATTCCCGCTGGGAATCTCTTCCCTCCCGGTTCGCCGAAAACGCGTCCGGAAATCTTCGTCATGGGAAACAGAAATCCGTATCGCATCGCGGTCGATCAGAAGACGGGCTATCTGTACTGGGGGGAGGTCGGTCCCGATGCGGCCAACGACTCGCTCGCGACGCGTGGATCGCGCGGATACGACGAGATCAATCAGGCGCGCAGTGCAGGGAACTACGGGTGGCCGCTGTTTGTCGGCGCCAACTACCCATATCGCCGCTGGGACTACGCCACCGGCACGAGCGGCCCGCTGTTCGACGCGGCGACACCACGAAACGAGTCGCGGAACACCACCGGACTGAACGACCTGCCGCCGGCACGGGCGCCGATCATCTGGTATCCCTATGGCGATTCGCCCGACTTCCCGCAGCTCGGCAACAGTGGTCGCACCGCCATGGCAGGTCCGATCTATCACGCGGAGTCGTTCGCCGGTGCAAAGCAGACCGCCATGCCGTCGTACTATGACGGCAAGTTCTTCATCTACGACTGGATCCGGCATTGGATCATGGCCGTGTCACTGCAGCCGAACGGTGACTACGATGCGATGGAGCCCTTTGCGCGATCGTCGAAGTTCGTTGCACCGATCGACATGGAGCTCGGGCCGGACGGGCGTTTGTATGTGCTGGAATACGGCACAACATGGTTCGCGAAGAATCCTGATGCGGGGCTGACGCGGATCGACTATCGCGGTTCGCGCTGATGGGGGGCCATCGGCTCAACGGGTCGATCAGCGCGCGGTTCCGATCGCCTGACGCAACGACGCCAGCCACGTCTCGTTGGCGAGGAACAGCCCGTCCGGAAAGCGCTTGAACTGCGCGATCTCGTTGAAGATGTCGGCTTCGGTGTAGGCGTTGAGTCCGATACCCGCGAGGTACTGCAGCCGCAGGTTGCGATCGGTGTTGATCGCCGAACCGCGAAGCCACTTCTGCAGGTCCTGCGCACTGCCCGCGTACGTCGAGAACAGATCGAGCGGCGACTGGAACCCCGACTCGATCAGCGACGCACCAACTTTGAGATAGCCCGCATCCTGAAAGCGTGCTTCCATCGCGTTGATATCGATGTGTGTCGGGCCGATCTGCGCCAGCAGCACGACATCGTAGCCGCGACCATCGATGTTGTTGGCCCACACCGTGCCTTCCGGAAACACTTCGAAGAACGTGGCCAGTTCGCTGCGCACCGCGTCGATCGTGCTTTCGTACAGCGGCACCCACTGCGTGACCACGCCGCCGGGCTTGAGATGCGCACGCACCGACTCGAAGTATTCGCGCGTGTACAACGATGCCGCGCCCTTGACCCACGGATTGATCGGATCCGACGTGATCACATCGAACTGCTCGTCGCTGGTGAGCACGAAACTGCGCGCATCATCGAAGTAGATCTGCGTGCGCGGATCTTTCGCGACGTTGTTGTTCTCCTTCTCGAACCACGTCGACACGACTTCGGGAATGAGCGGTTCGATCTCGCAGATCACCAGACGTTTGAGCGACGGATACGGCAAGAACGAGCCCGCCGTCACGCCTGCACCAAAGCCCACCACCAGCACCGACTGCGGATTCGGATGCACCAGCGCGGGCAAGTGCGCGAGCATCTTCTGCAACCGCATGTCCTGCGGCAGACTCGACGCTTCCACCTTGCCGCTCACATGGAACTGCGTCGCGCCGCTGCTGTGCACGCGCGTCACGGCCACGGAGCTGTTCATGCCCTCGCCCACAAACAACACGTCCGTCTTGCCAATCCAGGTGACCGCATAGCGTCCGTGCGCCACCAACGTACCCGGAAGCGCCGGCATGACGAGAATGAGCAACAGCGCCAGCACCGGCGCGAGAATGAGCGCGAAACGACCACCGCCCAATGCCGTCGTTCCGTCCGTCCGCGTCGCAGTCACGGCCGCACGGGCCGACGGCGCCAGCAACACCAACATCGAAGCCACCGCCGCACCGGCAATCAGAACGCGCTGCGTATCGCGCGTGCCAAGCATCGGAATGAGCACGAGACTGCAGAGCGTGGCGCCGAGAATGGAGCCAATCGTATTCGCGGCGTACACCCCGCCAACGAGCGTTGCCGTGTCTTCACCCGGTCGAGCGATCGCGGCGAGGGCAAACGGAAAGCTCGCGCCCCAGAGACACGCCGCGGGCAACACGGCCAGCGCACACCGCGCGAGATCGAGTTGCAGTGCAAACCATGCGCTGGGCGCCAACGACGGATTCACTGGCCAGTTGGGAAGGGCAACGAAGATCACCGTTGCGGCCCACGCAATGGCGAGCGTCAGCAGCAACTGACACCACGCGAGTGCGCGACGCGGACTTTCCACGATGCGCGCCAACCATGATGCAACCGCGCTGCCGATACCGAGTCCCGCGAGAAAGACGGCGAGAATCATGGAGAAGGTGTAGACCGACGCGCCGAATGTGAGCGAGAGCAATCGCGTCCACACCACTTCGGCGGCGAGCGCACACGCACCCGACACCCCGATCGCGATGTAGACCTCGCGCGCGCCGCTCTTGCCGTCGCGGGCTGCCTTCGCCGCCGCGGCGTTGGCTGCGGCCCATTCGTCGCCTGCAGGCCGCGCCGGTGTGCGCAGTGACATCGTCCACGCCATGCCCGCGACGAGCAGGTTGAGGGCCACCGCGAAGTACGTCGCCACCGCCTGATCGTACACTCGCAGCAGATAGAAGCCGGCCAGCACACTGCCAATGACCGCGCCCGCGATGTTACCCCCGTAGAAGAATCCCAACCACGAGATGCCACGTGGTGACGACTCCACCCAGCGCGCGATCGCCGGCAGCGTAGCACCCATCAGGATCGTCGGCGGCAACAGACACAACGCGGCCACCACACCACGCAGCACCAACGCGCCGGCACCATGTCCAACGCTTGGCGAATACAGCTTTCCCACCAGCGGAATCGCGAACAGTTCGAGCAGACCGATGATGCCGATGCTCAGCTCGAGCAGTGCGTACAACTGCAGCGGATGACGCGCGCGCGACGCGAATCGTGGCAGGGCGAGACTGCCGATGCACATGCCCCCCATGAAGGTCGCCAGCAACACACCAAGGGAAATGGCGGACGAGCCGATCACCAGTTCGAGCAGTTGGAACCAGACCACTTCGTAGATGAGCGCGCACATGCCGCTGCCCACGAACAGCAGCAACAGGAATGGCAGAACGCGCGCGGAGACGAGGTCGAATTCGGCAGGACGAGACGGACGACTGGCCATGCGATGTCTGGGGCGTGTGAGTGTCGGGCGCGTCGCTCAACGGCGATGCGCGGAGCGAACAATACCGGGGAGACGTGAACGCGCCATCGGACGTTGGATTCGAGCCGTTGGCGCGGGCTGTGCGCGGGGCCAGACGCCCGGAGCGGGGCTGAGTCGAGGGTTGAAAGGTCGCGGCCCCGGCGGTACCCTTGCCGGTCCCTACCCCATTTCAGTCAGGGTCGCACAGCGGCCCCTCGAGGAGCCTACTTGGAGCTCGCCCCGGTCACGCACCTCTCGTGGATCGACTATGCCGTCATGGCGTTGTACTTCGCCGTGGTCCTCGGCATCGGTTTCTTCCTTCGCCGTAGCACCAGGACCAGCTCGGACTTCTTTCAATCCGGCCGATCGCTGCCGCCCTGGGTAACCGGGCTCGCGTTTCTCTCGGCCAACCTGGGCGCGCAGGAAGTCATCGGCATGGGTGCGTCGGGCGCGAAGTACGGCATTGCGACGGCGCACTTCTACTGGATTGGCGCGATTCCAGCCATGGTGTTCGTCGCGCTGTTCATGATGCCGTTCTACTACGGCTCCCGCGCACGGTCGGTTCCTGAGTATCTCAAGCTGCGATTCGACGAGAAGACGCGCACGCTCAATGCGGTCAGCTTTGCGGCAATGACGATCTTCTCGTCGGGCATCTCGATGTATGCGATGGGCAAGCTCTTCAACCTGCTGCTTGGCTGGAGTTTCGACTTCAGCGTGCTGGTGTCGGCCGTGATCGTGTTGGCGTACGTCTACGCCGGTGGCCTCACCAGCGCGATCTACAACGAAGTGCTGCAGTTCTTCATGATCGCGTTCGGTTTTGCGCCCCTGGTCTTTCTCGGACTACGCTCCGTGGGCGGTTGGGATGGACTTACGGCGAAGCTGACCGAAGCCGCCGCGACGCGTGGACTCGCCGCTGGCGCGTACACGCATGCGTGGCAAGGGATGACGAGTGCGTCCACGAATCCGATCGGCGTGGAGTGGTTCGGTCTCGTGATGGGCTTGGGGTTCGTGCTCTCGTTCGGCTACTGGTGCACGGACTTTCTGGTGGTGCAACGCGCCATGGCCGCCGACAGTATGCTCGCGGCACGTCGCACGCCGCTCATCGCGGCCGTGCCCAAGATGCTCTTCCCGTTTCTCGTCATTCTGCCCGGCATGATTGCGCTGGCGTTGACGAGTATGGGCGGGCCGAATGGCGGTGAAGGAATCATTCCTGCCAAGCTGAATGAGCTCGGTCAGCCGCTGATCGATGGTGCTGGTCGCGTGGTGCTCGACTACGATCTGGCCACACCGATGCTGCTCATCAAGCTCTTTCCCGAAGGCATGCTTGGGCTCGGGCTGACGGCGCTGCTCGCGTCGTTCATGTCCGGCATGGCGGGGAATGTGACCGCGTTCAATACGGTGTGGACGTACGACATCTACCAGAGCCACATCAAGAAGAACGCCTCCGACGCGCACTACCTGTGGATGGGGCGCGCCGCAACGCTGGGTGGTATTGCACTCTCGATCGCTGCGGCGTACGTGGCGGGTTCGTTCAACAACATCATGGAGCTGTTGCAACTGGTGTTCGCCTTCGTGAATGCGCCGCTGTTCGCCACGTTTGCACTCGGCATGTTCTGGAAACGCAGCACGGGGCACGGCGCGTTCTGGGGACTGGTGGCCGGTATGTCTGGTGCGTTCCTCCACCACGGCCTCACGCTGCCGCTAGGTTCATCGCCTGGCGTGAAGGGCGGCTACTTCGGACTGCTCCACACCTATCCGAGTGAACTGGCGCAGACGTTCTGGACGGCCATCGCGTCCTTCACGACGTGTGTCGTGATTTCGACCGTGATCAGCCTGGTGACGAAACCGCGTCCGGATTCAGAGCTGACTGGTCTCGTGTACTCGCTGACGCCCAGGCCAAGCGACGGCGATCTTGCGTGGTACCAGAAGCCGTTCGTGTTTGGTGCGGCGATCCTTGGCATGACCTTGGCCCTCAACCTGATCTTCCTATGAGCGGCGCTGGCGGACTCGATCTGCGGTATCCCATCGGCGGGCTCTTCGCGGCACTCGGCGTGTTGCTCGGCGGGTACGGTGCGATCACCGCGGGCAACACGGAGATGTACGTGAAGTCGGGTGGACTCAACATCAATCTCGTGTGGGGTATAGTGTTGCTGGTGACCGGGATGTTGTTCCTGTTCCTCGCACGTCGCGGCAGCCGCTGATCGCCTCGCGATGTCCTTCCCACGTAACGCCGGCGTTCTGCTTCATCCGACCTCGCTGCCGGGCGTACATGGCATCGGTGAACTCGGCGCCCAAGCGCACAAGTTCCTCGACTTCATGAGCGAGACCGGTCTCACCATCTGGCAGATGCTGCCGTTGGGTCCGACCGGCTACGGCGATTCACCGTACCAGTGCTTCTCGGCGTTCGCCGGCAACCCGCTGCTGATCGAAGTGTCCGGTGCTGCGGGTGCGTTCACCGAACACACCGTGCAGTGGTCTGACGTGATTGCGCACAAGCGCAATCTGCTGGACCATGCCTGCAATCGGTACGCCCCCGACGATCGCTATCGCGCGTTTGTTGCCACGAATGCGGAGTGGTTGCCCGACTACGCGCTGTTCACCGCCGTGAAGGACGCGTTTGGTGGTGTGCAGTGGACGGAGTGGGATGCGGACATCGCGCGACGCGAACCCGAGGCGATGCTTCGCTGGCGAAAGCAGCTCGCCGTCGAGATGGAGCGCGTGCAATTGCAGCAATACTTCTTCTTCTCGCAGTTCTACGCACTCAAGCGCGCGGCCACCGCCAAGGGCATTCAGTTGATGGGTGACTTGCCCATCTATGTGGCGCACGATTCGGCCGATGTGTGGGCCAATCCGGCGTTGTTCAAACTCGACGCGGCCGGTCGTCCGACGGTGCAGGCCGGTGTACCGCCCGACTACTTCAGCGCGACCGGACAGTTGTGGGGCAATCCGATCTACGATTGGGATGTGATGGCCGAGCAGCAGTATGCGTGGTGGGTCAAGCGCATGCGGGCATCGTTTCAGCTGTTCGATCTGGTGCGCATCGACCACTTCCGCGGTTTCGAGGCATACTGGGAAGTGCCGGGCGATGAGAGTACGGCCATCAATGGCCAGTGGGTGAAGGGACCGGGCGATGCGCTGTTCAAGGCGATCGAGAAGGCGCTTGGAGCGTTGCCGATTGTTGCCGAGGATCTCGGACTCATCACCCCCGAAGTGGCAGCGCTGCGCGATGGCCTTGGCTTTCCCGGCATGGCAATTCTGCAGTTCGCCTTTGGCAATGACGGTAGTGCGAGCGATTTCACGCCGCACAATTATCTGCCACACAAGGTCGTGTACACTGGCACGCACGACAATGACACGACGGTTGGTTGGTGGACCGCAGGCGCCGGCGACTCAACGCGCAGCGCGGAGGACGTGGCGAAGGAGCGCGACTACGCGATGCGCTATCTCAACACCGACGGTACCGAGATCCACTGGGTGATGATGCGCACCGCGCTCGCGTCGGTGGCGAACACGGTGCTGGTGCCGATGCAGGATATCCTCGGGCTTGGTGGTGAAGCGCGCATGAACTTGCCGGGGCGGCAGGCTGGCAACTGGGGTTTTCGATTCTCGTGGGATCAGGTGACACCAGCCATCACGCACCGGCTCGCCGAGTTGGTGGACACTTACGACCGGAAGCGCACATGAGTGGCAGCACGATGTCGTCGACATCACGGACGTCATCAGGATCGTCCGCCCTGTCGAGCCGACCCACGACGTTCCTGACGTTGTGGAACATGAACTTCGGTTTTCTCGGCATTCAATTCGGTTGGGCGCTGCAGATGGCGAACATGAGTGCCATCTACGAGTACCTTGGCGCGACCGCCGACCAGATTCCGATGTTGTGGCTGGCCGCACCGCTGACGGGTCTGATTGTGCAGCCGATCATCGGGCACATGAGCGACAATACGTGGGTGCCCTCACTCGGTCGTCGTCGCCCGTACTTTCTTGTGGGTGCGATCCTGAGTTCGTTGGCGCTGATCGCGATGCCCAACTCGAGCGCGCTCTGGATGGCCGCCGGCTTGCTCTGGATTCTCGATACGTCCATCAACATCTCGATGGAACCGTTTCGTGCGTTTGTGGCCGATGTGTTGCCGCCCAAAGAGCGCACACGTGGCTTCGCGATGCAGAGTTTCTTCATCGGGCTTGGCGCAGTGATCGCGTCGGCATTGCCCTGGATGCTGACGAACTGGTTTGGCGTGGCCAGCAGCGCGCCAGGCACGATTCCCACCACCGTGAAGTTGTCGTTCTTTGTCGGTGCCGCCGCGTTCTTTGGCGCCGTGATGTACACCATCGTCACGCCGCCCAAGGAAGTGCCACCGCCGGATATGGAGGCGTTCAAGCGCGCGAAGGCGGCCAACAAGGGGCCGTTCGCGGGTGCGCGTGAGATCTTCGATGCAGCGAAAAAGATGCCCGAGACGATGAAGCAGTTGGCGCTCGTACAGATGGCCACCTGGCTCGGTCTCTTCTGCATGTGGCTGTACTTCCCGGTCGCGGTCGCGCGCAATGTCTTTGGCGCGCCCGACTCCAACTCGCCGTTGTATCAGCAGGGTGTCGAGTGGGCCGGTGTCTGCTTCGGCGTGTACAGTGCTGTGTGCTTTGTATTCTCGTTCCTGCTGCCCAAACTTGCGGCGGCGGTAGGGCGCACGAAGACGCACTCGATTTGTTTGATGTTTGGTGCGGCGGGGTTGCTGAGTATCACGGTCATCACCAACCCCAACATGCTGCTGCTTTCGATGGCCGGTGTGGGCATCGCGTGGTCCAGCATCCTGTCGATGCCGTACTCGATTCTCGCCGGCTCCTTGCCCGCCGGAAAAATCGGTGTCTACATGGGCATCTTCAATTTCTTCATCGTCATTCCCGAAATCGTCGCAGCGCTCGGCTTTGGCTGGGTGATGAACCATTTCCTCGACAACAACCGACTCGCGGCAGTCATCGCGGGCGGCGCATTCCTCGCGATCGCGGCGTTGCTGGTACTCCGCGTGAAGGACACGAACGAAGCGGCCGAACGGACGTCGCCGACACTCGCGCTGGCGTAAGTGTGGGCGTAAATCGAACTACAAAAAGGCAAACGGCGACTGACTATCACGGATAGCAACAGATTTGAACGGATTTCCTGGGATTTTTCCGACCTACGGGGCAGATCCTCGTGATCCGTGCGTTGCCGTTTCCATCCGTGATAGTCAGTCGCTTTTCATTTGATGTGGCCTCCGAGCGGGAGCATGCAATGACGCGATGGACGAAGGTCTCGATGGTGATTTTGAACGTGGTCGCCACGTCGATCGTCTCGGCGCAGGCACCAGCCATCGAGAAGGTCGAGCCGCCGAACTGGTGGGGCAACCATTCCATCAATCCGGTGCGGCTGCTCATTCGCGGTCAGCATCTTGGTGGCGCCCGATTCACCTGCCCGAAGGTGACGTGTACGGGTGCGCGTGTGAACGATGCCGGCACCTACGCGTTCGTTGATGTGACCATTCCGAAGGCGGCGACGCCGGGCAGCTATCCGCTCACACTGCGCACGGCGAATGGGAGTGCATCGGTGCCGTTCAGTCTGGCGCAAGTGTTGCCGAGCAAGGGGCGCTTTCAGGGGTTTTCACCCGACGATGCAGTGTATCTGCTGATGCCCGATCGCTTCGCGAACGGCGACACTACGAACGACCAGGGCGTTACTGCCGGCATGCTCGATCGCAGCAAGGGTCGCTACTACCACGGCGGCGATCTCGCTGGTGTGCGACAGAAATTGCCGTATCTCAAGTCGCTTGGCATCACTGCCGTGTGGCTCAATCCCATCTACGACAACGCCAATCAGCTGAATCGGCGCGAGGTGTACGACGGGTTGCCCATCACCGACTATCACCACTACGGCGCCGTCGATTTCTACAATGTCGATGAGCACCTCGGCACCGTGTCCGAGTTCAAGGCCCTCGTGGACGATGCGCATGCGCAGGGAATCAAGATCATTCTCGACATGGTGGCCAATCACACCGGGCCGTACCACCCGTGGGCGACCAACCCGCCCACACCCACGTGGTTTCACGGCACCGAGGCCAAGCATCTCGAGAATACGTGGCAGACGTGGACGCTGGCCGACAAGTACGCGACGCCCGAGCTCAAGCAGGCAACGCTGGACGGATGGTTCATCAACATTCTGCCGGATCTCAACCAGGACGATCCCGACGTCGCGCGCTACATCATCCAGAACACGCTGTGGTGGGTTGGTGTGAGTGGCATGGACGGTATTCGACAGGACACGTGGCCCTACGTGCCGCGCTGGTTCTGGCGCGATTGGATGAACGCCATCAAGCGACAGTATCCCACACTGCGTGTGGTGGGCGAAGTGCTCGACGGCGACGCCTCTTTCGTGAGTTTCTTCGAGGGCGGCCGCGCGCAGTTCGATGGCGTCGATGACAAGGTCGACATGCTCTTTGACTTCCCGCTCTTCTACGCCATTCGCAGCGCTTTCGCGCAGGGGAGGCCGGTACGCGACGTCGCGCAGATGTTGTCACGCGATCATCTCTATCGCGATCCGCACCACTCGCTCATGACGTTCCTCGGCTTGCACGACGTGGGCCGCTTCATGAACGAACCGGGCGCGACGATCGACGGACTCAAGCTCGCATACACGCTCCTGTTCACCGTTCGCGGCACGCCACTCGTCTACTATGGCGACGAGATCGCGCTACCCGGCGGCAACGACCCCGATAATCGTCGCGATTTTCCCGGCGGCTGGCGCGGCGACCAACGGAACGCGTTCGAGTTGACTGGCCGGACCGCGCCACAGCAGGCGGTATGGAGTCATGTGCAAGCGCTGCTCGCTCTCAGAAAGGCGAGGCCGGAGCTGCGTGGTGCGAAGACGGAGCATCTCGTGGAGACGGAGCAGCAGTTCGTCTATCGGCGCGGGAAGACGGTGGTGGTGATCAACAATGCGAGCGCGCCGGTGGAGGTCGAAGTGCCAGTGGCGGCGCTCGGCGTGGCGATGGTGGGCAGTTGTGCGTCGTCGCCGGTTGGGCAGGGGCGAGTGCGGGTGACCGTGGGGGCAAGAACGGGGTGTGTGTTTTAGCGCGGCAGTACGAGTGACGTGCGCTACTGCGTCCGCACCAGCATCCACTCCACCCGGGCAGGCAACGCGCCGTTCGCCGACGCGCCGGACAGGGTCGCCAGTGCACCGCCGGCCACCCGAAAGCGATAGTAGGCCGCGCTTCCGCCGTTGAGCGACACGGGAACGGCACCGTTTACCAGCGCCTGCGTGCGCAGCGGGAACAGGTCGTCGTTCAGCGCCGGCAGCACGGAGCGATAGTTCCAGCTCGGGTTGGTGTACTGCGCCGTGACGCCGAGGGCGGCGTCGTCAGCAAACTGCGCCACCGCCCAGTCGCGCATGAGATCGATGATGTTGCCGAATGCCGCATTGAAGTTGAGCTGACCCGCGCTGTTGGAGTTGACGAGTGCGCGCCAGAGACTGCGTTCGTCACCGCCCTTGCGGTCGGCGGAGTAGCGCAGCAGCTGCCAGATGGCGCCGCGCGTCGCGAGACTGTTGTTGTCCGCGAACGGTGCGTTGGTCTCCGGCGCGAGCATGTACTCGGACAGGCGCACCATGTTCTGCACGATGAAGCTGTTCGCAGCGTCGAGCTGCGCCTGCGAAGAGAGCAACACCTCCAACGAAATATCTGATCGCGGACTGTTCCCCGACACACGGTAGTACAGCAGTTCTTCGGCAATGTGGCTGAGTCCTTCGTTCAGCCACACCTCCTCGAGATTGCTCGCGTTGTTGACGTGAATGCGACGACCGGCATTGATCAGGTGCTGCATCTCGTGCACCAGCGTGCCGAACGTGCGGCCGCTCACCGACGACTTCGACGTGTAGTTGCCGTTGATGGTGCGCGCCGGGTCGGGCACCGGCATGTAGAAGATCTCGCCCTCGTTGCTCGACACGCAGCCCGTGGTCGGGTTGGTGGAGAAGAGGTCACGGGCCGCGAAGTAGCCACCGACCACTACACCCTGCGGCGCAGGGGTGGCATTCACTTCAGGCGTGAAGAAGATCGCTACGCGTCCGTTGCCATCGATGTCGGTGGGTGCGCCGAAGTTCGCGGTGTCGAGGGCAAATCCGAGCGTGTCGAACGACGCACCGAACGCCTGGAGCTCGGCGTCGGTGAATCCACCGGCCGGCGAGAGGGTGTCGATGAAGACGATGGTGTTGGAGAGCACCGCCACCACGCGCGCCGGACGCGGCTGCTTGGCCGACGTACAGAGATTGCCGGTGCTGTTGGCGTGCAGCGAGTGAATCGACCCGATCTCCGGGTTGGACGGAATATTGGTCAGTCGCGCGCGCGTGAACCGTCGTGCCGCCTGCAGGTCGGCAGGACGCTCATACCGCTCGCGTTCGCGAATCCAGGCGTCCGACCAGTGTGGCTCGAGCGCAGACGCACGTATCGATTGCGCACGACCAAAGAGCTGGCCGGCCGCCACCGCGGGCGGCGCGATGCTCGGTGACACGCCGGTCGCCGTGATCGTGAAGGGCACCACGCTTGCCGCAACCGTTCCCGTATTGAACGGAATCAGGACGTATTCGGCGGCGCTGCTCTCGCCGCCAAGACAGAGCGATGTCTTCTGCGCCGTATTCAACGACCGCACTTCACCCAACGTCATCTTGAGCGACGTGGCGCCGGAACAAGCAGCGACCGATGTGGTCGTGTTGAACAACACCGGTGGGATGCCGGTTGCGCTGGCCGTCACCTGATTCGCGCCAACGTCCGGCCCGGTGGTCCAGCGAGCCACCCGCGCCACGCCAGTCGAGTCGGACGTGGACACGGAGTCGCTGAGTACGCCACCGCCGGCCGCTACCGCGAACGTAACGCGCACGTTCCGTACGGGATTTCCGAACCTGTCCGTCGCGCGCACGGCCGGCGCGATGGGGACGATGCTGGCCACCGCCACCGACTGCGAATCCGGTCCGAGTCGTGCAAGCGCGCTGAGCGCCCCGGGGGTCGCCACCGCCTTGAACGTGGCGAACGTGAGCGCGGCGCCCGTTGCCGGATTCACCGCACGCGCTTCAACGCGCTGGCTATCCGCGGCCACGGTGCCGAGCGTCCAACGTTCGGCGGCCCGACCCTGTGCGTCAGTGATGGCCGCTCCAGCGAACACGCTGCCACCGCCCGACACCACGCGGAAGTTCACCACCTGTCCGCCGATCGGTACGCCCGCTGCGTCAAGCACACGCACGGTGAGCGGCTGCGGCAATGCGGTGCCAGCGGCCGCGGTCTGGTCCTCGCCACCGGTGATCTGCATCCGCGCGGGGAACTGCGGCACGGGTACGCTCACCACCCCCGTCGCGCCGCGATCGCAGGCACCGAGGACCGTGAGTCCAGTGGCGCAGGCCAGGAGCAACGTCCGCGCTGCGACTGCTCTCGACATGCGACACTCGATGCGTAGTGATTTGGTCACTCGACTTCTACACTGCTGAACGACTCAATATGGTGCAGGTCACGACGCCGGCTAGGGGATCTGCGGCGACCAGTCGTTCCGACGAGCCTCGAGCGCTGAGATGCAGCGAACGCCGTCTGGTACGTCGCGCCAGCGCCAACTGCGTCGGCCTTGCATTCACAGGTCGATGGTCCAAGCTCAATTGTCCCATGTCAATCGTCCCTGACGCAGGCGAACCCGCGCATATTCGCTCGCCGTCGACGACGGAGGTCAATACTCTCCGCTTCGCGCGAGCGGCGTCCACCGCTCATTTCGCTACCACGGATTGTACCCCGGAGCTGATCGTTGCGTCTACTGCTCGTCGCACTCTCCAGACTGCTCTTCCCATCGTGGGCGTTCTTCGATGTGGCCGGTGCCACCCCGATGCTCGAG
>Ga0163144_10005463_pt1 | contig 28224 bp, 29 predicted proteins | sample OliLak19BULKMAT1_FD_123175 | JGI IMG/M metagenome (GOLD analysis project Ga0163144, IMG submission 123175) | Freshwater microbial mat bacterial communities from Lake Vanda, McMurdo Dry Valleys, Antarctica - Oligotrophic Lake LV.19.BULKMAT1 | ecosystem: Environmental > Aquatic > Freshwater >... | reverse complement strand
TTCCCGCACCTGGAGCTGGTGCCCCTGCAACTCGGGAAGGTCTTGTATGAGTCGGGCGACGCCATGCGGCACGTCTACTTCCCGACCGACTCCATTGTCTCGCTCCTCTACGTCATGGAGAACAGCGCTTCCGCCGAGATCTCCGTGGTCGGCAACGAAGGCGTGATCGGGGTGGCACTCTTCATGGGCGGCGAGAGCACGCCGAGCCGTGCCGTAGTGCAAAGCGCGGGATCGGCGTACCGCCTTCCCGGCCAGAAGCTCAAGGATGAATTCAACCGGCATGGCTCGATGCGGGCCCTCATGCTGCGATACACCCAGTCCCTGATCACCCAGATGAGTCAGACCGCGGTCTGCAACCGGCACCATTCCATCGATCAGCAGTTGTGTCGCTGGCTGCTGCTTTCCCTCGACCGGCTGCCCGGCAACCGCCTGACCATGACCCAGGAGCTGATCGCCAACATGCTGGGGGTACGGCGCGAGGGAGTGACCGACGCTGCGGGCGAGCTGCAGAAGTTGGGCATCATCCATTACAGCCGCGGCACCATCACCGTGATCGACCGGGCCCGGCTGGGGGCGCTGAGCTGCGAGTGCTACGCGGTGGTCAAAGCGGAGACGGACCGACTCCTGCCCGATTTGCCGGTCCCGCACGCGAAAACAGACCCGGCCCCACCCAGGAAGGGCCGCAAGGCTCGTTAGCTGCTGGACTAGCGATGCCGGACGTCGGCGAGGAGCCGGCCAAACTCTTCCTTGACCACACCATAACATTCACAGGTCCGGGTCAGAAGCCCATCGCGCTTCAAGACGGCGAGGTGGCCACGGCGGTACGTTATGAAGCCCTGATCCCGCAGCCTTCCGGCGGCTTCGGTGATGCCTTCACGACGCACCCCGAGCATGTTGGCCACCAGCTCCTGGGTGATGATCATTTCGTTGGAAGCAGCGCGGTCGAGGGTGAGCAGGAGCCACCGACAGAGTTGCTGCTCGATGGAATGGTGCCGGTTGCAGACCGCGGTCTGGCTTATCTGCGTCATGAGGGCCTGGGTGTAGCGCAGTAGCAGGCGCTGGGCGAACCCGCCGCGGTTGAACTCTTCCTTGAACCGGCAGGCTTCCAGCCGGTAAGCGAGGCCCGCGGTCTGCACCACCGCTGAACTCGAGGTGGTGTCGCCCCCCATGAAGAGAGCGATCCCGACCACTCCCTCGTTGCCCACTCCCGCGGTCTCGGCGGACGCCCCCGACTCCGTCACATAGTGCAACGACACGATAGCGGTGGTGGGAAAAAGCGCGTAACGCATTCGCTCATCCGGCCCGTACACTGACTCGCCCAGGCGGAGCGCCGCGGGCTCGAGATGGGGAGCGACTCGCGCAAACTCTTCCGGCGGAAGGGCGGCGAGAAGATGGTTCTGATTCGGGCTCTGAAGCACCGGCAGCACCCGGGGTACCGAGACGATCACCGCGTGATTTCCACGCCGATCCCGCGATAGCCGACGAAGCGGCAGGCCTGGTTGAACATCGGTTCTCCGCTGACCCTGAAGCGGCGAGGAGGACCCTCGGGCTCGGCGCGGGTCAGGGCGAAATCCAGAAACGGCTCCCGGGCGGAAATCATGGACTGCAAGGCGCTGCGCTCGGTCTCATCCCATCCGAGACCGTCGTCGGTACCCGATTCCCCGTCAAAGGCCCCCACCCGAATTCCCAGCATCTCCAGGACGGGGCCGGAAACCCGAGTGAAGTTTCCCGAGTCGTCCTGCTCCCAGTACCAGTCCGAAGCAAGTTCGGTCAGGCTCCGAAAGCGCGCCTCGCTTTCCCGCAGTTCGGCGGTGCGCTCCGCAACCTGGCGCTCCAGGTCTTGGTTGAGGGTCTCGAGGCGGCGATAGAGCAGCCGCACCTCCAGCATGTTGTGAATGCGGGTCTCAACCTCAACCAGGTCGAACGGCTTGCTGATGAAATCCTTGGCCCCCGCCTGCAGGGCCCGAAGCTTGTGACCGGGTTGTGCGGTGAGCACGATCACCGGAACGTAGGCATCGGCGTCGTTGGTCTTGAGGGCCTCCAGAAGCTGGAATCCGTCCATGCCCGGCATCTGGAGATCGAGAAGAATCAAGTCATAACGGTCGCGGCGGTGAAGAGCGCAGACCTCCTGAGGCTTTGTGGTGGCGCTCACGTGGGTGTAACCGGCCTGACGCAGGAGTTCCTCGAGAAGGCTTACGTTCGACTCCTGATCGTCCACGATCAGGATTTTTGCCCCGAGAATTTCGGTGGTGATCATGAGGTCCCCTCGCTGCGGTCCGGATGCCCGCTCAGGCGGCGCGCCTTCGAGGCTAAAAACGCCTGGTCGATTGTCTCCATGAACTCATGGATGTTGATGGGTTTGGTGAGATAGCGAAAGAACCCCGCCGCGAGACCCCTCGCGATATCCCGGGGCATCGCGTTGGCGCTGAGCGCCACCACCGGGATGGACGCGGTCGCCGGGCTCTCCGCGAGCAAACGCAGGGCCTGCACGCCGCTGATCCCGGGCAGATTGATGTCCATAAGGAGCACATCCGGAAGGGTGGTACGGGCCAGATCCACCCCGCTCGGCCCGTCCATCGCGCTGATCAGGTGGACATCGGACCGCCGCGCCATCAGATTCTCAACCAACATCAGGTTCGCCGGATTGTCCTCGATGTAGAGAAGAGTGCTCTTCCGCGCGATCGAGGGTGCGGTGACGGGAGCGGCGAGGTCGGGGGCTTCCGGCCCGCCGTGGGCCTGGGGCGGCGGGGTCAGATCCAGCTCGACCCAGAAGAGGCTGCCCTTCCCGACCGTGCTCTCGGCGCCGATGGTCCCGCCCATCAGTTCGACCAGGCGTTTGCAGACCACAAGGCCGATGCCGGTGCCCTCCTCCGCGTGCGCCTCCTGGCCCAATCGGTTGAACGGCTGGAAGAGCTGCGCCAGTTTTTCAGACGGCAGACCTGACCCGGAATCTTCCACGCTCACCCGCAGGCGGCCCGGCTTGCTAACCGCGTAGGCCACCCCTACGGTGCCGCTCGCGACGTTGTACTTGATCGCATTGGAAAGGAGGTTGATGAGAACCTGCTTGAACCGCGTCCGATCCGCCCTGACGAAGAGGGGAGTATTGCAGCCATGGAAGCTGACGGTGATGCCGCGCTTGTGGGACTGCGGCTCGATCATGGTCCGGCACTCCTGCATGACCTCCCCTACCGCAATGGGCTCGAGCGAGAGGGCAAGTTTGCCCGATTCGATCAGGGCAAGGTCGAGGATTTCGTTGATCAGATCAAGAAGGTACCAGCCGGCTTTCAGAATCTGCTCGATGCTCCTCTTCTGTGCAGGCGTGGGCGCGGGCGAGCCAGACTCCATGAGCTGGGCGAATCCCAGAATCGCGCTCAGGGGCGTGCGCAGTTCGTGACTCATGCTCGAGAGAAACTCGGACTTGGCGAGGTTCGCCTTTTCCGCCGCCGACTTCGCCGCCTGGAGTTCGTCGTTCTTGTCGTGAAGCGCTTGATTGAGCTGGGCTCGTTCGCCCTCGACCGCCTTGCGCACCGTGTTGTCAGTCCCGATGAGCAGGTAGCCGATGATCTCGTCCTGGGCGTCGCGCAGGGCGGTGACCGAGACGAGGGCGGGGAACCGGCGGCCATCCTTGCGGATGTAAGTGAGCTCGTAGATGTCCTCGATACCGCGCGAGGCCTTGAACACCAGCGCCTCGAAGCCCGGCCTTATCGGAGTGCGGAACTCGGCGCTCAGGGTCTGGGCGCGGGCGATCACTTCCAGGGGGTCGGAGATGTCGGCGGAGGTAACGCGATTAACCACCTCGTCCGCGGTGTATCCGAGCATGCGCTCCGCACCGACGTTGAAGATCTGGATAATGCCCTTCGCGTCGGTGGCGATGCTTGAGAAATTCGCGCTGTTGAAGATCGCACGTTGCAAGGCTCCCGCTTTGAGCAGGTTCTCTTCCGTCTGCTCGCGCGGCGACCCCAAAGGGGCCTCGGCGCTCATCGTCCGTATTCTCATTGACTCACTGCCCATGCTTCACATCGTTCTCCAGACTCCAGAGGCTTCCCTCGCCTTCCGTCAAGGCGCACGCTGGTGCTCCCCGGGAAAGAGACTATGCGTGTAGGGAACAAGGCTCGATTCGAGCTTAGCTGCGCTTGGCTTCGTTTGTATGTTCGGCAACCCACATAAACGCCCCGGCAAGTTCTTCGCTTCTGTGTGCGGCACACAACAGACGCGGTTCCGCCTGGATCGCTATTCTCACGTTGGTCGTTCCATCGCCGCAACTAAAGTGAAGGAAGTAGAAGTATGCGAAAAGTGATTCGGAGTAACAGCAGCATCGCCGCACTGCTCACGGGCCTGATGCTCGGAAGCGTCCAGGGCGCCTACAGCGAGAGCGCGGACGGAAAGACCGTGCGCCGGGAGGACGTCAAAACGTGGGTGCTCACCCTCGACGGAAAGGACCATGAGGCTCATCCGATGACCCCCGCCTACGACGGGTCCACCGGGCTTTTCCACCTGCCTTCGGCCTACACCCTCCCCAAGGGGCGTCTCTCCGTGAGCCTCTTCCGCGACAACCTCGACCGGGATCCCAAGGATCAGGATATCTCGATCCATGGCTTGACTGCGGCGTTCGGCGTGACCAACCGCTTGGAGCTCGCGGCGAGCTTTGGCCTCCAGAATCGCATCGACGCGGATGCGCTATTTCAGCCCGGCTTCGTGAATGACTACCCGTTTGTGACTTCCGGCTGGCAGACCGGCGCCGGCGATGTCAAGCTCGGAGCCAAGTTCAAACTCCTCGACGACTACGGGGACGGCCCGGTGGGCCTTTCCGTGCGCGGATTCATGAAGCTCGCGACCGCGAACGAAAAGAAAGGCCTCGGCACCGGAAAACGGGCCACGGGACTGGACGTCTTGATGTCCAAGTCGCTTGGCGGCAAGGCGGATATCCATGCCGCCCTTGGTTACCAGTGGAACAGCGATCCCGACTCTCCTTCCAAGGTGGATATCGGCGACGCCTTCAAGTGGGGCGTGGGGCTCAATCTCCCGGCCTGCCGTACGATCCAGGTCCAGGCCGAGATCACGGGAACGAAATACAAGAACGCCGCCTTCGCCCAGACAAATCCCGTGGACCTCGTCATCGGGCCGGTGATCTGGTTCGCGAAGGGGATATTCATCCGCCCGGCGATCTCCAGAAACCTCAACTTCGACGACCGCGGTCTCAACCAGAGTCGCAAAAGCTCCACCGGTTTCCAGTTCTCGGTGGGCTACCACCCGGGTGCTTCCTGCTGCGAGATCGCGGTGCCTCCACCACCACCCCCGCCGCCCACACCCGCGCCAACACCCATGACGAATCGTCCGCCAACGGTCAGCTGCGATCCTTCGACCGCGAGCATCAAGGAAGGCGAGGTCGTGAGTCTACGTGGTAACGCGGCGGATCCCGACAACGACCCCTTGACTTACACCTGGACCACCACGGGCGGGCGCATCGTCGGCTCGACCTCGAGCGTACAGCTCGAGACCGCCGGAGTCAGCGGTCCGGCCAGCGTGAACGCAACCGTCCGCGTGTCGGATGGCCGCGGCGGATCAGCCGAAGCCACCTGTAACCTCCGTGTGGCCGCTCCGGCCCGAGTTCCCGTGACGATGACCTGTAACGCCACCGGGTTCCCCCGCAACCGGGCACGCCTCAACAACGTCGACAAGGCCTGCCTCGACGATGTGGCCCTGCGCCTTCGTGAAGATCCTCGGAGCCGCGTCCTCATCACCGGACACGCCGATCGCAACGAGACCCGGCCTGAACCGCTGTCCAGGCAGCGCGCCGAGGCGACGAAGGCCTATCTCGTCACCGAGCGTGGTATCGAAGCGTCACGGATCACGGTCCGCGGCGTAGGGGCGGCGGTTTCGGCCACCCCGGCACCTGCGGCCGGCAACCGTCGCGTGGCGGTCATCTTCGTTCCGGAAGGCGCCACCGAACCCTCTCAAAAGTAAGTCGTACCCGATTCGTAGCCGATTCGTAACCGAGGCGGACTCCCCAAAGGGGTCCGCCTCTCGTATTTGCGGGCAAACAACCGAGGTTTTCGACCGATGACGGCTGCACGTGGACTGGTTCTGTCGGTATTGGCGCTTTCGTCGTTGGCGCGTTCTTCAGGGGCGCTCTCGGCTTCGCTCATTGCCGAAAGCTCAGAAGTGCGCTGGATGAAATCTGGACCCGAGGGGGGCGATGTACGCTCACTGGCCCTCGATCCAAATGCTCCGAACCGGGTGTACCTCGGCGGCACGGGAGGAAGCCTGTATCGGTCGGACAGCGGTGGAGATAGCTGGCATCGCTTGTTTCCCGGGTTCATAAAGCGGGACCAGAATCTCGACGAGATCGTGGTAAGCCCCAATGGCGATGTTCTCGTCGGCTTCTGGGACGTGCACGGGCGGGGGGGCGGCGTGGCCGTCAGCGCCGATGCCGGCCTGACCTTCACGATCTCGCTCGAAGGAGAGTCGGTGCGGGCTTTGAACCTGTCCCCTTCGGACCCAATGCGCGTGGTCGCGGGGACCTTGAGCGGCGTCTTTGCGTCCAGGGACGGCGGGTACGCGTGGCAGCGCATCAGTCCGGAGGGCGACCCCGAACTCATCAATGTGGAATCGGTCGCGATCGACCCGCGGGATCCCCAAGTGATCTACGCGGGCACCCGCCATCTTCCATGGAAGACGACGAACGGCGGAGCGACCTGGCGCCCGGTGTCCAGGGGAATGATCGACGACTCCGATGTCTTCACCATGACCGTGGACTCTCGCGACGCCGAGCGCATTCATGCGACCGCATGCTCGGGGATTTACAGCTCCGAAGATGGCGGTTCTGGATGGTCTCGGGTGCGCGGGATACCCTTCGGGAGTCGCCGCACCCGGGCCTTTGCCCAGGACCCGGTTCGACCGGCCACGTTCTACGCGGGTACCACCGAGGGCCTTTGGACATCGGACGACGATGCGAAGAGCTTCCGCCTGGCCACCGCACGCGATCTGGTGGTGAACGCCCTGGTAGTGATGAAGGACGGCAGCGTCCTTGCGGGGGGAGACGGTGCGGGGGTGCTGAGGAGCCGCGACCTCGGGCGTACGTGGGAGCCCGCGAACCAGGGGTTCTCGGAAAAGTTCGTCTCCCGAATCACTTTCGATCCTTCGGCCGGCCGCGTTCTCGCGAGCGTCTGGGGAGACCGGAAGCATGGAGGTGTGTTCAGTGCCCCCACGCCCCAAGGCCGATGGACCCGGCTGGGCGAGGGCCTCAAGGGCCGCGAGGTCGTTTCGCTCGCGGTCGCGGGTGGGCAGGCCCTGGCCGGTACCGACGAAGGCCTGTTTCGGCTCGGGCCCACGGACACCATGTGGCGGCAGGTTGTCCTCAAGTCCGTGCGATCGGACCGGGAACCTCGGGTGATCCACCTCGAGGCGGGGCGGGGCGGGGTGGTTCTCGCCGGCGCATCGACCGGACTCTTCCGCAGCGAAGACTCCGGCCTGAGCTTTCGGCCCGTTCTGACCGGCGTGGCCACGGTCGGGGCCCTCACTCTGGCGAGAGAGGGCGGCCTCTCCTTTGCAGCGACCTCGGTCGGGCTTTACGAGAGTCGCGATGAGGGACGAACGTGGACCGCGGCGCGTGCGCCACTGACTGGGGTCCGGGTGAACGCCCTGCTGGCACCCTCGGGATCGGATGTGGTTCTCGCCGCCTCGAGCCACGGTTTGTACCGCTCGATGGACGGCGGGGCGAGCTTCGTGGTCGGTGGCCACGGGCTGCCGGATTCGGATTTCACGAGCCTCGCGCTCACCCCGGATGGCCGCGCCGCCTTCGTAAGCGACTTCACCTGGGGCGGCCTTTATCGCAGTGAGGATCTGGGTTTGCGCTGGACGCGGGTCGAGGCTTTTGGCCTGGTCACCGACCGTATCTGGACCATGGCGGTGAGCCCAAAGGGGTCGGGAGACCTGATTGTCGCCCCCGCCATCGGCGGCCTTCATGTCGCGAAGCACGGGGTTTCGGCGGTTGGGCGCGCTGCGCCTTGAAGGTCCTCTTCTCGGACGCAGGTCTTTGTGTCGCAACGAACAGACGACTCTCGGTCAGCGGCCCAGAATCGGGGTGGTGAAGAACCGTCTGATCGCTGCCCTGCCCCCGAAGATTCAGGAGCGCATTCTCGAAAGAAGCGAAACCGTGGCGCTGGAGTTCGGAGTCATTCTGTGTGAACCGGAGCAGCCGATCGAGCACGTCTTCTTCCCCACCCGCGGCTTTATCTCCCTGGTGGCGGTGGTGGGCAAACATCCGCCACTGGAGATGGGCCTGATCGGCAGCGAGGGGATGCTCGGGGTGACTCTGGCGCTTGGGGTTTCCGCAGCACCGCTGCGCGGCGTGGTCCAGGGCCCTGGGGAGGCCCTCCGGATGAGCACCACGGCGTTTCGCGTGGAACTCGCCCGCAGTGTCCCCCTCACCCGCTCCTCGCACCGCTATCTCTACGTGCTGATGGCCCAGCTCACTCAGACCGCGGCCTGTACCAGATTCCATGAGGTCGACAAGCGGCTGGTTCGCTGGCTACTCATGACTCACGATCGCGCCGAGGGCGACCAGTTTCACCTCACCCACCAGTTCCTGGCCGACATGCTGGGGGTGCAGCGCAGTGCCGTCACCATTGCCGCGGGCCTTCTGCAGAAGAGAAAGCTGATCCGCTACACCCGTGGAGAGATTCACATCCTCGACCGGCGCGGTCTCGAAGCGTCCTCTTGTGAGTGCTACACCGCGGTCAGGCAGGATTACGCTTCAAGCATGGTCAGAGCCTCGCCGCCCCTCGCCACCACTAACAGTCGGCAATCGGCGGACATGGCGGGGGCCTCGGGGACAACGAGTCCTTGAGTGCGGAGGGAAGGCGCAGAGCGCGGGCCATCCGGATTCCCTCCGCCCACCGCGCCATCCTGATCGGCCTGGCGGTTCTGGGCGTGGTTCTGCTCGGCAGTCTGATCTATCCCTTCGCGGCCGCCCTGCTTTTCGCGGCCGTTCTCGCCGCCGCCTTTTTTCCCATGTTCGAGAGACTGACCGCGTGGCTCCGCGGAAGGGCGATGATCGCCTCTCTCCTGCTCACCCTGCTCGTCGGCGCCTTCCTCGCCACCCCCACGGTTTGGCTGGTGGCTAGAGTAGGCGACGAGGTCCTCACGGTCATGTCCTCGGTCCAACGCGCCCTGCGATCCGGGGGCGGAGTTGCCGCGGTGGTCCGGCTGTTGCCTCCAGCGATTCAGTCCCGGGCCCGCAACGCCATCAACGCTCTCCCCGGAGGGGCCGAGCAGGTCGAGGAAATGGCGGGCAGCCGCTCGGGCGACGCCGCGGCGGCGCTGACCCAGGGCCTCGTCGCCACCGGTTTGTTCGTGGTTGATTTTTCGTTGATGCTGGTGGCGTTTTTCTTCTTCCTGCTCGACGGGAAGAAGCTCGTGGGGTGGATCGCGACCGTAGCGCCTCTTCCCGGCAGCCAGATTCTCGAGATGCTCGCGGACTTCCGCGCGGTTTCGGTGGCGGTGCTCTTCTCCTCGCTCGGCACCGCGGGCGTGCAGGCTCTGGCCGCCCTCGCGGGCTATCTCGCTACCTCTTTGCCGCAGCCGCTCTTCTTCACCCTCGTGACCTTCGTCGTGGCTTTCATACCGGCCATCGGAGCGGCGAGCGTGGTTCTCGGCTGCGCGGGGCTGCTCTTCTTCACCGGTCACACCGAGCGCGCGTTCTATCTGGCCCTCTGGGGAATCGCAGTGGTCAGCACGGTCGACAACCTGGTAAAGCCCTGGCTTCTCAAAGGACAGATGGAGATCCACGGCGGCCTCATCTTCTTCGCCCTGGTCGGCGGCATCGCCACGTTTGGACCGGCGGGTCTGGTGGCGGGGCCGTTGATCCTGTCATTCTTCCTCGCCGTGGTGCGGCTCAATCGAAACGAGCCGCACCAGGATTCTGAGACCACGGTCGAGCCGGACGCACCCGCCGTATCCGGGCGAATCGCCTGAGGCGGGCCGCCGCTCGATCCACCGGGCCTTTCGGTTTGCCGGGTTCTGCTCTTGGACATAGGTCAGTTAGTTCCCGGACGTCTTCTTCGCTTCTTCCTTCCACGCCTGGTTGGCGTAGATCGCGATCTCCACCCGGCGGTTCTGGCGTTTCCCGTCGGCCGCGCCATTGGACGCGATCGGCTCCGCTTCGCCGCGGCCCCGCGTACTGAGGCGGGAGTTGGCCACTCCTCGGGACGAAAGGTAGTCCGAAGCGGATCGGCCGCGACGCTCGGAGAGTTGCTGATTGTAGGCATCAGCGCCGTCCGAATCCGTGTGGCCCACGATCATCACGTTGGTCTGGGTCTCGGCCTGGAGGCTGTCCGCCAGCTTGCTGAGATTGGACCGGGCCTCCGACGTGAGTTCGGAGGAGTCCGAAGGGAACAGGATGCCCGAATCGAAGGTGACGGCTATACCCTCACCCACCCTCGAAACCTGAGCGCCTTCGAGTTCCTGCGAAAGCTTCGCGGCCTGGGCGTCCATGCGCCTCCCGATCAACGCCCCCGCCGCTCCACCTACCGCGGCCCCGATGATCGCACCCCGCGCCGTCGAACCGGTCTTGTGGCCGATGATCGCTCCCAGTAAGCCGCCACCGGCCGCTCCAACCCCCGTGCCCTTCTTCTGCTTGTCGCCCCAGCTTGCGCAGCCCGAGGAGGCTCCGATGACCGCGGCCACCGTAAGAACGGCGACGAAGTGATTCTTTCGTTTCATGTTTCTCCCATGCGGAGCACCAAGGATCGTCGGCCTGATAAGCCGGATTGGCTCGCCGCGATTGCGCCCGCATGAGGAGCGGAGCAAGCGTTGTGCCAGCAGGATCTCGCTTTTCTACAAATATCGCTAGGCAGTGGGCGTCTTGACGCGGTGGCCCGCCTCTTGCTCATTTCACCCGAGCGGTGAGCGGCGCAAGCCAAGTCAATCATTTTGGCTCATCTTTTGCCTCAACAATTGCGGACAAGGAATCACACAGCATGACAAACGGAAAAGCCGACGAAATCAAGGGGCGCGTGAAGGAAGCCGCGGGAGCACTTGCGGGCAACGCCAAACTGAAGCGTGAGGGCCGGCTCGACCAGGCGGTTGGGAAGGCGAAGCAGGCGGCCGACAAGGTGATCGAAAAGGTCGCCGAATCCCTGCCCAAGGCCTGAAGGGATCAAGCGGGAACAAACCTTATCGGAGCCGTACTTCTCGCCCTGGGGTCTGCTCGGGCAGTGTTTCCTACGCAAAGACACCATTTCTACAAAAGACTCGGCTGGGCCTTGCCGGTGACGATGGCACAGAGTTTGCTGTAACTCCGGCGATGATCAAGACATTCCGCCTGCCGTCCCTGTTGCTCGCGAGCACTCTGGCTCTTCTGGTACCGTTCTGGGCCTCTGCCCAGACCAAACGCTCCACCCCTGGCTTCAACCTCTTCACGGTGGAGCAGGACATCGAAATAGGCCGCCAATCCGCGGTCGAGGCCGAGCGTCAACTCACGCTGCTGAATCAGCCGAGCGTGAACCGCTACCTGACCTCCATCATTTCCCGCCTGGCCGCGCAGGCCCCCGACACCGCCTATCCCTACACGATCAAAGCGGTCAACGACGCCTCGATCAACGCCTTCGCCCTCCCCGGCGGACCTATGTATGTGAATCGCGGCCTCTTTGACGCCGCCCGCAGCGAGGCGGAACTGGCGGGCGTGCTTGCGCATGAGATGTCACATGTGGTCCTGCGTCACGGGACGCATCAGGCCTCGAAGGCCTATCTCACCCAGTCCGGTCTCGGTATTCTGGGCGGACTGCTCGGGAAGAACCACGAAAAGGCCGCGGACGCGTTGAGCGCGGTGGGCGGGGTCGGCATGAACGTGGCTTTCCTCAAGTTCGGTCGCGACGACGAATACCAGGCCGACCGGTTGGGAGCGGAAATCATGGCGGGTGCCGGCTACAACCCGGTAGCCATGGCGAACTTCTTCGAGTTGCTGAGAGCCGAACAGGGCCGGAACCCGGGCAAACTCGAAACGTTCCTGAGCAGCCATCCCGCCTCCTCGGATCGGGAGACGCGCATCCGCACTCAGGCCCAAGGCCTTCGGGTCACTCAGTCCCGCGAGGTCGGAGGGTTCGCCTCTCACAAGGCGGGCCTGCGCAGGCTCCCGCCGGCACCTGTAGCACCCGGACAGCCGGCAGCGGCCAGCAACCCTTCAGGCTCGAACGAGTCGGGTTCCGGCCGTTACGAAGTGAGCGTCCCCCCACCTTCGACGAACTTCCAGCAGTTCGATCAGAAAAGCGGCCTCTACACCATCGCGTACCCTGACAACTGGCGCGCCTACGCTTCCGACTCGGGCTACGCGGTTTCGATCGCCCCGGAAGGAGGCGTGGTCCAGACCGCGAACGATCAGCAGGCCATGCTGTATGGCGTGATCGTCAACCATTACGCGCCCTTCGAGGGCGATACGCAGAGGAGAACCGGGAGCAGCGCAAGGAGTTACGCGCCGTTCGAAGATACCGACAAGTGGAACGGCAGCCTCGAGGATGCGACGGACGACCTCGTGCGTCAGCTCATCCGGTCAAACTCGTATTTGCGGGCGCAGGACGGTCAGGCGCGGCGCGAACTCATAGACGGTGCCACCTCCTACTCGGTGGTCCTGACCGGTCGCTCTCCTCTCACCGATCAGCAGGAACGTGTGACCGTGGTCACTCGCGGTCTCAACGACCGGCACGTCATCTACGCGCTCTCGATCGTGCCGGGCGCGGGCGACGACGCGATGACTCAGACTTTCACACGGATGCTCCGTTCGATGACCGTCAACGATGAAGCGGGCCATCGCGCGACGAGGCCCCGTCGCTGACCCTCGAAGGCAATCAGCGCCCGTCGTGGAACCCGGTTGCGATTAGGGCGCGCGGTTAAAGGGCGGCCAAAAGGGAAGCCCCTACCATCGGATTCCGCGAGGCAGGAGAGGGGGTTTTCTCGAGCGTTGGCCCCGATGTGGGCCTGCGAACCCACAAGGCCCCTACCATGGCGGGCGTGGTCCGCCGATAAGGGGCGTGCTAACCGTAGTGAAACCCCTGAACTCAAGGACCGCCCCTACCATCGGATCTCGTCGGGTCAGGAGGCGGACCCCGGCTTGTATTCGTTGAGGCGGTTGTAGAGGGTCTTGAGACTGATCTTCAGCACATCGGCGGCCTTCTTCTTGTCGCCGTCGCAATGTTCGAGAGTTGCGAGAATGAGTCGGCGCTCCATTTCCGCGATCGGCGTGCCGACCCGGGTCACGAGGCTCGCCGCGGACAACTGCTCGTTGACATCGAGCGGCAGCGAGTCGACTCCCACGTCGCCTTCGGCCAGGATGAAGGCGCGGCGTATGACGTTTTGCAGTTCGCGCACGTTCCCCGGCCAGCTGTGGCGATGCAACCGGTCGAGGCAGGCCCGGGTGAAATGTTTGGCACTGCCCGCCTCCCGATTCAGGTCGGCCAGGACCTTGTCGGCCAGGAGTTCGATGTCGTCGCCGCGCTCGCGCAGGGGCGGAAGCTGGATGGGGAAGACATTCAGGCGGTAGTACAGATCCTCACGAAGCTTCCCCGCCGCGACCGCTTCGTCGACCCGCCGGCTGGTGGCGGCCACGATGCGCACATCCACCTTGATCGACTCGACGCCCCCGACGCGGGTGATCGTGGAGGTCTCGAGCGCGCGCAGCAGGCGAACCTGGATCTCTATCGCCTCGGTGATCTCGTCGAGAAACAAGGTACCGCCGCTCGCCCGTTCGAAATAACCCTTGTGCAGCCGCTCGGCCCCGGTGAAGCTCCCTCGCTCGTGGCCGAAGAGCTCGCTTTCGATGAGATGCGCGGAAAGAGCGCCGCAGTTCACGGGAAGGAACGGCTGCTTTCCGCGGCGGCTGAGACGGTGAATGGTCTCCGCGACCAGCTCCTTGCCAGTGCCGGTTTCGCCGCTGATCAAGACGCAGGCGTCGGTCGCGGCCACCCGGGAGATGAGGTCGTAGACCTTCTGCATCGCGGGGGAGGCGCCGATCATCGGTCCGAATCGCCCCAGCTTGCGAAGCTCGCCGCGCAAGGAGCCGATCTCTCCGCGCATCGACAAGGCGCGGCTGACGTTTGCGAGGGCGATCCGGACCCGGGCGAAATCGACGGGCTTCGTGAGGTAGTCCGCGACCCCGAGGCGAAGGGAGTCCACCGCGGTTTCCATCGAGGCGTTCGCGGTGATGAGCACAACCTCCGGCGCGGCGGCGGCGTCGAAGGCCTCGAGCAGACTGAGGCCGCTGCCATCGGGAAGCCTTAAGTCAACGAGCAGGATGTCGGGAGGATCGGCGGCGATTGAGGCCCGCGCGCCCGCAAGCGTGGAGGCGGTGGCCACGTCGAAGCCCTCGCGCTTGACGAGCTCGGCGAGGCCGGAAAGAAAACCGGGATCATCGTCCACAAGGAGAGCGCGTGGTGTCTGGGTCATTGGGAATCAACAGCCTTTCGGGCCATGGTGGCGATCACCGAGAGTAGGAGGCCTGGATCAACGGGCTTTGCGATGTGGTGGTGGAAACCGGCGAGGATGGCGGCGCGACGATCACCGGCGCCGGCGTACGCGGACAGGGCGGCGGCCGGGATAAGTCCGCCCCCGCCGGGGGGCAGCAGGCGCACGCGGCGAATGAAGGAAAGGCCATCTTCTCCCGGCATTGCAATGTCACTGAGCAGGATGTCAGGCTGAAGGCGAACCAGAAGGTCATAGGCCTCGTGGACCGAGGTCGCGGAGATGACCGCCATTCCATTCTGCTGAAGAATGAGCCGCAGGGCTTCCCGGACGTCTTCTTCGTCGTCGACGAGCAGCACTCGAAGGCCGTCTGGAGGACGATCATCCGCCTGAAGCCGCGGCGTACGTGGAGTTTCGGCCTCGGACGGACGCTCGAGCGCTATGGGCAGCAGGATGGTGAACAGACTGCCTCGGCCCGGACCTGGGCTCTCGGCGCTGACCATGCCGCCATGATTGGCGACGACATGCCTTACGACGTAGAGACCGAGGCCGAGTCCGTGGTGGGCACGGGTGGAGGTGTTGTCCTGCTGCCGGAACCTCGCGAAGGCGAAGGGCAGAAACTCGGCGCTCATGCCTTCTCCATCGTCCAGCACGCGAAGGCGCGATTGCGCGTCGACGAGGTCCAGGGTCACGGTCACGTTTCCGCCGACCGGAGTGAACTTGATCGCGTTCGACAGGAGGTTCGAAATGGCCTGCTGCAACCGGCCCGGATCGGCCTTGACCCCCACCGGGAGATCGGGAACGCCCACGGTCAGATTCAGACCCTTCAGCGCGGCGTCCCCCAAAGCCGCGTCCACCGCGCCGCGCACGATGCCGCGCAGGTCAACGAGCAGGGGATGAAGCATGAGGCCGCCGGCCGCGATGCGCGAGGCGTGCAGCAGGTCCTCGATGATGCGCTCCAGCGAGCGGGCGCTGCGTTCGATGATGCCGAGGGCCCGTTCGCGTTCGGCGGGGTCGAAACCGCCCTGACGCAGCAATCCCAGCCAGACCAGGATGGCGCCCAGGGGCGTTCGCAGTTCGTGGGAGAGAAGAGCGAGAAACTCGTCCTTGAGCTGGCTCGTCGCCTCTACCCGGTGGCGCGCCGATTCCTCAAGTTCCATGAGACCGGTGATGTCGCGGGTCTGGATCCGGCAGTGCACGAAATCGTCCCCGTGGAAAAGCGCCGAGGCATCGATGAGCACCTGTTTGATCGAACCATCGCCCGCGCGAACCCGCGTCCGATAGCCCTCCACCCGTTCCCCGCGCGCTGTCCGTTCGAGAATGTCGGCGGGGGCCAGGGGATCGACGAAGAAGTCCGCGAGGTGCCGCCCGAGATAGTCGGCCTCGGAGGAGCCGACGAACGCGAGCTCGGCCCGGTTGGCCCACAGGATGCGGCCGTCCGAACCAACGAGTCGAAGGCCCACCGCGGCGTCATGGAGGAACTCTCGAAGTTCCTGGTCGCTCTCCGGCAGTCTCACATCACGCCTTTCAGACGTTGCGAGACGGACGAAGCCCCGTGACAACGCTCACCAGATGGCGAGGCAAGTGTAGTCCTGATCCCACTCATCGGACCTTGGCGGGAACGCCCTTCAGTCTCGGAAGGCTCGTCGTGAAACTTGAACCCTGTCCCACCCCCGGGCTTTCCGCGACCAGTTCGCCGCCATGGAGCTCCACGAGCTTCTGCGCGATCGACAGGCCCAGGCCGAGGCCTCCCGCGGGGCGGGTGCTCGAAGAGTCGTCCTGAGTGAAGCGGTCGAAGATCCGCGGAAGAAAGGCGGCGGCGATCCCGGCCCCGCTGTCGTGAACCACGACAAGCACGTGCTCGCCCTTCGATGAGAGGCTGACTCGAACGCTTCCATCCCTCGGTGTGAATTTGACGGCGTTCGTGAGCAGGCACGAGAACACCTGGAGAAGGCGCTCCTCGTCGCCCAGAACCATCGCTCCCCCGCGGCTTCCGGCCACGCGCAGCCGAACTCCCTTGACCTCCGCGGCCCGGGCGATGTCCTTGATCGCCGCCTTCACGACGGTTGCGAGGTCGACCGGTCGCAGATCGAGCTGGAGCTTGCCGGTGCTGATCCTCGACATATCGAGCAGCCCATCGATGATCCGGTTCTGGGCGGTGGCGTTGCGGATGATCGTGTCGATGGCGCGCGTGGTGTCATCCTGAGACAGTTGACCGCGCCTGAGGAGATGGGCCCAGCCCACGATCGCGGTCAGCGGCGTTCTCAGCTCATGGGACAAGGTGGCGAGGAACTGGTCATCGAGCCCCGTCGCTCGCAAGGATCGGGCGTCGTCAGACAAGAGAGAACGCCTCGCGTCGACCTTTGTAGATTTTTCCGCGGACAAACGCCAGGGTCAGCGCCCGATCAGGATGAACACGCCCGCCGCCACTCCAAGGACGTTCAGCAGAAGGCCGAGCGACGCGATGAGGGGCACGTAGAGCGCCAGATTCATCAGGATCAGCCAGCTCCCCAGCAGGAGCATTCCGATGTTTCTCGTGATGGGGGGGGTCATTGTGAGTGTCTCCAGTGACAGGAATGCCGACGCGACATACGAGGCCTTCCATGGGGGATTCAACCGCTTGGTGCAAGGCCCGTGCCGGGTTGTCGGTGCGGTCGGCCACGCGACTCCGCAACATTTCGCTACCCCTTCCTCAAAAATATAGACGCTGGTCCCGGAGGATACGGCCAGGGGCCGGGGTTTCATAACCTGGGCGGCATCAGTATTGCTTTGGTAGGCGACGTGATGAAATGCCTGCGGTACCTCGCCGTCGCCTCGCTCGCTCTTGCCGCAGTCAGCGCCAGGGCGCAGATTACGGAAACCCCCACCTACTCGAACGCCCTGGTGATCTCCGTGGATCCCCTGCGCCGCATCATCGTGCTGAGAACCGCTCCAGGCCGGAGGGAGACTCTGGTCTTCGACGATCTGCTCGCCGGCTCCGGCGCGGCGAAGGCCGGAGATCGCGTGATCGTGACGGTACGCGGGGGTCCCGGTCGTAGAAGGATCAGCGCCATCAAGGTGATCACCCCGAGCGCTCCTGCGGCCGAAGTGACGCGGCCTTCCCCAGAAACTCCAGATGAGGCCGGGATGGAGTCGGTGCGCGCGGAGGCGCGGGCTCGTTATTCGGATCAGGTCGCGACACTGTCGCAACGCGCGCAATCCGTCGATGGAATATGGAACACCTTCGTCAAAAGCTGCGCGGTGAAACCCGTTTCGAACGAAGGCGGCGGACGCGACTGGTTCGGACTGTGGGATGGCCGGGTGTTCGCGGACTATTCGGGCGGTGAATGCCGGGATCTCTTCAACCAGATCGTAAGCGCCGGCGAGGTCATCAAGAAATCCATGGCCGAGGTCGAGATCGGCATCGAGAAACGGTTGATCCCGGGCGAAATCCGGGACATTCGCAGAAGCCACTCGATGAACTGGGACGGCTTCTTGCTTCCTCCGCCCCAAAGGCGCGAACCCTGAGCAAGGCATCGACCATCCGCTCTCTCCGCGTCATCGTCCTCGTCGTGCTCACCTTGGTCCTGCTGGTAGGAGGGTTCATAGAGTACCGGCAGCGCGGAAGGGTGCTTTCAAGGCAATCGGCCCGCGAGGCTCTGCTGCTACGGCAAATCCAGGCCCTTCGCGAACTGACTCAGGACGGAGACCGCGGGACCCTCCTCGACTTCAAGGGGATCCTCATCGTGGTGGACGAGACCCTCGTCCAGGACATGCTCCGCACGGTGAGCCCCCTGGACGCCGAAATCGGCGGCGGCTTTCATGTGACGGTGGAGTCGGTCAAGGCGGAGTTCAAGGGTGGCGTGGCTCTCGTTTCGATGACGGGTACGGCCACCGCGCAGGGCGCGCAGGTGGGGGCCATGGTCACGGTGTTCGGGTCCATAGACGCGGTGGCGATTGACCCCGCCTCGGGGCTGCTGCGCTGCAACCTCGGTATTCTCGCGGTCGAAGCCGAAAATGCCGACACCCTCGGAGGGAACGATCCGGTGGGCCGTCTGAGCGAAGCCCTGACCGAAGGCGGACTTGCCGCTCTTCTCGGGCCCCTCGAAATCCCCGTTCGCCTCGACAACGCCCTGACCATTCCGGCGGTGGACTCGAAGCGGCTGGACATTACCGCCGAAACCCTGCCGCTCATGGTGGCGGCGCGAAGGATCAAGGTGTTTGGCGGCAAACTATGGATATTCGTCGATGCGGGGCTGTCGCAACCGCCGGCGCCCGCGAAGGCGAAGGACGTCGATTGAAAAACGGGATCATGGCTCTCGTGGCGGCCTGGGGGATGCTGGCGGGCTGCACCGCCGTGCCGCCCGCCGAGGGCCCGGGCAAGCTGGCCGGGCTTCAGCAGACCTACGATGCGCTCCACGCGCGCCTCGATGCCGCGGCCGCCCGTGACCCGCTGGTCACCGCGACCCATGCGGATCGCGGAACGATCGTGATGGCGATCCGATCGAGCCTGGTCGAGGATCTGGTGGGGCACGTCGCCAGACGGTATCTCGACAATGTAGAGGTGGACCTTGGAGATGTGCGGGCAAAGAGTTCGGGGGAGATTCGAAAGAAGACTTTCCTCGGGCGGGTGAAGGTGGGCTCCTGGACGGTCAGCGTCGAGCTCGGCGACCTGGTGGGCCACCTGCGCGCGGGCACGCCCAAGGTGTCACTTCGCGCTCCGAATATGATCGATCTGGAAATCCCCGTGAACGTCATCGAGAGCGCCGGTGACGCGGCGTTCGCGTTCACCTGGGATTCTGCCGGGCTCGCGAACGTCGTCTGCAAGGACTTCGAGCTGAATCGGGGCCTTCGAGGCCAGGTGCTCCCCCAGCGTCACGTGGTTCACGGCGCTATGCGGCTTGCCAACAATGGCGAGGATCTGACCGCGACGCCGGTTTTCCCGGATCGCAAGGTCCGCCTCAGGATCGATCTCACCCCCGCATCGTGGGCGATTGTGGAGGCGGCCCTGCGTTCACAAGACACCTCGGGGACCTGCGGCACGCTGGTGAACCCCGAGGAGGGACTCGCCTTCCTCAAGACCCTCGCCGCCAAGGGCGTAACCGTGCGGCTTCCTGAAAAAATCTTCCGAACCGTGCGCCTGCCCGCGAGCCTGCGTCGGGAGGTCACCGTGACCGGGCGTGTGGTGAACCTCTCAATTCAAGGAGAAAGCCTGCGCATCGAGACCGGCACCTTGTGGTCGAGCGCATCGATTCTGGTTCAGCCCATCTCTCGCCCCTGAATCAAAGAGGGACGGTCAGCTCAGGCGGGCGGGTCCTTCTGACGCGTGGTCGCGACGCCGGACAGAATGCCCAGGCCGACCATAATGATGGTGCCCACGCCGATCCAGGGGCCCGGAATTTTGAGAAGGGTGGCCCCGTAGACAAGCCCGCCGATCAATATGAGATAGCCGACGATGTAGATGCTGAAGGACATGTTTTCCTCTGAGTGCTAGTGGGTAGTTGTTAGGGGCCGCCAAGTCCGCGCGTCGGTGGAAGGGACGGGCTGGAGGCGGGTGCCAATGGCGGCACCTTGACGCCGCTCACCACGAAATCGAGACGACGACTAAGTTCCAGGATCGCGGCCGCGTCGAGCGGCTGCACGGTTGGCTGCCGTTCTCTGACCGCGGCGGCCGCAACGATCGCCACCAAAAGTCCGGTCGCGAGCCAGAACGCGAGAGGACGGGTCACGCGCCGCGCACCACGGTCAGGTTAACCCTGAGAGCGAGCGGAACGTAGCCGGCTCACCAGTTGAACGGCGACCAGGCCTCGCCGAAGCCACCGGCCCATCATTCCGGGTTGCAGAGCTGCCGGTACGAGGGCGCTGCCCACGATCCAGGCCGGATGTTTAGCAACGTAGCGAAAGGCGGCGAGGCCTCGATCTACCAGAGTTAGAGGGCGGCGCCAGACGAGGACGTTTTGTTCGAGGCTCTCCCGCTGTGACTCGGCGGTGGCCACGAGCCGAGCGCGCCGAGCAGCTATGTCCGCAAGCGCCCGGCTCATGGGCGGGGCGCCAGCCATTGTCGGTCTTTGCGGAGTTCGGCGAGACTCGACGAGAAAAGCCGTGGCTTGGCCTTGATCTTCTTGAGAGCCACCGCGATCGCCGCGGCCCCCGCCCCCACAAACAGGAGGCTCAGGCCTCCGAGGGCCAGGAGGCGGTGCGAATCCCAAACCGCAAAGACCAGCAGAGAGGCGGCAAGGACGACGCCCACCCCGAGGCAGAAGAAGGCGGCGAGGGCGAACAACGTGAGCGATACAAGATGTTCCCGTTCCTCCTCGAGATCCGTGGAGAGGAGGTCCAGTCGGTTGTGAACGATGGCGACCACGGTGGTTGCGGTGGCGGTCAGTGAGTCGACCAAGCCCGGCCGGTCGTCTATCGGCATTCTCTCCATGGCCACACCTATCGGCGCGCGACGAGCACGCCGATCAAGAGCCCCACCCCCGCGGCGACGGCGATCGCCTCCCACGGCTTTTCGTGCACATAGGCGTCGGTCGCGTTGGCGGCGGCCCGGCTGCGCAGCCCGATAGCTTCCTGCGCTTCGTTGGCGCGCGACCTCAGGGCGCGAAGCGATTCCTCGGCGCGGGCGCGCACCGAGGCGAGTCCGTCTCCGCCAAGGTCGGCGGTCGCTTTCACCAGCGCTTCCGCGTCGGCAAGGGCGTTCTTGAAGTGATTGTTGAGCTGTTCATCAGTAATTGCGTAGGACATGGGTTTCACCTTGTGGTTGTTGAGAGGGATGGGCCAGGGGTCAAGCGCCCCGACGGGCCTTAGCTGCGATGTTCAGAGTCTTCGGCCCTGGATGACGCGCAACAGGACCACGACCACCGCGATCACAAGCAGGATGTGGATAACCCCGCCCATCGTGTTGGAAGTGACCAGGCCAAGGACCCAGAGGACGAGGAGGATGACGACGATTGATTCAAGCATGTGTGACTCCAGAAGTTGACGGCTACTCATGATGCCCCAAGGTCGGGGGGCTGGACTGTGCGGCACCGAACCAAGCTCAAGGAAATGATTTCCCTCTCGACTAGCAGGACCGCCAGGCGCCCTTCTTTCGGGCGGCCTAGTCGGTCTGAATCTTCCAGCGCGATTCGCTGTTCAGCCGCCAAAAGCTCCCGCAGTTCGGCCTTGGGGGCTTCGAGTCGCGTACCTCATCGATCCTTGCGGTGTGTTGTGGCATGTGGCCCAACGGCGCCCTGGCGCAGTTCAAGACGAGGTAAGCGCTTTCGGAAGGCAGCTCGCCAAGATGTCGGGGGAGCACACCCCAAGCGGTGCACTCATCAGTCGCATCAGGCGGCTTTTCCACGCTTGGGTGTCGCCTGAGGTCCTGAGCGCGGCGGAGACATTGTCCATCGCGGACGCAGAGCGTAACTTGTCCCCGTGACCCACATTATTTACGGCTCCGCAGGCTCAAGAGCGAGGGGGCCGTCGAACAATTGAATGAAGCTGACAACGCGCACCTCGCTTTGTGAGGAGGATCGCGCCGTGGCAGCGCATTCGCGGTCCCCTTCGCGCTCTCGCGTCATTGATGCGCGGCTTGCCCGTGAAGCCGGGTGTTCGGTGCGGTTTCGGCTCAAGGCGCGGATCGTGCCGTAGGTTTTGGTAGCGATGCCCCCGATCAATGAAGCTGAGATGCCGAATCGTTTCTGGCCCTCTTCGCAAATCGATTCGAACAGGTCTCTACATACTCTGGGACCAGGCCGTGCGCCAAGACGAAGGAGCTGAAGCGCGCCGGGATCGGATTGTGGACCAAGTCGGCGCACCGGCGGACCTCGGTTTGGATCGAGCCCAAGGAAATTCTGCCGGAGGGTCAGGCGATCGTGGAGCGCCTGCCGTGGGCGTGGCTCAAAGAGGCGGGGCCTTTCGAGGCCCGATGGAAGGGCGTTCGGGTTGGATGCATCCAAGAGGCGGAGAGCCGGTATCGTGCCCACCAACGTGCGGCGGCGCCCGCGGCGGCGGCGTCTGCGACGGCGTCGTCTCCCGCCCCCGGTGTGGTCGTCTAATTCAAGGGCACCCACAAGGGGTGCCCCTACGGTTGCCGATTCTGAGTCAAAAGGGCGGGCACGAGGGCGGGATCGGCAGGTCCGGTTCCAGGACACCCATGAGGGCCGCGCCCCGCCAACAGCGAACGAGTTCAGGGAACTGCCCCTGCATTTTCGGTTCAGGGGCACCGAGGGGTGCCCCTGCGGTTCACGTTCGTCTTTCAGAGGATCGCGCTCAGTACCTCGCTCGACATCAAGACGCCGCGGCGGGTGAGGCGAACCGTCGAGTCGTCGACCTCGAGAAGGCCTGCGTCGATGCTGGGACGAAGGGCCTCCCCGAAGTGGTCGAGGACATCGACGCCATGCCGCTCGCGGAAAGTGTCACGACCGATACCGCGGCGGACGCGCAGCCCGGTCATCACCGCCTCTTCGAGACGCTCTTGTCGCAACAAGGTTCGCTCCCCCGACCGGGCCTCTCCGCGCGTCTCGATGGCCTCGCAATACCGTCCGAAGCTGGCCTCATTCCAATAGCGCACGCCGTGGTCAAAGCCGTGGGCGGCCATCCCGAAGGCGTGGAAGGGGCCGTCGTCCCAGTACTTGAGGTTGTGGCGTGACTCGAAACCAGACCGCGCGAAGTTCGAGATTTCGTAAGCGTGAATCGACGCCTGGGCCAGGGTGTCCTCGGCCTCAATGAAGAGGTCGGCGACGAGGTCGTCGTCGGGCAGGTTCAGGGTCCCCTGACTCGCACGGTGCGCGACCACTGTCTTGCCGTCGGTCTCGAGGACGTACAGGCTGACATGGTCAGGAGCGAGGTCCAACAGCCTTCTCAGTCCGTCCATGAAGCGCGTGCGGGTTTCGCCGGGCCAGCCAAGAATCAGGTCCATCGAGATATTTTTGAAGCCGGCGCCGCGGGCGGCCTGAACCGCGCTCGTGGCATCTTCGGCGGTGTGGTCGCGGAGCATCTCTTTCAGCACCGCGTCGTTGAACGACTGAATGCCGAGACTCAATCGGTTCACGCCCGCGGCGAGGAGACCTGCGTATCCGCGCTGGTCGAGGTCCCGGGGATTGGCTTCGAGTGTGACCTCGGCGTCGTCCGAGAGGGTGTAGCGACTGCGCAGGGTCGAGGTCAGCTCGCCGATCTGCCGCGGTGGAACGAGGGATGGGGTGCCGCCCCCGAAGTAGAGGGTGTCGGCGAGGCCCCCTTTGGCTCCGCCGATCTCGGTGGTCAGCGCGCGAAGGTAGCGCTCACGGCGTGAGTCGCCTGGCCGCCCGGGGTCGATGGCGAAGTGGCAGTAGGCGCACTTCTGCACGCAGAAGGGGATGTGGAGGTAGACACCTAGAGGCCGTTCAACGGGTTTCATGGGTGCTGGCTCAGTATTGGTTTCGGCCACGAGAACTTTCTGGTCGGTCCGTTGGCCCAAGGCCAGGCTGCGCGCTCGACTGGAATACCCTCGTCGCACCCAGGGACCTTTGGGTTTCTCGCAAGACGTCACGGCACCCTGCGTGGGCTCTTAGCGCGTGGGCGGTGGGCCGTCCAGGGCTCCGCTCTGGTTGTAGTGCTGGCGGTGGACGCGGTGGTCGGTGCCCTTCATACGAACCACGACGCACATCTCCATCAGGCGGGAGCGCAGACGATTGCCGATGCGTTCGACCAGAAACTCACGATCCGAGGCGTCGCCGCCAACTTGATCCAGACGACGGATCTCCGATGCGTCCTTGTCCTCAAAATTCGTGGTGATGACCGACGGCCGTTGATGCACGTAACGCTGATTGAGGATGTAGAAGAGAGTGTCGTTCATCCAATCCGTCATCTTCCAGGCACCGAGATCGTCCAGCACCAGAATGTCAGTTTTGATGATCGGATCCAGGACCTCGGTTTCGGTCATACGGACGTCGGGGTTGTACGACGACCGGATCTCGCGCATCAGCTCGTGAAAATCCCAGAACTGCCCGCGCACCTTCTTGGACTCGGCCAGTTCGCGCAGCACCGCCACCGCCAGATGGGTTTTCCCGATGCCGTTGGAGCCGGTGAATAGCAGCCCGAGCCCCGCCGAGACGCCGCGGTGGGGATAGCCTGCAGCGAAACTCGCGGCCTTCTCCCACGCCGCGCGCATCTGGGGCGAAGACGCGCTTTCGAAGTTCGCGAGCGTGCATGCCCGATAACGAGCGGGAACGCGCAGACGCTCGAAGATGTCGGGGCCCTTCGAACCTTCGGCGCGGCAGGCGCAGGTCTTCGCGAACTCGCGGTCGTCGCGAACCACGATTTCAAAGCCGGTGCCGCCGCAGATGGCGCAATCAGACATCGGTTGCAGGTTATCAATCCCGGGCGGAAGAGGATGGCGCGGGCAGCGGGTTGCCCCCCGGCCCCGGTGACGTCGATGCCGGCGCCTCTACCCGAACGATGGCCTGCGGGGGGAGGCGGACAAGAGCCTGTTCAAGCCGTTCGGCGAATCCTTCGCGGGCGCCCTGCTTCATCTCCTCGCGCACCCAGGCCACGAACTCGTTCATCTCCTTCTGCATCTGCTCGATCTGCGCGCGCAGCTTGAGGATCACGTCTATGCCGGCGAGATTCACGCCCAGGTCGCGCGAAAGGGAGAGGATCATCTCGAGGCGCTTCATGTCCTCGTCGGTGTAGAGGCGCGTGTTGCCTTCACTGCGCGAGGGTTTCAGAAGGCCTTCACGCTCGTACATCCGCAGGGTCTGCTGATGAATCCCATAGCTTTGGGCGAGCGTGCTGATCATATAGAACCGCTGACCGGGTGAAGCACCCAGCGGCCGGGTGGGACGTCGTCCTCGAGGCATGTCGTTCTTCCTCTTCCAGCTATTGATCTTTTTGATTCGCCGACTCGGCCTCGGCCAGCCGCTGCGCCACCTGAGCCAGAAGGGCCTTGGACTCCGCATCGGTGATGGCGGGAACCACCAGCTTCACCTCGGCCCACAGGTCTCCACGTGAGGCGGGGTGGCCGAAGTGAGGCATGCCGCGTTTGCGAAGTCGGAATCGCTGGGCGCCCTGGGTACCCGCGGGAATCTCGATCGGCACATCGCCATCGGGAGTCTTCACACTGACGTGGCCGCCGACCGCAGCGTCGAAGATGGAGACGGGCGCGTCGACGTAGAGGTCGTGACCGGCCCGGCGATAAAGAGGATGCGGATCCACCTCGACATTCACCACGAAATCACCCGGGGGGCCACCTCGGCGACCGGCGTTTCCCGCGGAAGGCAGCCGGAGACGGGCTCCGTGTTCGATGCCCGGCGGTACGTTGATGTCCATCCACTCGCTCTCGTGCATTCGCGACTCCCCCGCACAGGCAGGACACGGGCCCTGGATACGCTGGCCCGCGCCATCGCACTCGCGGCAGCGCGCACTGAAAACAAGGTGGCCGCGGCGCACGCGAATCGAGCCCTGGCCCCCGCAAGCCGCGCAGGATTCGGGGGCTCGAGCCACCAGACCGCTGCCATCACAGGTCGCACAAGGCGACAGGCGACTCACGGATATCCGACGATGCGCGCCTCGGAAGGCCTCGTCAAACGAGACGCGCAGCGTGACCTCGAGATCTTCTCCGCGCTGCGAGGGCGACCCTTCGGGCTCGATCACGGATTCAAAGAGTTCGCGGAAACCCTGACGTCCTCGTCCTCCGCCGCCCGGGGCGAAATCGAAACCCTCGAAGGCCAGCGCCGGCTTCTCCCGAGACGTCTTGCCTTCGACGACGCCTCGGTCGTAAGCACTTCGGCGTTCGGGGTCCGACAAAACTTCGAAGGCCTGAGCGACCAGGGCGAACATCGAGGCCGCCTCGGCGCTGGCCGGATGGAGGTCCGGATGGAATTCGCGGGCGCGACGCTGATAGGCGCGCCGGAGTTTTATCGGCGAGAAACGCCGGTCTACCCCGAGAATCGAATAGAAATCAGCCATATCTAAGCCTTACGCTATCAATTATAGCTGGATATGAGTGTGAATCGATCACATAAACAAGCGGACGGTCGTCATCAGCCACTTCGCGGCGACGTTTGTGACTCCCCTCCTCTTCGGAGTGGAGTCCACCGATACGTTCCAGCCTTGGCGCGGCCACACTGGTGATGGTTCTCATCGGCTCGGCTGCGGGTGGGTTGCCGGCGCGGCGGGCTTCTTCGGTGCCGCCCATGACCGCTCTGCGCTGCGAATAGCCGCAGCGGGCCGTCTCCGCCTACACGATCGGCTTACGCTCCACCCGGCCGGTGAGGGTTTCGGCCCCGATCGAGATATAGAGCTCGCGTTCCGAAACCGACAAGGCGAAGGCCATGCGGCGGTCGATCCGCTTGGCCATGGCCGAGATGAGGGCGGGAGTGATCGCATACAACTCCAGGGCCTCGGCGCGATGGATGCGTTCGCCGGAAAGGCGCGCGACCAGGCGATCCACATCCTTGTGGGTGTAGACGGCCACGCGCGGGGAAGCCTTCGATGCCTTGTGCAGGCGCGCGGCGTCAGGACTGCCGATCTCAATCCAGGACCGAAGTGCGCCGGTGAGATCGCGCACGGTAAGGGCGGGCTCATCGGGGTCGGAAAGCCCCCCGGTCGAGAAGGCGATGCCCGCTTCGAACTCCAGGGCATAGGCGAGCACGCGGGTCAAGAGGTACTCGGTGGATTCGGAGGGATGGCGGGCCACGCGCAGGGCCAGCGAATCATAGACCTGACGATCCGCGTCGGCGAGGTCGATGTCAAAGTTGTGAACCGTAGCTCCAGTGGCCATACGTCAGTAGACCACCCCACTCCGAGTGCCGCAATGCTGCGCTTCGGCAGCGGCCTTGATGCTACGATCCGGCCCCGCGATCCTAGGGCCCTCAGGGGGATACCCGACGGCTCAGCCTCATCCAGGAAAGGGCGAGCTTGAAGATTCACCTCGTCGACGGCACTTACGAGATCTACCGCGCCTATTTCGGGGCGCCCAAAGCCGAGGTGTCGGGTTGTGAAGTCGGGGCCACGCGGGGCCTCCTGCGCTCATTCCTTTCGCTGCTGCGCGACGATGGGGTCAGCCACGTGGCCGTGGCGTTCGACCACGTGATCGAGTCTTTCCGCAATGACCTCTTCGCGGGATACAAGACGGGCGAGGGAATTCCCGAGGATCTGGGTTCGCAGTTCCCACTGGCCGAGCGGGCTTCCTATGCTCTGGGAATCGTGACCTGGCCCATGGTCGAGTTCGAAGCGGACGACGCTCTCGCCACCGCAGCCGCCCGTTGGGCCGAGGCGCCCGGGGTCGAACAGGTTCTGATCTGCACACCCGACAAGGACCTGGCCCAATGCGTGAGAGGGAAGCGCGTGGTTCGCCTGGATCGCATGCGTCGTCTGTTGCTGGACGAAGCGGGTGTGGTCGAGAAATTCGGTGTGCCCCCGAAGGCGATCCCCGACTGGCTTGGTCTCGTCGGCGACTCGGCGGACGGGATTCCGGGAATCCCGCGATGGGGCCAGAAGGCCGCCTCGACACTGCTCGCCCGCTTTGGCAGGATCGAGGACATTCCCGATGATCCCGCGAGATGGGGCATCGGCGTGCGCGGCGCATCGGCGCTTGCCTCCAGTCTGGCCGAACGTCGGGCCGAGGCGGCACTCTACAAAACCCTCGCGACTCTCCGCCTCGATGTGCCTCTGGTCGAAACTCTCGAGGATCTCGAGTGGAAAGGGGCACGCCGCACGCAGCTCCAGGCCCTGTGCCAGGAGATCGGCGACGACGAGTTTCCATCCCGCGTCCCCCGCTACCGGGACTGAGCGTGCGCGCGGTGCTGAGGCAGGCCTCGTGCCTGCCCTTTA